>Ga0190282_1006_pt1 | contig 345009 bp, 272 predicted proteins | sample ZER3_100Endo_I3_FD_131024 | JGI IMG/M metagenome (GOLD analysis project Ga0190282, IMG submission 131024) | Enriched cells of freshwater protists from Biology Centre CAS, Ceske Budejovice, Czech Republic - ZER3_100Endo_I3 | ecosystem: Environmental > Aquatic > Freshwater > Unclassified ...
AGCTTCATTATAGTCGCGGTTATCTTATATTGATCTTTGACTAATCAGGAACAATGGTTGAATCTGATCAATCCACACCACCCGCCTTTTACTACTTATCCTTCGTAAACAAAAACGTCTCACCGCCCTGGTTCAGCGTCATTTCAACCTTGGGAGTATCAAACAACAACTCGATACCTGCCTGATAAAACATGAACTGATCTTTGGCTGTGGCTTCTAACGGAAATGCACCCTGACCGGTTGCCTGGGCCATTAGTGTTGTATTATTTTTGCTGACAGTTATTTTAAGCGGTATCTGTGTGCTGCTGTAAATGCCGAGATACTTATCCAGATCCCCGCTTTTTAACTCAATGCTGGTAAATGATGGAAGGGTAAAAGGAACTTTAAAATAAGTACTCAATGCACCAAGAACAACACCTTTAGGACCATAGGGGCCACCATTAGTAATATAAGCAATCGCAAGCTTATCTTCAGGATAATAAGTCAATATAGAGGCGAAGCCGTCGATGCTGCCAGTGTGCCCAAAACCCTTTTTAGCTCTAAAGGTATCGCCGATCATGCCCGCACCGAAGCCATCCTTCATGGTCTTCATCAAATTCAGGCTGTTGTCGTTTATTAACTTACCGCTAAAAAGTTCAGTGATAAATTTGGTAAGATCGGTAGGCGTTGATACCATGGCACCAGCACCACCCGGCACGCTCATGTCTGTTTCAGGTTCGGGCTTCCAGGCGTCCGTATAGCTAAAGGATATGGCCTCGTCTTTCTTCAGGTCGGCCTGTTTGCCGTAATACGTATCGGGCAAGCCGATCTTGTTCACAATACGGGTTTTGATCAGGTCGGCATAGGTTTTACCGGTTATGTTTTCAGCAATAAAACCCAGCAGGACGAAGTTCGTATTGCTGTATTGAGCTTTAGCATCCGGTTCAAAATCGGCAGGCTGTTTAGCAAAAATGTCTATTATTATTTGCTCCGTTACATGTTTATGTTTATAGGTCATGTACACACTGTCGTTAGTGAAATTGTGCAGTCCGCTCCGGTGTCTCAGCATCATATCTATAGTAATCTTACCGGCGTTTGGCAACTGCGGGTAATATTTGGTCAGCGGCGTAGTAAGGTTAAGTTTACCCTCTTCGATCAGCTGCAGCACCAGCACCGCGGTAAACATTTTGCTGATAGAACCTATCCGGTATTTCGTCTTTACGTCCGCATTGGTTTTAACCCCATTATGGAGAGCAATAAAGCCTGTTGCCTTTTGGTAGATCACCTGACCGTTTACATTTAAGGCCAGACTGCCCATGGCCTTGTTATTCCTGGCAAGCAGGTTCAGCAGGCTATCCAGCTTCGGTTGGTCAATATTTTGAGCCGGTACGTTACAGCCAAATGTTATAAAGAGATATAAGAGGATTAAGGTTTTTTTCATGATGGCGTTTTGATATAAGACAAAATACGAGGAAAACGGTTTCCGTCATAGCACCATTTCAAAAAACCTGAGAGTTTTGTTGAATCTGGAATTTTTCAACACCCTCTTTTTATGAGGATAGCATAAATCACATCGCCCGAAACAGATAAATTGAAGACCCTATTGTCGATGGAAGGAAGTATCAGTTTCCATGTTTTCCCGTTGTCTGATGATCTGAAAATGCCGCTGGGATGACCACAAAAGAAGAATTCACCAACCTGAGTAATTGCCGCAAAGCCTGCTCGTGATCATGGATATTCATCAAATTGGTTACTGTCTTCTTTCATATTTAATTTTGAGGTTATTTTGGAAAAGACCAGGCATTATTCTATCCAGGTACGCTTGGCCGATATCAGGTTCCACTTTCCATTCTCAAACCCTAAAAAAGCACTTCCTCCTTCATACACCATTGTAAAATCAACTTTAACATATTTCAAATTCCTGTCGAAAGTCATTTTATGGACAATAGGCGGAGTACTCAATTCCCAGGACCCGCCCCAATGTCCGTAATAGATCTTTACAAAATTCCCAAGAAAGCGCATTTTATTTTTACTTTCTCCCGTGGCTGTGGCTATTTGCGCGGGGCCATTCAGACCAAACGGAATATTAGAATTGCCCAGAAAGTCAGTTAATGCCCTATGGTATTTGTCTGTAAGATAAAGCATCGTTCCGGAAGTTTGTGTGATCCCTGGTCTGAAGTCTGCAACAGCTTCCACCTGTTTTTCAAGTGTATCAGGATAGACCAACCCGTAAGGTCCCCAAAACTCGATAAGCTGTTCATTCTGACCCTTATCATATCGATCTATAAGCTCTATTTTTAAAGAATCGGACTTTACCCTTTTCTTTATTTCAGCAATAGTGTACGACCTGATCTCTTCATTAGTAAAATATACCTTTTCTGCAGTATAAATTCTTAAAGCCGGGGAAACAATAAAATAATTAAACGGCAGATAAGCCTCATTGCCAAATTGCGAACCACCCCTGGTCTTCAGATCGTGTGGATTGTAATATGCTTCAAAAACGCTGTAAGCCTGCTGTACAATCTTACTCATTTCCGATATTTCCTTCTCTGAAGCGGGTTTCAGATCTGAAGCCCAATCGTCCAGGAATTTTTTGAGTTTGTCACGGGAGTTCTCCGTGTATGCCTGCTCCAGTGGAGCAGCAGTTTGCGAAAAAACGACATTAGCTTTAAAAAAGACTAAAAAAACAACCAATAACAATAAATACCTGATTTTCATAACAGTTCAGTGCTGATTTCAATTCCTGTTCACCACATACCCGGCATCTGTAGTTAAATTCCATTTTAAAGCGACCTTTGTATTCGGGCCAGTTAAATCAAGAACATAGTCGACATTATTAATGATCGATTTCGGGTAGCCCTTATCCATATAGAATTCCATTTTGCCGGTTCCCGTACCGCTCCCTTTTATATGAACTGTTTTGCCCTGAGCCTCTTTGTCAATATCCATCTTAAGTTCTGACGTAATGTCAAAAAAAGCCACGTTATCTTTCATTGCGGTAAGTTTGTAGGTCATCTTCGTCGGGTAATCCATCTCTATACCAAAATCAGGCAGGTTCATTCCACTTAGATTGGCGTCCTGACTAAAAGTATCTCCTACTTTCATCTGCTGATCCGGAAATTTTAATTGCTCAGGCATCCCGCCTGTTAGCACACCTGCTGCTTGCTTTATTTCACTGGTGGCAGTGGCCGTATCAAGAAACATTTTACCATCCTTATCTATTTTTCCTTTAACAGTCAATCCTTGAACCGGGTTCATTTCAGGCCCCGGAGCTTCAGTTCCATTTAATGTCGTTTTCATTGAAAATTGACGGCCTAAAATAGCAATTGGATAGCTGCCAGCAGCTATTGCCTCTGTTTTGACAGTTGTCTCCCAGTCAGTATCCACTTTCATGTTAAAGGTTGTCGTATTGGTATCTCTTTTATTCTCTGCATTTGCACCAAGATCCTTCAGCGCGATGACTGCATCCATTCCGCTCTTCCTCGTGATCTCGTAAGTATGTGCAGGCAGGTATTTGAATTTAAAAAGTACAGGTTTTTGGGCTTTAGTTATCGCAGACAGCAATATAAAAACAATTAGCAGGGCAGTCTTACGCATAGAGCATTTGGTTTGTTTCCCTAATATCTTATAAAAATCTCACATTCAAATCATTTTGTTATTTACCAATACAGTTTCAGATTACAGCAGGAAATGACATTATAGTTATCAGACAATTTCAAATCAAAGTTTTAACGGCAACGATTGCGTAGATTTAAATTGGCCATTTATATTTATTACTATTACAAAGCAGTAATATCGTACCCGTTAACCCAACTAACCATTAATATATCCTGTTATGAAATTCCAATCGCAACTCCTGGTGGCCAGGATGGTACTTTCATCCCTTGTCAGTGCACAAAACCTCATTATAATGGCCGGGATCATCTTGCCTGCCTTTACTTTTGGCCAGGCCAAAATCCGGCTTACAAATTACGTAAACCCGTTTATTGGAACAACAGTTTTGACTGATTCTGCCCTGCTGGGCTATAATCCGCCATGGCGCACCTGGAATGGCCTTACCGGCCCGGGAGCTACCGTGCCGCACGGCATGGTACAAGTAGTTCCTGTTACCACCTATGGCAGCGGAAGTGGTTATGAATATGAAGTAAAAACGATCAAAGCCATCGCTCAAACGAGCGGAAACCATTGGGGAGACCTTAACATCCCCATTATGCCTCTGGAAGGCAGCAATTTTACAGCCGATGATTTTGCTTCGGCCTATAGTCACTCCAATGAAGTGGCCCATCCCGGATACTACCAGGTCATACTGGACCGTTACAAAATCAAGGCAGAATTGACCGCCACCAAGCGGACCGCATACCATAAATACACCTATACAGGCGGCCAGGATAAAAAACTGGCGTTCGATCTTGTACACGCAGGCGGCGGCAGTGCTAACTGGGAACTGAACAAGGACGGTGATAATGTGGTTACCGGAAAACAGGGCAACCTCTACTTCTATGCAGTAATGAACCATAAGATCAAGAGCATTGACATCAGCAAACGCAATCCCAACCAGCCCGACATCCCGCGCAGCGGGCAGGGAGCTGGAGGTCAAAGGAAACTTACCGGAAACATGGATATCCCCGTGATCAGTTTCGAACAAGCTGAGAAACCACTGGAAGTCAAAATTGCCCTGTCCCGCGTTAGCGCTGAAGGTGCGAAAGCCAACTATAACACAGAAATTGCGAATAAGAACTTCGATCAGGTCTACAAGGATGCTGATGAGAGCTGGAACCAGCTCCTGGGCAAGATCAAAGTTACCGGCGGAACCCAAAAGCAAAAAGTAATGTTCTATTCCTGCCTGTACAGGCAGTTCTGTTCACCGGCTGTCACCAGTGATGCAAATGGTAAAATAGCTAACCCAAAGGATACTATTCCCGGATTCGAAACCTATTCCAGCCCGGCAATCTGGGATGTTTTCCGTACACAACTTCCTGTTCTGGATTTGATTCAGCCTGAAGTCAGCAGCAATATCATCAAGTCTATGATTCTGGCTGGAGCGCGTTCCGGATTCCTGCCTACTTCATTCCATGGCGATTTCTCTTCAACCTTTATCGCCGGTGCCTATGCACGCGGCATCAGGGATTATGATGTCAGGAAAGTTTACCGTTTGATGCTCAATAACGCCAACACACCAACCGGTGATGGTGTAAAAGGACCAAGGCCGCACAATGCCCAATACCTTAAACTTGGTTATGTGTCTGAAGCAAACATTCAAAATCCGACAACCGAAACTGTCGCTGCAGCCGCTACTACCAAAACGCTGGAATTTGCGTATTCAGATTATTCTATAGCACAATTGGCTAAAGCGCTGGGCGATCATGATACATACAACACCATGATGAAACGCAGCCAGAATTACCGGAACGTTTTTGATGCCCAAACCGGATTTATGAGAGGCCGCCTTGCCGACGGAAAATGGGTTACACCATTTGATCCCGGTTACCCTTACTACGAATTTATGTACCGCGAGGCAAACGCATGGCAGGCCTCGTTCTTTGTACCGCATGATACTAAGGGGCTAATCTCTTTGTATAAAAGCCCTGAAGATTTCGAGCTTAAAATAGATTCACTTTTCTCCGTTCCATGGGGCGGCTATGCAAAAGATAACCTCTCCGTCTTCCTGGGTCAGTTCTGTATGGGCAATCAACCCGACTTTACTTATCCATACCTTTACTATTTCGTAAACAAACCAGAGAAGTCACAGGCCATATTAACCAAACTGTTGTCAGATTACTTCGGGATGGGCCCTGAAGGCCTTGCACTGGCCGGAATGGATGACTATGGCTCACTAACAGGCTGGTATGTACTCAACGCAATGGGTATATACCCCTATTCACCGGCAGACCCGGAATATATTGTATCTGTGCCTGTTTTCGATAAAATTGAAATACAGCTTGGCAACGGGAAGACGTTTATCATTAACAAAAAAGGAGCTGGCAAAAATATTTCCAGGATTACGGTCGGCGGAGCACCTATCAAAACCTGGTTCGTTAATTATGCCGATATGAGCAAAGGCAAACAACTGGATATTTATACAAAATAGCAATGTGAATCACGTTCGATTAGTACAGCATTCGGGGAAATTCTTAGATTTATCTTTCTATATCATAAAATCTGCAACTAATAAAACGGGAAATGACAATTGAATTGCTAGATACAAATAAAAATATTGTTCAGATAAAGACCATTAATGAACTCCCGAAAGATTTAACCGACATTTGCAGTCTGCAGATTATTGGTTACACAAACAAGGATATAACAGATCTTGAAAAACGCTTTAACATTGACGCATCCATATTAAATAACGGTGAAGACATTGAAATAAGCTCACACTATTTAGAAGAAGAAGATCAGCTGGCTTTTAACTTTTCATTTCCTTACCTAACCCCTCAAAATAGAATCGAGGAAATAATTGTTTGTTTTATCCTTAAAGAAAAAATAACATTTTCATTCATGGCTATCAACATTGAGCAGTTCATACCTGAAAATCAAAAACAAAAACAATTTGACAGTATAAAGGCCTTGCCGTTCACCATTGATACGTTTCTCTTGCTGATGGTAGGTATCATCTCCGATTATTTTGCAGATTTAACAGAAGTGATCGCAAAACACATCAAAACAATCTATTCAAATTTACAGAAACAAAAAGATTTCTCTGAGCCGGAACTGAATGAAATAACCAAATTAAAGTTCAACAACCTAATTGTAAAAGAGTCCTTAAATGAATACAGACGGATTTTGCATTTACTCAGAAAGAGCAAAAAACTGGGGCCTGAAATTAAAGAGACTATTTTTCTTGAGTTAAATGATCTTACTGTAATCAATGAATACGTTCAAAACAACTTCGAACGATTGGACGACCTTAAAGAATATGTGTCCAGTAAGATAGACCTCGATCAGAACCGAATCTTCAAAACGCTAACCATCATCACAACATGCCTGTCACTCCCCATGCTTGTAGCAGGCATCTATGGTATGAATTTTAAGAATATGCCTGAACTGGAATGGGCCTATGGATATACTTACGTCAAAATATTATTGCTCTTGTGTTTCATAGCACCATTGATATGGTTTAAACGAAAAAAATGGTTATAAAATTAGCTTTTGCCCGCAAAATTGCAGTAATCACATTTAGATTTTTACACCTGGACAAAGAAACAAGACTCTGGCAATAAGACAATTAACTTTACAAGGGTTTTGATTTTTCAAAATCAGATGCCTGAGCGGAAGAGAATGTAGCGTGCTATGCGCAAATTTGTACCTGAGGGATTACATCATCACCTGAACCAACTGCCAAACATAAACAATGAACCAAATTTCTAACTGTGCCTGCCTGACTGCAATGATCTTAACATTCCATGTTTTTACCATTTCCACAAAGGATTACACCGCTGCCTTTTTCAGTATCGAGCCAGGGGCGGAAGTGCTGGGGCAACTGTTTTGAAGGGCAGGTAAATTAAAAAGTACACGCAAATTATAACATATGAATTTGATACCTAAAATCACACTTTGTTTTATGCTGCTTGCGGGACTATCCGCGCAGCTTCAGGCACAATCAAAAGCTATTGATTTGGCTTCTCCCAATGGAGAGATACAAGTCTCCATCAATCTGGCTGATAAAATTTACTACTCCGTAGCAGGAAAAAAGGAAGAGCTGCTCAGCAAAAACTCGCTTTCCCTGAACCTGAAAGATGAAATACTTGGAGAAAACCCAAAACTGATCTCGTCCAGGAAAACTAAAGGAGAAGATATCATAAAACCCTATGTATCGCTGAAATTCTCCACTGTAAAAAACAACTATAATGGCCTGGTGCTAAATTTCAAGGGGAATTTTTCTGTAGAGTTCCGTGCTTTCGATGATGGCCTGGCCTACCGTTTTATAACCAGCAAAAAAGGCGATATAGAGATTCAGAATGAACAGTTCTCTGTTCATTTCCCTGACAATTACTTGTTGCATGTACAGCAGAATAACGGTTTTAAAACAGCTTATGAAGAAGCTTACCAGCACATCGAATCCAATAGCTGGAAGCCGGCCGATAAAATGGCCAATCTCCCCCTCTTAATTGACACCAAAAAGCAATACAAAATATTGATCAGTGAGTCCGACCTTTCTGATTATCCGGCACTTTTTCTCAAAGGCAGTGGGAATAACGGTCTGGAAGGTTCCTTCCCGAAAGCGCCCCTTGAATTTGCTCCGGACGGCGACCGTAGTCAAAAGATCACCAGATCAGCCGACTATATTGCAAAAACTAAAGGTTCAAGGAACTTCCCATGGCGTTACTTTGTGATCACATCAGATGACAGGCAACTGATGGAGAACACCATGACCTTAAAGCTATCTGCAAAAAGTGAAATTGCTGACCCAAGCTGGATCAAGCCGGGGCAAGCCAGCTGGGAATGGTGGAATGACGCTACCCCCTACGGACCAGACGTCAATTTTGTGTCTGGTTATAACCTGGATACCTATAAATATTATATTGACTTCGCTTCGAAATACGGCATCAAATACATCGTAATGGACGAAGGCTGGGCTAAAAGCACTACTGATCCCTATACCCCGAACCCAAAAGTAGATGTAAAAGAGCTGATCCGCTATGGCAAAACTAAAAATGTGGACATCATTCTATGGTTAACCTGGCTCACGGTACACAACAACATGGATCTGTTTAAAACCTTTCATGAATGGGGTATCAAGGGAGTTAAGATCGACTTTATGGACCGCAGCGATCAGTGGATGGTCAACTACTATGAAAACGTAGTGAAAGAAGCCGCCAAACATCAAATATTTGTAGATTTCCACGGCTCTTTCAAGCCTGCAGGTTTGGAATATAAATATCCGAATCTGATTTCTTACGAAGGGGTTAGAGGGCTGGAACAAATGGGTGGCTGTACGCCGGATAACAGTATCTATCTTCCTTTCATGCGTAATGCCGTTGGGCCAATGGATTTCACACCTGGTGCAATGCTCAATATGCAACCGGACGTAAACCGCGGAACGCGGCCAAACGCAACCGGCGTAGGCACACGGGCCTACCAGCTCGCCTTATACGTTGTTTTTGAAAGTGGCGTACAAATGCTGGCAGACAATCCGACCCTTTATTACCGGAGCCCGGACTGCACAGAATTTATCACCAGTGTACCAACTACCTGGGATGAAACCAAAGCACTGGCCGCTACGGTTGGCGAGGTGGCTGTAGTAGCCAAACGTAAAGGCAATCAATGGTTCATTGGCGGCATCACCAATGGCAAAGAAAACGAAAGAAATATAGAATTAAGCTTTGATTTTCTTGAAAAAGGCAAAACCTATACCATGACTTACTTTGAAGATGGCATAAACGCGGGCAAACAGGCGATGGATTACAGGAAGAAGTCTGTTCAGGTGAAAGCCGGAGATAAAATAACCGTAAAAATGGTCCGCAACGGCGGATGGGCAGCAGTATTGAATCTTTAATAACAACCACAATTGAAACCAGTTTATGCATTTATCATGCTGCTGTTCTGCATCAACGCAGCTACAGCCCAGACCGCAGGTATCACATCCGGATCAATTTATTCACTAAAATCAGGCAGCGGCAGCAAAATGCTGGATATAAGCAATGCCTCCATGGACAATGGAGCAGTTGTTAACGTCTGGTCAGATACCAAATCAGATGCCCAAAGATGGCTGGTAACCCATGTTGGCAAAGGATTATATACGCTTAGCAATGTAGCGAGCGGCAAATTATTACGTGTAACCTCTACCCCTGGTGATTCCGCAAGAGTTGATCAGCACGATGACACCGGCAGTGCTGAAGTGCAATGGGTCATAAAAAAAGCAGGCAGCGGAGCTTACTATTTAAGGTCTGCAGCTAACCCCGATTTATCTTTGAATTTACCAGAGGGCGACCATAAAGACGGTGCTAAAGCCGGGTTAAGTAAAACGGGAAACCTCAATTCTCAAAAGTGGATTTTTCGCAAAGAACAGGCGCAGCCTGCTGCGCCTACAGCTGAAATAGCGAATAAAATATTTGATGCCTGGTATACGCAATATGGCGTTGAAACAGGCAAGGGTTTCTGGGACAGGGCAGAGATGATGGAAATTGTGCTTGATGCTTATGAAGTAACCAAAGACGCAAAATATGCAGATCGGTTTAACCGGATGTATGCTAATTTCATAGCAAAGAATAAGTCCGACTGGATGTACAACAACTACAATGATGACATCGCCTGGGCAGTATTGTTTTCTGTACGCGGATATCTGCTGACCGGCAACAAAGCCTACCTAGATAAAGGGAAAGAACAATTTGATAAAATGTATGTGCGCGCATTTACCAACGCCTACGGCGGCGGGTTGAACTGGTATGAAACAAAGACCTCTAAAAATGCCTGCATCCAGGGACCTGCTATGGTAGCGTCTTGTTACCTTGCGGAGGCAACGGGCGACAAGACCTATTATGACAAAGCAATTGCGCTGTATAGCTGGTCCAAGATATATCTGTTCAATGCAGCTACCGGTAAAGTGAATGATGCCATTGATCTTGACAAAAATACAGGACTGATCAAAACAGGAACCTGGAGCTCGACATACAATCAGGGAACTTACCTTGGCGCGGCGACAATGCTTTATAACTATACCAAAGAAAAAAGTTATTTACTCGAAGCAGAGAAAATTGCCAGATACGCCAGGGACACCATGTTCAGATCAAAAACAATGAATAACGAAGATGGCGGCAATGATCTTCCCGGCTTTAAGGGAATTTTTGCACGTTATGCCCGGAAATATACGATTGAAACCAAAAAGACTGACCTGGTAGACTGGTTACGCCTGAATGCCAAAGTGGCCTACAACAATCGGAATTCACAGGACCTGATTCAAACAAAATGGGCAACCAGGACAAGCGAAACAAAACCTAAGTCTGAATTTGGAGCCTCCACTGCTGTATCACTGCTGATCAATTTAATTCCTCTGAAAGAATAAAAACATGAAAATTTTCTTCATTTAATCTAACTTGGCTGTCTTATAAATGAAGAGGGCCGGTTAGATATTGAATCATGAAATTTTTGTTACCGTTTTTATTTTCGATACTGTTTTTCAGCGCTGCGGATGGCAGACAGTCTTCCGACAGTCTGCTAACGGTACTCAAAGCAGAAATCCTTAAAAAGGATAGTTATGACCGTGAAAAGGAATACCAGTTAAAAAAACTGAAAGCCGCTCTAACGGCCATTCCGAAAAATGATATTTCAGCACGGTATGCCATTCTGGGCAATTTAATTAATGCTTACAGAAGTTATAGCTTTGATTCTGCACATGTTTATACCTATCAGCTGATGCAGGTCAGCAGCTTGCTGAAAGACCGTCAAAAACTGAATGAAAGTAAAATAACGTTAGGTGCACTTCAGTTGTCCTGGGGTATGTATAAAGAAGCATTTGACTGCATTACCCAATTGAACGCAAATGCTCTTCCTGACAGCAGTAAATTGCGCTTCTACGAATTAAAGGCACGTGCGTTAATTGAACTGGCATCTTACAACACCAACCGGTTTTATTCTCCGGGCAACCGGGCAGAATCTATAAAAACACTTGACTCAGCGGTGCTGTTGAGTAAGGCCGGAACCTATGACAAATACAAGTACATGGGCCAGTTATTTTCCATCTCGGGGCAAAAAGAAAAGGCGCTGGCTATTTTAAAACAACTGATTAATAAAAAAGGGCTCACCATCCACCAGCGTGCAATGGTTGCAATTGATCTCAGCTATCTGGTATCCGATGAGGAAAAAGAAAAGTTATTGCTAATGGCTGCCATCTCTGATATCCGTTCCTCAACCAAACAGACTTTAGCGATTTCCAACCTTGGCACAATGCTGCTGAACAGGGGAGAATTGGACAATGCCGAATTACTGCTTAATGAAGCTGTGGCGCAGGCTGCTTTCTTCGGAAACAAAATACAGGAAAAAAATATCGCTACCACATTGACCCAGCTTGCTGCCCAAAAACTGATCAGGTCTGAAAATAAAAAAATCAATACGCTGATCGTGCTGATCAGCGTGGTCACCATTGGGCTCATCGGAATAGGTATTATCTCTTATATCGTATATGGCAGGCTGAAGAAAGTGAAGATAAGAGAAGCCATTGTACAGGAAAAATATCAGTATCTGGATCAGATCAATAAGCGGTTGCTGGAAGACGGACACATTAAAGAAGAGTATCTGGGCTATTTCTTTCACCTGATCTCAGACTACATTTCAAGACTGGAAAAAGTTAAAAGAAATACCGAACACAAACTCAAAATCAAGAACTATGAGGGATTAATGCAGCTGGCAAAAGAGATTGATATTAAAAAGGAGAGAGAAGATCTCTTTCATACCTTTGATACCATCTTCCTGAAACTATTTCCAAATTTCATTCAGGCCTTTAATGCACTGCTTAAACCCGAGGATCAGATATGGCCTAAGTCAGGTGAGATTTTAAATACCAGTCTGCGGATATTCGCCTTGATGCGATTAGGTATCAGGGATACTCAAACCATAGCAAACATATTAGAAAGCACACTAAGTACGGTTTATACCTATAAAAACCGGATCAAAACAAAAGCACTTTTCCATGGCGAAGACTTCGACAATAAGATTATGGAGATCAAGTTTGTGGATGTTTCAGAACCGGGGTCCAACCCAATCAGCCACAAGTGAAAACGCCCATCTTTCTATCGATCAGAACAAACCAGTTCCAGCAGAAATAATCCGCAGTAATACCGCTACCGCAAGATCAAATACCCATCCTCTGCCCTCTGCGGTGCTCTGTTGATATAAAACTGCCTGTCCTGAGGTGCGGTAGTACCCAGACCATCCACATACCTGTTGAACATGCAGAATGAAGCGGCAATCAGCACCGCGTCATGAATTTCCTGATCCGTAGCACCTTCGGTCCTGGCTGCATCAATCTGCTCCGGAGTGACCGATTTACCCCCCTTCTGCACACTTGCCGCAATTGCCAGCAGTGCCTTCATTTTTTCCGAAAGATCAGTTGAGCCGGCAAAATCAGCTTTAATCGCATCAATCTGATCGATATCGCAATTCAAATAATGCCCTGCCAGTGCGCCATGCACATTCTGGCAAAAGAAACAATCGTTCAGATAGGATACGTAAGTACCGATCAGCTCCCGCTCCCCTCTCGATAAGGTATTGTTATCATCTCTCAATAGGATCTCTGCCAAAGCATTCAGCGGACCTGCCGTTTCAGGCCGGTAGGCCATCAGGCCCCGGATTCCCGGCAGGTCATTTTCCAGTTCAATATGTGCCATAGTTATACATTAAGATTGTTGTGGTGGCAGATTATACCCGGCGACCATGCGTTTACCCATTTCTTTATAAGCTTCGGGATCTGTTGGCGTTAAACTCGCCAGACCATCCACATACCGGTTAAACATGCAAAAAGCTGCAGCGATCAGCACGGTATCATGAATTTCCTTATCGGTTGCCCCTTCAGTTCTCGCAAGCGCAATATCTTCCTCAGTAACTTCCTTACCCAATATCTGCACCTTGCCTGCCACGTGGAGTAAAGCCTTCAGCTTATTGCTGATAGAAGACCTGTCGAGATCTTTCAGTACATCATCAACAATCCCCTCTTCATCACCATACAGACACCTGGCCGCTGCCGCATGACTGCTCATGCAGAAAAAACAATCGTTACGTTTGGAAACATAAGCTGCGATCAGCTCTCTGTCTGCCTGCGGCAATGGAGATTCTCCTCTTAACAACTCCTGCGCCAGGTCATACAGGTATTTACCTGTTTCCGGTCTGAACATCACCAGTGAACGGATTCCCGGAACACCTTCCGGAACTTTTATATGTGCCATAAAATATTTTTAAATTATCAATTATTCATCCTTTACACCATCACTAATCCTTAATCACACTACCGCCATCAACCCCTGCAACCACTTCCTCTCCTGCAGGCAAGGCTTTCTTTTCCTTCACCAGCAAGACCACTATAAATCCTACGACAAAAACCAGTGAAAAAATGAATATTGCATTGCCATAACCGCCAAGTGATACTACCAAGACACCGATAAATAATACTGCGGTACCGGTAAATAACCTGCCGATATTAAAACAGAAGCCCGTAGCCGTAGCCCGGATACCCGTATGGAACAGTTGTGGAATATACGCTGACAACACACCCTGACTGGCTCCAAAAAATAAGGCCAGTACCGCTATTTCGACAAAAATCAAAGGAGAAAAGGTGGTGTTCAGCTTAAACAATACAAAGGACATCACAGAACAAACCGCAAAACACAAGAGCATCGACTTTTTCAGACCAGCAAAATTCACCAGCCAGCCCGAGAAGAAACCTCCGGCCAGTCCGCCCATCCCCATACACATCATACTCAAACCCCTCTCCTTCTGTGCATCTCCTGGAATCAGACTCTGTACCCAGGTAGGCAGCCAGGAGAATATGGCCCATAGCCCGATCAGCATTGTACCAAACATTAGCGAGCCTACTAAAAGTTCACGGCGGTTCTCTGCGGAATACCACATAGATTGTTTATGCCCTACAGCTTTTTTCTGTTTATGTTCCAGCCATTTGTCAGATTCTCTGATCACGGCCATGCCGATCACCGCCAGCAATACAGGTATGGCACCCACAAAAAAACCTTCCCGCCAGGAAGAAACTACAAAATTGATCAGTCCCGCAGAGAATATCCCCACCGGAAAAGCAATAGAAATAATGCCAGTTACTACTGCCTTACTTTTTTCAGGCCAGACTTCGCTGAGTAAGGTGAAAGAAACCACCAGGACACCGCCAACACCAAATCCACTCATAAAACGGCAGAGGACCAAACCAGTCCAGGTGGGCATCAGTCCGGTTAAGACTGTAAATATGCCATAGCAGGCAATCGCATACAAAAGGGCACTTTTGCGACCGATCCGGTCACTGATAAGTCCCCAGCTGAAGCCGCCAAATGCCCAGCCAAAAATGAACAGGGCATTGATGAACCCGCTGATGCTGTTCAGTGCTTCTGGCTGCAGATCTCCCTGCAGGTCTTTGACCACTACAGGGAGATAAACAGACATCAGCGTAGAAACCGTGCCGCCAAGTGCACTGCTCAAAAAACAAAGAATAAACAGCAGTGTCAGATAAACGGCACTTGATTTTTGTGTATTCAACACATTGATATTCGCTACGCTCATATGATATTATTTTAATGGACTATCAAAAACCAGGGCCATATAATAAATGGCACCTACAGCAGGCGATCCATAGGCCTGTGAAATGTGTTTGTTGAAAATATTGCTGCCACCCAGTTTAACTGTAGTATGGGCCATTGGTATTTTCTTGTTGATCTGAAGATCCACCATAGAATAGGCATTGATCCTTCCCGGTCTCAGAGTGTTAAAAGTGCCATACCAGTCAAAAGCACTTTGCCAGTGCCAGGCCATATTGAACCCAAAATTCTTATAGGCATTCGCATTTCCGAAGGTAACATTGGTACTGTATTCAGGTGTATTGAACTGAGCAATATTCTCAATATTGGCCTTACCCAGATCAAAATCAGAAACTGTCGCATTACCTCCCACAACGTATCCCTTGTCCAGCAGATAGGTTATCCCTGCACTGAATCCCTGGGCGGAAACTTTATCCTGCGCATTGGTATACAACTGGAAAGCACTTACGGATTGCGTTGCAACTTCACCAGCCGCCGCCGGATTGATCTTGCCATCAGCACCCAGTACCGGATTGGTAGATCTGAGCACTACGGTATTCAGCAAAAAATCGGTATATGAACTGTGGTAATAATTCAGATCGATCAATAGCTTATTTGCAATTAAACCTTTATATCCTACTTCAAAAGCCCGTTGCTGCTCAGGTTTAATATACGCAACATTCGATTTTACCAGCAAATCTTTATTTTGCATAACAGCCGCCTGTGGCGTTGCGCCTCCCTCAATAGCCGCACCCACCGCCGGACCAAAAACACCCGCCGAAGTCGCAGTAAATGAATTCTCATATACATTCATACCAGCACTATTATTTGGCGCACCACCAAGTATCGTAATCTCTGGTACATTTAGCTTAATGAACTGATCAACCGGTGTCGGATTTCTGAACCCAGTTTGATAAGAAGCCCTGAAATTGTGCACCTTATCCACGGTATAGACTCCTGAAAACCGTGGGGTAAAACTCCCCTTAAAGTTCTCATTTTTATCATACCTGATGGAAGCAGTCAGTTTCAGTTTATCATCAAGCAATTTTTTCCCTGCCTGCACAAATGCACCATACTCTTTAATGCCTATCTTATTGGTTTTATCATCAAATAAACTACCATCCGTAAACATTTTATAATTACGGAAACTACCACCCGCTAATAACTCTACAAATTTTACCGCACTGGAAAAATCGTACTGACCATCGGTATGATAGAATTTACTGTTACTAAACACCCCTGCGCCAGTTGCGCCGTAAGTGTATATACCAGCATTCTTTGCGCTTTCAAATTCAGGCGATCCCGGCAAAAACCTACCCTGATCGGCAAAACTTCTTGCAGCATCATGATTATTAGGTGTAACACCCGCCTGAGTTCCCTTAAAGGCCGCTGAATAACGGGTAAACCAGGTAGCGTCAGCCTTATCAGGAGTCACTATCTGGCCATTTAGATCTTTCACCCAGGATGCATTGATAAACTGTGCCAGGGTACGTGTATTGTAAGAATCATGTGAATTTTCAGTCACCATATAACTGCGGACAAAGAACTTGCTTCCTTTCAGTTCTACGCGATGGGTCTGCAATACAAAATTGTTCAGATCAAAGCGGCTGCTTCCGGTATAGCTCGCCGTACCTCTGCCAAAATTATACTGGTAGATCGCTTCAATATCATTGGTAACCCGATAATGCAGGGCTCCGTTCAGTTTCAGACTATAAACGCCATAATTCATCAGATCCTTTTCTTCGTAACCCGTACGTGATACTGATCCAATACCATCTAAGGTTTTTGGTTTTTCATCGCCATAAATATTCAAAGCATCCCTGCCTGGATTGTTCGGACCTCTCTGAGCATCCGTCACAGCAGTACTTACATCCGTATAGTCATTGGCATACCAATCCTCACCGGTCAGGTAAGAAGCATTTACCTTCACCGCAAAACGGTCATTAAACGCTTTAGCATAACGCAAAGCAAAATCGTGCAAACCTTTAGGTTTAGAAAAACTCTCATTCACATGATTTATTCCCGATTTCACCTGCACAGCAAGCCCCTGATAGGTAAACGGATCCTTGGTACGGAGATTCAATAAACCATTGAATGCAACCGGTCCATATAATGCTGAAGCAGCACCAGGAATGACCTCTGCCGATTCTATATCAAGATCAGAAGCACCAAAGAGGTTTCCGACTGCAAAGTTCAGTCCCGGTGTCTGGTTATCCACACCATCTACCAGTTGTAAGAATCTGGAGTTTCCGGTCGTATTGAAACCACGGGTATTTACCTGTTTGTAAGTCACACTGCTGGTTACCGCCTCCATACCTTTTAAGCTTTGCAATCCGTCATAGAAAGAAAAGGAAGGATTCTCTTTAATGGCCTTCAAAGACATCTTCTCAATACTCACCGGCGATTGCAGGATACTTTCGCTCACACGTGTTGCAGATGACACCACTTCGTTTAGCATAATCGGTTTAGCAACCAGAGAAACATTTATTTCCTGGGTTGCTGAAGTAACTTCAATTTCCTTGGATTCAAAGCCTACCGCCGAGACAATGATGGTAATAGGTAATCTGCCATTATAATTTAATGTAAAATTTCCCCTAGCATTGGCTGTAGTTCCCACTACTTTGTCTTTTACGTTGATACTTGCGCTGTTCAGCGATGCGCTGCTTTGATCAGCAGCAGTTACAGTTCCTCTGATCTTTACTTCTTGTGCTGCTGCACAGAAAGTGTAAAACATAAGAAATGCGAGTAGAATTCTTTTCATACTGTCAATTTAGATTAGTTTATTTTGGTTTATTGATTGGTTTAAAGGGTTATTTTGATGCTTATCGGCTTGAGAGAGAACCGGCAAACATCAACCCTGTTATTTTTTTAAATGCTCATATCCCTGTGGCAATCGCGTATAGCCATGATTGACGAGCCGGTCCGCAAGCGTATTGTAATACTCAGGATTCGCCGGAAGAGCCGTTCCAAGACCGTCCACATACCGGTTATACAGGCAAAACAATGCGGCAATCAATACCGTATCATGGATTTCAACATCTGTTGCTCCTGCGAGCTTAGCCCTTTCAATGGCTGCTTCGCTGACGCTCTTTCCGCTTTCCCTGGTCAGGGCGGCAATATGGAGCAGTGCTTTCATTTTGTCATTTACGGGTGCGGTATCAATATCGTTTTTTACCAGCCTGGCGGTATCAGATTCACCAGCCAGCAGATCGGCCGCAGCAGTATGGGCAGTGGTGCAGAAGGTACATTCGTTGCCATAGGAAACTACGGTAGCGATCAGCTCACGCTCTGCTTCGGTAAGTGATGAAGGTCCCCGAAGCAAAAATTGCGTCAGTTCGCGAATGGGCTGGGCAGTGGATTTGCTATATTCCAGCAAACCCGTAATACCAGGCAAATGGTCTTCGAGTGGAATGTGTGGCATACAAGGTTCCTTTGTAAAATTATCTATACAAAAAGTGATTTATTTGGTAATGATAAAAATATTACTATTTATCGAAATACCAAATAATTATTTAAATTCTTTCTAATTAGTAAAGCTGTCTTAACTGGGACCTCACAATAGGTATCAAATACAAGCCATCTGAGGTTTTTGGATTTTCTGCTTCATTCGTTAAACTTCCCTGTTGCTTTATTTGTTAAACCCTCCTCTTGCTTTATTCAGGTATCAAGATTTTGGATTCTGCTTTGAGTTCTGTCAGATCCTCTAATTTTCAAAATCTAAGCATCCGCAGGCTTTTGAGTTCAGGCTACCCCCCAAACCTTTCAAAATCCAAAACTCTGGTTACAATTTCAGATATTTGAAGAATTACACATTAATTTTAAGCACCCAAACATGCAGTATGCGTTTGTTGAAGGAATCAAATCTGAACCTCAAAAAGGATTACGCGGAATATGTATGGGCTGTGGTGATGAAATGGTGGCCAAATGCGGTGAGCAGAAGCTGCATCATTGGGCGCACAAGGCACTGATCAGGTGTGATTCCTGGTGGGAACCCGAAACCCAATGGCACAGGGACTGGAAAAACCTATTTCCGGAAAGCGCCAGGGAGATCAGCTTTTTTGACGAAACCAACGAGGAATACCACAGGGCAGATGTTCATATGCCAACAGGGCTGACGCTCGAATTTCAGAATTCTTCACTTTCGATCGAAGAAATGCAAAGCAGGGAGGCATTTTACCCTAAAATGATCTGGATTGTAAACGGCTTAAAATTCAGGGGCTTTAACCTGGGTATTTCCATTCCAAACCCTGCACTTCCGGGTTTTAAAGATTTCGAGTTCAATGGCCAGGCCCATGTAACCTGGACCAGAGTTTCAGAGCGGCTATACCCTGCTAAACTGAAAGACAGGCTTTCTCTCCGTCACCCGGAAATGGCTAAAATCAAACCCTCTTCGAGGCATTACTCTTTCAGCTGGAAACATGCGCACAGGGCCTGGTATCTGGCACAAAAACCTGTATTCCTGGATTTGGGAGGGCACTTCCTCTACTGGCTAAAACGCCGCCCGCAATTGTCAGGTGATTTTATGTATTTGCAGATGATCAGTAAAAAAGATTTTCTGGATAAGTACAGTTAAAGCAGATCTTCCCGGCTTGCCCATGGCCAGGTTATGCAGATGTGGTGATTACCTGTTGCAGCCTTCTCCTCAAGATCTCTTCTTAATCCTTGCTCAATGGTTGCTCAATGGTTGGAAGGTCCAGATGACCTTCCAACCATTGAGCAACCATCAACCGGATATTTTGTTTTCATCAAGAGAAAATAGCAACAAAACGGAAACACTACAGGAGCAGCAGCGACACAAAAAAGCCGCCATGCAGTTTCCCGCCGGCGGCTTTAATATAAAAGAAGCCAAACTTTTATTCGGGCATTAATACGGTGTCCACTACGTGGATCACGCCATTTTTCTGCATCACGTCCGCAATCGTTACGGTGCTCATCCCTCCTTTTTCATCTTTCAGCACTAGTTTCTTGCCTTCCATCCAGGCCCATAGCTTACCACCTTCTACAGTAGTCAGCTCCGCTTTACCATTCCCCATTTTAATGGCTTTGGCTATGGCTTTTGAGTCCATCTTGCCAGCTACCACATGATAGGTAAGAATTTTAGTCAGTGTTGCTTTGTTTTCTGGCTTCACCAGTGTTTCTACAGTTCCCGCAGGCAGTTTATCAAAAGCGGCATTGGTCGGTGCAAATACCGTAAAAGGACCTGCTGATTTTAGTGTCTCTACCAAACCGGCAGCTTTTACTGCTGCAACCAGTGTAGTGTGATCTTTTGAATTAACCGCGTTATCTACAATGTCTTTGGATGCATACATAGCAGCACCGCCAACCATGGGATTTTTCTGTGCATAAGTTTGTGTTGTGAATGCCATGGCTACCAGGGCGACAACAGATAAAAAAAAGTTTTTCATAAATAGATGTTTTGTTTGACAGCATTTACGAAAAGCTTGATGACTTTGGTTTTTCAGATCAGCACTCTAAATAGTTGTAGCCTCAACTACTTATACTCCAGTCCCATATTATAAAACATAAAGGCCCATTTATCTGCGATTTCTTCAATAGCCTTGTCTGTTGGTTTACCAGCGCCATGTCCTGCATTGGTTTCTATCCGGATCAGTACCGGAGCAGCTCCGCCCTGGTCCCGCTGAAGCGTGGCGGCAAATTTAAAGGAATGTGCCGGCACTACGCGATCATCATGATCTGCTGTGGTGGTCAGGGTCGCAGGATAGTGAACACCAGCCTTCAGTGCATGCACAGGTGAATATTTGTAGAGATAGTCAAACATCTCTTTTGAGTCTTCTGAGGTCCCGTAATCGTAGGCCCAGCCTGCTCCTGCCGTAAATTTGTGATAGCGCAGCATATCCATCACACCAACAGCCGGGAAGGCGACTTTAAACAATTCAGGACGCTGGGCCATCACTGCCCCAACCAGCAACCCTCCGTTTGAGCCACCCATGACGGCCAGGTATTTATTTGAGGTGTATTTTTGAGCAATCAGGTATTCGGCCGCTGCAATGAAATCATCAAATACATTTTGCTTCTTCAGCTTTGTACCTGCCACGTGCCATTTCTCTCCGTACTCACCTCCTCCTCTTAAATTGGCAACTGCATAAATACCGCCCTGTTCAATCAGCGAAACTACTGTAGTACTGAACGCGGGGGTCAGACTGATATTGAACCCGCCATAGCCATAAAGTACAGTAGGATTCTGCCCGTTCAGCGGAGTTCCTTTCTTGAAGGTAATGATCATTGGTACTTTCGTACCGTCCTTGGAAGTATAGAAAATCTGTTTGGACTCGTACTTAGCCGGATCAAAATCCACACCTGATTTTTTATAAAGTGTCGATTTTCCGGTATTGACATCGTATTTAAATATTGTGGTGGGGTAAGTATAAGAAGTGAAGCTGTAATACAGTTCCAGCTCCGCCTTTTTACTGCTGAACCCTATCGCTGTTCCCGGTCCGGGAAGTGCGATTTCATGTTCAAATTTGCCATTCCTGTCATACTGTTTTACCTTTGTTACCGCATCTACAATGTAGCTGGCAAATATTTTTCCGCCACCGGTTGAGGGTTCCAGAACGTTTTCGGTTTCAGCGATCAGCTCTTTCCAGTTTGCGGGTTTAGGATCTTTAGCATCAACAGTAACGATCCTGCCATTTGGCGCATTCAGATTGGTATAGATATAGAGCTTGCTGCCTTCATTGTCTATGATGTTGTGGTTTTGATCAAAATTGTCCACAATATTGATGATCTTACTGTCCTTCACCTGAAGGTCTTTGATATACAATTCATTACCAGAAGTTGAATTGGCAGCCGAAATGATCAGGTAACGCTGGTCCTCTGTAAGGCCGGCGCCGATATATCTTCTTGGTGTTTTATCTCCTCCAAAAATCAGAACATCTTCTTTTTGAGCCGTTCCTATTTTATGGTAAAAGAGTTTATGATATTGGGTGAGCCCTGATAACTGGCTGCCTTCAGCAGGTTTGTCATAGGTACTGTAATAAAAACCGGCATTGCCCTGCCAGCCAATGCCTGAAAACTTAATATCGGTAAGGGTATCACCAACGATCTGCTTATCTGCAGCCTTCATGACCACTACATCCGTCCAGTCTGAGCCCCCTGTGGAAAGCTGGTAGGCAAGGATGCTGCCGTCTTTGGAGAAATTGATCCCGGCCAGAGAGGTAGTGGCATCTTTGGAAAAGGTATTCGGATCCAGAAAAACTTCTGCTTCTGCTCCCTCTTTCTGACGGTACAGTACACTCTGGTTCTGCAATCCGGTATTTTTATAGAAGTACGTATACTCACCTTCTTTAAAAGGCTGAGAATACTTCTCATAGTTCATCAGTTTTTTGAGTCTTTCTTTGATCGCATTTCGGAAAGGAATTTTGGACAGGTAATCCTGTGTCACTTTATTTTGGGCAATCACCCATGCTTTTGTCGCTTCAGAACGGTCATCTTCCAGCCATCTGTAGGGATCTGCTACAGGAGTTCCAAAATAATGATCAGTTGTGGTTTCTTTCCTGGTTTCGGGATATATCATTGGGGATTTCTGCTGTTTTATAGTGTTTTGAGCCTTAACAAAAATAGGAATGATTAGGGCAACTAATAATAAGCTATTTTTAAATGATGTTTTCATGACTGCTGTTCTATTGCATAGCTATATTACGCATTTAAAAGCCTGCCGGAAAGGCAGGCTTTTAAATGATATTAAATTCAAGAAAAGAATGGAAATGTCCTTAAGGGATGTAAGCTTATCCTTCTTTCTTTACATAGGTTTTGTTGCCGTTCTTATTGATATAATATTTTCCACCGCGCGGACCTGTGAGGATCGGCTCTCCATTAGGACCCGACATGCTTCGGTCAACGGTCGGCTTATAGTTTGCCGGGGTCTGAACGGCAGCAGAATTTACTTTCACAGCGGCTTTAGTTTCTTTTACTGCGGGCTGTGTAGCAGTAGTGAACCGTTTATCCGGAGTACCATCCTTTTTTAGCTTAACATCAGGTTTTGTTGCAGCTTTGGTCTCTTTTACAACTTTGGCCTCTTTGACAACTTTGGTTTCTTTTACCGTTGGTTTTGTAGCCGTAAACCGCTTATCCGGAGTTCCGTCCTTTTTTAACTTAACGGCAGGTTCTTTTTTTGCGGTCGTGTACCGCTTATCCGGAGTTCCGTCTTTTTTTAGTTTAACACCTTGTGCAACTGCTAAGCTTATGCACATACTCAACACCATGATCAGAGATAATAGCTTTTTCATTGTTATTTGTTTTATAGGTTATAAATATTATTTAAAAAATCCTATCAGACTGGTAAGGTCCGAAAGCTGAAACTTCCCATCCGGTCCGGAGATATTCGTCAGAATATCACTCAAATTAAAAGCGCTGTCATTTGGATCATTTGTCTTATTTGCAAATTTATCCATAATTTCAGGGATGAATGATGTGGCAATATTTTTGGCTGAATCGACATTAACACCCAAACTTTCCAATTTATTAACAAAACTTGATGAGGCTTCCCTGACTACCGGATTGTCCAGAAAATTTCCTCCTTTAAAAACATCAGCCAGGCTACCCAGGTTTCCTGAAGCCAATTGACCCTTGAGCGCATCCATAATAGAACCAGAAGCAGCTTCTACAGCCGCTTCGTTTTGATCATCAGGAATCTCGCTATTTTCCAGGATAGCATGCTGCGCATTTTCTTTAACCAATTGTTTTAAATTCTCTAACATAGGGATCTTTTTAATATAATAAAGGCTTATTATTAATCCTGAACGACTGTATACCAATATAATAAAATAATTTTACAAAATATCAAATACTGCAATAATCAACACTGTTACTTTTCTTTATTGCAGCGATTCCTTAACTTGCCGGTCTCACTGAATTTCATGAAACAACTACTGACTAAATTGGCCTGCACAGGCCTGATAATGATACTGGGCACAATAGCGGTGCAGGCACAAACAGAAAAACCGGCGGATGCTAAGGTTATCGCCGAATTTCGCGGTTCAGCTCCTAAAATAAATGCGCTGGTGCATACCAAACTGGAGGTAAAATTTGATTACGCCAAAAGGCACCTGATTGGAAAGGAATGGGTTACGCTTAAACCATACGCCTATGCCACAGATTCACTGACACTGGATGCAAAAGGCATGGACATCAGAAATGTATCACTGGTCAATGGCAAGGCACTTCAAACCCTCAAATATGCCTATGATGAAGAGTTTCTGAAAATCCAGCTGGGTAAGAAGTTTCAGCCCGGAGAAGTTTATACCATATACATTGACTATACGGCCAAACCGGATGAGCTGAAGGTAAAAGGAAGTGCTGCGATTACGGATGCTAAAGGACTTTATTTTATCAATCCGGACAGTACAGTTGCAGGTAAACCTGTACAGATCTGGACCCAGGGTGAAACTGAGGCTTCTTCTGCCTGGTTTCCTACGATTGACAAACCCAATCAGAAGACTACTGCTGAAATCAGCATTACTGCTCCTGCAAAATATGTGACCTTATCCAATGGTAAACTGGTTAGTCAGGTCAAAAACACGAACGGTACACGTACAGACACCTGGAAAATGGACCTGCCGCATTCTCCATACCTGTTCATGATGGCGGTAGGTAATTTTAAAGTTTACCGTGACAAATGGAAAGAAAAAGAGGTCAGTTATTACCTTGAACCTGCTTATGCACCTTATGCAAAACAGATTTTCGGTACCACACCGGAGATGATTGATTTTTACTCAAAAACTTTAGGAATAGATTATCCATGGAACAAATACAGCCAGATCGTAGTACGTGATTATGTGAGCGGTGCGATGGAAAATACGACTGCCACCCTGCATGGTGCTTATGTGCAGCGTACCCCACGGGAAATGCTAGATGAAAACTTCGGACAGGCGGAGAGTACAATTGCCCACGAGTTGTTTCATCAATGGTTTGGCGACTATGTGACCGCTGAAAGCTGGAGCAACCTGACGGTTAATGAATCTTTTGCCAATTACAGTGAGGTACTTTGGGCAGAACATAAGTATGGCAAGGATGCCGCTGATGCGCACGATTACGAAGACAGGAGCCAGTATCTGGGCTCTCCTAAAGATGCACTGAAGAACCTGGTCAGGTATCATTATGCAGACAAGGAAGAGGTTTTTGATCTGGTATCTTATCAGAAAGGCGGAAGAATTCTGCACATGATGCGCAATTACCTGGGCGACAAGGTGTTTTTCAAAGGGCTTAACATTTATCTGAAACAGAATGCTTTCAAAAATGGAGAAGCACAGCAGCTTCGCCTGGCTATGGAAGAAGCCAGCGGACAGGATCTGAACTGGTTCTTTGATCAATGGTATTTTAATGCCGGACATCCGAAGGTAACGATTGATTATGCCTGGGACGAGGCTTCCAAAACACAAAAGATCACTCTTAAACAAATACAGCCCGGCTATGTGTTTACTTTGCCTATGGCTATTGATATTTATGCCGGCGGATCAAAAAAACGTTATCAGGTGACCTTTAATGATGCTGAACAGAGTTTTTCTTTTGCCAGTCCGGCTAAACCTGATCTCGTTAATATAGATGCTGAAAAAGTGCTGCTCTGGGAGAAGGAAGACCATAAACCGATGTCTGACTATGCTGTTCAGTATGCGAAGGCACCTTTATTTGTGGACAGACTGGAGGCCATTGAGGCTGCAGGGAAAAACCAGAAGACTCCTGAGGGCAGCAAAGTATTGCTGTCTGCCCTGAATGACAAATACTACTCGCTCAGGATGCTGGCACTGGACTCTATAGATATTGAAAATCCGGAGCTGATGAAAACCGCCATGCCGGTCATCCAGAAAATGGCGGCGTCTGATCCCAGTACTGTGGTACAGGCAAAGGCGATCTCTGTGATCGGGCTGTCTAAAAATGCAGCTGACCTGCAATTGTTTAATAAAGGGCTGGAGAGCAGGTCTTATGCGGTACAAGCGGGATCTTTAATGGCACTGGCAGCCCAACAGGGTCCGGAAGCACTTGCCGCTGCAAAAAAACTGGAGAAAGACCATAAAAAAGACCTTACACAAGCCATCATTACGGTATATGCAAAGTTTGGATCGGGTGCTGAGCTTCCTTTTGTGACAGAGGGATTTTCCCAATTGGGCACTCAGGATCAGGTAAGTCTGATCCCGGCATATCTGTATATGCTCACCAAAGTTGAGGACATTAATGAGCTCAAAAAGGTGGTGGACATTGTTAAAGAACTGGGCTTGAAGTATAAACAATACGGGATTAATGCTTTCGTAGCAGATAATTTAACTCAGCTTAAAGGCCCCAAACAGAATGATGCGGCAGCCATTCAGTATCTTGACAAAGCAATAGCAGAATTGAAATAATATACCATATAAATATGAACCAAATGACACACAGAACCATTTTTATCTTAGCGCTTTTAGTGAGCATTACCTTTTCCTGTAAGACAAAAAAAATAGCCGCCAAGGTTGCAGCTCCGGACCCGGTTGAAAAACCTATGGGTGATACTGAACTGGATAAAATGAAGAAAGAACTGCCTGATGAGGAGATTGAAAGAACAGAGAACGGGATTAAGTTTACCTTCAGTTCGGAAATCCTGTTCCCTACCAATTCTTCTTACCTGAGCGAAAGTGCTAAAAGCAGATTGGAAGATGTTGCTAAAATTTTAAAAGCGAAAGAAGGCAACCGTAAAATTCAGATTGATGGCCATTCTGATGCTACCGGAACACCGGAATATAACATATGGCTTTCTGAGAAACGTGCTGTTTCTGTAAAAACCTTCTTAGTGGCTCAGGGCATTGATGAAAAAAGGATTCAGACTTCGGGCAAAGGTGCTAACCTGCCTGTGGCTACCAATAAAACCAAAGAAGGCCGTTTGAAAAACAGACGTGTAGAAGTGACCTTATTAAAATAAACTCAGTAGAGTTCCTTTTGCAGCTGAAACAGGTATTGCACAGCTTTAACTAGCCTGCTGCCATACCAGGAGAACATTTCTCCGTCGACCAGCATGACTTTGACACCTGGAAGAATAGTTGCTATTTCTTCCAGGTGTTTTTGCGTAAAGGGATAGGGTTCAGAAGATAAGAACACCAGATCCGGCTTGCTTAATGCCAGCTGTTCAGGTGTTATCTCGGGGTATCTGTGCATTTTAAATACATTCGTAAGGCCATTTAGCATCAGAATATCATCGATAAAAGTTCCTTTTCCCGCAGCCATGTATGGTTTGCGCCAGATGAGATAGGCCACTTTTTTATCCAGGTTATTTTCTGCGGCCAGTGTCTGCAGGTCGGTAAATCCGGAGGTGATCAGGTGGTTCAGATAAGCAGCTTCAGGCTCCCTGTTGACCAGTTCTCCAATCTGGGCAATGGTATGTTTAGCGCCTTCCAGATCGGAAATATCACTCATCCATACCGGAAACTCTTCCATCAGTTCCTCTATCTGTTCCTTTTGGTTTTCTTCCTTGTTGCCAATGATCAGATCGGGTTCCAGACTCCTGATCAGATCCAGCTTTAACTTTTTAGTACCCCCTACTTTGGTACGTGCGGCGAACTTTTCTATAGGGTGGATACAGAACTTCGTAAGACCCACAACTTCCTGATCCAGACCCAGTTCAAACAGCAGTTCGGTTTGGGAAGGCACCAGGGAAATGATCCTTTTTGGCGGATAACTGACGTTGATCATTCTCCCTAACTGGTCTGTAAAATTGCGCTGCATGACGCAAAGATACGTGCTTATTCGTATTTCAATGCTTCTACAGGATTTGATTTTGCAGCCCGGTAGGCCTGCCAGCTTACGGTGAGCATAGCAATGGCTATAGTCGCCAGTCCGCTGATGATGAAGACTGCGGGGCCAATTGAAATCCGGTAATCGAACTGCATCAGCCAGTGGTCCATAATCAGGTATCCTACCGGCATGGCGAGCAGCATGGCAATCAGCACTGTTTTAATGAAACTCACAGACAACAGGGTCATGATGCTACTGATACTGGCGCCCAGTACTTTGCGCACACCGATCTCCTTGGTCCGCTGTTCGGCGCTAAAGGCAGACAAACCAAATAAACCCAGACAGGATACAAATATACACAGACCGGCAAAGAGGTTGGACATGATGGAAAGCATCTCTTCATGTTCGACTTTCTCTGCGACCAAACTGTCCACAAAGGTAATTTCCACCGGGAAATCCGGGTTGATCTCTTTGGTGATTTTACTGATCTGCTGCAGGTTTTCTGCTATGCCTCTGGCGCTATTCAAACGCATGGTGATGTAATCGCTGTTGCCTGCGTTAAAAGAGATGACCATAGGATGCTGACTACGTGTAGGTTCATCCCAAAGTACATCAGCAAATACGCCCACCACCGGTCTTTTTTTTCCATTGAGCAGGACCTGTTCGGCCAGCGGATTTTTTAGTCCCATCAGTTTCACAGCAGTTTCGTTGAGCATGACCGCGGAAGAGTCTGAAGCGTGTTCTTTGCTGAAATCCCTGCCCGCAATCAGCCTGATGTTATTAGTTTTGAGGAAGTCATGGGTTGTCTGGATGTAGTCAAAGGAGATTTTTTTACCCTCCTGTGCCATGTTCTTCCATTCCAGTCCATTGATGTTGGAGTTCTGAAAGGCAATACTTCCTGAAGATTGCGTAAGTGCGGTGACAGCGCCCGACCGGAGGATACGTTCTTTGAACAGGTCAAATTTGGGATACAGGTTACCTTCGTGAGGCATTTGCACCAATGCATTGGTCTGATAGCCCAGGGGTCTGTTCCTGAGGTGCTGTAACTGCTGGTTCAGGATCAGCGTAGCTACGATCAGCAGGATAGCAAAGCTGAACTGGGTGATGACGAGGGCTTGTCTCAGGTTAAAGCCAAATTTGCTTTTGAAGGTTATTGTTTTTTTAAGGGTCTGAACCGGATTGAATGAGGAAAGAAAAAACGCAGGGTAACTTCCTGCAAGAAACCCGGTGAGCAGGATCAGTGCAGTTACTCCGAACCAGTTGCGAGGACTGGAATAATCCATTTCCAGTTTCGTATGGAGCAGCGTATTGAAGGCCGGCAGTAAGAGTTCGACCAGGGCTACCGCAATGATGACGCTCAGGATGGTGAGTAAAAATGACTCCAGCAGGAATTGCATCACCAGTGAACCGCGGCTGGCACCTATGGTTTTCCGGATACCAACTTCTTTTGCCCTCTTCTGGGACCTGGCGGTAGACAGATTCATGAAATTGATGCAGGCGATGGCCAGAATGCCCAGTGCCAGGATGATAAATATGCGAACCTGTTCGATCTGGCCGCCATCGTCGATGCCATTTATAAAATGACCGTACAGGTGGTATTTTTCAAGGGGATAGAGGAATGGTGCAGCCTCGACGGTCTTTGTTCCGGTATGCCTCGAGATAATGGTTCTGATCTTTTGATTTACTATTCCGGCGGCTGTGCCGGGCTTTAAGGTGAGCAGTGTAAAATAGGAGTAATTGCCCCAATTTGGAACGGCTGGCCATTGGTTCAGATTTTCAAAGAGTTTCCAGGGTGCCAGTGCTTCAAATCCATAAGTAAAGTTTGGCGGGAGGTCTTTGATTACTGCAGTGACCTTTAGGTTCGCCTGGTTTTCAAAACGAACGGTCTTATTCAGGACATTTGAACTGCCAAATAACTTGATGGCGGTACTTTCAGTCAGGACAATAGAATTGGGATCATCAAACGCTTTTTCAGGATTTCCACTTAAATAGTTGAATTTGAAGAGCCGGAGCAGGTCAGGGTCTGCATAACGGCTTTCTACCTTGAGACTGTTTTGCCCGTTGGCGACCAATCGCCTGCTTGCCCACAGCACCCGGCTGATGTGCTCAATTTCGGGTGTTTCTTCTTTAAGAGCTGCAGCAAGGGTATTGGGTGCCTGCGCTCCGGTACTGGTAATGCTTTTGTCTGCTCCATAAAAATTAACCATCAGCTGATAGGTATTTTCTGTATTGCCAAACTGCTTGTCATAGCTCCACTGGTATTCTACATAAAGCAGCAGCATTAAACTGGCTGCAAGGCCGATCGCCAGTCCGCTGATGTTGATCGCCGAAGCGGTTTTGTGCTTCAGTAAACTCCTGAATGCTATTTTAAGGTTAACTTTAAACATGGTTATTCACAGCAAGATCTTCTTTGATGACCCCGTCAAGTAAATGAAGTATGCGGCTGCCATAACCTGCATTAACCTCGGAATGCGTAACTTGTATAATGGTTATCCCCTCCTCTTCATTGAGCTTTTTGAACAGTTCCATGATCTGCAGTGCCTGTACGGATTGCAGATTCCCTGTTGGTTCATCCGCAAGAATAATAGAAGGCTGGGCAACTAATGCACGTGCGATACCCACCAGCTGCTGCTGTCCGCCGCTAAGCTGATTAGGAAACAGGTCTTTTTTGGCGACCATATTAAATCTGTCCAAAATATCCGCTACACGGCTTTTGCGCTCTGATCCTGCAATTTTCTTATACAACAGAGGGGCTTCTATATTTTCTGCAACGGTCATTTCATCGATCAGGTGGTAAGCCTGAAATACAAAACCAATGTGGTTGCGGTACAGTTCAATACGTTTGCGCTCATTGAGTGCCGTTACGTCTTCTTCCATGAACTTATAGACTCCGTATGTCGGTTCTTCCAGCATCCCCAAAATATTCAGCAGCGTTGATTTCCCTGCTCCGGAAGGCCCCATGATGGACACAAATTCTCCCTGACGGATGGTTGTGCTGACGTGTCTGAGGATATAACTTTTTACGCCCTTATTGGCATAGTATTTTTCAATGTCTTTTAACTCTATCATGATCTTGTTGTTAATGGTTATTCATATTTTAACGAATCTACGGGGTTGGCCACTGCAGCTTTGTAGGCCTGAAGGCTAACCGTAATAAAGGCAATGAGGCCTGTACCCAGCACCGCAGCTGCCATAATCCATCCGGAAATCGTAGTTTGAAAATCAAAATTCCTGAGCCAGCCTGACATCAGCAGGTACGCTACCGGCACTCCGATCAATGCCGAGATCAGGATCATTTTCATAAAGGACACAGAAAGCAGCTGCATGATATTGGCTACTGAAGCGCCTAATACTTTCCGGACGCCAAATTCCTTGGTACGCTGTTCTGCGCTGTAAGAGGCCAGACCAAAAAGACCGAGACAGGAAACAAATACGGCCAGTCCTCCAAAGAGATTGGACAATACCCCTAATATCCTTTCCTTTTCCAGCTTGTCGGCATAAAGTTCATTGACAAACTTCAGCGCAACCGGATAAGCCGGGTTAATTTCTTTAGTAATTCTTTTAATGAGCTCTACATTATGACTAATTCTGTTTGCCGCATTTAGCCTTAGGGTAATCTGTCCTCCCCAGTCCTTACTGAAGGCGATGACCATAGGTTTTTCAGTATAGTAAGGTGAACCCCAGATAAAATCTTTGAATACCCCTATAACTGTTACCTCATTGCCATGGTACTTAACCCTGGTGCCAACCGGGTCTTTCAGGCCCATGACTTTAGCGGCTGCACTGCTGATCATCACAGTGGCACTGTCAGAAGCAAATTCCCTGGAAAACTCTCTTCCGGCAACCATTTTCAAACCATTGGTCTTCACAAAATCATAAGCAGTGGCAATCTGATTAAATACCACCTGTTTGTCTTTTTCAGCCATTCCCGGCCATTCAAAATTCCAGAAACTGGAGCCATCCTTTGAGATACTGCCTGAAGACTGGCTCATGGAAACCACGGCTCCACTTTTTAGCAACGCAGAGCGGTAATGTTCAAATTTATCAAACAAAGCTCCTTCCTGGGGGACTTCAGCCAGCTGTGCTATATCATATCCTACAGGCCGGTCCCGAATGTAACTGATCTGCCTGTAGATCACCATTGTACTGATGATCAGCACAATGGTAAAAACAAACTGCGTTACGACCAGTACCTGCCTCAGGCTGATTTTAAACTGCGATGAGGAAATGCCTTTTTTCTTCATCACTTTTATAGGTTCAAAAGACGAGAGGTACAGGGCGGGGTAACTTCCCGAGATTAAACTTGTGATGGTAATGCAGATGATCATTCCTATCCAGTATGCCGGATTGGCATAATTGATTTGAAGATCGATCCTGAGCAGATGATTGAAGGCAGGCAGCAACATCTCCACGATAATGATGCTGATCGTTACACTCATGATCGTTAGCAGGGTAGATTCAATAAAGAACTGTGCAATGAGCGTACTTCTCTGTGCCCCAAGCGTCTTTTTAATTCCAACTTCTTTGGCTCTCTTTTCTGATTTGGCCGTGGCCATATTCATAAAATTAATACAGGCAATCAGCAATATCCCCAGGGCCAGGGCTGTAAAAAGATAAATCTGCGTGATCTCTCCGCCCGCATTCACACCATTTACAAATTTGCCATACAAATGTTTATCTGACAAGGGGTATAAGAAGTGTTCGGTATTGGCCCGCTCTTCCTTACGTTTAACCATTCCATGCAGTTTTTTATTGATCAGTGCTACATCTGCACCTTCATTTAATTTAACGATGGTCTGCCAGTTAAAATTTGTCCAGCTGGGTGACTTGACCCAGCTATACAGTACTTCATAAAAAGACCAGGGCATCAGAAAATCAAATCTATTGGAGCTGTTGACAGGAAGATTTTTGATCACTCCTGTCACCAAAAGATCTGTCTGATTATTAAAACGTACAGTTTGGTTTAGGGCCCGGTCATTTCCAAACAATAGTTTTGCGGTTTCTTCGGTAAGGACAACAGACTGGGGTGAACTCAGGGCCTTCTCCGGATTTCCTTCAATAAATTCATACGGGTAAATCTTAAGGAGGTCGGGATCTGCAAATTTTGCTTCTTTCTTAAAACTGTTTTCAGACTTTGCCAGCAGGGACTGTCCGCCATACCCGATACGGGCGGAGGCAAGAACTTCTGGAATTTCCTGTTTAAGTGTCTGTGCAACCGCATTTCCGGTCGCATCACTGGTACTGTTAATTTTCCCGTCGGCATCCTCAAAATTAGTCATCACCTGATACACCTGCGCTGCTCCCGGGGCTTGTTTATCAAATGACCATTCATAGCTTACATACAGCATCAGCATCAGACAGGAGGCCAGTCCTGTTGCCAAACCAAAGATATTGATCAGTGAAGAGGTCTTATTCTTCCAGATATTTCTTAGCGCGATCTTGAAATTAAGTTTAAACATGTCGTAAGTAGTTAAGGTTATTCGTATTTAAGTGCATCAACAGGGTTTGATTTTACCGCTTTTCGTACCTGCAGACTCACGATCAGGATGGTAAGTATACCGGAAACGAACCCGGCTACCGCAAATGGAAAGAGTGGCATGGCTATTCTGTAAGCAAACATATCCAGCCAGCCTCTGGCAAGCAAGTAGGCCACAGGCCAGGCAATGATGTTTGCTGCCAGTATGATCCGGATAAAAAAGGAATTGAGCAGTTGTAAGATCTGAAGGTTGCTTGCGCCCAGGACTTTCCTGATGGATATTTCCTTTAGCCTGCTGCCTGTGGTAAAGGCTGAAAAAGCAAACAAGCCCAATAAGGCAATGAGGATGGTCAGGATGGCTGCAAAGAAAAATACAGACTGCAATTGCTCCTGTTTTTTAAATAGCCGGCCATACAGTTCATCTACAAATTCGTATCTGAAATCATCCCCATCTAATTTATTGATATCAGGCCACTGCTTTCTGAGCGCTGCCAGGGCAACGGACATCCTGCTCTGGTCAATATTCAGCATGATCCTGTATTTATTCATGCCACCGCATGGATTATTGATCGCATAAATTGTCGGTTCCACTGCTTTCTCAAAACCCTGAGATTTAAAATCTTTCACGACACCTACAATTTTATAATCGGTATTACAACCTCTGATGACCTTGCCAACGGGATCTGTAAGTCCGTATCTCGCTACGGCTGTTTCATTTAATATGGCAGAAGCCTTTACATCGGCATTGAATTCTTTTGAAAACAGACGTCCTTCCTTAATACCGATACCTAAGGTCTCAAAATAATCAAAATCTACATCCAGAAAATCAATTGCTGCTTCCCTGCCCTCTATTTTATAGGTATTTGTTCGCACTTTTGATCCGTCAGGAATATCGCTCGCCACTGTTGCATAGTTAATTCCGGGAATCTTCACCAGCTTTTTTCTAAGCTCATCGAAGGTTCCGGGATCATTGAACAAGACTATACTTTTCATATAAACCACCTGTTCCGGTTTAAAACCCGTATTCTCCTCACGCATATACTTGAGCTGATGATTTACGATCAGTAAACCCGTAATAAATATGATGGCGATACTAAACTGTCCGGCGAGCAGTGAATTCCTAAACCATAAGGTTTTGTAACTGGTCTGCAAATTACCCTTCAATACCGCAGCCGGTTTGAATCCGGAGAGAATAAGCGCGGGGTAAACTCCCGAAATTGCAGTAACCAGGAGCAATATTAAAGGCAACTGCCACAATAAGCTCTTCGGACCATTCCAGATGGAGAGGGGTGTATCAAAGGTATTATTGAACCAGGGAAGCATGATCTCGGCAAGAATAAGGCCGATGACGAGCGCAACTACGCATTGCATAAAGATCTCCAGAAGAAACTGAAAGGTAAGGCTGGACCGGTAGGCCCCCATCACTTTTTTAACACCTACTTCTTTTGCTCTCCTGGTGGCCAGTGCTATGCTGAGGTTGGTAAAATTAATACAGGCAATGATCATGATCAGCATACCAAGTCCGAACAAAGCAATAACGACCTTGTATCCGGCGTCATTTCCCGCCATTGGTCTCAGGTGCAGATTCTCTAAGGGATCAAGAAAAATTATGCTGCGATTGGCAATCCGTCTGTCATTAGCCGGAACACCTGCTTTAATCAGCTCTTTTTTGTAAAACTGATCTATTTTATGCTGAAGTGCAACCGGATCTGCACCAGTTCTGAGCTGTACAAAGGTTTTGAAAGTATTGTCTTCAAAGTCTTCGCTGGCAAAGCCGATGTCATTACCAATGGCCACCGCATCAAATTGCAGATTACTATGCGCATCAGTTTTAGCAATCGTTCCGCTAACCTGTTCTGCCTGAGCGGCGGCCTTTGGCCCTAAAAATATCCGCTGCGGGAATTTTATCTTCTGACCGGGAAACAATTCATTTAAAAAGTGTTTTGGAAGGTATAAGCTTACCCGTCCGTCAATTGCTTTGATCAATCCTCCCTCGGGCCTGACATTGAACATCTTAGCCGCTTCGTAATCGATTTGCATGGTTTTTCTGGCATAGATTCTTCCAGCATCAGAGCTGATCAGGAACTCAAATCCGTGATTTTTTGTTCTGCCGGAAAGCTCAACTTCGGGAAAATGAGCTTTGATTGCGCTGGCCAGAGGCGGTGGTGTATACTCGGTTTTAAAATCGGGTAAACTCCTGCCAACCTGGTAAATCCTGCTATAGGCGGGCAAATCCTTGTCATAGCCTTTTTCGTAGGTAACATACAATATCACCAGAATAAAAGCTGCCAAAGCAGTTCCCAAACCTCCAATATTGACAATGGTATATCCTTTGTTTTTCCAAAGATTCCGGAGTGCTATTTTCAGGTTAAGTTTAAACATTATTCATATTTAAGTGCGTCGATAGTATTGGCAACTGCTGCTTTGTAGGATTTGAATGTGACAGTAAGCAGCGTGATGAGCATAGAGATACACATAGCCAGCGCAAAAGGCCAGATATTCAGGTCCATGCGGTAAGCAAAACCAGAGAGCCATTTGCTGACAAACAGATAGGCGAGCGGCCATGCCACCAGGTTGGCGATCAGGACCATGATTAAAAATGAGCTGTTCAGCATATTGATCAGCTGGTAAGTGGAAGCACCGAGCACCTTGCGTATCGCCACTTCTTTTGTCCGCTGACTGGCCACAAATGAGATCAGGCCAAATAACCCGATAAAGGAAATAAAGATGATTACCCCGGCAAATACGCGGAAAAGCAGCCCCATGACGCGCTCGTTCTGATAATATTTATCAATGTCATCATTTACGAATTTGCCGTAATAGACTTCTTTTGGAAAAGTCCGGTTCCATAACAACTCTATTTCTTTACTGACCCTCATGAGCTGACTCTTGTCTATTTTGATCGCAGCTCTGTAATACTGCCTGCTTTCAGGATAAATGATCATAGGCGAGATTTTTTCCTTAAGTGATACATCATTAAAATCCTTTACCACGCCTACAATAGGTGCTACCCGTCCATTCTGAGCAATGATCTTCCCGAGGGCTTTCTGCGGATCTGTAATGAATACACGTTTAAGGAAAGTTTCATTTACCACATAACCGTTTACCGTATCGCTTTTCTTATAGACCTGACCTGCGATGATCTTCAGGTCAAATAATCCGAAATATTGTTCATCGGCCTGCGAAAGCCGGACCTCAAAATCCTTATTTTCTATACCATCCAGTTTAAAGGTGGTTGTATTCATATCGCCGGACAAAGGTTGGCGAACGCAATTACTGAACGTCTCTACACCAGCAATACGCATTACTTTTTCTTTAAAAGTATGATCTGCAGGCGCGTTGATCATCAGCACCGCATCAGATGCAAAACCCAGGGGCTGCTTCCGCATATACTCCGTCTGTTCAAGAATAACGAACGTACTGATAATTAAAATGATCGTAATGGAGAACTGGACTACGACCAGGATCTTTCTCATGCTTAGTCCTCCGGATTCCACCTTTACTTTATTTTTTATAGCTAGGGCCGGGCTGAAACCCGACATGACCATCGCAGGATAAAACCCTGCCAGAAAGCTTACAAGAATCACCAGTAAACCCATGAACAGGAACATCACCGGGTGACCGAACAGGCTAAAAGATACCTTAACCTCAAAAAGATTGTGCATACCGGGTATGGCCAGTTCTACCAATACGCAGGCGATTAAAAGTGCCAGCGTGGTAATGGTAAGGGTTTCTGTCAGAAAGTAAGTGATCAGTTGCTTCCTCCGGCTGCCCATCACCTTCCTCACACCTACTTCTTTTGAACGGTTGATGGCCTGGGCTGTTGCCAGGTTTATGAAGTTGATACAGGCTGTCAGGATCAGGAACAACCCAATTACACCAAGACCGTAGAGTTCTTTTTTGGTAATGGTATTATTAGCCTGACTGCCATAAGCATCATTGAAATGAATATCACGGAGTGGCTGGAGTTCATTAACCTGATTGCCCGGAGTCTTTTTATCTACGTAATGCCTTTTGTTAAAATCCTTAAGGGGTTGCTGCAGATCTGCAAGCTTCACTCCTTTTTTCAAAAGCACATAACTTTCATTTCCGGAACTTACAGACTCCCAGTCCTTATTGTCCTTATCCCCAAAGGTTTGAAAACTGATCATTACTTCGAGCGGGAGACTGCTGTTTTCCGGGATATCCCTGAAAACGCCTACTACTTTCAGGCTCACCTTGTTTCTGAACTGCATGGTATTGCCCAAAGCTTTTGTTGCGCTCCCGTAATATCTTTTAGCTGTACTTTCGGAAATAACCGTTGTATTGGGTTCTGCCATTTCCTTTCCTTTTGAACCAGCCAGCCAGCTCAGGTTAAAAATATCGAAGAATTCAGGTTCGGTAAAGAAGATTCTCCTGTCTTCTTTGATATGCGGTTTCCCTTCAGCATCGTTTACGATAACCACGCCATAGCTCCTGGCCAGCATGGCTGCTTTTTCAACACCAGCTAACTCATTTCCCGCAGTCGCAGATGCAGGAATGGGTACACCCGGACTGTAGTCGTCAAAACTGTTGTACGTCCAATTGGTCACCAATCTGTAGATCCTGTCCTCGTTACTGTAGCCCTCATCGAAACTATAATGGAATTTGATAAAGATGAAGATCAGAATACAACTTGCCATACCTATGGCCAGACCTATCAGGTTGATAAAGGTGTATCCTTTATTCTTCCAAAGGTTCCGCAGCGCAATTTTGAGGTTCAGTTTAAACATACTATGGTCAATTAGGGTTTATTCATATTTTAAGGCATCTACAGGATTTGCTTTGGCCACCTTTACCGATTGCATACTTACGGTAAGCACCGCAATCACAGTAGACAATACAGCAGCGATGGCAAATGGCAGAACAGAGATACCGATTCTGAATTCATAGGCAGAAAGCCACCTGTTGATAATGACATAGGCTACCGGAAAAGCAATCAGGTTCGCGATCATAACCAGTTTGATAAAATCTCTGTTCAGCAGGGTTAAAATATTATAGTTGCTGGCACCCAGCACTTTCCTGATACTGATCTCCTTTTTGCGTTGTTCAGCCATAAAAAGAGCTAAACCCAGCAAACCCAGACAGGATATAAAAATGGCAAAGCCCCCAAACCAGTTGGAAAGCGTCCCAAGCAACTTTTCATTTTGAAATTTTAACGCGAAAGATTCATCCACAAACTTTCTGCTCACCGGAAAATCCGGTTCCAGCTCTTTCACAAGGGCATCTATTTTCTCCAAAGAAGAGCTGATGTTGTGATCCGGGTTTAAACGGACAACAATTACCGATGGCCCCTCCAGATAACTCTGGTAAAATATCATGGGCGCAACACGCTGGTAGGCACTTTCTACGATAAAATCCTTAACCACCGCCACGTTCGTTAATTTGGTGCCTCCCATGGTAATCTCGGCTCCCACCGGATTTTTCAGCCGCATCATTTTCACAGCTGCCTCATTGAGCATGACACTTGCACTGTCGTTATGGAATTTAGTGGAGAACTCTCTTCCGCTGATCAGCCGGGCCCCAATAGTCATAAAAAAATCGCTCCCGATCCCCCGGGTATTAAACAAGATAGATTCATCCGGGTTTTTACCTTTCCAGGAGATGTCTGTCGTATTGTTCCCCCCTTCCGTAATGTCTGTGGTAAAAAATGTAACACCCGATGCTGCACCTGATTTTAACATTTGGGTTTTAAGCAGGTCCTGCTTGCTTTCATTACGCATTTTGCCCTGAATCTCAATCTGGACCAGGTTTGACTTATTGTATCCGATAGGTTTATTTTGCACATATTTAAGCTGCTGGTAAATGACCGAAGTGCAAATGATCAGGCAGGTTGCAAAAACAAACTGGACCACCACCAAAATCTTCCGGACAGATATCGAGGAATCCGATTTAATTTTTAACCCTTTTAATACCGCAATAGGCTCAAAAGAAGAAAGGTACAGTGCAGGGTAACTTCCGGCAATCAATCCCGTAAACAGGATTAAAGCCAGGAGTACGCCCCAGAATCTAATATTGGTATAATCAAATTGCAGTTCAATATTCAACAACTGGTTAAAGTAGGAAAAGCTCAGTTCAACAAGTACAAAGGCTAGCACGGTCGACACGAAGGTGATGAATATGGATTCAATAAAAAACTGACCGATCAGTGATTTACGGGTTGAACCAATGGCTTTACGAATTCCCACCTCCTTTGCCCTGCGTTCAGAACGGGCGGTAGATAGGTTCATGAAGTTGACACAGGCAATTAAAAGGATACAGAAAGCCAGCAACAAAAATATTTTAAGCTGTTCGATCTTCCCGCCAACCGATTTTCCGTTTTCGAAATCACTAAACAAATGCCATTTTGTTAGAGGATGCAGAAGCGCTTCCGTTGTGTTCCCCTTCTGATTTCTTTTATAAATATCCTTTATAGATGCATTTAATTCATTAAAAGAACTGTTATTCTTCAACTGGACAAGCGTTAGGCACATATTACTTCCCCAGTTTACACCGCGTGCCCAGGGTTCTCTTTCTTCAAAAAGTGCCCATGGCATCAAATAGTCAAACTGAATGCTGCTATTGGCAGGTACATCTTCAATGACCGCCTCTACTTTCAGGAGATGCTGATTGTCAAATTTCACGGTTTTATTGATGGCGTCCTCATTCCCGAATAATTTACGGGCAAAAGACCGGGTAAGCACAATTGTGTTTACATTCTTCATTACCTGATCCGGATTACCACTAATGAATTTATAGTCCAATATTTTGGTAAAGAACCGGTCGGTAAAAATTGCCCTGCCCGTTATTTTCTTATCTTCCCTGCTGATTAGTTTCGGATTTGGGTAGGTGGAATGTGAGGCATATTTAACCCCCTGTTCCTTTGCCGCAACCTCCGCCGCCATGGCATTTGGTGTCCATGCCCAGCTAAAGGTTTTGCCGTTTGCGCTGGAGTTCTGATAAACAACATAGGTTTTATCACTATCAGTAAATTGCTTGTCATAACTCCATTCATAAGCTACATACAACAGCAGAATCATACAACTGGCCAGCCCTATCGCCAATCCGCCAACGTTAATCAGGGTAAAGCCCTTGTTTTTCCAAAGGTTTCGTAATGCAATTTTGATGTTCAGTTTAAACATATGGTGGTCAATTAGGGTTTATTCATATTTCAGGGCATCTACGGGATTGGATACCGCGCTTTTATAGGCCTGATAGCTTAGGGTCAGAAAAGCGATCATCAGTGTTCCTGCTGAAGCCAGCACAATGATCCACCAGGAGATTCCGATACGGAATTCAAAGTTCTGCAGCCACCTATTCATCAGATACACGGAAACAGGTACCGCTATGAAAATAGCCAGCAGGATCATCTTTATAAATGAAACCGACAGCAACTGCATCAGATTGGCTACGGAAGCACCCAGTACTTTTCTTACCCCAAATTCCTTGGTGCGCTGTTCGGCACTATAGGCAACCAAGCCATACAAACCAAGGCAGGAAATGAAAATGGCAAGCCCCCCAAAAACATTGGAAAGGACGCCCAGTTTTTTCTCTTTTTGCATCAGCTCCTCATAAGCTGCACTGACAAAGCTGATCTCTACCGGATAAGATGGATTGATTCCTTTGGTAATCCGGGTAATGGTCTCTATGTTGCTGCTTATGTTATTGTCTGTATTCAGTCGCATGGTGATGTTCCCTCCGGCGTACTTATTGTGATATACAATCATTGGCACATTGGATTTGTAAGGAGAATCCCATACATAATCTTCAAATACACCGATAATTGCTGCCTGCTGACCGCCCAGTTTAAGTACTGTGCCAATTGGGTTTTTTAGTTTCATCGTCTTTACTGCCGAGGTACTCACCAGAACAGCGGCGGAATCTGAAGCATATTCCCTTGAAAAATCTCTTCCCATGGTTAGCTTTAAGCCGTTGGTCTTCACGAAATCGTAAGTAGTACCCACCTGATTAAACAGAATACTTCGTTCCAGGGGAGTAATCCCGGGCCATTCCAATCCGTTAAAATTTGCGCCGTGATGTATTAAACTTTGAGACGACTGGCAAAGGCTGCTAACAGCTCCTGATTTCAGGAGACTGGTCTTCAGCAACTCGTATTTTTCTGATAATTTACCTTCCTGGTTCATTTCTACCAGCACATTGACGTCCGCTCCTGCCGGCCTGTTCTTTACAAACTGTATTTGTCTGTAAATGACCATTGTAGAAATGATCAGCAACACTGTGAAACAGAACTGCCCGACGATCAGCACCTGTCTCAGGCTCACAGAAAGAAATCCTGCTCCTTTTACTTTTTTCTTTAAAGTCTGGATCGGGCTAAATGATGACAAATAAAACGCCGGATAGCTGCCTGCTATTACACCTGTAAAGAGGATCACGGCAAGAACGCCCAGCCAGATATAGGCATTGAAATAATTAATGCTCATCTTCAGGTTCAGCAAATTATTCATGGATGGCAGAAAAGCTTCCAGCAGCGCAATGGCGATGACCACGCTAATGACAGCCAATATGATAGATTCCATTAAAAACTGAACGACCAGTGAGCCTCTGGTTGCACCAATTGTTTTTTTGATGCCTACCTCTTTCGCCCTTTTTTCCGATTTGGCGGTAGCCATATTCATAAAATTGACACAAGCGATCAGCAATACACCTATAGCCAGTGCCATAAATAACCAGATCTGTTCTATACCACCCCCAACACTTTTTCCTTCTTCAAATTTTCCATACAAATGCATTTTACTTAAGGGAAAAAAGAAATAAGGTTGTTTACCCGTAGTAATGTTCTTGTTCTTTTTGATAAGTGCATCCAGTTTTTTGTTCACCACATCGATAGGAGCGGCCGGATCCAGTGACAACAGGGTAACAAAACTGTAGTTATCCCAGTTCAGGCTTTTAACTGATGGATCCAGCATCTCAAGGAATGACCAGGGCATTAAAAAATCAAATTTATGTGAGCTGTTATCCGGAAGGTCTTTAATTACTCCGGTAATACTCAAATCTTCTCTGTCCTCATACCTCAGTGTCCTGTTCAAAACATCGGTAGAACCAAAAATAGTTTTAGCAGTGCTTTCGGTAACTATGACAGATTTTGGTTGATTAAAGGCCGTTTTTGGGTTACCGTAAATGAATTTATAATCAAATATTTTTAAAATATCGGGTTCGGCAAACTTAGAAAGCATTTTAAAGCTGTCTTCTTGGTTAGCGATCAGGCTCTTGCCACCATAATTTACACGGCCAAGGTATCTGATCTCTGGTATCCCCTGTTTGATCAGCGGCCCAAGGGCCGTTGTGGTACCATCAAAAGTGAACATTACCTTTCCGCTGTCGTCCATAATATTGGTAAGCGTAACGTAGGTAGCCGCCGAATTTTTTGACTGTTTGTCAAAATTCCATTCATAAAGCACATATACCAGCAGCATCAGGCATGCCGCTAAACCAATAGCAAGGCCAATCACATTGATGAAAGAGGAAACCTTGTTTTTCCACAAATTGCGCAGCGCAATTTTTAAATTCAGTTTGAACATGATATTGTATTTTAAATTCTGATCAGATCAGTTCTTCGGTTCTGCCTTTATTTATTTTTTCGGAGATCACGTGCCCATCCTTTAGGTTAATGATCCTGTGAGAAAAACTCGCATCATGAGAAGAGTGGGTCACCATTACGATGGTCGTTCCTGCCTCATTGAGTTCGCAAAGCAGTTCCATCACCTCATTACCATGTGAACTGTCGAGATTTCCGGTAGGCTCATCTGCCAGAACCAGCTTGGGTTTGGTTACCAATGCCCTTGCCACAGCAACGCGCTGCTGCTGACCACCCGAAAGCTGCTGCGGAAAATGTCCGCTTCTGTTTACGATATTCATCCGTTCAATGATCTCGTTCACCAGACGCTTTCTTTCCGTTGCGGCCACTTTATTGTAGATCAAAGGCAGCTCTATGTTTTCAAATACGGTCAGTTCATCGATCAGGTTGAAATTCTGAAACACAAAACCCATATTGCGTTTTCTAAAATTAGAACGCTCCCTGTCATTGAGTTTCAGCAACTCAGTTTCAATAAATTTATAGCTTCCGCTTTCAGGCTTGTCCAGTAGCCCCATTACATTCAGAAGGGTTGACTTACCACAACCGGAGGGGCCCATGATAGAGACAAATTCTCCTTCTTTTACGTGCATGTTAATGCCATTCAGGGCTGTAGTTTCAATTTCTTCAGTTTTATAAACTTTTTCCAGATTTTCAATTTTTATCATGGCTTGTTTTTATTTGTCTATTTCTATAATATCGTATTGATTGTATTGATCATATGAAGAAGTGATTACCTCTTCATCCTTCTGAAGGCCTTCCAGAACCTCATAATAAAGATAGTTTTTACGTCCGATTTTTACATTGCGTTTGGTCGCCTTTCCATTTTTCAGCACAAAAGCCCATGAGCCTCCGGTACTCTGGAAAAACTGTCCCTGCGCCAGCAGCAGAGATTTGCTGTTATCAGATAAGGTTAATTTAACCTGGAGTGACAAGCCTCTCCTCAGTTCATCCGGTGATTTACCTTCAAAAGTCAGTTCAACCTGGAACTGTCCTGCTGTTACTTCAGGAATCACCTTTTTAACAAGCAACTTATAGGTCTTTCCGTTAAATTCACAGTTGGCAGACTGACCTTCCTTTACTCTGTTAACATAATATTCATCCACTCCGGCCTGCAGTTTATAGCCCTGCATCACATCGATCTTACCCAGCATCTCATTTACGTTATAAGACTTTCCGATCACAGGATCATATGAAGACAGACGACCGGCAACGGGAGCTTTTATGGTCATGTTTTCAATATTCTGCCTGATGGTCTCCATGCTTTCATTCATTCTGGTTATGGAGAAGTCAATTTGCTGCAGCTGCATAACACGGCTTTGTGCTTCCTGTTTGACTGCTTCCTTAAGTATTTTTTTACGTCCCTGGTAGTATTCATAATCCTGGCTGGAAATATTAAATTCCTGTAACGTGATTACTTTTTTTGAGAAAAGCGCGCTGTCTATCTTATATTTCCTTGTTGCCGTTCTCAGACTGTTTTCAATTTCCATCATATCCTGGGCCATTACACGCTGATTTTGCTCCAGATCCAGACGCAGCTTTCTCAGCTGATTGATCTGCTCTGTAATACTGGTCTCACTGGCCGTATAACCAGATAGCGCATTGGGATTCGCAATTCTCAATAATGGAGTACCCTTCACGACACTTGCACCATTTTCTGTAAAAATCTCGGCAACTGTACCTCCTTCCGGTGAACTTACAATTACGGAAGTTAAGGGAACCACACTGGCATTTAGCAGAACTACATCTTCAAAATCCCCGTAAGCAACCTTGCTGATCGTAATCTTGTCTGCATCGGCTTTATATACTTTATTTAAAGACAGTGTGTATCCATATGCAACAACACCCGCAAACAGCACACAGCCTGTAATCATCAGAATGGTCTTTTTATTAAATCTTTTTTTCTCTATTATCTTATCCATTTTAAAATCTGTGCTTTGACAATGACCCATATGCCAAGCTTATGCCAATCCTACCAATTGATTTTATACTACTGAAAATCATATACTTAAATCAAATACATAATCAAAACCGTTCATAATCGGACACTCCGTGTACATCATCGAACACTTTTACTATTTTTGACCATCTAATCTTTTATATCATGATAGATGCAACCGTTTTAGTCATAGATGATGACGATGATATCCTGCTCAGTGCAAGGTTATTTCTCAAACAGCATTTCAGCCAGGTAGTGACCTGCAAATCACCCAAAGAGATCAATGTATTGCTCAGCAGAAATGAAGTAGACATCATACTGCTGGACATGAATTATCAGAAAGGTGCCAGCGATGGCCGTGAGGGCCTCTACTGGCTGGAACATATCCTTTCTATAGATAAAGATTATGTGGTTATCTTAATGACCGCTTATGGCAATGTGGAACTGGCAGTACAAGCCATAAAAAAGGGAGCTACCGACTTTATACTCAAACCCTGGGAGAACGAAAAACTATTTGCCACTTTATCGGCGGCTTCCCGTTTGAGACAGTCCAACAAAAAAGTCAAAAAACTGGAGAAAATTCATTCCTCCCTGCAAAAAGACATCAACAGACAGTTTGAAAACATAGTAGGAACTTCAGAACCCATCCGGCATTTACAACATACCCTGGTAAAAGTTGCTCCTACTGATGCCAATGTGCTTATCCTTGGTGAAAACGGAACCGGAAAGCAGGTATTTGCTTATGAGCTGCACAGACTTTCCAACAGGAGAAATCAAATTTTCATGCATGTGGATCTGGGCTCTCTCAATGAGAATCTGTTCGAAAGTGAACTATTTGGTTATGCCAAAGGTGCATTTACTGATGCAAAAGACGATAAACCCGGCAGATTTGAAATGGCAGAAGGCGGCACGATCTTTCTTGATGAGATTGGCAATCTTTCCCTGCCGCTTCAGGCCAAACTGCTTACCGTACTTCAAAACCGTACGGTGACGAGGCTGGGCGAAAGTAAAGAAAGAAAGATCAATGTACGGTTGATTACTGCTACAAATATGCCGCTGAACGAGATGGTGGCTAAAGGAACATTCAGACAGGATTTGCTGTTCAGGATCAATACTGTAGAGCTTGAACTACCAGGGCTGGCCAGTCGAGGGGAAGATATTCTGCTTCTCGCCGGTCATTTTCTCAGTAGCTTTGGATCGAAATACCACAAAGGCCTGTTAAAGCTGGATCTTAAGGCAGAGGAAACCTTATTAAAATACCACTGGCCAGGAAACGTACGTGAATTACAGCATGTGATTGAACGCGCAGTGATTATGACAGACGGTCATGAGATCAATCCTTCCGACCTCCAGCTGAGTCCCCAAAAATTCGGGGGCAACACGGTTGTGCATGCCGATATACCGCTTGAAGAAATGGAAAAACGCATGGTTCAGAAAGCGATCGACAAGCACAAGGGTAACATTTCAAGGGCAGCTGCAGATCTTGGTCTGACCCGGGCAGCCTTATACAGGCGTATCGAGAAATTTGACTTGTAATGTTCTATCAAAGGTTTACATTCCGGCTGAGCACCAGGCTGCTCCTGATCAATATACTGGCATTTGCACTGGTGTACCTGATCAGAAATACCGAGTTATGGTTTACCATTATCGGCCTTAGTGCAGTACTCTTAGGTGCATTGATCAGCTTGTACCAATACATCAACCAGATCAAAGATGATATCCGGAGATTTATACTGGCGGTAAAAACCCGCGACAGCACCTTAAATTTTAAAAACAAGGCTACAAAAGGCAGTTTTCCGGAATTGTACGAGTCTTTTAATGACATCATTCAGGTCCACAAAGACATCCAGCTGGAGAAGGATTCTATGTTTCAGCTGATCAGGGCAATACTGGAACAGGTACCGGCAGGAGTAATCGTTGTAAAAGACAATAAAGAAAATAACCGCCAGCGGGAAATTGTTTTTTTTAATCAGGCAGCAGCCAGTTTACTCAATATTCCGGCTTATAAATACTGGCACCGGCTGGTTGAGCACATCCCGCAATTCGCGAAAGAAGTGGAGGCAATAGGTAGAGGCGGAAAACGCTTTATGGAATTTAAAATCCAGGACAAGCTCATCCAGCTATCCACAGAAGTAATTCCATTAAATTTGTACAATACCGATTATACGATAGTGTCCTTTCAAAACATTAAAGATGAAATCGAACAGAAAGAATCAGAAGCCTGGAACAGATTAATTGGCGTGATCTCGCACGAAATCTTAAACTCCATTACGCCTATCAGCTCACTTTCTGACACTGTAAATTCGATGATCATCAACAAAGAGACGCTGAATCATGAGGAACTGGAAGATCTCAAACCGGCGATACAAACCATAAAAAGAAGATCAGAAGGTTTGCTTGATTTTGTGAAGGATTACCGGTTAATTGCAGAATTGCCAACCCCTGTACTGGAATACCATACGATTGGAGAAATCCTGCAGCACATTAAAGTGTTAATGCAGCCGTTTGCCAGCGGAAGAAACATCATTTTGAAGGTAGAACAAACCTCCTCAAAAATCAGTATCCGGATAGACCTTAAACTGGTTGAGCAAGCCCTGATCAACCTGGTGACCAACAGCATCTACGCTCTTGAGCATGCCGAACATCCGGTCATAGAGATCAGCTATAAGCTGGATCAGAATAAGTTGTACCTCGAAGTAAGTGACAATGGCAAAGGCATAGAAGCAGAACTGATCGAAAAAATCTTTGTGCCTTTCTTCACTACCAGAAAAAATGGTTCGGGTATAGGTCTTACCATCACCCGAAACATTATGAAAATGCACCAGGGAAACTTGGAAGTCAGCTCTGTTCCGTTTGAACAAACTACCTTTTCCCTGGTGTTTAGGTATCAATAATTATATTTCAGTACCATCCGGTACTACAGCACCTTTTTTGACCACTACTATACCATCCTTAACCGTATATAGTTCAAATTCACCATCGGCAAGGTGCGGGCCACCTATGATCTTTACATCATCACCTATGCGGCTGTTCTTATCCACAATCGCGTTTACGATTTTACACCGGTCACCGATACCAATCATAGGTTTACCTTTTGCCTTGTCCTCTGCTATTTCTTCAAGGGTCTGGTACTTGTCACTGCCCATGACATAACAGCTCTCGATATGGGTTCCTACACCTATCCGCGAACGGATGCCGATCACTGCATGTTTAATGCATTGTGCCTGAAGGATACAACCTTCGGCAATAATGGTTTTATCCAGCGTAGTTCCCAGTATCTTCGATGGTGGCAACATCCTTGCCCGGGTAAAAATATTATGCTTATGATCAAACAGGTTGAACTTAGGAATATCATCGGTAAGCCCAAGATTAGCCTCAAAGAAAGAAGCGATATTACCAATATCAGTCCAGTAACCTTCATACTGAAAGCTCAGGACATCATGTTCTTTAAGCATGCGCGGAATGATCTCTTTACCGAAATCCTTTTCATCCTCATTTTCAGAAAAGATCTTTACCAGCAGATCTTTATTGAAGATATAGATCCCCATAGACGCCAGAAAATCACGGCCTTCGGCCTGCATATCAGGTCCGGTGTCGGATGTCCAGTCTTTCAGCAGTTCGCTCTTAGGTTTTTCAATAAATGAAGTAATGATATTTTCCTCATTGGCTTTCAAAATCCCGAAACTGGGTGCATCTTTTTCATTAACAGGAATAGTCGCCAAAGTGATCTTCACGCCGCTTGCGATGTGCGCATTTACCATCTCATTGAAATCCATCTGGTACAACTGGTCTCCCGACAGGATCAATACATATTCAAACTCATGATTCAGCAGGTGGTGCATGGTCTGTCTTACTGCATCCGCCGTTCCCTGAAACCAGGTTGGGTTCTCAGGTGTTTGCTCAGCAGCAAGAATGTCAACAAATGCCGAACTGAACGTACTAAAATGATAAGTGTTTTTGATGTGCTTATTTAGCGAAGCAGAGTTGAACTGCGTCAAAACGAACATCCGGTGTATTCCTGAATTCAAACAATTAGAGATTGGAATATCTACCAATCTGTATTTACCTGCTATCGGCACAGCAGGTTTAGAGCGAGTTTGTGTAAGTGGAGCTAACCTAGAGCCCTGGCCCCCGCCAAGAATTACACCTAATACTTTGTCAGTCATGTAGTTTCATATTTATATTTGGTACAGATCAATATATTCCTGTGCAGCCTTATCCCAGGAATGATCCAGCTGCATCATAAACTTACGAATTTCTTTTACTTTTTTCTCATCGGCATAAAGCTCATTTGCACGCCCAATCGCCTGAGAAACATCCCATACACTGGTCTGGTCATGGCATATCCCAAACCCACCATCACCGATATCAATTACAGTGTCTTTCAAACCTCCGATTCTCCTCACTATGGGGATAGTACCATACCTTAAAGCATACATCTGGTTTAACCCACAAGGTTCCACCCTGCTTGGCATCAGCAGAAAATCTGCACCCGAATAGATCTGGTGTGACAACTGTTCATTATAGCCTATATACACATTATAATTTCCCGGGAAAGCCCCTTTTAGATGATTTAACCTTCCCTCTACCTGCGGGTCACCTGAACCTAAAACCAGTACATTCATTTTACCATTGCTTTGCTGCAGGGCATTATAAAATATATCCGGAAGAAGGTCCGCACCCTTTTCCCCTACCAGACGGCCAATAAAAGTAAACAGCGGCTGGTCAGGATCCAGATTAAAAACATTACAAAGCTCAGCTTTGTTTGCTTTTTTTCCTTCATCTGCAGTTTTACCGTCATAAGGTTTATAAAGCATCGGATCGGTAAGCGGATTCCAAACCTCATTGTCTATTCCATTGAGAATGCCGACACATTTACCTCTTTCATACCTGAACAGATCTTCCAGTCCGTTGGCATTATAACTGATCTCATTAAGATAACTTGGAGATACCGTGGTAACCCGCCACGCACTCTTCACCGCCGCAGCCAAAGGGTTAATCGCGCCCTTCCACTCCAGCATCCCGGTCTTCCAAAGATCAAACGGTGGAATATAGTGTAATTTATCCCAGCCGAACTGTCCCTGGTACTGCCCGTTGTGAATGGTCAGCACGGTAGGTACACGGCTTAACTTTTTATACTGATTGCAATAAGATGCCATAAAAGGGACCAGTCCGGTATGGTGGTCGTGACAATGGATCACATCAGGCTGATGTTCCCATTGGGCCATCCAATCCAGCACAGCGATCTGAAAAGCCAGAAAACGCTCCGTATCATCACCATAACCATACACATTTTCCCTGTCCATCAATCCTGCTATATGCACCAGGAACAGGTCAAAACCGAGTTTATTGGTCTTCTCTCTGAATATCCTGACCGGAAAATTTTGAAAACCCAGTTTGCCCCAGCCATCGTAAACTACTTCAAACTCGTTTTCCCTCAGGAATTTAGTCTGATAAGCAGGCATTACCACCTTGGCTACATGTCCGAGCTTGTTCTGATATTTTGGCAAAGCACCAACCACGTCTCCCAAACCGCCTACCTTGGCAACCGGATAGCATTCCGCACTCAGGTGTATAATCTCCATAATTAAAGCTTTTAAAAAGTATCTTAAATTAGGGATTAGAATATAGAAAGCAAATAATTACCGGAAATAAATTGTCAATTCTGTTTAATGCACAAAAAAGGGAATATTTGCGGTGGCCACATGATTGTGTCCGTCAGTTACATAAACAAACAAGCGATAAGCGCCGATCTTAGCAGGCACACTCAGCATGCCGCCGGTTTGTGAGCTCGCTGTAACCATTCCCGGTATAGCTACCGGACGGCTTTCCCTGTCACCACCCTGGCCCAGATCAGTCGCCTCCGGAAGCAGCTCCCATCTGACCGACAGTTTATCCTGATCAGGATCCGAAACCGAAAGCATCACCATATATTTTTCTTCGGGATTCAGGTAAACAGAATTGGCTGCCTTTTTACCGTCTATCACCAGAGGCTCGATGTGCGGGGCCCTGTTTACAGGCCATTTGCCGCTCCATAAATACTGCATCACGTCGACTACCTCTGATGTCTCGCCACTTTCAGTAAACAATCCATACCAGGTAGGTGTTCGCTCCTGCTTTTGTCCCCATAAAAATACATAGGAACCAAGGCAGTTTTTATCTTTTTGAGATAGAAGCCTCATATCTGCTTTTGTAAACATCCGCCTTTTCGCTGCTGGTTTGTTCAACTGGCGCCCCCCATTTCGTCAAAGGACATTCCCAGTGACCGGTAGGCCCCCATTCTGTCACCATATAAGCACCAGTCCACCCTGTAGTTTGCAATTGTTCGGGCACTTTAGCCAGTCCGCCATAAACCTGCACCGATATAAAATCAAGTACAGTGCATTTTTCTTTGATATAATCAATTTCTTTTTTGTTGATACCGGCAAGCATAGTCGTAGCCGGGTGATTCGGATCTTCCTCATGGATCATTTTTGCGATATCATTCACGGCATCCCATACCTTAGGATTCTTATAATCAAGATTAAGTTCATTGCCTATTCCCCAGGCCAGTAATGCCGGGTGTCCCTTATATTTCTGCACCTCTTTCCGAAGCCTTTCGAGTTGTTTTTTAACAACAACAGGATCATCATAATTAAAACCATGGCGTTCACGAGCCACATCTAACCCCATAGTTACCGTTAGCCCAAGTTGCTCCGCCCTGTTTAAAACAGCATCACCACCGCCTGTACTCCATGTTCTGATTGAATTTCCTCCGGCACTCTTCAATTCTTCAAGCTTAGAGCTGCCACCTGCGCCTTTAACAAAATAAGGTTTGCCATTCAGGGAAAATGCATACCCCTCAGAAGTCTTCTTCAACTCCACTTTTTGCACCTTATTGCCCTGCTGGGCAACAACTGAAAAGTAACAGGACAGGAATAGGATAATGGTCATTAAACATTTAAAAGGTAATTTCATTGTGCTCGTGTTTAATTCACTAAAATAGATTTTATTTTCACTTCCTCCACGTTTATTGCTCCTTAAAATTCCGCTGTAATTTAAATCACAGATCACTGCGCTCCTGGTAAATCAATCTGACCGGTCCTGCCAGCCCCGAAGGAACCAGTTTACTGTCCTTACGATAATAATACCATACTGAAAATGCCCGGCGTCCTTTGGAGGGGCGGGGCTGATGCTTTAGAAACCAGTCCGGATAGCCTTTCATTGCCCGGCCCTGGTCACCCCTGTCTGTACCCCAGTCAAAGTCGGCCGCCTCCTGTTCATCACCAATTAATCGGTTTGCCCAATTGTTCGTAACCGAAATTTCCAGTTCATTGATCCCTGTTTTTACAGCATCTGTAACATCAGCAATATATGGCGGGTACCAAAGCACTCCCAGATCCCTGCCATTCACCTTCACCGAAACAATATCATTAAGTGTTCCCAGATCGAGCATAACAATGCTGTTGTGCTGCAAGACTGCCTGTTTGATCAACACCTCCTTCTTATAGATCGCCGTACCTGAAAAATAAGCTATACGGGGATCAGAAGAATGCAAACTCAGATCTTTAAGAACAGGCATCGAGATAGAAAAAGCTTCTCCCAGCTTTGGAAGCATCTGCACCCTCCAGGGTCCTTTGACCTGTTCTGAAACAGGCGTTTTTATATTCAGTATTTGAGTTTTACCTGATGAATAAAGAACTGATGCTTTCATTACTCCGGAGGAGGTAATGAAAGGTTTTGATTTCCCGTCTGAACGAAACTCAGCAAATCCTTCATGCTCCAGAATTTTTACTGATACGGCATGATTTTCCTGAACCGCAGGTTTTCTGAATACAATAAATACAGATTGAAAATCACGAAGACTCAACTGTACATAAGTCCTTCCATTCTCCTGCTTCCAGATTTGTGCATTCACTATAGTTCCGTCTTCCGCTTTCCATATCTCAGGCTGCAGATCTTTCTGACGAAAAGAAACCGTTACGTTCTGTGCAGTCTGTTGAAGATTGGCGACAAAGTACAATTCTCCTTCAGGTCCTGTTCTGTGAACATTTTTTATGGCCTTAGGAACATCTGCCGACTCCACCCTTACATCAGGCTGTATCCCTGCTGCTTTCAGCGCATCAGCTATTTCAGACAGCAGTAGCCCGCTCATGGCCTCCCTCTTGTCAGGATTGCCCCACAATTCTGAGGCTATTTTCTGAAGTGCCTGATCACAGGCAGGATAGTCCTTTAAACTGGGTGATCTATCTGGCCTGTTTGCTACTACTGTAGCCCCCTTACCCAATAGTAATTTTATTTTCTCAGCCGTTTCGGGCAACATCATTTTGCTAACAGGAAAACAAATAAAAGCATAACTCCTGCCCGATGGCAAAACAATTCTTCCATCCTTCACTTGTATGTCCATTTTCACAAAGTCCCTTCTGCTGATCAGATCCGCATCTCCCTGCAGCTGATCCACGCACAGGTAATCCGAAACAGATTGCCCATACTGCAGCAAAGCCTGAGAACGTCCGATAAATTTGAAAAAAGCTTTACCCGGCTCCGCCCAGGTCTGGTACCGTCCAAAATGAGTACCCCACCAGCCCATCCCCATACCTGGCTGATATTGATCATCAAAAGGCTGATGCACCCAATGATGCAGAATTAACCTGTTCACTCCCGAAGCAAATGCCCCGATGGCCGATGGTTTTAAAGAAGCAGGATCCTCTGTATACTTACTTGCTCCAGGCGAACCTGTAAAAGCTTCAGCTCCAACGATTACCTTCCCCGCAGCACGTGCTGAAGCAGGAATAACCGCATCAATGGCTCCATCACTGCCAGACCAGAATTCACCCATAGGCAGATCTGCCGAAGCCGCCCCTTCAATCGTATCAAAGGGACCACCATAAGGTTCCCATTGCAGACTCAACCCTGCATCATGCAAAGCCTTTTTACCGGTCTCCCATCCATGATCAGAGTACAATTGACTGATCACATCTTTATAATCCCAGTCGAAGCGGCTGGTTTGTCCGGCATCAAACCGGATTCGTCTGTCAGGTGTATGGTCATCAGACTTATACTCTGTTGTAATAGCATCACTGAATGTCAGCAGCCAGGGTAAAGGATCATAGCCTTTGAGCCTGATAAATTCCTTACGAAAATCAGGAGTCCAGTTCTGGTAACCTGCTTCATAGCTGTCAATCAGCATGTGCTTAAAACTATTTCCAAGCAAAGGTCCCAAATGAGCTTTCAAAGGTGCAAGTACCTGATTCCAATGATAAACAGATTGATCCCTGCTCATTTTATCAGCCTCGTAAGTACGGCCAATAATGTCATCCGGCAAAGGATGCGGAATCGCCATCGTAGGTGCATATCCAATCCGGTAAATGATCCAGTCGCCCTCTGGAAGCCGCTTAACCTGTTTACCATCAGCGTCAAAATATGCAGTAAAATCCCGCTCATTGGTATAACTTAAAGAGTCTTTCAAAGGAACAGCCAAATAAGCAATGTCTTTGTACCAGCTTGATGGGTCCGGCGGCAGCGTAATAGAACCCCATCCGGAAGACAATACCGGTGAGGGTTTTGAAATTACAACCTCCCTGCCTGCACCCTGCTTAACAATTTGCTTTCTCCAGACTAGCTTTTTCATACCGCGTTCCTGATCTATCCACGGGCCGCCCGTGGTTGAATATCCGGCAGTGTTGTGTAAACCGATCTCCAGGCCCAGTCTTTTAGCCTCTAAAGCTGCAAATTTCAGTGCATCCCAATAGGCTTCGCTCCTGTAGGTTTGTTCGGGCCAGGGATTCCCTAAAGTTGGTGCATGTGATTCCTGTACCGCCGAAGTCACATTAAAAATGGTTGCCCCCCCGATACCCTGAGCTTTCATGGCTTCCAGGTCCTTTGTAATCCCCGTTTTAGAAAAATTAGGACCCATCCAATGCCACCAAACGTAGGGTTTAACCTGCATAGAAGGGTTTTTAAAAAGGCTATCCAAACGCTGAGCACGAACAGGTGCTATAAAAAACAGGGAGCAGATTAACAATAAAGTAAAATTTGTATGTTTCATTCCAGAGTTTAAGATGCGAAAAAACATATAAACCCAAGAATATGAATGCGAACACAGACAAAAAACTATGCAATAAAACCCTTTTTTAAGATTTTAATCTGATTTTAATTTAAGATGAATATCTTTATCATCGAAGGGAACAAAACTTTACCAAACAAACGTCCGATCAACATGAGCACCTGTCAGCATAAATGGGCAAACCAATGGCGTAATCCTGCTTTCAAAAAGAGCATTTTTCTTGCAGTAGGTATCCTGCTGCTAATTGCACTCTGTTTTCCCATCTTCTTTTCAGTGATACAGCGCCGTCAGGGACTTGTGCTCGTAGACCGTTTGCTGCATGCCATTCCTGCCTATGATGTCTCCGTATGGATATTTATAGTCCTTTATGCCATGATCAGCCTGATCATCTTCCGGATGAGGAAATCCCCTATCTTGTGTATGACGATGACCTGGGCCTATATTTTTTTATGTTTGACCCGCCTGCTGAGCATCAGCCTCGTTTCTCTTGATCCGCCAGAAGGCCTTATAGACCTCAAGGATCCTTTTTCTATTATCTTCTACCATACAGAAACCATCACCAAAGATTTGTTTTTTTCAGGGCACGTTTCGACTATATTCTTAATCGGACTGTGCCTGACCGGAAAAAGAGAAAAAATTATAGCTTTTATCGCATCAGCAATAATGGGTGCCCTTGTCCTTGTTCAGCATATCCATTACACGCTGGATGTAGTTGCCGCACCTCTGTTCAGCTATTTATTCTGGTATATGGGGACCAAAGTCACTTCGATGATCTGTTCGGTAAAATACAAATACGAGAAAGAGGCAATCCATTTGCACAATCCTGTACCCTATACAAAAAAAGCACCATCCTCAAAAGGATAGTGCTTTTTATCATCTAAAACCAAAATCAGTTAGTCTGCAACTGCTCTGAACATCAGCGCTGCTGCTGTCAGATTAGTTCTGCTGTCAATTAAAATTGCAGCTCCATTAGCTTTATTTTCGGTATACAGATCAAATGCCAGTTCATCAGCAGTTTTCAATACAATCCGGCCGATATCATTCAGTTTAAAATCGTAGGCATCCTGTTTCTCCAGTGTATTGATATCCACTTTATAAACAATCTCACGAATCTTGCATTTGGTCACTTTACTATTGTGCTGCAGCAAATAGGTGATGCTCTCATCAAGCGGTCTTGCATCCATCCAGCAAACATCAGCTTCAATTGCTTTCGAATTTTGTGGCAAATGGTCAGAATTGACCAGTACATCGCCCCTGCTGATATCAATATTATCCTTGAGATGAAGTGTGACCGACTGACCTGCATGTGCTTCAGCGGGCAATTGATCAAAAATCTCAATACGCTCGATCACAGAACTGGTTCCGGAAGGCAACACCGTTACCTTATCATTTACTCTAAAAGAACCACTCAAAATTCTGCCTGCGTATCCGCGATAATCATGCAATTCATCTGTCTGAGGTCTCACTACCCATTGAACGGGCATGCGGGCCAGGTTGTACTCAGGTCCTGATTCAACATCCACACTTTCCAGAAAATGCAGCAGACTGCGTCCTGTATACCATGGCATATGCTCAGATTCGTTCACTACATTATCACCTTTCAGGGCACTTACCGGAATAAAGGTGACATCCTTTAAATTCAGATCAGCAGCCAGCGTTTTGTATTTATCGGTAATATCTGTGTATACGGCCTCACTGTAACCCACCATATCCATCTTATTCAGACAAACTACCACATGCTCAATACCCAGTAAAGAAACCAGGTAAGAGTGTCTGATCGTCTGCTCTACCACACCATTCCTGGCATCGATCAGGATAATGGCCAGCTTTGCAGTAGATGCACCTGTCACCATATTACGGGTATACTGGATATGTCCCGGGGTATCAGCGATAATGAATTTACGCTTATCCGTCTGGAAATATTTATAAGCCACATCAATAGTAATGCCCTGCTCACGTTCCGCTCTCAAACCATCCGTTAAAATAGCCAGATCTATAGAGCCGTCATCATTCTTACGGTTAGACTGCTGCAAAGCTTCCAGCTGATCGGCCAGAATTGAATCTGTATCATATAATAACCTCCCGATCAGTGTACTCTTGCCATCGTCAACACTACCGGCAGTAAAAAATTTAAGTATGTTCATTAGAAATATCCTCCCTTTTTGCGGTCTTCCATAGCAGCTTCCGAAACTTTATCGTCCATGCGGGCACCACGTTCACTTATTTTTGACGAACTGATCTCAGCAATAATATCATCCAGCTGATCAGCATCAGATTCAACCGCCGCCGTACAGCTCATATCACCAACCGTACGGAATCTTACCATTTTGTGCTCTACCACATCCTCATCATCCATATTCAGGAAAGGAGAAGCAGCCATCAGCTGGCCATTACGGGTAATCACATCACGGTTGTGTGCAAAATAAATAGAAGGCAATTCAATACGCTCTCTTTTGATGTAATTCCAGACATCCAGTTCAGTCCAGTTGCTGATCGGAAATACACGTACATTTTCTCCCTTATGTATTTTACCGTTGTAGATGTTCCACAACTCCGGACGCTGACGCTTAGGGTCCCATTGTCCAAACTCATCTCTTACTGAAAAGATCCGCTCTTTTGCACGTGCTTTCTCCTCATCTCTGCGGGCACCGCCAATACAGGCATCAAACTTATGGAGCGCGATGGTATCCAATAAAGTAACCGTCTGCAAAGCATTTCTGCTGGCATTTTTGCCGGTTTGCTCTACCACCTTACCCTGGTCAATAGAATCCTGAACATGACCTATGATCAGTTTTTCACCGATACGTTCCACCATCTTGTCCCTGTAGGTAATGGTTTCCTCAAAATTGTGCCCGGTATCAATATGTACCAATGGAAAAGGAAACTTACCCGGTCTGAAAGCCTTTTCGGCCAGTCTTACCAAAGTGATCGAATCCTTACCTCCTGAAAACAGCAAAGCAGGCTTTTCGAACTGCCCTGCCACCTCACGCATAATGTGAATGGCTTCGGCCTCTAATTCGTCTAAATAATCTAAATTATACTTACTCATTTTTTGTTTTGCAATTATGAAGCAGCGTGCAAGCCACATTCTTTTTTCGACTGATCTTCCCACCACCAGCGTCCGGCTCTGAAGTCCTCCCCTTCTCTCACCGCTCTGGTACATGGCGCACATCCTATGCTTGGAAAACCCTTGTCATGTAATGTATTGTAAACAATATTGTTCTTTTTAATGTAATCCTTAACCTCATCAAGCGACCAGAAAAAGATCGGATGAAACTTAACCATCTGATTTCCTTCATCCCACTCCAGGTTACTCATGTCATGTCTGTTTACAGACTGCTCCGACCTGATTCCTGTTACCCACAATTTATTCCCGTTCAGCGCCCTCTTCAGCGGCTCGATCTTACGGATAAAACAGCACTCTTTCCTGTTCTCCACAGACTCATAAAAACTGCTCGGACCTTTTTTATCTACCATTTCCTGAAGTGCCTCCGCCTGCGGGAAATAAGCCCTAATTGGTTTCTTATAAATATCCAGTGTACGGTTCCACACATAATAAGTCTCCGGAAACAAACGACCCGTTTCCAGTGTAAAAACCTCAATGGGAATATCGTTGGTAAATATCATGTGTGTAATCACCTGATCCTCCCAGCCAAAACTAGTAGAAAAAACGATCTCACCCGGATAAGCCGAAGCAAAATACCTCAGTCCCTCCACCGGATCCATTCCTTTTATTTTTTCTGCTATCTCTTCTAATTTCTCCTTCATAACTATATTAATTTGAGTATAAAGTTGACAATACTGCGCAGGCTCACTAAAATTACAAGAATACCCACTGAAACCATAATGGTTTTAGCAGAGATCTTGTTAGAAACCCTCGCCGCTATCGGCGATGCCAATGCACTGCCAATTACCAAACCCGCTACCGCCTCCCAGTGTGCACCATTCAGCATGGTAATAAAAGTCAGCGAACTCATCAGGGCAACAAAAAATCTGGTGATCTTTACCGTACCCAGTGAAAACCTGGCATTTCTGCCGCCGGCAATTAAACTCGACAAAACGATCGAACCCCAGCCTCCGCCACCTACCGCATCAATGAAACCGCCAAATAAACCCAGCAATGAGATCTTTTTGATCTTATTCCTGCGCTGCGCGGTTTTCCTGTTGGTCTGATATGCTTTTGACAGGATCACAAAACCCAGTATCAAAGTATACAAAGACACCACAGGTTTAGTATATGCACTATAATGTTCCAGTGACGACAACAAATAAGCACCCGTTACCGCACCTGCTATTCCCGGAATCAGCAATAACCGGAATAATTTCCAGTTCACATTCCCAAAGCGGTAATGCATCCAGCCCGCAATACCATTACTCAATATCTCAGACAAATGTACTCCCATACTGGCCGAAGCAGGTGGCACACCCATGGCCAGTGAAAAGGAAGTAGAGGTCACCCCATACGACATCCCGATAGCTCCGTCGATCATCGAGAAAATAAAGCCTCCCAGCAGGAACCAGTAAAATATCGGATTCAGATTCTGTATGTACGCCTGAAACTCAGGTTCCTTATGCCAAAAAGCAGTCACCACAATTGCGCCTGAAAATACAATAGCCAGCCAAACCAGCCATTTCAGATTTACCTTTTTATTAGCACTTTCCGGTACCGTTTCCACAGTCGTTTCTTCAGCCTTAGCCTCCACAAGAGCAGCCGTGACCTCATTCAGTTTCTTCACCTTCGATGTAAAATCACCCGTAAGCGTATTTCTGAGTGCCTCCATGTGCTGGAGCGTATCATCCAGCTCATCAGGCAAGCCATCCGTCAATACCTCTTTCAAACGTTTTGCGATCGTAGGCGACTTACCATTAGTAGAAATGGCAATTTTCAGGTCACCCTTCTTTACTACCGAACCCAGATAAAAATCACACAACTCAGGCTTATCAGCAAAATTGACCAGCAAATTACGCTCATCTGCCAGTTTTCTGATCTCCTCATTCAGTTCAGCATTATTCGTCGCAGCGATCACCAGGTCAGCCCCATCCAGATCGGCAGGCTCAAACTTCTTTTGGATGACCAGGACCTTTTCATAATCACCGGCAAGCAGCAGCAGTTCGGGCATAATCTCCAAACCAATAACCCTTACCGCAGCATCCGGGCTATTGCCCAAAATTGCCGATAATTTTTCAAGACCAACCGGACCCGCACCAATCAGTACAGTTTGTATGGTATTCAATTTTATGAAGACAGGAAATAACTGATTGCCTTCCATAAAAACTATAATTCCTCTTTAAGCGCTTCGTAGAAATCTCTGATGGGCTGAAATGAAGGATGCAATGACACCACATGACCAAACACCAGCAATGCCGGAGCCTGTATTTTTTTCTCTTCCACCAGTTCCACGATAGTATCTACCACACCAACTGCCAGTTTCTCATTTTCAGTAGAACCACTCTGTATTGCAGCTACAGGCAGCAAGCCCTTACCTTCATTTTGAAACAATTTTACAATTTCCTTCAGCTTGCCAAGACCCATCAACACCACAACAGTAGCCTTAGACCTTGCAGCCTCATAAAGATCATTAGAAATCTTTCCGGTAGAGGTTGTACCCGTAACCACCCAAAAGCTCTCACTCAAGCCCCTGTGCGTCACAGGAATCTGCTGCAGACCGGCAACGGAAATAGAACTTGACAAACCCGGAATCACGTCCACAGGAATACTATAACCCACTGCATAATCCAGTTCCTCATAGCCTCTGCCAAATACAAAAGGATCACCGCCTTTCAAACGGACCACGTGTCCATAATTCAAAGCGTAATCTACCATCAGTTTATTAATAGCATCCTGACCAAAAGAATGCTCTCCGGATCTCTTGCCTACATACACCTTTATCGCATCAGGACCTGCATAATCCAGAACCGCCTCATTTACCAGGGCATCATACAAGATCACATCAGCGTGTTTCAACGCATTTGCACCCTTCATGGTCATCAGTTCAGGATCACCCGGACCAGCGCCAACAAGCGTGATCCTTGGTTCCTTCTTTATTTTTTTATCAATCATGATACCTTCTCTGCTCTCGCATTTTTTATACCATTGTAAAACTTTTCAAGACCAGCCAGATAAGCAGTTGCAAATGCCTCAGTAGGCTCGTGCTTGTTGATTTCCAACACCAGATCATTAAATGAACCCTTCAGCTCCACCTCACCAGTTTGCACATAGTGATTGTCAAACTCACGGATCACACCGATCTGAGTACTGCTGTTTACGCCCTTATCAAGTAATAAAGCCTTGGCAGCACTTACATAAACTGCGTAGGAATGATAAATCGCATCCGACCATGCACCAGCTTCATAAGAAGCCCGGGCCCAGCTCAGCTTTTCATCAGACTCCAGCAATAATGTAGCTACAAGATCAATCACGACACCTGCACATTCACCCACACCAATCGCCGTCACAAAAATCTCCTCATGACCCCAGTCCACAAACTCCTCGTCCTTCAGATTGGTGAGATCAGCCAATGGCTTCAGCAGCTGGTAGAAATAATCTTTAGTCTGTCTGTCATAATAGGCATGAAAGTTCTCACCCTCCGCAACGTTCGCAGCAAAGTCATTCAATAATACCCTTAATACATCAGTTGCGCGTTTAGATGGTGCTTTAATTACCCTTTCCGCAACTCTTCCAAATCCGTCACCAACAGTACCACCGCCCAGCATCACCTGCACCGCAGGAACAACCTTGCCATTGGCCTTTACAGAACTTCCGTGAAAACCAATCTCAGCCAGACCGTGCTGACCGCATGAATTCATACAGCCGCTTATTTTTATATTGAGCTGTTTTTCGTAAACCAGCTCAGGATATTCTTCATAGATCACCTCTTCCAGCGCCACAGAAAGCGACATAGAATTCGAAATACCCAGGTTACAGGTATCCGTACCGGGGCAGGTAGTTACATCAGCAACACTATCAAAACCCGGTTTAGCAAAACCCAATTCTTTCAGCGCAACAAACAAACCAGGCAAACCCTCCTCACGTGCAAATTTCAGCATCAGACCCTGATTCTGAGTAACTCTGATCTCATCAGCCACATATGGTCTGATGGCAGCAACCAGTTTACGGGCTTCTTCAGTAGGAATGTCACCCTTAGTCACTTTAATATATACCGCAAAGAAACCCTCTTGTTTTTGAGCAAATACATTGGTAGCTCTCCAGTGCTTATAGTCCAGACTATTTAACACCTCGTCCAATACCGGATACTCAGTCAGTTCCGGAACCGCAGGCTGAGGCACCGCATCACGGTCTATTTTAAACGATTTTACCTTATTGGCAACCCGTTCTTCTTCAATTAATTTTAAAACCTCTTCCAGACCCAGTTTTTGAACCAGGTATTTCAAACGTGCTTTATTTCTGTTGGTGCGTTCGCCATAACGGTCAAACACCCTTAGCATTGCTTCAGCATAAGGAATGATCTGGTCTTCATGTAAGAATTCATGCACTATATTGGCCAAAAATGGCTGCGCACCCAAACCGCCACCCAGCATTACCTTAAAACCACGCTCACCCTGCTCATTTATTTTTGGAATAAAACCAAGATCATGAATATAGCTAAACGCAGAATCAGACTCATCAGAAGAAAAAGAGAATTTAATCTTTCTGCCCATTTCCTGGCAGATCGGATTTCTCAGAAAATAACTAAAGAAAGCATGCGCATATGGTGACACATCAAATGGTTCCTTAGGATTAATTCCAGAATCAGGAGAAGAAGTTACATTTCTTACCGTATTACCGCAAGCTTCACGAATCGTCACATCATCCTGCTCCAGCTCTTCCCAAAGCTCAGGAGTTCTGTCCAGACTCACATAATGGATCTGAATGTCCTGACGGGTAGTCAAATGCAGGTTTCTGCTCGCATATTTATCCGAAACATCAGAGATGCGAAGAATCTGTTTGAAAGTCACCTTACCAAAGGGCAGCTTAATCCGGATCATCTGAACCCCGGGTTGTCTCTGCCCATAGATACCGCGCGCAAGACGCAGACTTCTGAATTTTTCATCGTGGATCTTACCCTGGCGAAATTCCCTGATCTTTTTCTCCAGATCGATGATGTCTTTTTCGACAATAGGGTTTTCTAACTCTGTTCTAAAGCTTTGCATGTCAAATTGGTTATTTTAAAAAAAAGCCCCTCTGTCCTGTAGACCGGAGAAGCTTCAAATATCAAATCTCAACAGTCTGCAGAATCACCTGTAAATGCAGTGCATATCCCGGCAATTAAGACTGTTGATTGTTTTGTTCATAAAGCAAATATATAAAGTATACGGGTGTAGTAGTATATATATATTGTCATAATCATATAACGCACTAAAATACAGATATTTATTTTATAATACAGAATGATTCTAATGTTTCTTAAAAGCATCAAAACAGGCTTTATTAAATTCGACCGGAAGGCTATTCACAAACAGTCATATTGCTGATTGTGATCATGTAAATATTCTACCCGGAAAATACTAACTCCTGAGGTGCCATCCTTTTGTTTTCGTAAAAGCCCTTAATCCCTGATGTGACAATGTAGCCCCTATACCGGAATGCTTTCTTCCGCTCCAGGGAAGTCCGGCACTTACCCGATCACAGCAGTTCCAGTATCCGGTTCCGGAATCTATCTGAGCAAGAATTTGTCTGGCCCGCTCCATACTTTCGGAATAAACAGAAGCAGTAAGGCCATACACTGTATCCTGCATTAGTTTTATGGCTTCCAGATCATTCTTTACCTTCATAATACCTATGATTGGACCAAAACTTTCCTCCTGCATCACCTTCATGCTATGATTTACTTCCGTCAAAACAGTAGGTTCAAAATAGTTGCCCTTACGATTGATGGTTTTCCCTCCCGTCAGCAATACGGCTTGTTTTTGGAGTGCATCCTTCACCTGATTTTCCAGCACACCAAGCTGCTCTTTCCTGGTTAAAGCCGCTATATAAACTCCTTCCTCATTTGGCGCACCAATTTTCCATGATTTGACCTCCTTTACAAAAGCATCCACATATTCATCGTACACTTTTTCATGTACATAAATCCGTTCCACAGAACAGCAGCTTTGTCCATTGTTATAAAATGCCCCATCCGCAGTTCCTGCAGCAATACCTGCGATATCCTTTACATCATCAGCCACATATAGGGGATCTTTTCCTCCCAATTCCAGCTGGCAGGGAACCATTTTTAGCGCTACACGCTCATAAATATACTTTCCCGTCTGGTAGGATCCGGTAAAAAAATAACCGTTAAAATCCATGTGAAGTAAGTGTGCACCAGTTTCTTTAGCACCGACAGCAACCTGGAATACATCATCAGGGACTCCTGCCCTTTTAAGCAGTTTTTCGATCTCAAGCCCTGTGAGCGTAGCGTATTCAGAAGGCTTGTACATCACAGCATTACCGGCAAGTAAGGCTGGAATAAAAATATTTACACCAACCAGATAAGGGTAATTCCAGGCGGAGATATTACAGATGACACCTAAGGGTTCATAAGAGATCAGCTCTTTTAAATCCGGTCCGTTAGTTACAATTTCCTCAGAAAGATATTGTACGGCATGATCCAGCATCCATCGGATTCTGGTCCGTGCTCCGTTAATTTCATTCTTTGATTGCTGCAGCGGTTTGCCTGTCTCTTCAGTCAGAACCCCGGCAAGATGCACCGCTTGTTCATCAAGCAACTGGTAGAATTTTTCAAGTACAGCAGTGCGCTCATTTAAACTCCCCGATCCCCATAAGACTTGCCCTGATTTAAGCAAAAGGTATTTATGCCCGAGCGAATTGCTGTCATCTTCATTAATCGTTACAATAATTTCCCCTGACGCCGGATTTACAATATTCATCTTCTAAAATTTATTACTTCCTTACTAATCTGTTCTTTGATCTAAAGTGCTTTTAAATAGAGTTGCTTAAAATCTGCCCTGCTTACCGGTTTGGGATTATTCGGATGTGCAAAATCTGCGAAGGCCAGGTCTGAAAGTGTTTCTAAGTGTTCAGCTTTTACTCCTAAATCTCTCAAATGATGAGGGATATTTACCTGCGTATTCAGATCGAAAAGGTATTTGACCACTGCTTCGCCGGTTTCTTCCTTCAATTCCAATGTTCTCGCAATCCGGCGAAACCTGTCTTCAAAGCCCGAGATATTAAACTGCATGCCATAAGGCAGATTGACCGCATTGGCCAGCCCGTGATGCGTATCCAGTAAAGAAGAAAGCGGATGTGCGAGCGAATGCACTACCCCCAGTCCTTTTTGAAAAGCGACAGCTCCCATCATAGAGGCCATCAGCATTTTACTCCTGCTCTCCAGATCAGGTTTATTGGTTGCCTGCACGAGCGAATCCTTTATGAGTGCGATTCCTTCCAGTGCGATCCCATCACACATAGGGTGCGGATTTTTAGCCAAAAAAGCCTCCATATTATGTGTAAGGGCATCCATGCCTGTAGCTGCAGTAATAAACGGAGGCAGATCCATGGTAAGTACCGGATCTGCAAATACTATCTTTGCCATCAGCTTGGGTGAAAAAAGTATCTTCTTCTGATGGGTTTCATCATCCGCTATGATTGCACTTCTACCTACCTCGCTTCCCGTACCTGAAGTAGTAGGAACAGTAATAAAATGCGGAACATCATTGGTTACATAAATATCCCCGCCAATCAGATCATCATATTTAAAAAGATCTTCCCTATGGTTGACACGCAATACAATTGAACGGGCCACATCCAGCGCGGCACCACCACCAATGCCGATGATGCTATCCCTTGAAGTACTATCCCAGACGTCAGTGCCTTTATACACATCACTTTTTACCGGGTTCTTATGAATTTCGCTGAATACTTCTGCTGAAATCTGGTGCTGCTCAAGATCCGACAGGATCGCTTTAAAGAATGGTAATCCGGCAATCGTCGGATCTGTTACGATCAAAGGCCTCTTCAGACCATATTGCTTTAAATAAGCGGGTAATTCTTTGATTGCTCCTGCTCCAAACCTGATGGTAGTAGGAAAATTATACTGATAAACTTTATCAAATGTCATATCGTTTTTTCACTTAAATAATTTCAAAGTATCTTTTAAATTCCCAGTCGGTAACCGTCTTCGCATATTGTCTCCACTCCCATTCCCTGGTCGCCGTAAAATGCGCTACAAAGTCTTCACCAAACAGCTCTTCTGCCACCGCAGACCCCTTCATTTGCTGAGTTGCCTCATGCAGGTTATGAGGCAATACTCCATTGGAAATATCCCTGTATCCATTACCTTCAGTAGCGCCCTTTTCCAGTTTCATCTGGTGCCTGATTCCATACAATCCTGCTGCAAGACAGGCAGATAAAGCCAGGTAAGGATTGGTATCAGAACCCACAACTCTGGTTTCCAGTCTTGTGGCTTTAGGGTTTCCCGGCAGCGCCCGCAGGGCTACTGTCCTGTTATCTATTCCCCAGGTCAGTGTAGTTGGTGCCCATGCACCTTCAACCAGACGCTTATAACTATTAATGGTAGGGGCAATCATAGACAGTATATGCGGCAGACAATACAGTTGTCCTGCGATATAGCTTTTCATCACACTGCTCATCCGGCGGTCATCTGCATCGTCATAAAAGAGATTTTTTTTCGCATCCGCATCCCATAAACTCTGATGTACATGTCCACTGCAGCCCGGCAAACTTTCACTGATCTTGGCCATAAAAGTAGCCATTACCCCGTGCCTATAAGCAATCTCCTTTACCGCTGTTTTAAATAAAACCGCCTGGTCAGCCGCCTGCAAAACGGGAGCATATTTGATAGCTGCCTCATAAACCCCCGGACCAGTTTCTGTATGCAATCCCTCAATCGGCACTCCAAACTTGCAGAGCTGTTCAAATAAATCGCTCATGTATTCATTTTTCAGGCTGCTGCGCAAAACAGAATACCCAAACATTCCCGGACTCAGAGGAGTTAGATTCTGAAAGTTTTTCTGATGTACGCTTTCAGGTGTTTCAGCAAAATTGAACCACTCGAATTCCTGGGAAAAATATGGAAAAAACCCAGCCTGCTCAGCGTCAGATAATACTTTTCTAAGCAGCTGCCTTGGGCATACCACACCAGCTTTGTCCTGTTCATCAATAAAATCGCCGAGAAAGAAGGGAATGTCATTTTCCCAGGGAATTTTGCGAAAGGTATCAAGATCCAGTTTTACAAGCGCATCAGGGTAACCCGTATGCCAGCCCGTAAATTTCACGTTGTCGTAGGCCATGTCACCCATATCCCATCCGAAGGTAACGTCACAAAATCCCAGTCTTCCGGTAGCTATGGAAGAGAATTTTTCCGCCGAAATGTATTTGCCCCGCAGTACACCATCAATATCCGTAACCGCAACTTTCACTTTGCCGGATGGGTGCTTTTTTACATATTCCAAAATTTCCTGTGTAGTCATGAATCAGATCTTTTAAAAATTCTATACAACAAAAAGGTGATCAGCAGGACAGAGAAATAGATCAGCCCGAGTTTCAGGTTAAAAATAAACATGGCAATGATAGATATTGTTGCAATGATCAGTGAGACAATGGGAAATGCCGGATAAAAAGGCACACGAAAGGGCCTTGGTAAATCAGGCTCCTGCTTTCTCAGTATCATGATAGAAATCATGGAAATGATATACAAGGTAAGGGCGCCAAAAACAGATACAATAATGATCTCTGAAGTTTTTCCGGACAACAGAGCCAATATCCCGATCACCATATTTCCAATCAGTGCATTGGCAGGAGTATGAAAACGAGGGGAAATTTCCCCTAGAAAAGCAGGAAGATTATGTACCCTTCCCATTTCATAAGTAGAGCGGCCGGCGGCGAGAATCAATCCATGAAAGGAGGCGATCAGGCCAAAAAGACCAACGGTAATCAGCAGATGGTACATCAGGTGACTGTTTCCTGTTATTCTTGCCAGAGCAAGTGGCAACGGTGAATCAGAAGTTTCTCCGCTAATGCCATTTTTATATACAATGGTTTCCCATCCGGCAATTCCGGTTGCCGTAAAAAAAATCAGGATACATAAAACCGCCAGTGTAAAGATGGCCCATCCAAACCCTTTACTGATATCTTTCTGGGGATTTTTTGTTTCCTCTGCTACATTAGCAATCCCTTCTATACCGAGGAAAAACCAGATGGCAAAAGGTATGGCACCAAAAATCCCGGTCCAGCCATTTGGCCAGGCATTGTTTGTCAGATTGCTCATTTCAAATCTTGGTGCTGCAATTCCCGAGAACAGGACCAATTCGCCTACAGCAAACACCGTAATAACCACCTCAAATGAAGCCGCGGCTTTTACACCATAAACATTAAGAGCAGTGAATATAAAATAAATAGCTATTGCGCTGGTCAAAATGGGCACCTGCGGAAAGAACGCATTAAAATAAGCCCCGATCGCAAAAGCAATTGCAGGTGGTGCCAGTATAAATTCAACGATCTGCGCTATGCCTGCAATGAAGCCAATATTTCGTCCCATTGCCTTATTCGCATAATCGAATACACCGCCTGCTTTAGGAATTGCACAGGCAAGCTCTGCGTAGCTGAATGTAAAAGTAATATACATCAGCATAATGGTAAGTGTGGCGACAGCCATGCCGCCCGTTCCTCCTTTTTCCAGTCCGAGATTCCAACCAAAATACATGCCTGAAATAACGTACCCTACTCCAAGCCCCCACAACATAAAGGGCGTTAGTGTCTTCTTTAAACCCTTGTTTTGTGTCATTTGAATCGCAATGTTACATACTCATAAATATAAGATAAAATACTATAGTTCTTTTATTTATACAGCAGCAACATTGCGATTCAAATCACAAATCTTTCTTACAGGTTCATTCCACCAGACACTTCGATCCGCTGTCCGTTAATCCATTTGGCATCTTCTGTACACAGGAAACCAACTACTCCGCCGATATCGTCCGGCAAACCAACCCGTCCCAATGCAGTTAAATTTGCTATGTTGGCATTTACATCTTCATTGTCTCTTACGTGACCGCCTCCAAAGTCTGTTTCTATCGCACCGGGAGCCACAACATTTGCAGTGATCCGTCTCGGTCCCAGTTCTTTAGCAAGGTATCTTGTAAGCACTTCAACTGCTCCCTTCATAGAACCATAGGCTGATGAGCCCGGAAAAGAAAAACGTGCAAGACCAGAAGAGATATTGATGATCCGTCCTCCGTCGTTTATAAGAGGCAATGCCTTTTGCGTAAGAAAGAATACCCCTTTATAATGAATGTTCAATGCGGTATCAAACTGCTCTTCTGTAGTTTCTGCAAAAGAAGCGTAAAGTGCAGTTCCTGCATTGTTGACCAGGAAGTCAAAATGACCCGTATTGAAAGTGTTTTTTAAAATCTCCTGAACCTGCACAATGAAGGTATCTAAACTACCAATCTCGCCCGCGCTAAACTGAAGAGCCGCTGCTTTCTGACCCAGTTGTTCAATATCAGCAACTACCTGCTGCGCCTCCTCTTTTTTACTGTTGTAGGTAAGAATTACATTAAAGCCTTTTCTGGCTAAACTTAATGCCATGTTTTTGCCCAGTCCGCGGCTTCCGCCGGTTACCAGTGCTATTTTGCTTGTATTTGTCATCGTTGTCATTTTAAATTATTAACAAGACAAATATCAGCAGAGATGCACCCCGGCTGTTTGCAATCATCAATCCAATGTTTGCAAAATTCAAATCATCATCAATAAAACATCAGGTACAAGCCAGTCATCAGGACCTGAAGGCAACAGGTGTCAGTGCGGTCTGCTTCCTGAAAAAATTTGAAAAATGGGCAACCTCTTCAAATCCAAGGCAGTAAGCAATCTCCGAAATGTTCCAGTCAGTCTGTTTCAAAAGGATCTTCGCTTCCTGCAAAACCCTGCCGCTAATGATGTCAGTGGTGGTTTTTCCGGTATGTTCTTTAAGTACCTTATTGAGGTGGTTTACATGAACGGCAAGCCTTTCAGCATAATCTTTTGCTGTACGGAGCCCGATCTTCTGGTGCGGGGATTCTATAGGAAACTGTCGCTCCAGAAGTTCAATAAACAAGGAAGAAACCCTTGCAGATGCCGTATGTAATGGATATAATGCTGTGGCAGGCTGAAGTTTTTGCCCGTAATGGATCAGTTCCAGCACGTAGTTGCGCAGCAGGTCATATTTATATACATAATCTGAAGACAATTCCTTATGCATTTTCTTGAAAATGAATGCGATGTCCTCTGCTTCATCATCTGTAAGCTGGAAAACCGGATAACCGCCCGGCTGGAAGATGGGCAGTTGCTCCAGCTGGATGCCGCTTTTGTTCTGCACTAAAAAATCAGGGGTAAAGATGCAGAAGTTGCCCGATTGATTTTCATCCTGCGGCAACCAGTTATAAGGTATTTTCGGAGTAGCAAACAGCAGGCAGTTTTTTTCGATATCAATCACCTTATCGGCATACTCTGCTTTATTACGCCCGCTGATCATACTGATCTTATAATAAGCTCTTCTGTTATAAGGCATTACCAGCTTATCCTTTTTTCTGGCCAGCAGCTCATCCAGTTTGAATACATTAAAATGTCCGATCTCTTTATTTATGCCGTCGGGAATCAATGACGCAGTTTCCTTATAGAATTCCTCAAGTGAAGTTGTTGCCATAATATTTGCAAAATTCAAATATACGAAAATACTATCTAATTATAATTCAACGCTGCTTTTACCTGATCAGCATTTGTTCAAAGGCAAGACTATCCCCGTTGAATGCGTTGAAGTCAACCACATGATTGATCCCGGAGATTCGTGCCTTATCAGAATGCTGCCAGAAGGACCAGCTCCCCGTGCTCACTTTAAGTTTAGGCTGGTGATAATGCGCAATCCAAAGCGGATATTCATCAAAATACCCTTTCAGGTAATCCTTATAAAAGGACAATCCGGTATAAATGATCGGTTTTACTTTGGTCTTCTTCTCAATATGCGTAAGAAATACCTGTAGTTCAACACGCATAATGGCAGGTGAAACGCCATTGAGCTCTTCGATATCCACAACAGGCGGAAGATCTCCTGCTTCAAACTTCACCGTCTGCAAAAAGAATTTGGCCTGCCATTCACCCGATTTTTTTGGTTTGAAATAGTGATAGGCCCCGCAAGTGATCCCTGCCTTAGGCGCCTCACGCCAGTTGCGCTGGAAATAAGGGTCTACACTAAACATCCCCTCTGTAGCTTTGATAAAGGCAAATCTGACCTTTACATCATCCTCTTCCATAGCTTTCACCTGTTTCCAGTCAATTTTTCCCTGGTAATAAGAAACATCAATCCCGTGTATACTGTGTCCTCTTGGAATCCGGATATCGAAACTACTATAAGTCCGGTAATCCGGATCTTCGCCAATATCCCTGACCCACCTCCAGGTTGATGTAAATCCCTTAATAATGTATCCGTAGTACAAAGGTGAAAGCAGCACGAGCAGAAGGGCTACAATGGCAAACTTCCATTCCAGCGACATTCCCTTTTTCTTTTTCACAGTTCTTTTTCCTGAAACAGGCTTTTTACGGAGTTTTAGAACTGATCCGGAGTTTACAGGTTTTCGTTTTGCAGGCGGCATGATGGCTGCAAAAGTACAACTTTATAGCAAAAGTCCCTTAAGCTGAACGATGGCATAATCACCCTGACTGCCTATCGCCTTCATGATCTCATCATACATCTGCTTGTTATTCACCTCCTTACCTTTTTTTGGTGGCATGATCTTTTTTGGATCTACCGCCTGTTCGGTAATTTTCGTGGCAAACCAGCTTACATTCTCATGTGGCACGGCAACGCCGAGGATCATTCCGGGCAAACCGTTAAAAGACTCAGGACCACCTGAAACATGGATCTTATCGGTATAGAATGCAACTACGTAGATGGAATCGAGCATGATTCCGTTTGCCCTCCGGCACTTGTAACCCGCAATTTCCCGGCTCTCTTCTGTAATTTTCCATTTGATCTTACGAATGATATCTTTCACCAGGTAAGTACGTTCATAAAATTCCTTCTGAATGGCACTTGTACCATTTTTCACATCTGAAAAAACAATATTGAGCTGATTGGCCATAGGACTGTCGTACCACCAGTACACATTTGTTTCAGCTGCAACAGGTGTAAAAAGCGTTGTATTAACATCAAATGTCAGCGTACTCTTCAGTTTTCTGAATTGAGATTCGGTTCGCAGATAGCGCTCGTAATATGGCTTATTTTCCATAGAATGCTGAGTCACTTTCTTTTTCACCAGGGCAAACATATTGGCCGTCCTCTCAAATTCTATAACCCCGCTGGTTATAAAATGCCTGTTCTGAGCCCACAAAGAACCTCCGCTTAACAGAAAAAAACAAACAATTAATAGGGATTGGAAGCGCTGTTTCATGGTTGTTGTTTTTGAAGTGATTTACCAAACTTTGTATAATCCCAGGTCAGAGAAAATATAAAATACCGCTTAATAGTTGTATTCCGTGATTCTGTAAAACCACTGGACGAGCTGTCACGCCGGTACCCGGTATTCTGATTGAGCAGGTCATTGCCCCTGAGGGTCAGCTTCAGATTTTCTTCTTTCAGGAAAGACTTACCGATGTAGGAGTTGACCAGCAATTGCTCAAAACTACGATCAAAGACCTGATTTTTTGCGTTGTAGGTATAGCTGAGGTCTGATCCTATAAAAAAGCGATATGGAAGTCTGGTATAAAAGTTAAAATTGGTAAAGAAACCTTTTGTATTGTTATCAAGGGATTGCAGTGAAGATGAACTGACTCTGTAAGTAGGGCCTATGCTAAACCCATAGGAATAATTTGTCTTATTTTTCCCTATATCAACCTGGGGTCTGTATTCGACATTACTGGTTTTGTTCAGCTTATTATTAACATAGTTAAAATTGGTACTTCCGTTGATACTGGCAGTGATGTAAAGCACGAAATCAAGTTTTGTGGCATGCCCGTATAGCTGCGCATAAACGTTCCAGTAATTTGGCCGGCGCTCATTGAGGTTCGAATACTGCAGGGTATTTACCCCTGCTGAGTCGGTAACTACATTGCTGACAATTGCATTTGAAGTGAAGGCATAACTTCCGTTAAAATTGATTCCCTGATCTAATGTAGGTTGGTAAACCCGGTAATTGTAGGAAAAACGGTTTTCAAATTGAGGTCTCAGGGCCGGATTGCCCAAAGTAATATTCAGCGGATCAGTATTCTGCCTCAGCGGTTGCAGCTGGCCAAGGTAAGGAGCTCTGGTATTGCCATTATAACTAAAGGACAAAGAAGCAGCCTTGCTCAACTGGTATCTGAAATTGGCAAGCGGCCGCCAGATTAAGAAATTCCGGTTCAGCACACCACCCGCGAACAAATCCGTTTGTTCATATTCAGAACTGACAATTCCCGTGCTCACATTGGCCGAAACTTTACCTGCATTGTAGTTCAGATTCAGGCTATACGTATTGGACAAGGTAACCAATCTGTACTCGCTGCTAAAAGCAGAATCCAGCTGATTGTAAAAATTTGCGGAAGAACTGTTGAACGATCTTAGGTCTTCGTTATTCATTCTTCTTGAAAAACTATAACCTGTAGAAACGGATATCGCTTTTGTAATCACATCAGTATAGGAAAGGGATGCTGTATATCCATTGCTACCGGTGGCCGCTGGTTTATACTGATCAATAGAACTGGTACTGTCTCTGGCACCCTGCTCATTAAAATAATTCACATCTGACTGGAGATAACCTTTTCTACTTGTTTCCCCATAATCGAGGTATACATTAAGAGACAGGCTCCTTCCCTTTTTTTTCAGTCGTTTTACATAACTCGTACTTAAAGTAAGAGACAAATTTTCACTCTCGCTGCTGTTAAGTACCTCGCTCGAATTCTGCAATTTGCCATTACCCCTGACTGTACTTCCCACACTGGAATTCTTATTGTTACTATTTGTCTCATACCCGTTAAAATAGGTAGTAAGATCGGAGGTTGAATCCAGTTTGGAGGAAAAATTCCCCGTAACGTTTTGATTAAGATAATAGCTATGAAATGTTCTCGCCTGGCCGCTCCGGTTGAAGTTCCCTGGCAAATTATTCTGGGTCAGGCTATTACTCTCTCCATCAGTAGTTAAAGCTCCTGCCTTATAGTTTACATTGATAGATTCCTTATCCTGGTTCCATTTGCTGTCATAATGTGCACCGGCATCCCGCGCAAAAGGAATTCCGTTACCGCCATAGTCACCCTGGCTATAACCGCTTCCAAATTTATTATGATCTGCTCCGCTCAGCCCGACCTTTCCGGTATTGCCCAGATTTCCATAAGCAGAAATCTTTTGTTTCGGACTGAATTTGTTAAACATGAGCTGTCCGTAATAAAAATCATCAGTACCATACCCGCCTTCAGCTTTTCCAAACAATCCTTTCCTCTTATCTTCCAACAGCACAATATTGATCGTTTTTACCTTAACCCCATCTTCTATCCCCGTCATTTTGGCCTGCTCGCTTTTCTGATCATAAACCTGCACCTTGTTCACCATATCGGCACGCAGGTTCTTGGTGACCATCGCCGGATCATCACTGAAGAACTCCTCGCCATCAACAAGAACTTTACTCACCGGTTCCCCCTGAAAAATGATCACTCCGCTTTGGTTGATCTTCATCCCCTGCAACTGTTTCAGCAGATCTTCTACCTTAGCGTTTTTCTGGGTAGCATAAGCCGCAGCATTGAACTCGGTAGTATCCCCTTTAATCTTTATGGCCACTATACGGGCCTTAATGATCACCTCATCCAGCAGTTTGGATTGCAGGATCATCCGGATACTTCCAAAATCAAATGAAGGTTTTGCCGCGTCAAGCGAAAACTCCTCTATAAAATCAGCATAATCCGGATAGGTAACCATAATCAGGAATTTACCAGGTTTGAGGTTATTCAGTTCAAAAACCCCCTTTTTGGTATAAGTGAATTGCTGAAGAATAGAATCTTTGGCACTAAGCACACTGATGGTCGCGTCATCAATCTTCGCATTGTTGGTGGTGTCAACGACAACTCCCTTTACTGCATAATCGTTTTGTGCAAATACAGGAAAAGTAAAAAAACAACAGATAATGAATACAGTGATCCTAAAGTTCATGAGCGCGCTATTTGGTTGACCCAATATAAAACTAAATTTTTAGTTTTAAAATATTCCTGAATAAAAAATACCCAAGAAGCTCTCTTAACGTTGTTTTTTCACTTAATCAGCAAATTGTAACAAAAATGAAACACAACTGACTAATATTTTAGTTGCTCAACTAAAATATTAGTCCTACATTAGATTATGATTCTGGTACTCGTTTGTAATATGATCAGGCGTCAGGATTTTAACAAGTCATACATATATAGTATATAAATTACATGAAAGAGTTAACCAAGGCAGAGGAGCAGATTATGCAGGTATTATGGGAATTGAAGCAAGCCTTTGTAAAGGACGTGGTGGAACATTTGCCTAAACCAAAACCAGCTACCACTACAGTCTCTACCATCATCCGGATTCTGGAAGGCAAAGGCTTTGTAGATCATGAAGCCTTTGGTACCACATACAGATACTTCCCTATTGTTAGTATCGAAGCATATAAAGCTTTTGCAGCCGGCAAACTGCTGAACAGCTATTTTGGTAATTCTGTAGAAAACATGTTCTCTTTCTTCCTGAAACAGGATAAAGTTGACCTGAAAGAAGCGGATGAAATATTAAAACTGATTGAAGACCTTAAAAAGAAACAAAAATGAACGCCTTAAGTTATCTCATCCAGGTAAACCTTTACCTTTTTCTCTTCTACGGACTTTATCATTTGATACTCCGAAACGAGACTTTCTTTAAACTGAATCGTCTGTACCTGATGGGCTTTACATTCCTGTCGATGGCTATACCATTGCTAAAAGCAGAGTGGATAAAGGATTTTTTTGTTACCGAACAGATCTACGATGCAACTCAAACAGTGAGCAACATGGTTATCACTGCACCCCTAATCGGCGGGACGGTATATCCTGACCTTTATAATGCTCCTCTGCAACACCAGGGTTTAAATGCAAATCAGATCTTCTGGATCATTTACGGAAGCATTACCTTCTTGTTGCTGCTTAACTTCTTTAGAAAACTCTATCTGGTAAATCGGGCTTTTAAAAACAGCCCCGGGCATCAGGCTTTCTCTTTCTTTAACAAGGTGTTAGTTGATCACGAATTAGAAGGCAAAGAAACCATATTGGACCATGAAATGGTCCACGTCAGGCAATGGCACTCATTTGATGTGATATTTTTTGAACTGTTTGCCGCGTTCAATTGGTTTAATCCAATCGCATTTGCCTGCAAAAGAGCTATCAAAAATATACATGAATTCATCGCAGATGATTTAGCGGCATCAACATTGGAAGACAGATCAGCATATACGCTCTTGCTGGTCTCCAATGTTTTTAATACCCAACCTCACAAATTAACGAACAATTTCTTTAACCAGTCTTTATTAAAAAGGAGAATTATGATGTTACACAAAACTAAATCCCGCAAGGCTGCCATACTAAAGTATGGGCTCTCGGCACCCTTATTTGCAATCATGGTTATTTTCTCATCGGCAACAATTGAAAAATCTGAAGCTGTGAAAGAGATCACTGCCAAAATAGAAGAAAATATTCCTTCTCTTGTCAGGGCAATCATTAAAGAACCAGCGATTCAGAAAGATCAGCTCGGAAAAACAGATTCCATTGCCGTAAAAACGGAAACAAATAAAAAAACTGAAGGTCTAATCTCCGAAAAAACTGAAAATCCTGCATTGAAGGTTTTGACCGATTATTTCAACAAATCTATCAGATATCCTGCTTCAGATCAGGAAGATAGGTTAATTGGCACAACTCTCATATCGATTGAAGTTGACGAAACAGGTGCTATACAAAAACCATCGATGATTAGTGCGATAAGTGCTGCCAGCTATTATGAAGTAATAAGGGTGATTAAACAGGCGAAACCTTTTGGTGAAGGTATGAAGGGAAAATATATTTTACCCATTAAATTTTCCTTATCAGCAACATCAGGCTTAATTACTAAGGCGTATGAAAGCCATTCAAAGGATTCGATTAACCTAAAGCAGTTCAATGGATATCAAACAATTGATGGGATACATATAAGGGGATATTTGTCGGCAGAGGCCATTAAAGAGGCAAACAGGCAGGACCTCCTGCTAGAGTACTTCTCAATGTCTGCGGTGTATCCTTCCACGGACAAACAAAATGGAATATCAGGTTACAATCTTGTTGCTTTCGAGCTGGATCAAGCCGGCGCTATCCAAAATCCTTCTTTTATCGCTGTTATGAATAGCTCAGCTCAGGACGAAATTATGAAGCTGATAAAATCAGCTAAGCCCTTTGGCGAAGGTACAGAAAGCGGATACCTGCTACCAGTCATTTTTAGTTCAGGAGAGCCCCTCACAACAGAAACCCCCAAACTAGGGAAATTCAACAATTATAAAAGACTAAAGTCTATAATTATAAATGCCAACGGCGCAAGGCCAATTTATCCTAAAACCAGTTTTCCCATAACGGAAGCTCCTCAATCCTTCACATACTCCACCGTGGACGAAACAAAAACTGAAGCCGGTAAAATTGTCAATTATATCAAAGTTGAATACTTAACCAAACCAGTCATTTTGGTAGATGGTAAAGAGGCTGGATATAGCATTACAGAAACAGGTTTTAAGCTAGACAATACCATTTACCCGAAACACGCAAACATAATGATTTACACACGTGAAGCAGCGGTCAAAAACTTTAACGAGAGTGCCAGAGACAGAGGATTGATCGTCATTACCACCGGATCCAAAGCAGAATAGAACAAAACCAAATAGTTATGAACGGACTTCAGTATCTCATCCAGGTAAACCTTTACCTGTTGCTTTTTTACCTGTTTTATATGGTACTGCTGAGCAGGGAAACCTTCTTTAAAATGAACCGTATATATCTGGTAGGCTCTGCAGTGCTTTCATTGATCATTCCCCTGATTAAAGCCAGCTGGGTGAAGAGTTTATTCATTACAGAACAAGTGCAGGAGTTTACACAAACTATTGCTTCAAATGTAGTTGCACCTCGGATGCAGAACATAGCTGCAGTCATAAACCTGAATACAATAGATCAAAAAGCGTTACAAACAGATCAGCAGCCCTTATTCACACCTTTCGAATGGATATCATTAGCTTACGGACTGATAACCATCCTCTTATTGCTTAACTTCCTGAGAAAACTCTACCTGGTCAGCAGCTTATTAAAAGACGGGAATAAAGGCAGAGCCTTTTCCTTTTTTAATAAAATTGCAGTAGACAGTGACCTGCAAGGCAGCGAGATCATTATGAATCACGAACTGGTGCATGCCAGACAATGGCACTCTGCAGATGTGATCTTTTTCGAGCTTTTCGCAGCCATAAACTGGTTTAATCCTATCACCCATTTCTATAAGAAATCGATTAAAAACATACATGAATTCATCGCAGATGATTCAGCGGCATCAACATTGGAAGACAGATCAGCATATGCGCTCTTGCTGGTCTCCAATGTTTTTAACACACAACCCCAGCAATTAACCAACAATTTTTTTAACCAGTCTTTATTAAAAAGGAGAATTATGATGTTACACAAAACTAAATCTCACAAGGTTGCCATGCTGAAGTATGGGCTCTCAGTACCTCTTTTTGCTTTTATGATTGTTTTCTCATCGGTTACGATAGGAAAGTCGCAGGTGGTAAAAATCGCCAATAACATTACAGTCAATGTCGATCGTTTACTCAACATCTCTGTTCTCCCTTTAAATCAGCCGGAACGGACGGCAGCACCAGAAAAACCGATCACTGCCTTATACCGTTATTTCAGCAATACGATCAATTATCCTGCGTCCGACAGGGAAAAAAATCTTCAGGGTACCACCTATGTAGCTTTTGAAATAGATGCGGCAGGAAAGATCACCAAACCTGTAGTTTTTAAATCCATCAGCAGCAGCAGTAAATCAGAAGCCCTTCGAACCATAAAAGACGCACCTTCATTCAGCCCTCAATTAAAAGGAAAGTACATATTGCCACTCAGTTTTCTGATCCGGGACGGATATACATCCAAAACTCCTTCTCCGGCAACTGACCTTTCCGCGTTCAAATCTTACAGAAAGTTATCTGAAATACTGGTTGCGATTTACAGGAACAACAGTACCGTACCGAATTCAACTATCAAAGGACTATACAACTATAAAACTGTTGATGTCATGGCCGAATTCCCTGGAGGAACGCAGCGACTTTATGAATATTTTAAAGAGAACTTTAAGTATTCCAGATTAGCGAAAGACAGCGGTATGCGGGGACAACTGATTGCCAATTTTATTATTGAAAAAGACGGGTCCCTGTCAGATATCGAAATTGTACAGGATCCTGGTTTTGAAACCAAAGCAGAAGCATTCCGGCTTCTGCAAAACTCTCCCAAATGGACACCTGCATCTGTCAAAGGTCTCCCCGTAAGAACTACCTTTACGCTACCAGTCAACCTGTATTCACCAAAGTTCATTACTTTAGTCCCTGCAAAAGCAGAACTGAAGAAAATGAGCAATAGCAACAAGGATACCGTTGCAGCTTATTTCTACCCGGCTCAAGGCTTTGACAGAGCCAGTTCGGCCAGCTTTCCGGGCGGTGCAGAGGCTTTCAACAAATACCTGTCTGAAAACCTGAAATATCCTGAAGAAGCCAAAAAGAATAAAATATCCGGAATTGTAACCATTTCATTCGCGGTAAATAAAGACGGGAGCATCAATAACATAGCCGTATCTGAAGGCATAGGTCATGGTTGTGATGAAGAAGCCATCAGACTGATCAAAAATTCACCGAAATGGAATCCGGGATATTATGCAGACGGAAGACCCGAAAGAGTAGGCTTTTCATTAAATATCATGTTTCAACCCGGCAAGGGCTAAACCCTAATATATCTGCACCCAAAATAAAAACACCAATGTTCCTGATCGACGTGCACAGCAATTCTTCATTGCTGTGGGGAGAGAAGGAATATTGGTGTTTTTATTAAGTATACAAAAATAGGCTGTAGCAGGCTACTTACTCAACTCCGCAAAGTACTTGTGGAACAGCGGCAGCGTCTCTATACCCTTATAATAGTTATAAATATCATACTTCTCATTTGGAGAATGCAAGGCATCGCTATCCAGGCCAAAACCAAACAATACCGATTTAATACCCAGTGCACTTTCAAACAAAGCCACAATTGGAATACTGCCACCACCTCTTGTCGGGATCGGCGCCTTACCAAATGAATCAACAATGGCCTTTTCCGCAGCACGGTAAGCAGCACTGTCTGTAGGTGTAACTACAGGCTCACCACCATGATGTGACGTTACTTTTACCTTTACATTGTCCGGAGCGATACTTTCAAAATGCTTTGTAAAGATCTCCGCAATCTCTTCAGAGCTTTGATTTGGGACCAGACGCATAGAGATTTTAGCATTGGCTTTAGAAGGCAGCACCGTTTTTGCACCCTCACCTGTGTATCCGCTCCAGATTCCATTAACCTCCAGCGTAGGCCTGGTTCCGGTACGTTCCAGTGTAGAATACCCCTTCTCACCCCATTCCGCAGCAATATCCAGGTCTTTTTTATACTCTTCCAGATCAAAAGGTGCAGAATTTAATGCTTTCTTCTCCGCATCACTCAATTCCGTCACTTTGTCGTAAAAAGCCGGAATGGTGATATGATTGTTCTCATCATGCAATGAAGCGATCATCTTGCACAGAATAGTAGCCGGATTGGCCACCGCACCACCATACACACCAGAGTGCAGGTCACGGTTTGGCCCTACCACCTCTACCTCCATATAAGCCAGACCTCTCAAACCAGTCTCGATAGACGGATTCTCCATACTGATCATTGAAGTATCAGAAATCAGTACCACATCCGCTTTTAAGCGCTCTACATTGGCATTAACAAAAATACCGAGGTTGGCAGACCCGACTTCCTCTTCCCCCTCGATCATAAACTTTACATTACAAGCCAGCGTATTGGTCTGCATCATCAGTTCAAAAGCCTTTACATGCATATAGAACTGTCCTTTATCATCACAGGCACCGCGTGCGTAGATTTTACCGTCACGAATAGTAGGTTCAAAAGGAGGAGTTTTCCACAATTCCAGGGGATCAGCAGGCTGCACATCATAATGGCCATAGATCAGCACCGTAGGCAAAGCAGGATCAATAATCTTTTCACCATATACTATAGGATAACCCGCAGTTTCACAGATCTCCACTTGATCTGCACCAGCTGCTTTCAGTTTGTCAGCTACATAATCAGCAGTTTTAAGTACATCTTCCTTGTATTTAGGATCAGCACTCACTGAGGGGAAGCGTAACAGTTCAAACAGTTCATCCAAAAAGCGCTGCTTGTTTTCTTCAACATATTTTTTGATCTCTTGCATAGCAAATTATTATTTACAAATTAAGTTAAGTTAGTTTTAAAGCCAGTTTTGACATTTTTCCACAAAAGATATGCCCGTAATTTGACGGGTTAAAACTAGAAAAATTTAACTGGTTGTTGGTATTTCCATTGAAAAATTCTTTTGTAAATAACAGACACCTGACCTAACCACTCCTCAAATATTCCATTATATTTACAATAGATTTAATCTGTATGATCCGGAATGCCCCTAAACCTAAGGCAGCTGAACCCACGTCAGCTCATGCTGAAAAATTGCTGCTGGTCAAAATTTCCCTGGGGGATGAACATGCATTCCGCATCCTGTTTGAACAGCACAGAAAACGTGTCTATACTTATGCCCTGAAAATTGTAAAATCAGAGGTCTATGCAGAAGAAATCCTGCATGATGTTTTCATAAAAATCTGGCAGCATAAAAGTATTACTGAAATCGAAAACCTCGAATCCTTTCTAAGAACAGTCACAAAAAACACCACGCTCAAAGTCTTGCGCAGAATCAAACTGGAAGTCAGGGTAAATGATGAACTGGGCCATACCTGGCAAGAAATCCATAATGAGACAGAAGATGCGATTCTTTTAAAGGAAACAGCACAGATCCTCAGTCAGGGAATCAATTTACTCTCCCCTCAGCAAAAACAGGTCTATCTCCTTTGCCGGGAAGAAGGATTAAAATATGCAGATGTAGCACAACGACTGTCTATTTCAACAGAAACAGTCAAAACACACATGAAACAAGCCCTAAAATTTTTACGGACTTATGTCAGTAAAAACGGCGAGCTTTCCATGCTGGCCAGCTTCATTAGTTTCCTCCAGATCATCAGCGAAAGAAAATAATAAAATTATTTTCTTATCCCCTCCCCCGGAATCTCTTCACAGGGGTCTATATAATAAAGGGGCGCAGACACAGATACCAGAATCCGGCTTCTTAAACCAAATTATAAATGATGAACGAGTTACGACTGACCTATTTATACCAGCAGTACATAGCAAACCGCTGTTCTGCTGATGAATTACAGGAGCTGGAATTACTGCTAAAAAATCCGGATAGTGAGACCGTTATTTCCGGTCTGCTCGATACGACATGGGATAATTTAGACACAAGTAATGCCATGGACCTTACCCAAACTCAGGCAGATCAGATATACAACACCATTATTCAAAGCCGTTCCGCGAAAAAAAGAACCTTTAGATTATGGACAGTACGCATTGCCGCAACTATTTTATTGTGTCTGAGTATAGGTCTGGTCATTTATCGCACGAACCAAACACCATCGCTTCAAAAAACTGCAATCAACACGACAACACCTAAAGTTCCGGACTTCATGCCCGGCAAAAATAAAGCAGTGCTGACCCTTGCCAGTGGTCATGAGGTAGTTCTCGATGATACCCGGAGCGGGGCTATCGCCAGTCAGAATGGTGTGACCATCAGCAAATTAAAAGACGGACAAATCAAATATACCGCAACCGCTGCCGGCCAGAATGCAGCATCTTCAGCAAACCAGCTAAATACACTGACCATTCCCAAAGGAGGACAGTACCAGTTAACCCTTCCCGATGGCACCCTCGTTTATCTGAACTCGGCCTCATCATTGACTTACCCCGCAAAATTTACAGGGCGGGAAAGAAAGGTTACCCTCACAGGGGAAGCTTATTTTGAAGTTGCTAAAAACACTGCAATGCCTTTCCTGATCAATGTAAACAACAAACAGCAAATCCAGGTATTGGGAACCCATTTCAATGTAGAGGCTTATACCGATGAAAACCTGATCAGTACTACCTTATTAGAAGGTTCCGTTAAAATCCTGTACAAAAACAAACAGGCCATACTAAAACCAGGACAAGTAGCCATTAACAATATGCAGTCCGGTCTGGATATCAAACAGGCAGACATAGACGAAGCAATGGCATGGAAAAATGGCTTATTCATATTTAATAATGAAAATATCACTTCGGTAATGAAAAAGATCTCCAGGTGGTATGATGTGGAGATAGCTTTTAAGGGGGACATGGAAAATGTGAACTTTCTGGGGAACTACGCACGTACCAAAAGTCTGGCCAGCCTGCTTAAAAATATTCAATTAATGGGAGAAGTTAACATATCAATAGAAGGAAGGAGGATTATCGTTACCCGATTATAAAAAACCGGGAGTGTTGAAGCCACTCCCGGAGTAGACAGCTGATGAAAGCTAGTCCGGATCAAAAACCAATTAGTTCAATAACCATTTTTAATCTAACCAAATGTATAAAAATTTTACTGCACTTAAATGCGGCGAACTGCCTTGCTATGCGCATAAATTCATTTTAATAATGAAATTAATTATTCTGATTTTGACATTAAATCTTCTGCAGGTACATGCTTCGAGCTATGGACAGCAAGTAAGTCTTAATGTAAAGAATACCCCTGTTAAAGAGGTCCTGAGTCAGATCACCAAACAAACCGGATATAACTTTATCTGTGATGCCAATATCATCAAACCAACCAATACCATTACTCTACATGTGTACAATGTGGCACTAAAAAAAGCACTGGACCAGTGTTTTAACAATCAGGCCGTCGACATTATTTTTGGCACAGACAACACCGTACTGATCAAACAAAAAAAGCAACTGGCCGCTCTCCCTGCAGTACAGATCATCAATATCACGGGAAAGGTACAGGACAATAACAAACAGGCCATTCCCGGAGTCAGTATCAAAGTAAAAGGTACAGCTTCAGGAGCCATCACCGACAATAACGGGACTTTTGCCCTGAAAGTACCTGATACCAAAAGCATACTCGTATTTACTTTTGTTGGTTACGTAAGTCAGGAAATTGAAGTAGGCAACAATACTACCCTGACCATCACGCTTGAAGAACAAAGTCAAACCTTAAGCGACCTGGTTGTGGTAGGTTATGGTAAACAATCCAGAGCTACAGTTACCGCATCAATTACCAGAGTGGATGGCAAAAGTATTTCCAATCAGCCGGTAGGTACGGCTGCTGAAGCTCTGGCCGGTTTAGCTGCAGGTGTACAGATCCAATCGGACCAGGGCGCAAAACCAGGGGCTGCGCCGACAGTTCGTGTGCGCGGTGTGAGTTCCTTGAGCTCCTCCAATGATCCTCTATATGTGGTAGACGGATATCCTTTACAAAACCCAGCTAATTTTACACTGATTAACCCAAGTGACATCGAATCTATTGAAGTATTAAAAGATGCAGCTTCAGCAGCAATTTATGGATCACGGGCAGCCAACGGTGTAGTACTTGTTACTACCAAAAGAGGGAAAGCCGGCAAAACTACATTTAGTGTCAGTGCTTATTCAGGCATCCAAACTGTCGACAGATACATAGATGTATTGTCGAAAGACCAGTACGTACAACAAGTGAAAGACCTGAGCCGGATCAAAGGATTACAGTACCCCTCTATTTTAGACGGCGATATCTCAGGTCTGCCGGACGTAGACTGGCAAAAAGAAATCTTCAGGTCTGCACCAATCCGAAATTTTGAATTCGGTGCCTCAGGAGGCAGTGAAAAAGTGCGTTTCAATATCTCAGCTGGTATTTTCAGACAAAAAGGAGTACTGGTCGGCACAGACTACAGCCGCTATACCACCCGGGTAAACCTGGATGCAGATATTGTCAAAAATCTGAAGTTTGGATTTTCCATTTCCCCTTCTTATGCGCAACAATTCAGACAGCCTTCATCAGGACAAGCCAGCGGCGCAGGTGCCAATCGCAATGATTTTATTATTGGTGTACCGGGTTTGCTGGACGATTTAAATTTACCAAGCCCGCTTAATCAGGCCCTGACATTTCAGCCAATAGTACCTGTATACAGAGCCAATGGTGATTTTGCTCAGCCTTATGACCGGGAACTTGGCTACAACCTATCTCCTACTGCAGTCTTTTCCGCCAGTAATTTTTATAATCCGGTAGGCATTCTAAGTCAGTCGATTAACCGTTCCCGGGCATTTCGCACCCTAAGCAATGCTTTTCTGGAATACAATCCGGTACCCGCACTGAAATTAAAGAGTTACATAGGTGCTACACTGGAGAATGAACAGGTGCACGGTTACATACCCGGCAGTATGGCTTACAGTTCTGCACCTGCCGCAGCTGCTTCAAACCCACAACTGGCAGGTATTTTTGCCTCAGACAATGTGCGCAACAGTTTTGACTGGGTCTGGGAAAATACGGCAACTTATGATAAACAGGTTGGTAAACATCACTTTAACCTGCTCGGATTATTCTCGGCTCAGAAATACAATTCACAAATCAACTATACAGCCGGTTTGCCCGGGACATTCATCACCACGGCCGAACAAAGCCCGCTGGCTTCACCCAATACTGTTGGTACAGAAGTTTTTGATGCCAATACTTTTCTTTCTTACGCAGGCAGGTTCACTTATGACTACGACCGTAAATACTTATTCACGGCAGCCATTCGTCAGGACGCTTCTTCTCGCTTTGGACCTAATAACAGGTATGCCATATTTCCCTCGTTCTCTATGGGCTGGCGTTTGGCCGAAGAAACTTTCCTCAAGGAAAAACTGGCCAAACTCAGCATTAACGAATTAAAATTAAGAGGAGGCTATGGCCGCACCGGTAATGCCAACATTGGTAGTTTCACCTATGTTAATTCCATTAAATTAAACAAGAATTATGCATCAGGAAACAACCGTGTTTTCGGCACCCAACAATCAGGTTTCGCAAATCCTGATCTGACCTGGGAAAAGAATGATCAGACCAGCATTGGAACCGACATTGGTTTCCTCCAAAACAAAATCGCACTTACCTTCGATTATTTTATCCGTAATTCCAACGGAATGCTGCTGGACAAAGACCTCCCGCTTGATATCGGTTATGCCACAACATATAAGGCTAACTTAGGCAAGCTGCAAAACAAAGGCTTTGAGTTTACTGCCAGCACCAATTTTAAAATTGGCCGGGTAACCTGGAACACCAATGCCAATTTCTCTACCTATAAAACTAAGGTACTTGACCTGGGTGGTCCGGCAGCTCTGCCAGCGGTACAGGCGATTAATGGCTGGAACAATGTTTATCAGGTAAAAGTAGGTCAGCCTCTGGGCATTATGTATGGTTACGAGGTTACCGGTGTTTTCAGAAATGCCGCAGACCTGGCCAATAACCCAAAAGTTACTTCAGGAAACAACATAGGCGATTTGATGATCAAAGATCAGAACGGTGACAACAAAATTGATGTGAACGACATGACAGAATTAGGTCATGGGCTGCCCGATTTCACCTATGGTTTAACCAATACCTTTCAATATGAAAATTTTGACCTGAGTATATTGATGCAGGGCGTACAAGGTGTAAACATTATCAATGGCAACAACAGACAAACCCTAACAGGCAATCATAACCAGAATTCACTAAGTAAATATTTCAACAATTACTTTGATCCGGCCTATCCAACCAGAGACGTATTATATCCAAGCCCCGTTTCCACTGCGGCGCTTCCCGGCCCTGCACTATCCAGCCTAAGTGTTGAAAACGGATCCTATTTACGCGTAAGAAATATCACGCTGGGTTACAGACTGAGCGACAATACATTAAATAAATTCTTTATAAAATCCGCAAGAATTTATGCAACAGCCCAAAATCCTTTCCTGATTACGAAGTACACTGGCTATAACCCGGAGGCCAATATCATGGGAAGCAACCCAATTACGCCAGGTGTTGATCAGGGGACTTATCCCACAGCACGCACATTTATCTTGGGTATCAATTTTGGATTTTAATTGCCTTAACACTAGAGATCATGAAAACTAAAAAATTAATCATATACAGCATATCCACACTCATCTTAAGTGTGGCAATAACCTCCTGTAAAAAATCATTTGTTGACATTACACCACAAGGTATTGTTCCTGTGAACACTTACTACACTACTGAGATCGACATTAAAAATACCCTTATAGGAGCTTACAGTAGCCTTAGACCCATTTACAACGAACAATACGGGTTTGGTGAGCTTCCTTCTGATAATGCTCAGACCTATGGTGAAAGTGAGGTCCTTTACGGAGAACAGGACAAACTGACCTGGCAGCCCACATCTATCAATTTACAAGATGCATGGAAGCGTTTTTATGCGACCATAGCTTACGCAAACATTGTACTGGAGCATGTAAATACCCCCAGTATGACTCAGGCAAACCGCGATAGTTATACCGGACAAGCCAAATTTATCAGAGCGCTGATGTATTTTAACCTGGTGCGGATGTATGGTGGAGTTCCCCTTATATTAAACGAAATCACATCGGAGGAACAGGCTTACACCTACAACCGAGCTACCGCTGCAGTTGTTTATGCCCAGATAGAAAAAGATCTGACTGAAGCCGCAGTTGCGTTGCCGCCCTCTTATACAGGATCTGAGATCGGCCGCGCTACCAGCATCGCAGCAAATGCACTTTTAGGTAAGGTTTACATGTTCCAGAACAAGTTTCCACAGGCCGAAAGCACCTTGGCAACTGTAGTCGCTACTGCAGGCCTTCCTTTACCTTACGATCAGATCTTCGGGCTGGGTAAAGACAACAACAAGGACATCATTTTCTCGGTACAGTATCTGGGTGGTGGATTTGGTGAAGGAAATACTTTTGCAAGAAGTTTTGTCCCGCAGCCTTCCGGAACCACCATTACGGCCGTTACCGGCAACAGTAATAATGCCGGCACCCTTGATCTTTACAATTCTTTTGAGGCCGGTGACAACCGTTTAAACACCGCTATTGGCTTGTACAGTGCAGGTACGTTACAGTATTATTATCCTAAAAAATTTATTTACCAAAGTGTTGGAGCCAACAGCGAAGGTGATAATGACTGGCCGATACTACGCTACGCCGATATTATTCTGCTGTATGCAGAAGCACTGAATGAGAACAACAAAACATCTGATGCACTCATACAGCTGAACCTGATCCGTACCCGTTCTAATCTCGCCGAAAAAACAGGCTTGTCACAAGCTGATGCCAGAACCGTTATCCGTCACGAAAGACGTATAGAACTTTGTTTTGAAGGAGAGCGCTGGTTTGACCTCATCAGATGGAATATCATGGTGGAAGTGATGCAGGCCCATAAAGACAATTATGTTCCTGCAAACGGAAGCATTGGCAATATAGTTTCTACCTTAGGCCTTTACCCTATTCCGCAAAGGGAGCGGAGTTTAAATCCTAATCTTACACAAAACCCCGGATATCAATAACTGACAAAAATCCTGCCGGGTGCCTGATCCGGCAGGGTTTTTTATCGCTTTTTAATAAACCTGATCAATTATGCGAAATACCTTTTTTATTTTTCTTTGCACCCTCTATCTGCCCGCAAATGCACAGGACCTGGTACAATATGTACAACCTATGGCAGGTACAGCCGCCAGTACCACAACAGCAGCGCTAAAACATGGAAACGGAACAGAATTAAATGCCAATACCATTCCTGCTGTAGGACTGCCATTCGGTATGACCCAGTATACCCCCCAGACCCGTCAGTCAGAAACCAAATGCCAGCCGCCTTATTTTTACAAAGACAATGTGCTGACAGGATTTCGGGGAACTCACTGGCTCAGCGGTTCCTGCACGCAGGATTATGGAAGTTTCACGATCATGCCGCTCATGGGTAGTTTAAAAACTGCTGTTAAAGATTATGGAACAGGCTTTTCGCACGAAGAGGAAATCAGTAGTCCAAACTATTATAAAGTGACCCTGCCCGCCTATCAGCTTGACGCAGAGATCACTGCAACCCTGCGCGCAGGAATGATGCAGTTTACAGCCCGTCGGGCAGACAGCCTCTACCTGCTCATCATGCCAAATAGCGATCAAAATAAAGGATTTATAAAAGTCGACAAAAAAACAGGAGAAATCCGGGGCTATAACCCTGCGCACAGGATTTATCAGGGTTGGGGGAAACCGGCAGGTTTCAGCGGTTTCTTTTACCTTAAAATCCAGCGAACCGCCGGCAGTAGCGGAACCTTCAGTGAAACCAAAGTATTTTCAGCAGACAGCATCAGCAACCAGAAAGACATTGGAGCCTACCTCGGATTCAAGGTAAATAAAGGTGATATTATCCGGATCAGGATCGGCACTTCCTTCAGCAGTCTGGAAGGAGCAAAAAAGAACCTCGAGCAGGAGATCAGCAACTGGGATTTTGAGGCCTTAACTGCCAAAAACAAACAAGTCTGGCAGCAGGCCTTAAGCAAGATTAAGGTAGAAACCAATATTGTGAAAGACAAACGCATCTTTTATACTGCCTTTTACCATGCCATGCAGCATCCCCGTTTGTTTAACGACATAGACAGAACCTACCCGCAATTCTCCGGTGACTATAAACTGCAGAAACTGAGCCGTGGCAATTATTATGATGACTTTTCCATGTGGGACACCTATAGGGCCCAATTGCCGTTATTTGAATTGTTAAATCCTGAACTGATCAATGATGCTGTTCAATCCATGATCCTCAAAGGAACTCAAGGCGGTTGGCTGCCCATTTTCCCCTGCTGGAACAGTTATACAGCTGCCATGATAGGCGATCATGGCACTGCCTTTATCGCATCAGCATATACCAAAGGTATCCGGAATTATGATATCCATGAAGCTTACCGGTTAATGCGGCAAAATGCTTTTGATATTCCCGGCCGCGAAGATTATGTAAACGGAAAAGGCCGGAGGGCACTCGACACCTACTTAAAATATGGCTATATCCCAATGGAAGACGGTGTACCTGAAGCATTTCATAAAAAGGAACAGGTGAGCCGTACACTCGAATATGCCTATGACGACTATGCCCTCTCCATGGTAGCCAAAGACTTAAATAAAACAGATGACTACACCATATTATCAGACAGGAGCAGAAATTACAAAAACGTTTTTGATCCGGAGGTCAATATGATGCGGGGCCGGTACATCGATAAAAGCTGGTATCAGCCCTTTCAGGCCAATGCAAAAGAACCATACATTACAGAAGGTACCCCGCAGCAGTATACTTTTTACGTACCCCATGATGTCAGCGGACTGGCTGCATTAATGGGTGGAAAGGCCAGACTGGAAAAATCTCTCGATGAATTGTTTGAAGCCGGAGAATACTGGCATGGAAACGAGCCCGGACACCAGATTCCCTTTATGTATAACTATACCGCTTCACCCTGGAAAACACACCTCAGGGTCAAAAAAATCCTGGCCAGTGAATATAGTGACGGACCGGGCGGTTTGAGCGGGAACGACGATGCAGGGCAAATGTCCGCATGGTATATTTTCGCCTCCCTGGGATTTTACCCGGTAGATCCGGTATCCAATAATTACCAGCTCACTACTCCCTTATTTGATCGCATTACCATTCAGCTGCCTGGTAAAAAAACACTAAGAATTATTACACACAAAAAGACTAAAACTTCCGGCTATATCTCCAATGTGCTATGGAATGGCAAGGCATACGTAGAAAAACACCTGACTTATGAAGGTTTACAACAAGGAGGACAGATAGAACTGTTCCTGCAGGACGAACCTCCAAAATAGCCTGAATTTATCAACATGTTCCAATAAAGGGCAGAATTTATTACTTTTGCCAAAGAGCATATTATTCATTTGCATATTTAAACAGCAGGAACGGATTTTGGATTATTTAGCAGGTTTAAACCCCCAACAACGCGCAGCAGTAGAAAACACACAGGGTCCGGCCATGATCGTAGCCGGTGCAGGATCCGGTAAAACAAGGGTAATTACATACCGGGTAGCCCATCTGATAGAAAAGGGCGTAGATGCCTTTAACATCCTGGTGCTGACCTTTACCAATAAAGCATCCAAAGACATGCGAGAGCGGATCATGAAAGTGGTTGGTTCCGAGGCCAAGAACATCTGGATGGGTACTTTTCACTCCGTATTCGCCAAGATACTCCGGGTAGAGGCAGAAAAGATAGGCTATCCTTCCAACTTTACCATCTATGATACCGACGACAGCAAAAGTCTGATCCGTTCTATATTAAGAGAAATGCAGCTGGACGACAAGCTGTACAACGCCAATTTTGTGTACAACAGGATCTCTTCTGCCAAGAATAACCTGATTTCCTACACCGAATACATGGAAAGCGCTGAAGTACAGGCTGAAGATGTGAGCAACAAGCGCCCATTGCTTGGAGTCATCTATGAAACCTATACCAAACGCTGTTTCAAAGCGGGCGCTATGGACTTTGACGATTTGCTGTTCAAAACCAATGTGCTGTTAAAAACACACCCCGATGTACTGAATAAATATCAGCAGAAGTTTAAATACCTGATGGTCGATGAGTACCAGGATACCAACTTTTCCCAGTATACCATTGTTAAAAAACTGGCAGCAGCCTATCAGAACATCTGTGTAGTAGGTGACGATGCGCAAAGTATCTATGCCTTCCGGGGTGCCAATATCCAGAACATCCTCAATTTCGAGCGGGACTATCCTGATCTGCAGGTCTACAAGCTGGAGCAAAACTACCGCTCCACACAAAATATTGTTGAAGTGGCCAACAGCATTATTGCCAACAACAAAAACCAGCTGGAAAAGAACGTATTTTCAGACAATGAGCCCGGCGACCGGATCAGGGTTCAGCGTGCCTTTACAGACAATGAAGAAGGTAAGCTGGTGGCCGAAGGCATCATACAGGAACGGACCTCCAAAGGCTACAGGCATAATGATTTTGCCATATTATACCGGACCAATGCCCAGTCCAGGGCAATGGAGGAAGCTTTAAGAAAGCTAAATATTCCTTACAAGATCTATGGCGGCCTTTCCTTCTACCAGCGCAAGGAGATCAAGGATCTGATCGCTTATTTCCGTCTGACCTTCAATCCGGCAGATGAAGAAGCCATCAAAAGGGTGATCAACTATCCGCGCCGCGGACTCGGTGACACTACCGTAGAAAAGCTCATTGTAGCGGCCGACAAGCATAACATTACCATGTGGCAGGTCATCTGTAATCCTCAGCAGTATATAGAAGGTCGCATTGCCAATCAGCTCAATGACTTTGCCATGCTCATCCAAAGCTTTGCTGCAGAGTCTAAGAAACTGGATGCCTATGAAACCGCCCTGTACATTGCCCAGCATTCCGGAATATTAAAAGAACTGCATACAGATGACAGCATAGAAGGCCGGAGCCGGTATGAAAACATACAGGAACTCCTGAACGGGATCAAGGAATTTGCGGAACGTGAAGACATTGAAGACCGGAGCCTGGCCATTTTCATGCAGGACATCGCCCTGCTGACCAACGATGACCGTGCCGATGAGAAAGATAAGGACACCGTTTCGCTGATGACCATCCACTCCGCAAAAGGTCTGGAATTCAAAAATGTATTTGTAGTTGGTCTGGAAGAAAACCTCTTCCCCTCGCAGATGAGCTTAAATTCACGTACAGATCTGGAAGAAGAACGACGCCTATTCTATGTGGCCATTACCCGGGCTGAGAAAAAACTGACCCTTACTTATGCCACTTCAAGATATCGCTGGGGCACACTAACCAATTGTGAGCCCAGCCGCTTTATCAATGAGATCAATGCGAAATACCTGGAAATCGAAGTGGTGAAACCTGCTAAAAGCGTATTGGGCGGTGATAGTTTTGAAGGCGAACGCCGCAGCTGGACACAGCAGAGAGACAGCTTCAGTAAACCCAAACCGGCAATGTCTTCCGGCAGTTCCAATGCAGGCTCAGGTACTGCCAGCACTGCTCCACGTCCTAAAACTACTTCGTTATTGCCCAAAGCACATATACCCACTCCTGGTTTTGCACCGGATGCGGCCAGTTCATTCCAGAATGGAATGGAAGTAGAGCACGAGAAGTTCGGCTTCGGTAAAATTGTAAGCCTTGAAGGCACATTACCAGATGTAAAAGCGACCGTATTTTTTCAGGGTCTGGGAAATAAGCAGTTATTATTAAAATTTGCTAAATTGCGAATTGTTAAATAAGCTATATATTTGCCAAATCTGTTTATATTTAAACTAGCGTTATAACAGTCAACCTGTTCTGTCAGCTAAAACAGCAATCATAGAAGAATACATGAATTTCGAATATAACACCACCAGAAACGAGTTAATCCTTGCCGAGTACGGCCGTAATGTACAAAACATGGTAAAGTACATTATAGAACTACCTGATCTCGAGGAGCGCAATAAATACGCCCAGGCAGTAATAGACCTGATGGGCTTCTTAAATCCGCATCTGCGTGATGTGGCAGATTTTAAGCATAAACTGTGGGATCACCTCCATATCATATCCGGTTATAAGATCGATGTGGACAGTCCTTATGAAAAACCAACTCCTGAAGCAGCCCTGGTTAAGCCACAACATATTGGCTATCCTCAGCAAAGGATCAAATACAAACATTACGGCAAAACTGTAGAAGTGATGATCGAAAAAGCTAAGGCGGTAACAGAACCTGAGCGCCGTGCTTCTATGGTACAGGGCATTGCCAATTTCATGAAAATGTCTTATGTAACCTGGAATAAGGATAGCGTTGCCGACGAAACCATCATTAAAAACCTGCGTGAACTGTCTAATGGCGAACTGCAGCTGGATGAAAATGTAAACCTGAACAAGGTTGAATTTAAACCTGTTGTTGTCCACAAACAAAACAACAACAATAACCGCAGTAAAAACAACGGCAAGAACCGGCAGAACAACAACAACGGCCGCCAGCAACAACGCAACAACAACGGAAAACCGCGACACTAACACCAATATTTACTCTAGATCCTTATTATCAACATGAATGCATTTGAAATCATTGGTGGAAAAAAACTAAAGGGCGAAATTCATCCCCAGGGAGCAAAGAACGAAGCCCTTCAGATCATTGCCGCAGTTTTACTGACCGATCAGAAAATCACCGTCAGCAATATCCCTGACATTAAAGATGTCAATAAACTGATAGAGCTTTTGGGCGATATGGGCGTTACCATAGAACGCCTTTCTAAGGACACCTATACTTTTGAAGCCAAAAATATAGACCTCAAATTCTTCCTTTCAGATACTTTCAAAGCAAAAGGCGGCGGTTTAAGGGGATCAATTATGATCGTTGGTCCGCTTCTCGGTCGTTTTGGCACCGCTGCCATTCCTAAACCAGGCGGCGACAAGATCGGCAGAAGAAGACTGGATACGCACTTCCTGGGCTTTGAGAAGCTTGGTGCAAAATTCGTTTATGACAATAAAAAAGAGTTTTTTAATGTAGATGCCACCAACCTGAAGGGTACTTATATTCTTCTGGACGAAGCATCGGTAACCGGTACAGCCAATATAGTAATGGCGGCAGTACTGGCCAAAGGCGTTACAACCCTCTATAATGCAGCATGTGAGCCTTATTTACAGCAATTGTGTAAAATGCTGAACCGCATGGGTGCAAAGATCAGCGGCATCGGATCCAACCTGCTGACCATTGAAGGCGTAGAAAAGCTGGGTGGTACAGAACACCGGATGCTTCCGGACATGATAGAAATCGGTTCATTTATTGGTCTTGCTGCAATGACCGAATCAGAGATCACCATCAAAAACGTATGCTATTCCGAATTGGGAATTATACCTGATGTATTTAAAAAACTGGGAATCAAGTTTGAACTGAAAGGCGACGACATCTACATCCCCTCTCAAAAGCACTATGTCATTGAATCATTCATAGATGGTTCCATGCTGACCATAGCCGACTCTCCATGGCCGGGCTTCACTCCAGATCTGTTGAGCATCGTGCTTGTTGTGGCTACACAGGCAAAAGGAAATGTACTGATCCATCAAAAAATGTTTGAAAGCAGGCTGTTTTTTGTAGACAAACTGATCGACATGGGAGCGCAGATCATTCTTTGTGATCCACACAGAGCAACCGTTAACGGGATCAACAAACAATATAAACTAAGAGGCATCAGCATGACCTCTCCGGACATCCGGGCGGGAGTTTCTTTACTGATCGCTGCATTATCTGCCGAAGGTAAATCGACGATCTTCAATATAGAACAAATTGAGCGTGGTTATCAGGATATAGATATCCGTCTTCGTGCCCTGGGCGCCCAGATCAAGCGCGTTGAAGTCTCCGCACCAAGTCACTAATCAACCACGCTGGTCTTCGTCCGGAACAATGCAATCAGAAAAAGATATTAAAGATCAATAAAAAAGCCCCGTATCGGGGCTTTTCTTTTGCAGCTGGTAGTGGTTTTGTCTCGGTTTTTGATCTTTATATTTTGTTGAAATATGTAGTTAAACTAAATTATCCTGATATCGCATTGATGATGTCATACTGGGTAATGATCTCGATCTTTCCATTTTCTCCCTCTACCAGTACAGCACTATTCTCTTTGTTGATCAGGGCCGAAATCCTGTCTATAGACGTATTCAAGTCTACAAAAGGGAAGCCCGAAGTCATAATCTCCTGAACTCTGGCCGACTTCAGAGAAGGATTCTCCATCAATGCCTTTAATATATCCCCCTCTGCCAGTTTCCCGACCACCATCTCCTTCTGGGTAACCGGTATTTGGGAAATATTCAGCAGATGCATCGTATTGATCGCCTCCAGAATAGTCTTTTCGCAATCGATAGTAACAATTTCAGCAGTATCCTTTTTCTCAAGAATAGCCCTGGCCGTCAGTTTTTCATCTTTGAGGAATCCCCTTTCACGCAACCAGTCCTCGTTATACATTTTACCCATATACCTGCTCCCATGATCATGAAATATGATCACAACCACATCCTCAGGTTTCAGTTTATCTTTCAGCTGAAGCAATCCCGCAAGTGCGGAACCAGCAGAATTTCCAACAAAAATACCTTCTTTGCGGGCAATATCACGTGTCATCAGGGCCGCATCCTTATCCGTTACCTTTTCGAAAAGATCTATAATATCAAAGTCAACATTTTTTGGTAAAAAATCCTCACCTATACCCTCTGTAATATAAGGGTAGATCTCGTTCTTATCAAAAACACCCGTTTCTTTGTATTTCTTAAATACAGAGCCATAAGTATCAATTCCCCATACCTTAATGTCCGGGTTTTGTTCTTTAAGATACCTTCCGGTACCTGATATCGTACCCCCTGTACCCACACCAACCACCAGATGAGTGATTTTCCCCTCTGTCTGGGCCCAGATCTCCGGACCGGTCTGCTCATAATGAGCCTGTGAATTTGCCAGATTATCATACTGATTTGGCTTCCATGAATTTGGAACCTCTCTCTCCAGACGCGAAGAAACAGAATAATAGGAACGCGGATCTTCCGGTTCCACATTCGTCGGACACACAATTACCTCTGCACCAAAAGCCCTCAGCGCATCCACCTTCTCTTTAGATTGCTTATCCGTAGTTGTAAAAATACACTTGTATCCTTTAATAATAGCTGCCATGGCCAGGCCCATCCCTGTATTTCCTGAAGTTCCCTCAATGATGGTACCTCCCGGCTTAAGTTTGCCGCTGCGCTCTGCATCCTCAATCATCTTCACCGCCATCCGGTCTTTAATCGAATTCCCGGGGTTGGTCGTCTCAATTTTTGCGAGTACAGTAGCCGGGATATCTTTCGTAATGTTATTCAACCTTACCAACGGTGTATTTCCGATAGTCTCCAAAATGTTATTATACCACATGACACAAAAATACAAATTGAAGAAGGAATTCTATTTATAATTGAATATTTAAAACATAATATTGTTAAAAGCAAAAAATCAATATTATATTTTAATCTACTAGTCCAATAGACTTACAAACAAGTATTTATATAGGTCTGTAAAAAATAATCTAATTCAATTGGTATACTTTACCCGGCAGGGAAATCAAAATTCCCTGCATTTCCAGATTTAACAAGTGCATGGCCAGCTGGCTCTGGGACATTCGCAAACGCCCCGACAGCTCGTCTATACCGGTTGCGGAATGCCTTAAGATCTCCACAATCTGCTGTTCCTCAACGGGCAAATCCGGCAGCATCCGTAATTTTTCCGGATTCCCCTGCTCTCCAATTTCATCCCAGCCCAAACTATACAGCAGATCTTTGGCATTACGGATCAGTCCTGCCCTGTTTGTTCTGATCAGAAAATTACAGCCCTCAGAACTTACATCGTTTGTCCGCCCGGGAAATGCATACACATCCCTGTTGTACGAATCTGCAATATCAGCAGTGATCAGCGCCCCACCCTTTGCAGTAGCCTCTACCACCACCGTGGCATCCGACATTCCCGCTATAATGCGGTTTCTCCTGGGAAAATTCTCTTTTTCAGGCCTGGTATTCGAAGGAAACTCGGTCAGAAGTCCACCGTTCAGTACCATTTTTTGTGCCACAGGTAAATGAAGCGGCGGATAGATTCTGTCCAGCCCATGAGCCAGTACACCAACAGTAGGGATATTATGGTAAACACTCTCCTGATGCGCAGCCACATCTATACCATAAGCCAATCCGCTTACAATCAACACATCGTAGCCCGACAATACCTCACACAACTGTTTGCACAACTGCCTGCCATACGCTGTCGCCTTCCTGGTGCCCACCACACTGATGATCCTGTGGTGGTTCAGATCAGCATTCCCACTGTAATATAACAATACCGGTGCATCAAAACAGTTTCTCAACCGGTACGGATAAGCCTCATCGGTATAGAACAACACCTGCACATCCCGTTTTTCAATAAACTTCAACTGAATCTCAGCCAGTTTGAGCGCATTACTTCTGACGATCTCTCCGGAAATGATCTTTCCTATACCCGGTACTTCCATCAATTGCGGCTGGCTTGCGCTGAATACAGCTTCCGCCGATCCGAAGTGTTCCAGCAGGTTTCTCGCATGAACATCACCTACAGTATCAATACAGGTGAGCGCTATTTTGTGAATTAAACTCATAGGCTAAATTAGGTAATTCTGATCAGGCAGCTATAAGCTAATAAATTATCTAACTGAAAACCAACAAGATAATAACAAACTATTAAAATAGTTTGCAAACTATAAAAATAGTAGTAACTTTAATTAACGTTAATAATTACTACTGAAATGAGAGAACTGACGAAAGCCGAAGAACAGATCATGCTGATCCTGTGGGAAATGAAAGAAGGTCTGGTTAAAGATGTCATCGACCGCATGCTGCCTCCGAAACCAGCCTACAATACCGTATCCACAGTCATCAGGGTACTCGAAGGCAAGGGATTCATCGACCATAAAGCCATTGGCAACACCCACATTTATTTTCCACTCATTACCGAAGAGCAGTACAAGCACTTTGCCTTTGATAAGGTCATGAACAATTACTTTGAAAACTCTTACCAGAGCCTGGTTTCTTTCCTCGTAAAAGAAAAGAACATGGATATGGAAGAACTTGATGAACTGATCAAACTCGCTGAAAAGCTTAAAAATAAGGAATCATGAACTGGCTGTATTATCTTTTAGAGGCCAACCTGTACCTCAGTGTCTTTTACGGATTCTACCGGCTGCTGCTGCATAAAGAGACCTTTTACCAGCTGAACAGGTATTACCTGATCAGTGCCGCAGTGCTGGCCTTCCTGCTGCCGCTTACACAGGTCAGTTACCTGCACAGCCTCCTTAGCGGAAATGATGTAAAAGATCTGGTCTACGTAACTCCGGTACTCACAGAGACCGGAACCGTTACCAATAACCTGTTCCAGGCCGGACAATGGATCACCGCAATTTATTTATCCGCTGTTATTATACTTTTCCTTCGGTTACTCAGCAGTCTGTACCGGGTATTTTCTCTTGCTGTTAACGCACCCAAACAAAAACACGGGAAGGTCATTCATATTGAACTGAAAGATTCGGCCATTGCTTTTTCATTTTTCAACCTCTTGTTTATCCATCCGCAGGCAAAGGAAAAACAAACCATACTGAAGCATGAGCTGGTCCATATCCGGCAAAAACACAGTCTGGACATTCTCTTTTTTGAATTTATTCTTGCCTTTAACTGGTTCAACCCCATTACCTGGATGATCAAAAAAGACATCCAGCTCCTGCATGAGTACATCGCTGATGATGTCACAACGAGCAAGGAAGTAAAAAAGCACGAATATGCCATGTTCCTGATCCAGAACTCATTTGGCCATATCCCAAGCCCGCTTACGAGTCAAATATTTAACCAATCCATATTAAAAAGAAGAATCAACATGTTAAACAAAAAAAGATCTGCAGGACGGGCCAGGCTCCGGCTCCTGTACGTACTTCCGCTTACCGGAGGAATGCTTTGCGCTTCCACACTGGGCTTCACCAAGGACTATGCGACAATAGACCTCTATGCACAGAAAAGCCAGCCGCTGTTGTCCGTAACGCAAAAAAGTCAGCCCTCCCCTTCAACAGCACAAAAACCAAAAGAAAAACAATACTTCGCTATTGAAAGCCGCTATAACCCTAAAACAGGAGAAACTGTCTCCATAGAAAAAAGACTCATCCTGATGAACGGAAAGAGACTAAGAAATCAGAACATCTTCGTCATCGAAGGCTACGACCATATGACAGAATTGAAGGGTAAAGCCGCTACCGACAAGTATGGCAAATCCGCAGCACATGGCGCACTGGAATTTACAGGAGCAAATATCAAACTCTCCGCAAAATTCCCGCCTCCGATCGTAACCAAGGATCCTCCTTCGCAGCCAGCAGTCAATGTACCTGCACCACCTGCTCCGCCTGTCGAAGTGAAGCTTGCTCCGCCACCGCCGCCGCCAGCCCCACCGAAAAAACAACAGGCAGAAGCACAGGCGAAAGAAGTTAGCTTCAAGGCAGTTGATTCAGATGATCATCACTTTATAGCCGTCCCTGATGTGAAAACAGAGCAATCCAAAACTCTTCCGGAAGTTCAAATTATAAAAACAGAAAAAGGAGAGGTAAAGACTGTGATCAGCACAAAAACCCCAAATAACAACAGCAACACGAAGACAACCGATAATATCGATCTGGTTTACACTGACAAAGCAACCGTATCTGCCAGGAGTGATCAAAAAGCAACAATAAATTCGAATGTAACCTTCTCTTACGAGATAAAGCAACCTGAAAAAAAGGCTAAAAAGAACTAGATGACCTACTGTGGTATATACACCACATATTTAGTATCAAAAAAGGCTTCCTCAAAGTAAGCTGAAAGCGGATATAGTTCCGCTTTTAGGCGTGATTCAGCAATCTCTTCAGTCAGATCGCCACCCTTCAGATACAAGATCCCGTTAGCGATCGCATTTTTGGAGTCTTTAGTAAATTTCCCCTTGATCCAGGGATAGAAATCAATTAGACGGGTCACCGCTCTGGATACCACAAAATCGTACTTATCCGCTACCTGTTCCGCACGCAAATGACTTGCCTCCACATTCTTTAAACCCAGAGCAGCAACCACTTCCGTCACCACCTTGATCTTTTTCCCTATAGAATCCACCAGGTGAAACTGCGTGTCCGGAAAAAGAATCGCCAAAGGTATACCCGGGAAACCTCCCCCTGTACCTACATCCAGTACACTGGTACCCGGAACAAAGCTGATGAATTTTGCGATTCCCAGTGAATGCAGGATGTGCCGCTCATAAAGCTCATCAATATCCTTTCTCGAGATCACATTGATCTGTGCATTCCAGAAGCTGTACAATTCATACAAACGATCGAACTGAGCAATTTGCTGCTCCGTTAATCCCTTAAAATGCTTCTGTATTAATGTCGACTTTATTTCCACTGTACTTTTTTAACAAATATAGACACTATGCCGTTAAACACCAGAAAAATGAACAATAGTATGTCCAGCAGCGGGAACCACCAGCGCAATCCGCCATAATTAAGTCGTTTTAAAAGGCGCGGATACACAAAACACCTGATGATGACGCTGCCTAAAAACACTCCAAGCGCAATATAAACAGCCGGCTTAAAGCACATCAGTGCAACCAGAAAAACATAAAACAGGAACTGAAAAATGATCTGGCTGCTTAAAATAAATTTATGTTTCCCCTTATATAGCTTTCCCGCTCCAAAATGACGTTTCTTTTGTCTCAGATAAGCCCCGAAGCTTACATTTGGCTCACTCCATACATGCGTATCCCTATGGATCTGAATGGTAGTATTCCGGCTGTTGGCATGTGCATTTACAAAAAGATCATCATCACCTGAAGGGATATGCATGTGCGCAGCAAAACCCTTATTCTTGAAAAACAAAGCCTTTTTATAAGCCATATTTCTGCCAACCCCCATATACGGCATCCCTTTCAGTGCAAAAGAAAGATAATTTACCGCCGTAAAAAACGTCTCAAACCTGATCAGCGCATTTAAAATACCCCCTCTTTTCAGATAAGGTGAATAGCCCAGTATAAACTCCTTCTGGTCATCAGCAGGTTGCTGCATCCCCCTCAGCCAATGTTCAGAAGCCGGAACACAATCCGCATCTGTAAATACCAGCCATTCGTACTGAGCAGCCTTAATGCCCATAGTAACTGCAAATTTCTTTCCGGCAATGAACTTCTCTCCATCAACGATCGTCACCACTTTCAGGTGTTTATACTGTTCCGAAAATTCTTTCAGCAGTTCTTCAGTCCCATCCCAGGAACGGTCGTTCACCACCACCACTTCAAACTGAGGATAATCCTGAGCCAGTACCGCAGGCAGATATTCCCTGAGGTTAACTACCTCATTTCTTGCGCAAATGACTACGCTCAAAGGTTTTGCAGCAGTTTCCCACAAAGGTTCTATCCTGACCAGCGCAAGTCTCAGGTGAACAAAAAGACTGAAATACAGTTGTATTAAAAAACAAAAAATTAGCCCGCCGAGCAGGCAGTTCTCTAGTAAGGTTAGCTCCACGATATCATTTAGTAGGGCGCAAATTTCTCATTTTTAATCTGTAATGCGCATTTATGTTGATAAAAAATTTAGCCGTTAAATAGCTGGTTTTTTGCTACTTTTGGCCAGATTTTTTGAGGGAGCAGCTATATGAACTTTACTTTACAGGCAAACGATGCCAATTCCAAGGCAAGAGCAGGACTAATCACCACCGCTCACGGAGAGATACAAACCCCCATTTTCATGCCCGTAGGCACTGCCGGGACCGTAAAAGCCGTTCACCAGAGAGAACTAAAGGAAGACATAGAAGCACAGATCATCCTTGGAAACACCTATCACCTGTACCTCAGACCAGGACTGGATATCCTGGAAAAAGCAGGCGGACTGCACAAATTCATTGGCTGGGACAGCCCCATCCTTACCGACAGCGGGGGTTACCAGGTCTATTCTCTCAGCAAAGTAAGAAAGATCAAAGAAGAAGGCGTTACCTTCCATTCACACATAGACGGCTCCAAACACCTGTTTACGCCAGAATACGCCATGGATATCCAGCGCAGCATCGGTGCCGATATCATTATGGCATTCGATGAATGCACCCCCTATCCCTGCGATTACAAATACGCCGCATCTTCCATCAATATGACCCATCGCTGGCTGAAAAGATGCTGCGAAAGATTTGACACTACCGAACCTAAATATGGTTACGACCAAACCCTTTTCCCTATCGTTCAGGGTTCCGTATACAAGGATCTTCGGGTTAAATCAGCTGAATTTATTGCCTCCATGGGCCGGGAAGGCAATGCCATCGGCGGCCTGTCCGTAGGCGAACCTGCCGAAGACATGTATGGCATGACCGAAGTGGTCTGCGATATACTACCGGCCGACAAACCACGTTACCTAATGGGCGTAGGCACCCCGGTAAACCTTCTGGAAAACATCGCATTAGGCGTAGATATGTTTGACTGTGTGATGCCTACCAGAAATGCCAGGAACGGAATGCTCTTTACCAGGAACGGAATGATCAACATCACCAACAGGAAATGGGCAGACGATCTCTCTCCTATTGATGCAGAAAGTGATCTCTTCGCGGATCAGGTGTATTCCAAAGCCTATCTGAGACACCTGATGCACTCCAAAGAGATGCTCGGCGCCCAGATTGCGACGCTCCACAACCTCCATTTCTACCTGTGGCTGGTTAAAGAAGCAAGAGAAAAGATCATTTCCGGCGAGTTTTACGCATGGAAAAACAAAATGGTAACTATATTAGGGAATAAATTGTAAATGGATTTCTTCAGAGGCAGGATCAAAATCATCGATTGGTACATCATCAGCAAGTATTTAGGCACATTCCTTTATACCCTGACCCTGTTTGTGATCATTATCGTTATATTCGATCTTTCTGAAAAACTGGATGACTTTCTGAAGGCCAATCTTACCTTCTGGCAGGTCATCAGTCTCTACTATGCAGGTTCCATCCCCTTTTATGTAAACATGCTCTCACCCCTGATCAATTTTATTGCCGTGATCTTTTTCACCGCCAAGATGGCTGACCAGACAGAGATCGTCCCTATTTTAAGCGGAGGAGTGAGCTTCAACAGGTTCCTGATGCCCTATTTTGTCTCTGCATTCATCATATTCGCATTCAACCTCGCCTCCAACCTTTACATTCTGCCCTATACCAACCAGCTCAAGAACAGCTTTGAAAATACCTATGTAAAGACCAACAGTTCCTCCAGCAAGCGGGACATCCACATGAAACTTGATGAGAAAACTTATATCTATATGGACTATTTTGACAACAAGACCAAGATAGGCACCAAGTTTTCTCTGGACAATTTCAATGGCGATATACTGACCAAAAAACTGGTTGCTGATGAAATAAAGTGGGATTCCTTAAAACGTACCTGGAGACTCACCAACTATTCCATCCGCTATGTAGATGGCATGAAAGAGACTTTTGTAAGCGGAACGGGAAAAACAAAAGACACCATCCTTGACATGCGTCCCGACGATTTCTCCGCCTACGACAACATCTTTGAAAACCTCACCAACAAGGAGTTATCCGACAAGATCAGAAAAGAGAACATCAGGGGCTCAGGCATCATGAACGACCTGCTTTTCGAGCAATACAAGCGCTATTTACATCCCTTATCCGCCTTCGTACTCACCTTAATCGGCGTAGCACTCTCCTCCCGTAAAGTCCGCGGAGGTGTAGGCTTACCCCTTGGAATAGGCATCTTACTGAGCTTTGCATACATCGTATTCAACCAGTTTGCCAAGATGTTTTCCCTTAAAGGAGGCACATCCCCCTTATTTGCCGTTATTGCACCTACCATTTTCTTTGGTCTTTTGGGCTTATATTTGCTCAAAAAAGCGCCAAAGTAAATGGACTCCAAAAACCCTTCGGTCACCAGACACCTGATCATCCTGCACCTGACTGTCTTTATCTGGGGCTTTACAGGCATACTGGGTGCCTTAATATCCGTCAATGCAGTACAAATGGTCTGGTACCGGGTAATGATCGCCAGCATCACCCTGTTCGCCTATTTCCTGATCACCAAAACCAGCTTAAGAGTAACCGGAAAGCAATTCCTGCAGTTCTTTTTTACAGGAGCCATAGTAGCCGTTCACTGGATTTTATTCTTCCATGCCATCAAGGTCTCCACCGTTTCAGTGACCCTGGTCTGCCTTTCTTCCTTCACGCTTTTTACGGCAATACTGGAACCGCTCATCAAAAAACAGCGCATTCTGGTGCCCGATGTGATCATCGGACTCCTCATTATCCTGGGCATTTATCTCATTTTTAAGTTCGAATCCCAATACACTTCAGGTATTATTTTCGGATTAAGTTCCGCACTCGCCTCCAGTTTATTCGCGACCATCAACTCCACACTCGTACAAAAAAGTGATCCGAAAATCATCGGATTTTACGAGATCGCAGGAGCCTTTTTATGGATCACCATATACCGTTTTTTCAGCGGCGACCTGCTTCATGAAGCTTTCCATCTGAGCTTTTCAGACTGGCTGTACCTACTCCTTCTTGGTACCATTTGCACTGCGCTGGCCTATGTTGCAGGGGTCTCCGTGATGCGCAGTTTATCGGCTTTTCGGGTAGCCCTCATCACCAATCTTGAACCCGTATACGGCATCCTTCTGGCCTTCATTTTCTTTGGTACAAAAGAGTCCATGTCGACTGGTTTTTACTTCGGGGCAGCCCTTATTCTGGGTGCCGTTTTCCTGTATCCGGTCTATAAAAAAAGAAAGAATTTACACTAATCCAGCCCTTCATTCTGAAGGGGCAGGGGACCCAAAACCAAGGTTCAGAACCACTCTGAAACCCGGCTAAAATACCTGTATTTTTAACCCTTCAGCACCTGGTATAAAACGGTTTCCTGCAAAAGAAAATCTAAAGATCTGTATACATTACAAAATAGTACCCCTTAAATTTTATTTTAAATTCTGCATAATTAGTGTATCTTAATTGCAGAATTGGAGAGATGAAATAACTGCAGACCAGCAACAAACAAAAACAGCACTTTACACCTCAAAAAAACACTTTACACCAAAAAAACCCCTCTTTACATACACAACACAATAACATAAAAATCAATTATTTATATATAATTATTTAAATTAAAAATGCATATAAATTATTGATTATCCCAAAACAGATACTAATTAATTTAGCATACACTTTTTATGACCATAAAAGAACTAAACAATAAACTGATAATCAGTATTATAATATCAATTAATTTAAGTTTAGTTTCACATACTGCTTTCGCACAGATTTTCAGCAGCGAACAAAACCCACTTAGTGTAAAATGGCGCCAGATCAGCGTAGCCGGATTCCGGCTGATCTATCCGGACGAACTGGAAAAGGAAGCGCAAAGAATGGCCAATACCCTGACCCATATTTATCCCTATGTCGGCGCCAGTCTGGAGCAGCAGAAAACCACCATTCCGGTCATCCTTCAGAACCGTGGAGTAGTAGCCAATGGCTTCGTTCAACTGGCTCCAAAAAAGTCAGAATTTTACACCACCCCACCGCAGCAGTTCGACAGTCAGGACTGGCTCAACAACCTGGCCGTTCATGAGCTCCGGCATGTCGCCCAGTTCGACAAACTCACCGGTGGAAAAGCCTATCCTTTTCCCGAAGATATTTACTTCGCCTGGTTCGGCATCAGCATCCCGGTCTGGTTCTTTGAAGGCGATGCGGTAACCATCGAAACCGCCCTCACCAATGCCGGCCGCGGAAGACAGCCAGCATGGATCATGCCCTACCGGACCAGCCTCCTGGAAGGCCGGAAAATCTCCTACTCCAAAGCCTACTTCGGATCAGACAAAGATGTTACCCCGGGCTATTACCAGCTCGGCTACCTGATGGCCTCCGGCATCCGGGCCTCTGCCGGAAAAAACATTTTCGACAGTGTGCTCACGGACATCCGGAAAAGACCGGTCCGGCTTTACCCCTTTTCCGGAAGTCTTAAAAAATATACCGGCAGCGGAACCAAAGCCTGGTTTGACAAAACCACTGAAAACATCCGCGTCATGTGGCAGCATCAAAATCAGAACACCGCTTCGCAGTCCTACCCTGCCCTGAACCCGAAGACCAAAATTGCGACCAGTTATTTTCTGCCGGTCAGCATCCCGGACGGGCGCATCCTTGCCCTCAAGCAAAGCAAAGCACAGGCAGATCACTTTGTACTGATCGACAGCAGCAAAAAAGAACAGCGGCTTCAGGGCATCGCCTACCAGGAACAACCCTGGTTCAGCTACGCGGCCGGAAAGATCGTATGGGATGAGATCCGTTACGACCCCAGGTACAAGCAAAGGAGCTACAGCGTGATCTGCAGTTACGACCTGCAAACCGGGCGCACAAAAAAACTGAGCAGCAGGAGCCGCTTCTTCTCCCCCTCACTTTCTGCCGACGGAAAAAAGATCGCAGCCATAAAATTCGACCTGAGCAACAAATGCAACCTGATCGAGCTCGATGCCGAAACCGGAAAAATCCTGAACACCCTGCCCAATCCGGAAAACCTGATCCTGCAGACCCCGGCTTATGACCAGACCGGAAGCCAAATTACCTACATCAGCGTAACCGAGCAGGGCAAGGCCTTATGGACCACAGATGCAAGCGGAAATACCCGGAAACTAATCAGTGAAACCCAGCAGCAACTGAGCAGGCCGGTTTATTTTCAGCAGGGAATAGCTTTTAACGCCCACTACAACGGAATCAACAACATTTACCACATAGATACCGCCAGCAAAAAAATAATCGCTCTGAGCGCCTCTAAATACGGCGCATCAAATTTAAGCCCTGATCAGCGGAAGACAACAAGCGCATCACCCGGATTCCTGTTCAACAATTACGCAGTCAACGGCTATGAAATTGCCAAAACAAATTTTACACCCGGAGAAACAGCGGAAGTCATTCCCGGAGCAAACAACAAAGACAATTTTGTCTATTTCGGAAAAGCCGCCGAAAAACAGGAAAATACAGGAAGCGTTTTCCGCAACATCCCCGACAGCAGCTATACCTCCCAACCTTACCACAGCATGGGCAGTCTGTTCCATGTCCACAGCATCATCCCGGCCATAGCAGACGAGTACAGAGGCGGACTACAGTTCAGATCCAACAACCTGCTCAATACTTTCGACTCCTTTGCCGGAGTGGATTACTACCGTGACCTCAACCGCTTCGAATACAGTGCAGGCTTCAGTTTTAAAGCTCTCTACCCGATCATCAGGACCACCTACAGGAACAGACCCCGCCGAACCTTTTACAACAGCAAGACAGGCGTACAGCAGGGCGACTGGCGGGAGAATAATGTACAGCTGCAGGCTTCCCTTCCGCTCAGCCTCAATGCCCTCAACCACAGCTATAGCTTCTCCTTCAACACCAGCACCAGTTATACGCAGCGGTACATGGGCGAAAACATGCCTGCCAGCTACATCAAAACCATCATTTTTCCGATGGAGTATAACCTTACCTTTACCCACAGTATCCGGCCTGCCGAAAGAGACATTGCACCAAAATGGGCGCAAACGCTCAGATTTACCTACACCCACCAACCATTTGACAGCCACCTTGAGGGTCGGCTTTTCGCGGCAGAAGGCTTTTTGTATTTCCCCGGCATCATCAGAAATCATTCCTTTCTGGCCAATTTCAATTACCAGACCGCCACGGGAATCCGCAGGTACGAACAGGAGATCAGCACGGTTTACGGCTACAACAACATCAAAGCAAAAAGTGCCCTCAGCAATACCCTGCTGTTCAATTACCGCTTCCCCTTTGCCTTTCCTGATGCCGAGATCGGCCCGCTGGCCTATGTCAAAAACTTAAGAGCCGGCCTATTCTGTCATTACGAAAACATTGGAACAGAGACCAGTCTTGCCGAACCCAAAACCTATGGTTTTGAACTGCGCAGCAGCATGAACCTGCTCCGGTATCAGCCACTGGTAGATGTTGGCGCAAGATTTGTTTTCGTCAACAAAGTGTACAACCAAAATCCTATATTAGAATTAATTTTTAACTACAGTTTTTAATCATGAGCACAAAGACCATTTTCATCATCGCATTTACCGCCGTCATTACCATTTTTCTGATGATCAATACCGATGCAGTAGAGTTTAACTTCATTTTTGCGAAGAAAGACATTTCCAAGCTGCTGGTAGTGGGCGTATGTACTTTTATCGGATTTGTGCTGGGCTACTGGGCGGGAAGACCGAAAACAACCATAAGCACTTACGACAGGAACGATCCGGAGGAACCCGGCAGAAATCCCAAAACCAAAGACCTGACAGATGAAGACCGTGATTATATCAACTAGCTCAGCGTATATCGTATAGAAAAAGCCCCTTGTCAATGAACTGACAAGGGGCTTTTTTTGTATGTGTTTACGGAAGAAACCGGAATCAGCTCAATGCCTGTTCGATATCTCCAAGAATGTCATTGATGTGTTCCAGCCCGACAGACAGCCTCACGGTCCCCTGTTCTATCCCCACTTCCAGCCGCTGTTCTTCGGTCAGTTTGGAATGTGTACTGGTAGCCGGATGCGTAGCAATAGACCTGGTATCACCAAGATTTGCCGAAATAGAGAACATTTTCAGTTTATCCATAAAACCGCTGGCCGCAGCTACACCACCTTCAATCACCAGTGTTACAATACCACCACCCTGTTTCATCTGTTTTTTGGCGATGTCATACTGAGGATGTGAGGGCAGGAACGGATACCTCACTTTTTTGATCTTCGGATGAGACTCCAGAAACTGCGCTACCTTCAGCGCGTTCTCACAATGTCTGTCCATGCGAACCGCCAGAGTTTCGAGACTCTTGGACAGCAACCAGGCGTTGAACGGAGACATGGCTGGTCCGCTATGTCTGGCAAAACCTTCAATCTCCTTGATCAGTGCCGCAGAACCCAATATGATCCCGCCAAGCGTGCGGCCCTGGCCATCGATGAACTTAGTAGCCGAATGGATGGAAATATCAGCACCCAGCCTGATCGGCTGCTGCAGGTAAGGCGTAGCGAAACAATTGTCGATCACCAGCAGCACATTGTGTTTTTTTGCCAGTTTACCCAGCCACTCCAGATCAATGATATCAATACCCGGATTAGATGGCGTCTCCACAAAGATCATTTTGGTATTTGGCTGTATTCCATTTTCCCATTGATCCAGCTGATCCAGATCCGCATAAGTGTAGGTAATGCCCCATTTGGAAAATACATTGTTCAGCAGCTGATGTGTAGATCCGAAAACCGAACGGCTGGACAGCACATGATCACCCGACTTCAGAAACGCAGCAAAAGTAGTAAAGATCGCCGCCATACCACTTGCCGTAGCCCAGCCGGTCTCCGCTCCTTCCAGTACCGACATCTTTTCGATCAGTTCATCGGTATTGGGATTGGCATAACGGCTGTACACATTGCCGTCCTTCTCATTGGCAAACAGCGCACGCATTTCCTCAGCATCATCAAATTTGTAACTTGAAGTAAGGTACAGGGGCACAGAATGCTCCTTATACTGGCTTCTCTCTGCTTGTAAACGTATGGCTATGGTTTCAAAATTCTCTTCCTGCATTGTATTATCGGGTCTGTTTTAATATGTTTAGGTGTGTTGTAAACTAGGGATGAACTGCGTAGGTAAAATTCAGCTGAGCCGAACGGCCCAGTATGTTGGATACCGAACAGTACTTGTCAAAGGTCAGCGCAAGTGCACGTTCCACCTTTGGGATGCTCAGTTCACCATAAAGATCAAAATGAATATCGATCACATCAAATATCGGCGGCATCTCTTCGTCCTTACGGGTAGCTTTGATATTGATCTTTACATCGTTTAAGGGTTCTTTTTGCTTGGTCAGCACATTGACCATATCAATGCCGCTGCAGCCTCCAAGACCAACCAAAAGCATTTCCATTGGCCTGAAACCTTTGCCTGTTCCTCCTATTGCTTCCTTGGCATCAAGCTCTACTTTAAAACCTGATGAATTCTCTGCTTCAAAATTAAACTTACCGCTCTTGCGTACTAAATTGATTTCCATGCTCGTTTTCTGCTATCAGGACCACTGTACAAGTACAGCGTCCATACTATTTTCTTCGTTAAACATTATAGAAAACCTGGTTGTGTTTTTCCAGATCAGACAGCCTCACTTTTGAAGCAAACACACCAAACAGGGAAGAACCGCTGCCGCTCATGGCCGCATATACCGCCCCGGCCTCATAAAGTTTGGTTTTGATGTATTCTGTTTCCGGATATTTCACAAAAACCGAATCTTCAAAATCATTCTTCAGACTCAGTTTCCAGTTTTCCAAAGGCAAATGTATTAAATCTTTCAGCGAAGTACTAGGGGTTGAGGGCTTTATTCCGGCATAAGCATCGGCTGTAGACACATGTATGGCCGGTTTTACCAATACGAGGTAATAATTTGACAAATCTATGTCGACTGACGAGAACTCATCCCCCTTGCCAAAGGCAAAGACAGGTTTATTTTGAATAAAGAAAGCACAGTCTGCGCCCAAAGGTCTTGCGTAACCCTCCATCTGTTCAGCAGACAATCCAAGTTTAAATTTCTCATTGACCAGCCTGATGAGAAATGCAGCATCCGCAGATCCGCCCCCCAGACCGGCTCCTACCGGAATATTCTTGAGTAAAGTGATTTTCTGGGCAGGCAGGCTGAAATCTTCCTGCAATTTCAGAAATGCCTTTACGCAAATGTTGTCCTGGGAGCTGCCCGGAATTTCGATCCCCTTTACTTCACAGGATACTGCTGACGCATCAGTGATCTCCACGACATCATAAATCTTTACCGGATAAAAAACCGTTTCCAGATTGTGATAGCCGTCAGGCCTTTTTTCTGTAACATAAAGGCCAAGGTTGATCTTGGCATTGGCAAAGGCAAGCATGGAGAATAGGATTAAAGGTCTTAGGGGCAAACTTACAAATCTTATTTTTAAGCCCCCAGTAAAATTCCTCTTCGCTATACGGGTAAGACAGCCTTTTTATTGAGTCCACCTTGAGTCCACGTTCGGTCCACGTTGAGTCCACCTTTTACTAAGAAAAACGTGGACTCAATATGTAGTAAAGATATACTCATCATGGTGGCGCTACAAACCCATTATGCACACCGGCACAAGCCAGGTGACCACCAGGCACCTTTTGGTATTCGTGCAAAATGTGGATCGCTTTGAAACAAATATTCTGTATTTTTGCCCTATACATCAGAATCATTCATTAAACAATCAGATGAAGCAATATTTAGATTTAATGCAGCATGTGCTGGATCATGGCACTCAGAAACATGACCGCACCGGCACCGGCACCATCAGCGTATTTGGCTACCAGATGCGTTTTAACCTCGAAGAGGGCTTTCCGATGGTCACTACAAAAAAACTGCATCTGAAGTCCATTATCCACGAACTCATTTGGTTTCTGAGCGGAGATACCAATATCAGGTACCTGAAGGAAAATGGCGTGCGGATCTGGGATGAATGGGCAGATGCCGATGGCAACCTCGGACCTGTCTATGGTTCGCAATGGCGCTCCTGGCCTAAACCCGACGGCGGGCATATCGACCAGATCGCAAAGATCGTGGATACCATTAAAAATAATCCCGATTCCCGCAGGATCATTGTATCGGCATGGAATGTTGCAGAAGTAGACCATATGGCGCTGCCACCCTGCCATGCGTTTTTCCAGTTTTATGTGGCCGATGGCAAGCTGAGCTGCCAGCTGTACCAGAGAAGTGCCGACATCTTTTTGGGCGTACCCTTTAACATTGCTTCTTATGCGCTGCTGACCATGATGGTCGCGCAGGTATGCGGTCTGGCATATGGGGATTTTGTACATACTCTGGGTGATGCACACCTTTACAACAACCACATAGAGCAGGCGAAACTGCAGCTGAGCCGTGAACCAAAACAGCTTCCGGTCATGAAGATCAATCGGGAGATAAAAAATATATTTGATTTTAAGTTTGAAGATTTCAGTTTAACGGATTATGATCCGCACCCGCACATTAAAGGAATAGTTGCCGTATGATCGTATCTGCCATAGTGGCCATAGCCGAAAACAGGGCTATCGGCAAGGACAATGAACTGCTCTGGCACCTGCCTGCAGACCTTAAGCATTTTAAAGCGGTAACCAAAGGTCATACCATTATTATGGGGCGCAAAACCTTTGACTCGATTAAAAAGCCACTGCCTCACCGGCGCAACATTGTGGTTACCAGAAATAGTGACCTGAAAATTGAGGGGGCTGAAGTGGTCAATACCGTAGACGAAGCACTGGCAATCTGCCAGGCAGAGCAGGAGGTATTTATAGTGGGCGGAGCAGAGATCTACAAACTGGCCATGCCCCTGACAGACCGCATTTACCTCACGACGGTCCACAGGTCTTATGAAGCTGACACTTACTTCCCGGAAATAGATGATCATGACTGGAAAGAAGTGGCATCGGAACGGCATGAACCGGATGAAAAACACCATGTGGCCTTTACCATTTCCACACTTGAGCGGGTTTAGCGCATTCGATTGACGGGCTTAAACATTCCAAAGTTCAAATAGTTTTTCCTACTTATAATAAAAAATTGACAACGTGGTCTATTATTTAAAAAAATAATTAGATTTGCCGACTTGTTAAAAAATGATATAGCTGATATAGACTAATAACTACAAACAAATGCAGGGTAAAGGTTTTATTAAATTTATGGCGATACTATTAGGTATTGTCTGTGTGTATTCTCTCTCATTCAACTTCGTTACCTCTAAGGTTGAAAAAGAAGCAAAGGCTTATGCCAAAGGTGATCCGGATAAGGAAAAATCTTATCTGGACTCTATGGCCACCGTGCCTGTTTATCCTCTTTTCGGATTCAACTATCAATTCTGTAAGGAAAAAGAGATCAACCTTGGGCTTGACCTTAAGGGTGGTATGAACGTGACCATGGAGATCTCTCTGGGAGAACTGGTTAAATCTCTGGCCGGAAATACTGACGACGCTAATTTCAATACCGCATTGTCTGCAGCGCAGACTCAGCTGAACGCAGGTGGTAAAGACTTCATAAGTTTGTTTGTAAATGAGTTTGAAAAAATTTCTCCGAATGTAAAACTTGCCGATTTCTTCTCTAACCAGGATAATGCAACTGTGCTGAAACCTGATGCCAGCAATTCGGATGTAAAAAAATATTTGTCTAAAGAGGCAACCAGTGCTATTGACCGTTCCTTCATCATCATCAGAAGCCGTATCGACGGTTTTGGTGTGGTGAGCCCGAATATGCAGAAGCAGGAAGGTACCAACCGCATCCTGATTGAAATGCCGGGTGTACAGGACAAGGAAAGGGTACACAAATTATTGCAGGGTTCTGCGGAATTACAGTTCTGGCAGGTATACAGCAATGAAGAGGTTTACTCTGTAATGGAAAACATCAACAAAACACTTTCGGCTTCGCTGAAAGTTACAGATACTGCTGCCAAAGCTGCTGCTGATACTTCAGCTGCTGCCGCAAAATCAGAAAGTAAACTGGCTGGTCTTGCAAAAAACAAAGACACCAAGGATACTTCAGCTGCTGCAAAAACAGCGGAGATGACAAAATCAAATCCATTGTTTGCTATCTTGAATGTACCAACCTATACTGCAGAAAACGGACAGCCTTCCTTGCGTCCGGGACCGGTAGTTGGCTGGGTATTGCAAAAAGATACGGCTAAAGTAAATGCATTCTTCAAAAGACATGAAGTTGCGGCCATCATCCCTCAGAGCTATAAGTTCATGTGGAGCGTTAAGCCCGCTGATCTTGGTACCGGTGCGGTTGGTGCTAAAATATTTGAATTGTATGCCATCAAGGTAACTTCTACAGATGGTAAACCTGACCTGGGCGGTGATGCCATCAGTGATGCGCGTCATGATTATGACCAGAAAGGCCGTCCTGAGGTCACCATGTACATGACGGGTGAAGGTGCTCAGAAATGGAAAAAAATTACTGCTGAGGCTTCATCAGGACAAGTGAAACAAGCGATTGCCATCGTTCTTGACAATACAGTTTACTCTGCTCCTACGGTTCAGAACGAAATCCCTAACGGTATTTCTTCTATCACAGGAAGCTTTACAGTGAATGATACACAGGATTTGGCCAACATCCTTAAGGCCGGTAAACTTCCTGCTCCTGCAAGGATCGTGGGTGAGTTCGTGGTAGGCCCTTCACTGGGTGAAACGGCGATCCACAATGGCTTATTGTCCTTCGTACTTGCGTTTGTGGTGATCCTGATCTTCATGGCCCTGTATTACAACAAAGCTGGCTGGGTAGCTAACCTTGCCCTGGTGATCAACTTATTCTTTATCATGGGTATCCTGGTATCGCTGGGTGCGGTACTGACTTTACCTGGTATCGCAGGTATCGTTCTGGTAATTGGTTTGTCAGTGGATGCGAACATCCTGATCTTTGAGCGTGTGCGTGAAGAGCTTACTCTGGGTAAGCCGACTCCTGTAGCGATCAGAGAAGGTTTCAAACATGCGATGTCTTCGATCATCGATTCAAACGTAACGGTATTGGTACTGGGTGTGATTCTTTACATCTTCGGTAGTGGTCCGGTTCAGGGTTTTGCAACGACCTTGTGTATCGGTATCCTGTCTTCTTTATTCTGTGCGGTACTGATTTCCCGTCTGGTATTTGAATTCCTGCTGGAGAAAAAAGCAAACATCACGTTTGGTAACAGCGTGACCATCCATGCATTTAAAAACATTGCGTTCAACTTCGTTGGACACAGAAAAAAATATTATACCATTTCTTCAGTGATCATCCTGCTGGGTGTCATCTTCTATTTCAAAAATGGCGGATTGAACCTGGGTATTGACTTTAAAGGCGGAAGAACTTATATCGTTCACTTTGATAAGGGAATGGATACTGAAGATGTTAAGTCTAAATTATCTGCGGTATTCCCTGAGTCTGAGACCATCGTTAAAACAGCCGGTGCGGATAATGAAATGAAGATCACCACTACTTATCACATCACCGATCAGGACAATGGTGCGGATAAACTGGTAGAAACTGCCTTAAACAAAGGTCTTGAGCAGACAGGTGTGAAGTATAAGATTGAAAGTAATGAGAAGGTAGGTCCGATCATTGCCAGCGACATTGTTTATGGTGCTTATGGTGCGATTCTGTTCTCCTGCCTGGTGATGTTCTTCTACATCGTGGTCAGGTTTAAGAAACTGGATTATGGTCTGGGTGCGGTAATCGCCTTATTCCACGACGTTTTACTGGTACTTTCCTTCTATACCATTCTGGATGGTGTGATGCCGTTCTCGCTGGAGATAGGACAGGATTTCATCGCTGCGATTCTGACGGTAATGGGTTACACCATGACAGAAACTGTAGTCGTGTTTGACCGTATCCGTGAGAAACTTGCGGAAAGCGGAAAATCTGACCTGCATGGTGAGGAAAGAAATACACTGATCAATTTTGCACTGAACAGTACCTTAAGCCGTACCATTCTGACTTCACTGACTGTATTCTTTGTATTGCTGGTGATCTTTATCTTCGGTGGTGCAAGCATCAGGGGCTTTATATTTGCCCTGCTGATCGGTCGTATCATCGGTACGTATTCATCATTATGTATCTCTACTCCTATCGTAATTGATCTGGGGAATAAGAAAGGGAAATAGTTTAAAACTCTTTTGATATAAAATATAAAAGGCATCCGGTTTGGGTGCCTTTTTTTTGTTGCGTATCTTTGCTCAAACTAGATGATTTCATCACAGAGACAGTATGGAGCAAAAGCCGGTTAAACTGATTGAATGTCCGAGGGATGCCATGCAGGGCATTCATGATTTTATTCCTACTGCACTGAAAACAGCCTACATCAATCTGCTGCTGCAGGTTGGTTTTGATACGATTGATTTTGGAAGTTTCGTATCGCCAAAGGCCATCCCCCAGCTGCGCGATACCAGGGAAGTGCTGGCCAGCCTGGATCTGTCTGCTACCTCCTCGCGGTTACTGGCCATCGTAGCCAATTTAAGGGGTGCTGAAGAGGCTGTATCCTTTGAGGAGATCACTTACCTGGGTTTTCCTTTTTCTATCTCTGAGACCTTCCAGCAAAGAAATACCAATTCCAGCATTGCACAGTCCATGGATACGGTGAAGCAAATGCTGGAGCTTTGTGACCGCTACGGAAAGACAGCTGTTGTCTATTTATCTATGGGCTTCGGAAATCCCTATGGTGATCCCTGGAATACGGAGATCCTGGAAAAATGGGCTGCTGAACTGGTAGACAATGGGGTAAGTATCCTTTCTCTTTCTGATACCACGGGGGTGTCTTCACCGGAAAAAATCAAAGCAATCCTGCCTGCACTGGTCAGCAGATTTAGTGCTGTTGAAATCGGCCTGCACCTGCACAGTACGCCAGCTACAAGGCTAGAAAAGATCGAAGCCGCCTATGAAAGCGGCTGTACACGATTTGACAGCGCGCTGAAAGGTTTCGGAGGCTGTCCTATGGCAGCAGATGACCTCACAGGGAATCTGGCAACAGAAGAACTGATCAGCTATCTGAACGGCAGGGGAATACCCTTAGGATTAAACATGGAGAAATGGCAGGAGGCGCTTACTTTTTCTTCAAAAGTTTTTCTTTAGCTCCCGGATCAGGATTTCCTGACCATTTTCAGGTGCTGAATACCGGCTTCCTCAAATTGCTCACCTTCGGCGATAAAACCAAATCTGGAGTAAATGTGCATGGCTTCCAGCTGGGCATTGAGGTAAATATAGCCCGCGTCAGCAGGGAGATCAGACAGTGCGGCTGCTACCAGAGCCTGTCCTATTCTTTTGCCACGGTGTTCTTTGAGGACTGCAAAACGTTCTAATTTATAGCCTTTATCGGTTTTACGCCACCGACAGGCACCACAAGGTTCCCCATTGATCAGCGCTAAAAAGTGTATGGATTCTTCTTCGTGCTCCCATTCCAGCTCAGGCGGACAGTTCTGTTCATCAACAAAAACTGTTTTTCTAATGGCGAATGCCTTTTCAAGATCATCCTGACTGTTTACCTTGTTTACCTGAAGTGTTTCCATTGCTTTATAAATTAGGGTTGTTAATGAATTATCAAACAAAAAAGGGCGTCATAAGTAAATCCTTATGACGCCCTTTTTTAGTGCTGCCGAGGATTACAGTTTGTCGCTCGCGTCCTTACAGTTCAGATCTTCGAATGCTTGCTTCAGACGGGCAACAAATTGCTCTTCGCCTTTGCGCAACCATACGCGCGGATCATAGTATTTCTTATTTGGTTTATCTTCACCATCAGGGTTACCGATCTGGCCCTGAAGATAAGCTTCGTTTGCTTTATAATATTCCAGGATACCTTCCCAATAAGCCCATTGCATATCGGTATCGATATTCATTTTGATGGCCCCGTAAGATATAGCCTCTCTGATTTCTTCCTGAGAAGAACCTGAACCACCGTGGAATACGAAGTTGATAGGTTTCTCTGCAGTCAGTGAATACTTCTCTTTGATGAAGTCCTGAGAGTTTTTAAGGATTACAGGCTGTAATTTAACATTACCTGGTTTGTATACGCCGTGTACGTTACCGAAAGCTGCAGCAACAGTGAATTTATCACTGATCTTGCTCAGTTCTTCGTAAGCATAAGCTACTTCGGAAGGCTGGGTATACAGTTTAGAACTGTCTACATCACTGTTGTCCACGCCATCTTCTTCTCCGCCGGTTACACCAAGCTCGATTTCGATGGTCATGCCCATTTTAGACATACGCTCCAGATATTTAGCAGAAATCTCCATATTCTCTTCGATAGGCTCTTCTGAAAGGTCAAGCATGTGTGAAGAAAACAATGGTTTTCCGTGTTCTGCAAAGAATTGCTCGCCATGATCCAGCAAACCGTCGATCCATGGCAATAATTTTTTAGCAGCGTGGTCAGTATGTAATACTACAGCTACACCATAGTGCTCAGCCAATAAATGAACATGTTTAGCTGCTGATACTGCACCTAAGATACATGCTTTTAACCCGTCATTATTTAATGTCTTACCTGCATAAAACTGCGCTCCACCATTAGATAACTGGATAATAACCGGTGAATTAACTGCTTTTGCGGTTTCCATCACTGCATTGATCGTATTTGTACCGGTAACATTTACCGCTGGTAATGCAAATTGATGTTTTTTAGCCTGTTCAAATAATTCCTGAACGGCATCTCCGTAAATTACGCCCTTGTAGCCTTTTAAACTCATTTTTAATATTTTAATGTACGCCGAAGTTATGAAAAATATCACTTTAGGCAAAGCTAAACCTCATTATTTTGCATTTAACAGATGTATATTACAGATATTTCTTATAGAATCGATTGCCCTGCTGTTTAACTCAAGTATCTGTAAACTGTTCTCATTTTTTTTTGTTTCTTTGTAGTCGCATTTTTCAGGAAATAACATGGCTTGGTTTAAGAGAGAAAAAAAAGGTATCAGTACCCTTACAGAAGAAAAAAAAGAAGCACCAGACGGTTTATGGAATAAGTGTCCGAATTGTAAAAAGGCATTACACACCGCTGATCTTTTAGAAAATAAATACGTTTGTCAATATTGTGATTATCATTTACGGGTTGGCTCCAAGGAATATTTTCAGGTCTTGTTTGACGACAACAAGTTCACTGAATTGTTTGCTGACCTGAAATCAGGTGATCCGCTTAATTTTACAGATACCAAACCCTACAAAGACAGGCTGGTGGAGAGTATGGCAAAAACAGGTTTAAAAGACGCCATCCGGGCTGCTCACGGCAAGGTAGAAGGTGAGGATCTGGTAGTGGCCTGCATGGATTTTAATTTTATCGGAGGTTCTATGGGTTCTGTGGTAGGTGAAAAGATTGCCCGCAGCATCGATTATTCGATGAAACATAAGATTCCTTTTCTGATGATCTCCAAATCCGGCGGTGCCAGGATGATGGAGGCGGCATTCTCCCTGATGCAGATGGCCAAAACATCGGCTAAATTAGCCCTGCTGAGCCAGGCTAAAATTCCTTATATCTCTTTGCTTACTGATCCGACTACGGGCGGAGTAACGGCTTCTTATGCGATGCTGGGTGACATTAACATTGCTGAACCCGGCGCACTGATCGGCTTTGCCGGTCCTAGGGTTATAAAAGAGACCATCAAGAAGGATTTGCCTAAAGGATTCCAGACTGCTGAATTCGTATTGGAACATGGTTTCCTTGATTTCATTGTAGACCGCCGGGCCATGAAAGCCAAACTGGCTGCCTTCCTTAAAATGATGAAGAACTAAAAAGAATTAGAGAAAAGAATTCCAGGAACTATCTGGCTTCCGCCCTATTCTAAACCATTATATAAAACAAAAGAGGCCCGTTCAATCTGAATGGGCCTCTTTTGTTTGTGTTTTATTTGTTATTTATGTTACTACTTACTTTCCATAAAATTCGGTGTCTTTGAGAGGACATAGGGCTCTGTGAGCTTCTTCAGCGCGCCAGGTCCAGTCTGAAAAAAGATCACTGAATTTTAACCCCTATTTCATAAATTCCAAACATAAAATCTCACCCCACCTATAGAATTATAACATTCAAGGTATAGAATTATGAACAAATAAGGCCCGTTCAGATTGAACGGGCCTTATTTGTTTTACTACTTGCTTTCCATAAAATTCAGTGTCTTTGAGAGGGCATAGCGTCCTTTTTGCGAAGCTTAAAGGAATGCAGCCCGATAAAAGATCACTTAATTTTAACCCCTTTTTTTTGTTACTCTGAAAAATCAGTGTCTTAGAGAAGACATAGGACTCTGTGCGCTTTTTCAGCGCACTAGGTCCCGTCTTCGAAAAGATCACTTATTTTTCCGTTGACATAGAATAAGGAAACGCTGCTTCACTCGTACCTCTGCTGGTATTTGGCTTGGCAGACATATCAAAATCCAATACCGCACCTTTCAGCAGGCTGGAGTGACTCAGCCAGTTTTTGCTGTGCTCCTGACCATTGTATTTCAGTCCGTTTACATATTTGTTGTCATCGCTGTTTTTAGGTGCGTTAATGACGATCTGCTTGCCGTTCTCCAGGTTCAGGGTCACTTTTTTAAACAATGGTGTGCCCAGAACATACTGATCAGTAGCCGGTGTAACCGGATAGAAACCTAAAGCAGAGAATACATACCATGCTGAAGTCTGACCATTATCCTCATCTCCGCAATACCCGTCAGGCGTAGCTTTGTACATCCTGTTCATGGTTTCACGAACCCAATATTGTGTTTTCCATGGTGCACCGCCATAGTTGTACAGATAGATCATGTGCTGGATCGGCTGGTTACCGTGTGCATACTGACCCATATTGGCAATCTGCATTTCACGGATCTCATGGATCACACCACCATAATAGCTGTCGTCAAATATTGGCGGAAGCGTAAATACAGAGTCCAGTTTCTGAACAAATTTTTCCTTGCCACCCATTAGTTTAGACAAACCGTCAATATCCTGGAATACTGACCAGGAATAATGCCAGCTGTTTCCTTCCGTAAAGGCATCACCCCATTTAAATGGATTGAACGGTGACTGGAACTTACCGTCTTTATTTTTACCGCGCATCAGACCGCTCGCAGGATCGAACAGGTTCTTATAGTTCATGGCGCGTTTTTTATAAATGTCAATTTCAGAGGCAGGTTTACCCAAGGCTTTACCCAGCTGATAGATTGCGAAATCATCATAAGCATATTCCAAAGTTCTGGCTGCATTCTCGTTGATTTTAACATCATAAGGTACATAACCCAGTTCATTGTAATATTTCACGCCATAACGACCTACCGCAGGCATCGGGCCTTCATTGTCAGCGCCGTGTTTTAGTGCATCCCAAAGGGTATTGATGTCATAACCTCTCATCCCTTTGATGTAGGCATCTGCAACCACAGAAGCAGAGTTATTGCCCACCATGACACTGGCCAATCCAGGACTTGACCATTCCGGCAGCCATCCGCCTTCTTTAAAGTCGTTGGCAAGGCCTTCCTGCATTTCTTTATTGATACCCGGATACATTAAGTTTAAGAATGGATATAAAGCTCTGAAGGTATCCCAGAATCCTGTTCCGGCAAACATATAACCCGGCAGTGTTTTACCATTGTACGGGCTCCAGTGGATGATCTTGTTATTGGCATCCAGTTCGTATAATTTATTCGGGAAGAACAAAGTACGGTATAAGCAGGAATAAAAGGTGCGGGCCTGGTCAATGGTTCCGCCTTCTACACTGATTCTGCTCAGGGTCTTGTTCCATACGGTTCTGGCTTTCTCTTTAGTGGTTTCAAAGCTGTCATTAGCCAGCTCTCTTTTCAAAGAAATATCGGCCTGCTCAATGCTGATGAAAGAAGAAGCAACTTTCATATTTACTTTCTCGCCTTTCGCGGTTTTGAAACCGACTATGGCTCCTGTATGATCAGCTGTCAGTTCGAGTACGTCCTTTTGAAGGTCATTGCCTTTCCATGAACTTGCTGAAGTAAAAGGTTTATCAAAATAGATGACAAAGTAGTTTTTAAAGTTGTCTGGTACTTTATGGGAGTGTTTGGTACTGTAACCCACAATCTTACGCTCTGAAGGAATGATCTTAATGTAAGAACCTTTATCGAAGGCGTCAACAACAACATAAGACTCGTCAGATTTAGGGAAAGTAAAACGGAACTGTGCAGACCTTTCGGTAGGGGCAATTTCTGTAGTTACGTCTGCGTCTGCAAGGTAAACACTGTAATAATAAGGTTTTACGGTTTCAGCCTTGTGTGAATACCAGCTTGCTCTGTCATCCTGATTAAATCTCAGTTTACCGGTTACCGGCATCACTGAAAACTGACCGTAATCGTTCATCCAGGGAGAAGGCTGATGGGTTTGCTTAAATCCTCTGATCTTGTCTGCATCATAGGTATAAGCCCATCCGTCACCCATTTTACCGGTTTGCGGAGTCCAGAAGTTCATGCCCCATGGCACTGCGATTGAAGGGTAAGTATTCCCATTTGACAGGTCGGGCTTACTCTGAGTTCCCATGAGCGGGTTAATCCACTCCACAGGATCCGTAACCTTTCCAATAGTTTGTGCGAACGCACCAAACGATGCCACAACAAGTGAGGCGGTTAAAAATTGTTTAATCATATTATTTTAGGTTCATCTGTTATACTCCCAGAGTTCAATTCAATAAAAGTAAAGATTTTTGTTTAAAATCGACCCAACCTAAAAACGATTTAGCATACAAATAAAAAAACACAGCCCTATCTCATGACTGTGTTTCCTGTATCATTTGCCTGATTACTCCGAGCCGGGCATTGTGCCTGGTTCATGGCTTGATCCTAAAGGTTTATTTTTACGTTCAGGTGTTTTACTAAATCCTGATCTGTCAAAATCGGTTGCGGAAGAAGTTTCTCCGCTCGTCTGGTTTTCACCACTTTTATCAGTTTCCTTGTAAACTGTTTTCTTCGGTTCGGTGTCTTTTCTGTCTGTAGTGCTCATCATTCAAAGGTTTTAGTGATTAATACAAGTTAAAGTCACCTGATTAACAACCTTCGAACCAATATTGTTTACTAAATCAGGCGATTACGTTCTGACTAACGATATGTTTAACTTTGTCAACCACAATATCCAGCTCTTCTCTGGTATTGTATTTACTGAACGAGAACCTTACTGAGGGACGGTTTGGGTCCACTCCAATCCCTGTAAGTACATGAGAACCAATGTTGGATCCGGATGAACAGGCACTTCCGCCTGATGCGGAGATACCGCTGATGTCCAGATTGAACAGGAGCATATCAGACATATCCATTGCCGGAAAAGAAACATTCAGCACGGTATACAAACTTTTATCTGCATCAGTCTCTCCGTTGAACTCCAGATCAGGAATTTCAGTGCTCAGCCTGTGGTGTAAATAGCTTTTCAGCTCCTGTATGTATTGCTGGTGCTGCTGCATATCTGAATAGGCCAGCTGCAGGGCTTTAGACAGTCCTGCGATACCGTATACATTCTCGGTACCCCCACGCATATTGCGTTCCTGTGCGCCGCCTAATATCATCGGGCTGATCTTGATGTTATGATTTACATATAAAAACCCTGCACCTTTTGGCCCGTGCAGCTTGTGCGCGGCACATACCATAAAATGGACTTTAAGCTTTCTTACATCATGTATGTAGTGCCCCATCGTTTGCACCGTATCGCAATGGTAAATGGCTTGATATTGTTCACAGATCTCACCTACCCTTTCTATATCGGTCAGGGTACCCAGCTCATTATTGGCGTGCATCAGGGAGACAAAAGAACGTTCATTGTTCTTCAGCAGTTCTTCCAGATGATCATAATCTATATTGCCTTTGCTGTCTACATTGACGAAACTCAGTTTGTCGATAATCCCCTGCTGCAGCATTGCTGTCAGGGTATGCTCAACGGCATGGTGTTCTATCGTGGAAGTGATGGCATGTTTGATACCAAAGGCAGCGATACCTGATCTTATTGCTGTATTATCTGCTTCAGTGCCTCCGGAAGTAAAGAAGATCTCTGCAGGTGTAGCATTTAACAGTCCGGCAACAGTCTTTCTCGCTTTTTCTATCAATGTACGTACCTCACGTCCCTGGGCATGAATGGAAGAGGGATTACCGTAATGAGTAGTCATTACCTGAACCATTTCCGCAATCACATCAGGATCTAATGGGGTTGTCGCCGCATTGTCTAAATAGATTCTCTCCATTAATTAATTCAATTTTAAGATCTCTTTGATATCAGAGATAATTTTTGAAGCAAGGTGTTCGGCTGCTGTTTCTGTACCTGCTTCACTGTAGATCCTGATGATGGGCTCTGTGTTTGATCTTCTCAGGTGAACCCATTGTTTGTCAAACTCTATTTTAAGACCGTCAATGGTGCTGTTAGGCTGATCTTTATAACGTTCCTGAACTTTGATCAATAAGGCGTCTATGTCCATTTCTGGAGTCAGGGTGATCTTGTTTTTAGAAATATGATACGCAGGGTAGCTGCTCCTCAGTACCGAAATTGGTTTACCGAATTTTGCGAGGTGGGTAAGGAACAAAGCAATGCCCACTAAAGCATCGCGGCCATAATGCAGTTCAGGGTAGATGATACCTCCATTACCTTCTCCGCCTATCACGGCATTGGTTTCCTTCATCTTATTCACTACGTTTACCTCTCCTACGGCTGCAGCACTGTATACTCCACCAGCCTTCTCGGTAACATCTCTTAAAGCTCTTGTGGAGGATAGATTGGATACGGAATTCCCTGGTGTATTTTTAAGGATATAGTCTGCTACTGCTACAAGTGTATATTCCTCGCCAAACATGCTTCCGTCTTCATTTACAAAGCACAGACGGTCTACATCGGGATCCACCACAATTCCCAGATCTGCATTTTTGCGCTGAACAACTTTTGCAATTTCAGTCAGGTTCTCAGGAAGTGGTTCGGGATTGTGTGGAAAATGACCGTTTGGCTCACAGTACAATTCATAAATGGTCTCTACACCAAGGGCTTTGAGCAGTGCGGGTACAAAAATACCGCCGCTGGAGTTGACACAGTCTATAGCAACCTTGAAGTTGGCTGCTCTGATGGCTTCCACGTCTACCAGGGGTAAAGCCAGGATCACGTCTATGTGTTTTTGAAGGTAGGTGCCATTACTGGTTACTTTTCCCAGATCATCAACGTCTGCAAAAGCGAATTCTGCTTTTTCAGCGATATCAAGGACTTCTTTTCCATCGGCATCACTGATGAACTCGCCGTTCCCGTTGAGGAGCTTGAGGGCATTCCACTGCTTTGGGTTATGGCTGGCTGTCAGGATGATCCCACCTCCGGCTTGTTCTAAAGGTACGGCAATTTCTACCGTTGGGGTAGTTGAAAGGCCAAGATCTATCACCTCTATACCCAGCCCCTGCAATGTACCGATGACCAGGTTGTTTACCATTTCACCTGAGATGCGGGCGTCTCTGCCCAGTACGATTTTTTTATTATTTGTTTTGCTTACCACCCATGACCCATAAGCGGCGGTAAATTTTACGATGTCAATTGGGGTTAAACCATCGCCGGCTATACCGCCGATCGTTCCCCTAATACCAGAGATAGATTTTATAAGTGTCAAAGTATGTCTATTTTTTTTCAAAAGTAGGAAAAAAACAGCAAATGGCTTGTTTAAGCAGAGGCACGGCAAGAAAAATTACACCATTAATACTATCTTTGTGACTTCCTAAAACATCAAAAATATAGCTCTATGCAGCGTAAATGGTTTCAGTTCTGGTTCAATTCCCCTTTTTACCATATCCTGTACAGTCAGCGAAATGATGCAGAAGCAGAATTTTTAATTGATAACCTTTCTGCTTATCTGAAGCCTGATGCAGATTCCAGAATTCTTGATATTGCCTGCGGAAGAGGCCGTCATGCGGTTTATCTGAATAAAAAAGGTTATGATGTAACGGGAATTGACCTTTCCGAGCAGAGCATTAAATATGCGCAGCAGTTCGAACAGAAGAATCTTCATTTTTTTGTTCATGATATGCGTAAACTCGCTTTTATCAATTATTTTGATATTGCACTGAACATGTTTACCAGTTTTGGATATTTTGAAACAGAAAAGGACCATGTAAATGCACTGAAAGCTTTTAGAAAAGGTTTGAAGGCCGACGGTACTTTGGTGCTGGATTATTTTAACACACAGAAGATCATCAAAAATCTAACCAATCAGGAGACAAAAACGGTGGAGGGAATAGAATTTCATCTGCATAAGTTTGTTTCTGAAGGGAAGATCATCAAACATATTAATTTTGAGCACAGAAGTAAGGCTTATGCTTTTGAGGAGCGTGTACAGGCATTTACCCTGACAGATTTTGAAAGAATGTTTGAAAAGAGCGGTTTAAAGATCTCCGCAACCTTTGGGAGCTACGGGCTGGATCCTTACAGTGAGGAAAAATCGGATCGTCTGATACTTATCTGTAAAAAGGCATGATAGAAAGCCTGCAGATCTTTGATGCAGATCTTTTCTTAAAGATCCACAGGGGAATGAGCAATCCGTTCTTTGACTGGTTACTTCCGCTGATGCGCAACAGATTTACCTGGGCACCTTTATACCTGTTCATCATTGTCTTTTGTTTCAGAGAATACAAAAAAAAGGGTTGGTACATCATCGGAATGCTGCTATTTACTTTTGCTATAGGCGATATGCTGGCATCCAGGCTCATCAAACCTTTTGTAATGAGGCTCAGGCCCTGCAATGAGCCCAGCCTGGTCAATGACATCATCCACAGGGTTCCCTGCGGAAGCGGCTATAGTTTCCCTTCTGCTCATGCGACCAATCATTTTGCCATAGCGGTATTCCTGATCATGGTATTTTATGGCAGATGGAAACCTGTTTTACCTATAGGTCTGTTCTGGGCATTTATCATTTCATTTTCCCAGATCTATGTTGGGGTTCATTATCCTGTTGACACGATAGCGGGGGCTTTGCTGGGAACGATCATTGGTCTGTCTACTTCTAAACTTTATAAAACACTGCAACCAACATTATAATGGAAATCTGGAAGGTATTTATATTATTTCTTAGTGCTTTTTTTGGTGGTACTGCTATTTTCCTGGTTAAGAGCGATAAATCACAATTGCTCAAACTGATTCTTTCTTTCAGCGGTGCGTATTTATTTGCCATTACTGTTCTTCATCTTATCCCTGATGCTTATAGCGGAACCGAGCACGAGGAGATCGGTATCTTCATTCTCATCGGTTTTTTATTGCAGATCTTCCTTGAACAGTTTTCTGAGGGCGTGGAACACGGTCATATCCACAAACATGATCATGCGCAGATCTTCCCTTACGGGATTATGATCAGTTTGTGTTTACATGCTTTTCTGGAGGGTATGCCGCTTGCAAAGGATCAGCATAATGCACTGATCTTTGGGATTTCCCTGCATCACATTCCTGCTGCTTTTGCACTGGCCAGCATCTTAATGCAAAATCAGTTCAACAGGAAAAATATCATTATCTGTATTTCTATTTTTGCCCTGATGGCCCCGCTAGGACTGTATGTGAGCTATGGGCTCAGTACCGGCAGCATTGGTGGTGTTGAAGCCTATTTCAATAAAATAATGGGCATTGTCATCGGTATCTTCCTTCACATTTCTACGACGATTTTATTTGAGTCGAGTGTGGACCATAAAGTCAACAAAAGAAAGATGATTGCTGTTCTCTGCGGGATTGCGATTGCTTTGATCGGGTATTTCTCGTCATCGCATGCACACTAGCATTTCCTTATTAACCCCTCATTTTATCCAGCAGGATATTCAGCTGGGTGGCCTCCTCTTCTGTTAAATTTTGGGATGCAACATCTGAAATACTCACTTCCTGATCCATACGTTTCAGCAGCTGAAGCCCTTTATTCGTAATCAGAATATCTACCGCACGCTTATCTTTGTCATTGGCTGTCTTGGCTACCAGCCCCTTTTGTACCAGACGATCTACAATTCTTGAGGCATCACTCATTTTATCGAGCATCCTTGATTTGAGCAGATTAATGGTCGATGGATTTGGGTATTGTCCGCGAAGGATTCTTAAAATATTAAATTGCTGTGTAGTAATATCATATGGCAGGATCACCTGCTTCAGTTTATCTATACACCAGGTATAGGTAAACAGCACGTTTACTATTGCCTGCTGGTGCTCACTCTCGAAGCGCGAGGTATGGGTTTCTTTTTGCAACTGCATTTCCTGGTATCTTATCTCTTTTTTGTCGGGGAATTCTCAGGCTTTTCTTTTCCAAAATTCCAGGGGCAATGTTTACACTTGTTCTTGCAGCAATATCCTCTTTTTAAGTGATATGCTTTTGTAAACACCATAAACCCCTGCTCATTCAAATAAAAGTCTATTCCTTCCTGCATCAGTTAAGCAATTTAACGACCAAACTTTTTTCATAATGCTTTTGGAGTAAAAGCCCGTTGCCATGATTTGTCCAAACCTGACCCGGTTCTACCTCAGCTATGGTAGTCAGGATATCGTTCCAATCTGAATGATCTGAAATATAGAGCTGGATCTGATGGCCGCTTTGCAGGTGCTTCCATCCGGTAGCAAACACCCTTACTACGTTAATGGCCTTAAAATAGCTCCTAAACACCATTGGAGGAACCATATAAATCATGCCCGTCTGCTGGGTCTTCATGACCTTTCGGTCATATACTTCATATTTTCCAACATCCACGCCCATCTGTTCATATATTTTCACAAAGGGAATCATACTATGGTGCAGCAATATCCTCTTTTCTGGACAATGGTCATTGATCAGGCTGATCAGCCGCTGACATTTACCAAGTGCATAGGCACCCAGCATGATGTTGATGTTTGTGGAACTGAGCTTCTGGATTTCTTCTCCGGCATCGGGATGTTGTGTATCGGGGTCGGCAAAAGTAGTCTCTGTGATCAGGACATCAGCTTTGACAAAAGCTATAGGTTCACAGGTCCTGTCGGGCTGCAATTTATAATCACCTGTATATAAATATTTCACTCCTGCATATTCCATCAGCACCATTGCTGATCCAAGCATATGCCCTGCCGGGATAAAACTGATCTTTACACCATTCAGGTCAAATTGCTGATGATATGCAGTAATGTGGAATGCTTCGCCCGCAAACTTCTTATATCTGTGTTTCATAAACAATGAGGTGGCTTCGGTGCAATAAACCTCCAGGTTACCTCCTGATGCATGATCTCCGTGTGCGTGCGAAATGACTGCGCATTTCACCGGTTCCTTAGGATCAAGGTAAAATTTGCCATAACTGCAATAGAGACCAATCTCATTGATCACTATAAAATCTTCTAATATCATTTAGATTTTTTTGTTTAAGAAGAGCTGGTGCAAGGCCAATACCTGGCTGATCAGCGGATCTGTTTCATTATTGTATATAAGATGATCTGCCATTTTTAATTTTTGCCGATCTGTAAACTGCTTATCCATACGGGCTCTTACGGCTTCCTCAGTCACCTGATCACGTTGCATGACGCGTTCGAGTTTTAGCTGTTCGGGTGCAATGACCAGAATATTCAGATCGCACATCTGGTATGATCCGCTTTCAAAAAGGAGTGCGGCTTCTTTAAGGATATAGGGCACACCGGCAGCCAAACGGGCAACCCAGGTATCGAACGATCTGAAAACGGCCGGATGTACCAGCGCATTTAACTTTTCCAGCATTTGTGTATTGTTAAATACAATACCTGCTATGTGCTTATTGTTGAGCACACCATTCTCCAGATAGCTTTCTGTACCAAAGGTATTTTTTATACCTTCGATGAGTATGCGATCCTGAACCATGATCTGTTTTGCTGCTGTATCTGCATAAAACACAGGGATCCCCAGCGTTTCAAAAATTCTGCAAATTGTAGTCTTTCCGCTACCTATTCCTCCTGTAATTCCTACTTTAAGCATTATTTTTCAATAATAAAATCAATCTTATCCGGTACTATTTTTACCAGTTTACAATAATCAGGAAAGCGGTTGATCTTCACTTTGAGCTGGCTGTGTTTCTTAAGCTTCCATTCATCCATATCCACCACTGCATCCATAAAACTATCACTGATTAACTGGTATTTAGAAAGAGGAACTAAAAAAGTGACTTTGACTTTTTTAGGATAGAGCTTAATGTTATAATATTCCCGGTTGCTGATGATATTTAAGGGCAGATCAAGGGTTTTCTCTGTAAATTCATCAACCGGGACTTTAACTTCTGCACTCGGAGGAAAAATGCTGACATTCTTCATGCTGTTGCGTGTCATCGCTATCCTCGCTACCGCTGTACCCTGCAGCTTTCTCAGCACTAAAGTATCGGTCGGCCAGTCTTTTATCTTTTTCAGTTCTTCCTGGGGGCCGAGTAAGGTTACATAATTTGGGCTCAATACGATATCATTGGAAATATTATACTGATTCGCAAAAGTAAAATCCGATACCAGCCTGACAGGGACCCGTTTGACTGCCCTTTGGGAAAAATCAAAATAGAGTGTATCCGGCTTAACAGAGATGATCTTCTGTGAGGTTTCCAATTGCCTGTTTACCCCGTATAGCTGCTCTGAAAAAAGAATATAATTTCTGCTGTTTAATTTGTCAAGACTGATAGAGATGGACTGAGGTTTAATTCTGAGTTTTGCGAATAGCAGCTGCCAGCCTGTGCCCTCTACCTGAAGGTCAACCGTATCGGATTGCAAGGCATGAAAAGCTCTCTTTTGAGGGAAATTCTTATAAACCAATACGGTCTTGGCCGTGTAAACGTATTTATTGTTCAGTGATAAAAAAAGCCATGCACCTATTGCCATCAACAAACAAGTTAACAGCGCCAGAATGCGCTTTCGTTCTATCTTGGTAAGTTTTATAAACGGCATAGCTGTAAAGTAAACAAAAATATTTCAGGACCGAATTTACTAAAACAAAAAAGCCGCTCCAAATACAGAAGCGGCCTTTAAAATGTATGTGCTCATGTTATGCCTTAGCAGAGGCATTAAGCTTTAGGTGCTGCAGCTTTGGTAGCGTCCAAAGAAACCGCTGTTTTATCAAAACGAATTTTTGTACCACCCTCTACCTCGATCAGAAATGTAGTATCATTCAGATCTACAATCCTCCCGTGAATACCTGCAGTGGTTACAATTTTGTCACCTTTCTTTAAATCTTCGATCAGTTTTTTGTGATCTTTTGCTTTTTTAACCTGGGGTCTGATCATAAAGAAATAAAAGACTACCATGATTAAAACCATTGGCACTAGAGTACTCAGCATACTGCTTCCGCCTGTGGCTTGTAATATTACCGTTGATATCATATTCTGTTTAATTTATTATTCTGTAATTTCTCCGATCATGTGCAATTGCACAGTAGAATTCAGCGCATTGGAAGTTACCGTTACGACTTTATCTATTCCGCCTACCGGCTTACCTGCGCTATTGAAGACCACTTTAATTTCGTTTTCCTTGCCCGGCTGAATGGGTGCTTTAGGAGGTTCAGGAACTGTACATCCGCAGGTTGCCATAGCATCCTTAATGATCAGGGGGATCCGTCCTGTATTTTTAAATTTGAAGGCATAGGAAACCACTTCACCTTTTTTGATTTTACCGAAGTTGTAGGTGTCCGTTGTCAGATTCAAAACCGCACCGTTCTGGTTCAGGGAATCAACCGAAGATGGCGCAACTGCAGCAGTTGCAGTACTGTCTGTACCGGTTGAAGTGCTTTCAGCTTTTTGCTGACATGAGGCAAATGTTAAAGCAGATAATGCTACTAATAAGATTTTTTTCATAATTTATTCTTCTATTAAACCGCGACCGATCTTTTTAATACTATTGGTTCTTTTCAGGTCGCCCATTATTTTATCCAAGATACCGTTTATAAATGAATTACTTTTAGGTGTACTGTAATCTTTTGAGAGGTCAAGATACTCATTGATCGTTACTTTTACCGGAATTGAAGGAAAATTCATCAATTCACAAATGGCCATTTTCATCAATATCGTATCCATCAGGGCTATACGTTCAGATTCCCAGTTCTTGGTTCTTTCAGCGATCATTGCCTGATAATCCTTATCGTTTCTAAGGGTATAGATAAACAGGTCTTCAACAAATTTCCCGTCTTCATCCCAGTCCTGACTTATGGGCGTCAGTTTATTGGCAAAGGGGTCTTCTGAAACAAAGTTCTTGATGGTCTTCGCCACCATGCCCTGCATGACTTCCTTATCTACAGACCAGTTGATGAATTTATCTTCAAAAGCCTGAATGATGTTGTGGCTTTTCAAAATTACTTTTCTGAAAATATACTTCACAATGGTTTTGGATTCTTCCAGGCTATTGTTTGCATCTGCCAGGTAGGCCACATATTCCGGAGTAACCTTCAACGTGTTAAAGATCGCTTTCACAAACTCAGGATCCGACATCCAGTTGATCTTGTACTTTTTAACCGATGCGATAAAGTCTGGGTTTTCCTTGAGGGTAACTGCAAACTTGTTGTTCAGCAGTTTGAGATTCGGATTCAGATCTTCTTCAGTAGGAAGGTGTTTATTGGCCCTTTCAGTTGCATCAACTCCGGTATATTCGGTTACTTCCACTAAAAGTGAAAGCATCCATATGTACATCTCGTATACATTGTCTATACTGAGCATCAGCGCCTTTTTTGAAGAAGCGAGATCCTTTTTGTCTGTCATGTGCCAAGCAAATATATTTTGCAAAGCTTTAATTCTTAAGTGCCTTCTATTTAACATGAATGTAAGAACGAGTGGTAAATTACCTGTTTATTAAAATGATGATTTTATTTTTTTAATGTCAATTATTCTTTGTTCCGCAATGCGGTTGGCAGCCCATATGGTAGGGATATTGTCCTTTTTCGACATCCTGATCACATCACGGGTTGCATTGTAGATGTTTTCAGTTAACTGAGTGGTACGTTTCTTTCCATAGCCGGTCAGTTCTGAGTAACAGCTGATGAGTCCGCCTGCGTTAATCAGATAATCCGGAGCAAACAAAATGCCTTTCTCCAGCAGTTTCTTTCCATGAACATGCTCATCGGCAAGCTGATTATTGGCGGAACCCGCAATAATAGCAAACTTCATTTTGTCTATGGTTTTATCATTTACCGTAGCTCCAAGTGCGCATGGTGCATAAATATCTGCATTTAACCCAAAGATCTTGTCTGCTGCAATAGGTTTGGCCTTGTAGGTACGTGCTACATGCTGCAGACGCTCTTCATTAATGTCACTGATGTAAACGTCAACGTTCTCAGCCCTAAGCAGTTCTACCAGATGCTCGCCAACATTACCTATGCCCTGTACAACTACAGACCTTCCTGCGAGCATGTCTGTTCCAAACACTTCTTTTACACATGCTTTGATCCCTAAATAAACTCCCTTCGCAGTTGTAGGAGAAGGATCTCCCGCTCCGCCTAAGGATTCAGGCACCCCGGTCACATGTGTAGTTTCCATACGGATATATTCCATATCCTTTGTATTGGTACCCACATCTTCTGCAGTAATGAATTCTCCGTTCAGATTTTTGATGAACCTGCCATAGCTCCTCATCATCGCTTCTGATTTTCCTTTGCGGGAATCGCCGATGATCACTGCATTTCCGCCGCCAAGATTAATCCCTGTTATCGCAGACTTATAAGTCATTGCCCTGCTTAATCTGAGCACATCTTCAAGTGCTTCAGCCTCTGTTCCATAATTCCACATTCTGGTACCGCCTATAGCAGGTCCCAGGGTGGTGTCATGAATAGCTATGATCGCTCTTAAACCAGTATCAGGGTCATTACAAAAAATAACCTTTTTATGCCCGGAGGCGCCAATTTGATCTAAAACTGAATTCACAACAGAGCTATTCTCAGACATATAATTTTGTTTATCAGATATGCCGCAAAACTAGCATAAAAAAAGCACTATTTACATTGTTTTAACCAAGTCTTTAAAAAAATTATGCGCATTTGGTTAACTTTACCTCCTTATGAAACACCTCCGTTTTTTAAACAAGTACTTTTACAAATACAAATGGTGGATTATTCCCGGGGTTTTCTTTGTTATCATCTCTAATATTTTTGGTGTGATACCGGCCCGGGTCATTGGTCATGCCTTCAACCTGATTACGGAAAACATACAGATCTATGGCTTGTTTGAAGGATTTCAGCGCAGGGAGATCATTTATGACATATTCAGTTACAGCCTGTTATACTTCGGATCCATCGTTCTGGCACTTTATCTCCTGAGGGGATTATTTCTTTTCTTCATGCGTCAAACTATTATTCTGATGTCCAGACATATTGAATTTGACATAAAAAATGAAATTTACGGACATTACCAGAAATTAAGTCTTGGCTTTTACAGACGCAACAATACAGGTGACCTGATGAACCGGGCTACCGAGGATGTAAACCGCGTCAGAATGTACGTCGGCCCTGCAATTATGTATGCGATAAATACCGCCGTATTGTTTCTTCTGGTCATTTATGCGATGTTTTCTGTAAACAGCACGCTGGCTATATTCTGCCTCCTGCCTTTACCTATACTCGTGGTAACGATCTATTTCGTAAATACCATGATCAATCAGAAAAGTGAACAGATCCAGGAACAACTTTCCAGGCTTTCCAGCTTTGTCCAGGAACGTTTCTCGGGCATCAGGGTCATCAAATCTTATGTAAGGGAGGCGCATACTAAAGCAGTATTTGCAGAAGAGAGTCAGGGATATAAAAACAATGCGATGAGCCTGGTAAAGGTACAGGCACTTTTTTATCCCACTATGATCTTGCTGGTGGGTTTGAGTACGATACTCACCATATATGTAGGTGGCAAACAAGTGATCAACGGATCCATTACACCAGGGAACATCGCGGAATTTATCGTGTACGTTAACCAGCTTACATTCCCGGTTTCTATGCTCGGTTGGGTTACTACCCTTATACAAAGGGCCTCTGCTTCCCAAAAAAGAATCAACGAGTTCCTGCAGCTGCAGCCAGATATCGTTTCAGGAAGGGAAGACACCTTACAGCTTAAAGGGAATATTAAGTTTGAAAATGTCAGCTTTACTTATCCGGATACCGGGATAAAAGCACTTAAGGAAGTTAGTTTTGAAATAAACAGCGGCGAGTTCGTAGCAATTATAGGCCGTACAGGATCTGGTAAGTCTACGCTGGCCAATCTGATCATGCGTATGTACGATGCGGATTCGGGAATAATTATGGCTGATGATATCTCTTTAAAGTCGCTCAACCTTCAGCACTACAGAAATCAGATCGGCTTTGTGCCGCAGGAAGTCTTTCTTTTTTCCGATACCATTAAGAACAATATTGCATTTGGTTTGGACCAGGTGACCGATCAGGAAATAGAAGCTGCCGCTAAAAATGCAGCAGTTTATCAGAATATCATAGATTTTGAACTTAAGTTTGAAACTATGCTGGGTGAGCGGGGCATTACTTTGTCAGGCGGTCAGAAACAAAGAGTATCTATCGCACGTGCGCTCATAAAAAAACCCGCAGTCCTGATCTTTGACGATTGTCTTTCTGCGGTTGATACCCGTACAGAGGAGGAAATATTAAACAATCTGGGCAAACTCATGCATGGCAGGACCAGTATTCTGATTGCGCACAGGATTTCCACGATTAAGAATGCCGATAAAATACTTGTCCTGGATGCAGGAAGTATTATTGAACAAGGCACTCATAGCGAATTACTTAATCTTTCCGGCGCTTATGCCGAAATGTATCAGAACCAATTATTAGAAGAAGAAAGTCAGTCAGTTTAAATTTATATTAATCAGTTTAATTTCTATTTTGAAGTTTAACAATTATTGCTTTATATTTACCCAAACAACCAAAACCAAGAGCTAAAGCAACCATGGGAGAATTTGACAACAAAGAGAGAGAAGAGGTTTTTTCAAAGAAAGTAAGAGCTGGTAAAAGGACTTATTTTTTCGATGTAAAGGCAACCAGATCAGGAGACTATTACCTAACCCTAACTGAAAGTAAAAAAAGACTTGAAGACGGCGTTTTTGTGAAGCACAAGATCTTTTTATACAAGGAAGATTTTGAGAAATTTGCCGAAGGCCTTAATGAAACGGTTGATTACATTAAAAATCATCAGGAAGTGGTAGAAAAACGCTATGAATATTCTGAGAGCCAGGAAGGTGCAACCAGCAGAGTACAAAGCGACGATTTTTCGTTCTAAAGAATAACAAATCCCTCTTTATAACACAAAGAGGGATTTTTTTTGCTTTTTTATGCTGACTAAATTTAATCTTTAGCTGGCGAAGTTTCTCTTTTCAGAAATCCGGAGAGTTCCTTCAGTTTATCTGTGTTGATAAAATCCATTTTATAACCCAGTAATCTTTTCCACACTGCCTCATTGTCCGGTATCCCCCAAATTCTGCACTTTTTGCCGGATTTATGAACTTCGTTAATGAAGGTTTCCACCTTTTTCCATTGATCACCGGTAATCTCACTTCTGGTTTTCCAACCCGTAATCCCCACAAATGATTCGCTGATCACCGGCATTTCATCAATGGTATATGTTCCATTAATGTCCTTTGGCCGGCCGTCAACTGCCATGATCCTGTCCTTCATACTGAGCGTATACAATAGATCTTTACCACTGAGGTAGATCTTGAAATTTGGATTATTCTTAAATTCCGGATATTCCGATACCAGTTGATGAAGCTTTTTATAAGTTGGTCCGGCATCACTTTTCAAATCTATCATCAAATAAAAAACACCCTTGTAACCCGGGTATACCTGATTTGAATTCGCTTTTAACAACTGCTGCAAAGGATCTAAGTATAACTCTTTTAAACCTATGCCCTTTAAGTTTTCAGGATAGTTATGAGATACATAGAGTTCATCATTGATCAGGTATATATCTGCTTCAACACTGGTGAAACCAAAGCTTAGTGCATCTTTCAGTGGTCTTTCGTGCTCATAATCGTTATGTGCATGCGCATTTGCCAAAGGTACCTGAGCACACAACTTTGCTGAAAAACAAATCAGAAGAACAAACTGCAGTAATAAGTTTCTTTTCATTACAAATGGAATTTAGACATTCGTCAGTTAATAGACTGCAATACGATGCGTATGCAATTTGTAAGCACTTACACTATCCAGCCCTGCCTGCTGATAGGTAATTACCTGCGATCCCTTAAGCGGCATATGACAATTGATACAGTTTGTTTTTACCATCGCATTACCCAGTGTTTTTTCGCTGTGTTTAACAGTTGCATGACAGGACATACATTTTTTGGAATAAGCGATCAGGTTTTCTTCTTCAGGCTTATGCGGATTGTGACAGGTACCGCAGGTCATGCTGCTTTTGTTAAAACACATGCTTTTTTGGAGCATCCCCAGCTGATTGCCGTGGACGTCCGGTTCTGATCCCGGATAAGCAGGTTTATAGTGATAGTATGATTCGATAGTGTCACCGGGTTTGAAATCAAAAGCAGACTTAAGGGATACAAGACTGTTTCCGGAATGACACATCGCACAGGCATCATTTTTTTGTTTCCTTGTGAGGTCTTTATAGAGTTTGATATATTTAGCTGCCGTATCCCCTGGATTTTTAATGTGAAATTCTACGTGTTTTCCTGCAGGTCCATGGCAGCGTTCACAATTGATACCATATACAATTGACTTTTTATCAAAATTATATTCACCGATGGTAGGTTTCACATCAGAGGTATGACATTCCAGGCAACGTATACCCATTCCCTGAAAATAGATCCTTTGGGGGTATCCCGGACTATTTGTCCATTCGTTGATGCTTCTAAAATAGGTTAACTGAAGCTGAGTAAGCCTGTCTCCGGTCCAGAACCCATAGGTATGTGCATTTTTTCCGGAACCAATGGCAATGTCAAACCGTTTTGCCGGTCCCTGATCTTTATCAAAATAAGGCACCTGGTACATCCCATCCTTCCTTTTTTCAACTACGATCTTAAGATGTTCGTCGAAAGCGAATTCATTGGATTTGGGATTTCCTCCCCGCACCACTTCATCCGTAGTGACGGGCCAGGAAGTATTGGCATGTGATTCTTTAAGATAATTGTCGTAGATCTTAGCATGGCATTGTTTACATGTTACAGCTCCGGCTCTGGTTGTATCGGTAGCAGTGAGTTGTTTTTCTGTCTCCATGCACTGAGAAAAAAGAATAACGAAGATGATGAAAACACTCAATACCAGGATTAATCGTCCCTTACCATTCATATTTCAAGTAGTAGTTTTGTTTATTCGGCGAACTGAATATAGCTAAAATTGAAATAACCTGTATCCGAAAACACCTTTAATGTCTGTTTTCCTGAATTCAGGCTAATATTTCTGATCTCCAGCGTCTGAAAGTTCTTTAAACCACCGGTATTCGGAACCGCAATTGCTTTCGTAACTGAACCTCCGTTGATACTTAAAGAAAGTTTTGCATCTCCCTTGTCTGAGGCCACATTCAATTTCAAGGTATAGATACCTTTTTTTGCAACTTCAAAGGTATACTGCAACCACTCTCCTGCCTCCATACTACTCACATAATAAGTTTCATATTTTGCCGAATCTCTGCTGATATCTACTCCGTCATTCCGGTAAACACGCCCCTTGTTACCGGCAGTGTATTTTCCTGTGGAAACATGATAATCTGCAGTATCTTTGTCAAAATAAGCAATGCCATTTCTGCCCAGATCATAATCTACTGCTTTCAGGATCGTATTGTTTTTAATGATATGTTTTTTAAAGGGTTTAGTTTCAGCAGAAAATGGCTGCCGCATCATCGCATCTATAACATCACGGTGAATGACGGTACTTTCCAGTTTCGTATAAGCTGCCAGTTCCATTAGACCACTATAAGCATTACTTTCCTTTGGCTTATTGCCCCTTCCATTCATATATCTTACCACATCATCATAATTAAGGTTTGATTTTATTTCCACCGGATTATTGGCACCAATTTTCTTGAGCGGCCACCATGCCCATCCGATGTTGTTGTTTTCGAACAAGCGTATGGCCTCTGTGAACCATACATTCGAGTTCTCTCCTGTTTCACCGAGCCAGATTGGCATGTTGTACTGGTCACGCAATTTCACCATACTTCCTACAGATCCGGGATCATTAAAGCTCCAGTATTTATGAAAACTGAGGGCCATATTGTTGTCCCACTGCGGAAGAATACCATTATAGTTATTGCCCCAGCCATTGCCTTCGATGATAATCAGGTGTTTTTTATCCACGCTGCGTATGGCTGCTGTAATCTCCACCATCAATTTTTTCAGGGGCGCATTCAATTGCTCTTTAAGACCATTCCTGTCCTTTTCAGGATCCTGAAATCCCCAGTTGGGTTCATTGATAATGTCGTAGGCACCTATCCAGGGTTCATTGGCATAGCGCTCCGCCAGTTTCTGCCAGAGGGCAACAGTTTTTTTCTGATTTGCTTCGCTGTCCCATAGCGAAGGTTTGGAAGGATCCCGGTCCGAGATGTTCAGGTCATTTCCCTGCCCTCCCGGTGCCGCATGCAGATCCAGGATCAGGTACATGTTATTGGCTTTACACCATTTCAGCAAGCTATCCGTCAATGCGAAACCTTTTTCAAGCCAGGTATTTTCTCCGGCAACAGGCTCCTTATCTACCGGAAGCGTATACAAATTATAATGCATAGGCAATCTTACCGAATTGAAACCCCAGGCAGCCATAGAATCAATATCTATTTTGCGGGTATGATTGTTCAGCCACATATCGTAAAACTCCTGTGTCTGTCTTTCTCCCATCAGGTCTGCAATTCTTTCACGGATGCGGTATTGCTGACCTTCATTTTGGATTTTAAGCATGTAACCTTCCTGCAGCATCCATCCCCCCAGACCAACTCCGCGCAGGAGTACATTTTCATTTTTTTCATTAACAATTTTTTTGCCCTCAGCCCTGAGAAATCCCTGGGCCTGGACTTTGTTGTCGATAAAAAACAACAATACGATGGCGGAAAGAGTTAATTTGGATATTAGGAATCGCATGAGATTTCGTGTTTTATAGATGGATACATGGTTAGGAGGCTTCGGATCAATACACATAGGTCCCAACAGCACCCTTGCTGAGTACTGCAGTAATTATCCTGCCGCTGAAACTGATATTAAATGTTTGTGACTGCTTTGAACTATTTGCAACGATCAGCACTTTTTTGCCCTCCGGAGTTTTAAAAGCCACATTTGGTAATCCTTTTAATTCATTTGAAGCAATTCGTACTGAACCCGGACGTACAAATTTAGAGGCATGAGCGATAGAATAATAGGCGAGATTTCTGGTAAAACTATCCTTGTCTATGGTTACCGCACCCTGGCACATCGGGCAACCGCCACGATCTGTAAATGGTTTATTTTCAGGATCAGCCGCCAGATTCCACTCCAGGACATTACGGCTCCAGTTGCGTGTCGCGCCGATAATCAGTCTTTGTACCGGATTGACGATATTGATCTCCTGATCGTTCGGATCCTCTATCACCATTTGCTCGGTAAAATAAATGTGCTTATCCGGATGCGCATTGTGCACATCAGTGAGGGCTTCTATTCTTCCGCCATAAAGGTGAAATCCCGAACCATCAATGTATTTTCGGGCTTCCGGATCGTCCAGTATTGAAATCGGATAATCCGGCCTGTCCGCATTGTGGTCGTACAAAATAATTTTGGTGTCCAGTCCGGCCTTTTTAAATACCGGTCCAAGATTGTTCTTAATAAACGCAGCCTGATCCGGTGCCACCATCAGCAGGCTGGGATTGTTACCCGGATGCAAAGGTTCATTCTGAATCGTAATGGCGTCTATCCTAATTCCTTCCTTCTTCATCTGCTCAATGTATTTTACAAAATACTTTGCATAAGACTCGTAAAATTCGGGTTTCAGCTGCCCGCCCCTTGCATCATAGGCCGTCTTCATCCATAAAGGAGGTGACCATGGAGAACCCAAAATCTTGATCTTCGGATTAATAGCAAGAATTTCTTTCATTACCGGAATCACATCCAGACGATCCGGGCCAAGGTCGAATTTAGCCTGTTCAGGATCTTTTTCACCTTCAGGAAGGTCATTATAGCTAAATACTTTCTCATTCAGATCTGATGCCCCTATGGTCAGTCTGATATAGCTCACGCCAATGTTATTACCGTCTGTGGCAAACAGTTCTTTCAGCAATCCGGCCCGCGCTTTTGGACTCATGCCGATGATGTGCTGGGCACTTCCTCCGGTCAGGGAATAACCAAAGCCATCAATGGACTGGAAAGTTTCTTTTTCATTGACCGTTATCGTAGGATTACTATTGGTTGTTTTAGTGAACAGTATGTCTTTTTGTCTGGCAAATAATGCGGAACGGTCCTGACTGGTTAGCCATAAGCCCACATTATTCTGAGCCATGACGGTACAAACCGAAAAAATTGACAATATGCTCAAAAGAGCACCTGATTTTTTAAACTCCATGAGCGCTGATCATTGTATGATAAAAGTTAAAATAGAAGATGCAATATAATAAGGAATTCCATCTTTTATTCAAATCATTACAACTATTAGCTGCTGCTGCTCCCGATGATGTGCTAATTCATAAAGCTGCCATCTCCTCTGCGCATCACCGGTCTGCCTCCCCTGCCCTGCGCACCACTCCATTTTTGAAGACGCATACTAAACCTCAGCATAAAATACCGGCTCTGCGTATTGGTCTTCGTTTCCAGATAACCCCCATTGTCATATTGTTCACGGTTGATGAAGTTATTCTGATTCAGAATATCAAATGCCTGCAGGGTAATTTTTCCGCGGCGCTGGAAAAGCTCTTTCTCCACATATAAATTGATCACCAGTGGATTATTTGTTGAATTGTTACGGATTCCGCTCACATAGTTCTTGCTGGCACTGTATCCAAACAAATTGGTTTCCCATAAATAAACCCGTCCGTCTACATTCAAAGCAAATGTTTTTATTTCGTTGCCCTGAAACCGCGGCAATGAGTTGACAGATTTTGTATATTCATAAGAGACATTAGGATTGATTTCAAACCATTCCGTCGGATTAATACGGGGGCCGAATCTTTCAAAAAATGTTTGCACATTGTTGATGTTGATCTCATCATTGTTCATCGAAATCCTGTGATCATAATTTACCCTCCCAGCAAAAGTCAGGTTATATTTTCTATTGTCCAGCTGTTTGCTGATGGAATAATTACCACCAATTCTGTACACACCGTTCCGATTCAGGAACCGCGTTTCGGTAATATAAACCGTGTCATTTGGTACAGAAAAATCCCGGACATTCACATTATTCCTGATCACGGCATTATCGGTGAAATTGGCATTTACATTCAGACTATAGTTCAATTTTGAATTCGCAATGTAATTGTTGTAATTGGCCCTGATCGTATGCGAAAACGTAGCCAGCAAATTCGGGTTACCCACTACCGGATTCTGAGGATTGGTGACATCTCTTACCGGCTGGATCTGATCGAACGTCGGCTCTACTGCATTTCCCGAATAATTGAGGGAAACCCTGTGCTGCCTTGACCAGAGGTATTCAAAACGGGCAATAGGAATCACGTTGAAACTACTGCGGTTAATGGTCGTCCCCAGGCTGACCTTCGTGCCGGACAAAGAAGCCGGAACACCTGTTAAACCAGCAGAAAACCTGACTTTGGAGCTATTGCTCATTCCATATCTGAAGTTCATCGCAATACGTCCCTGGGTAAACGAATATTTATAAATATTACTTAAGGAATCTATCGCATCAGACAATCCCGCATCTGTTACATTTCTTGTCGTGGCATTGTTATCGTAGCCATTATAATTGATCTGCCCGTTGAACTCCAGCTGCGTATTTATGCCAAGAGGTTCTACATAGGTCAAACTACCACGATAATTGTCTCTCAGATTCTTACGTGCCACAATTCGGTTAAACCTGGATTCCGAAATTGTGTCATTTAAATCATTAAGATAAGTGAAAACCTGGGCCTGCTCCTGTTCAGCTTCATAGTCATTGGAGTTAAAATCTCCCTGGAGAGATAAATTTCTTCGCCTGTTGCCAGTAAATGTGTGCTGATAGAATAATGATGCACCCAATTCAGGTGTTTTGTTAGAACTGTTGTTATCAGTTAAATTATTCTGATGCATAAAGCCGGTTTGAAACTGCTCTGAATGGCGTGTGCTATTAGAAGAATTGTATCTCAATGTAGGTATAAAGCGCAGAAAATTTGAAGTGTCCAATGTGGCTTCGATTTCCAGTCTAAAATCGTGACTTCTGGAATCGTTATTCCCCCTATTGGTTGCTATGGCCAGTGTAGAGGGTTTTTCGGTACTGATATTATTGAAATTCAATGATTCTGTTTCTCTTAAGGAATTCAGCCCGCTGCCATTAAAACGATAATTTAAATTGTATTCTATTTTCTTACCGATCTTATCCCGGATACTGGCAGATGCAGTACCCGTTTTAGTATTGCCGCTTCCGCCGCCGCCACCTTCCGAACCGGCAATACCATTTACGGTATTTTCAAACTTGCCGTTTATGCCGATCTGCTGATTGCCATTAATCCTGGTACCGAAAGCTCCGGCTTCAAAACGATCGTCATTACCCCCCGAGCTGTTTAAATTCAACATATTACCGACCGACTTGTCCGTACGTGTGGTAATGTTCAGGATCTTGGAAGGATCCCCGTCTTTTACACCCGTTCTTGCGGCCTGATCTCCATAGTCATCCACAATCTGAATTTTATCTACAATTTCCGCAGGCAGGTTTTTAATGGCATTGGCCAGATCACCGCCCAGAAACTCTTTACCATTTACTTTCGCCCTGGTTACCGCTTCCCCCTGATGGATCAGAGAGCCGTCAGTCCCAACCTCCATCCCTTCCATCTTCTTCAACAACTCATCTACAGTAGCATTTTTACGTACCACATAGTCGCTCGCCCTGTACTCTACAGTATCCGTCTTATAAGTAATGGAAGGCGTACCATTAATGACCACTTCTTTAAGAGTATTCTTTTGTTCCTTCAGCAGGATCGGGTCCATGACTATCCTCGGCAGCAGATCATTCTGCTTAAACCGCATCGGAGCTGAAGTCGCATAGCCGATACTCTGTATCAGAATTACATAAGTTGCCGATTTTACATTTTTAAAGATGAATATCCCGTCACTGTTGGTACTCGTTTTGAGTGTGTCCTTATCAGAAGTCAGGCTCACAGTAGCCCCGATCACCCCCAGGTCCGTACTGTCTTTGACAATCCCGCTAACTTCCCTGAGCGGCAGCGGTGGCGGAGGAGTTTGATCTTTAGGCTTGTCCTGGGCATCGAGCTGCGTAAAACTGAAAACCAGGAGGCATAACGCCGATACCGTTCTGAATGTCTTCCCGGAAAGAAATACGCAAAAAATGGACTGCAGCCCTGCGGTTGTGGCCTGATAAAAATAATTCATCTGGATGTATGGTTAATTTGTGTGTGTCTGTTTTTAATCGCTTATTTCCTGATGGTATATTTTCCCCAGAAATCTGTAGGACTTGTGAGTGCCTGAAAGTCAATACCGCCACGACCGCCTCCGCCAAATCCACGACCGCCACCGCCGCCGCCGGGACCACCACCACCAGGACCACGACCTCCGCCGCCAAAACCACCGCCCCCGTCCAAACCAGGTAGCTGTAGTCCGTTCAATTTGATGTTATAGGCAAATTCTTTAGGTATGTCTTTAGAGATACCCAGGGCATCTAAAGGAATTGCAAGTTCATAAAAGAAAGAATTATCTTTCTCAATATTTGCAAATGCCTTGATCCCGTATTCGTTATAAATAGAGATCAGCGTATCCGGAGTCGTTTTCATACCGCTGATCTTAATTTCTTTCACCAGGGCCAGCTGCGTTTTTTGCATAGCCGCCATCATAGAATCTCTTTCCTTAGCATTTTGCTGGCCGCCCCCGCCCCCGCCAAATCCACCTATTCTTCTCATATTACCGCCCTGCCCTCTCATATTCGCCCGGTTCACCAGCGGATAGGTCAGTGCAACACTGCCCTTTTCATTCTTTTTACCATCAGTGTTTATCAATAAAGTAATACCACCGGCCAGAATTTTTGTGTTGTTAGGCACGTCAGTAGATTTGATGACCAGGTAAAGGTTTTTGTCATCATTGCTCATCACATAAGAGATACTGGTGCGTTTGTTGACAGAAAAATCACTGTCTTTCCATTCGAAGTTCTTTCCATCAATCTTGATGGCGTGAGGAGCAAGTATACTCACCTCCTGCAGTTCGTTCACCTTTTGAGCACTGGCTGTCAGGTTCAGCGCAATAATACCCAATGCAGCTATCGTAGTTTTGTATAAATTCCTTTTCATATCCCGGAAAAATATTTGCTTTTCGTCTTGTTTCGTAATAGGACTTATCAAATCCTTTTAGGTTTAATTGCCTTAAACAAGTTTAATATGATTTACTGGCTGCGAATTAACTTTAAAACTCCAAAAAGCAGGAATTATACCTAAAAAAGCATTTTAAAGAGCGCGTCAGGAATCAGAACCTCCATTATTTTGTTACATTAAATGTATTTTTCACAGGCAATCAATGGCCGGTTTGCGCATCCCTGCGGACCTGAAAAATATAGATAAGATAAACGAGCGCGGGAAGAATGAATACACTGCCGGTTAATAAAGCATAACACAGGGACTCAATAACCTTAGCCTGGCCCTGATGTCCAAGCAGCGACAGGTTTTCACCATTCTTTATCAGTACAATATCAGGGAAATGGGTGTAAGTAGCTGCAAACAGAATCATGGTAATCTGAAACCCGGCCAGCAAACGCAATAAGACCGGCTTATCTTTATTTAAGAAATAAAACAGCATCACCAGAGAAATACTTGCAGCAATAATGGCAATCAGCCCCGGCGTATCCCCAAAAATCCAGGTAGTGAGTGGGATTTTTTCAGCATAAGCCGCCAAAAACACCAAAGCCCCGCAAAACATCACCACAAAGATGGTTCTTCTCGCTTTTTTGATGAAATATAGCCTGTTCTCCTCATGATCTGTTTGCCCGATGATAAAAATAGTGGCGAGAAATCCGCAAATGCTCACAGTAAATACACCTACAGAAACAGAAAACCAATTCAACCAGCTGTAAACATAGGCAGTAAGAAAATCCCCTGCCTGCAGATCTATCTTTCCGGAAACGGAGCTTGCTGCAATAATGCCCAGAAAAAACGGAGTAATTAAACTGGAATACATAAAGATCGGCGTGTACACTTTCTGCATATCATCCTTCACCGCATCATAATTTCTGAATACAAACGCTGTACCCCTGGCAATAATACCCAGTAACATGCATACCAGCGGGATGTGCAGGTATACCGACACAGTGGTATATATTTTTGGAAACCCCACAAAAAGAATCACAATAGCAATAATCAGCCACATGTGGTTGGCTTCCCATATTGGCCCGATGGCATTGTACATGGTTTTACGTGTTTTGGGCTGATTGGCTTTCGAGGTAAACAATTCTATGATCCCTGCACCAAAATCTGCCCCGCCCAATAAGATGTAAAGCAATATGGAGGTCCAGAGAAATACGATGACAACATAGATCATAGTCTTATAAATTAGGTGTTTTTAAGGATGAGTCATACAATTTGCCGACCATGGTGATCTGGCGGAAAAGCAGCCAGCTTACGATGACGGCCAGAGAGATATAAACCGCAGTAAACAAATAGAACGAATAAGCAATACCTGGCATTGGTGTCACCGCATCTGCAGTTTTCATGACACCATTAATGATCCATGGCTGCCGCCCGACTTCAGTTACCGTCCAGCCTGCTTCAAGCGCAATAAAACCCAGCGGGGTGGCCAATACAAATAACCTGAGCAACCATTTTTTCTCCAGCCACTGTTTTTTCTTCCATAAGGCCGTAAAATATAGAATCGCGAGGAGTACCATGCACATACCAAGACCTACCATGATCTGAAAAGCATAATGAGTCACAGCAACCGGCGGATGCTCATCTTCAGGAATCTGGTCAAGCCCTTTCACCTCTTTATTAAAATCTCCTGTGGCCATAAAACTCAGCATACCGGGAATTCTGAGGGCATAATTAACTTTTTTACTGGCCGTGTCCGGTATACCGCCAATGATCAGCGCAGCATTCTTTTCTGTATGAAAATGAGCCTCCATAGCAGCCAGTTTTGCCGGCTGCCGCTGTGCCACATCTTTTGCAGAGATATCTCCGCTGATGGGCTGTAAACATGCGGCGACTGTACCAAATACAGCTGCGATTTTAAAAGCTTTACTATGGAAGGTTACATTCCTGCCTCTCAGGATCATCAGGGCATGCACACCTGCCACCGCAAACCCGGTAGAAACAAATGCGGCTACACACATATGCAGAGATTGAGAAAACCATGCTTTATTAAACATAGCCGCTATTGGATCAATATTCAGGTATTCCCCGTTGATATAATCAAACCCGGCAGGACTATTCATCCATGCATTTGCAGCCACTACAAGAATCCCCGACAATAGACCGCTGACACCCACGATCACTCCGGTAACCCAATGAAACCATACATTCAGCTTACCCCAGCCATACAAATAAAATCCAAGCGCTATCGCTTCAATAAAAAATGCCGTCCCCTCCAAAGAAAACGGCATTCCGAAAATAGGGCCGGCATGCTCCATAAACTTTGGCCAGAGGAGTCCGAGTTCAAATGAAAGTACTGTCCCGGAAACCGCACCCGTGGCAAAAAAAATAGCGACTCCCTTACTCCAGGCCTTTGTCACATCTTTATATACCTCTTTCTTTGTTTTGAGCCAGTAAAAATGCGCTACTGACATAAAAAAAGGCATGACCATGCCGATACAGGCAAAAACGATGTGAAAGCCCAGAGAAAAGGCCATCTGAAGACGGGCGGCTAAAAAATCATCCATAGGAGGGTAAGATTGGAGTCACAAAAATAGTACATATCAGACTTAAAACAGCGTTGATTGTCGTCAAAATATGATCATAAACTTCAAAAGATTAGAAAACACATAAAAATTATTATATTATTTTCAAAGAAATTATTTTTAATAATTATGACATAAAGTTTGTTTAATCAGGTCAATTGTGAATAGGTTTGCAAAGAAACTCAACACCATTATTCTAAAAAACTTCATTATGAGATCTGCATTAAAAATCACGCTGTACAGCCTTTTGTTTTTTACGGTATCCTGCAAAAAATCCTCTCCAAAGGAACAGGAAATTACAAAAGAACCACCTGCAAATGAACAGGGCGGTAAAGCACTTATTCCCGTTAAATTTGAATCTGATCGCCTGAGCATTTCACTCCAGTACAGAGAAAATACCGGAGAACTGATTGAAATATCCGGTTCTGACGGATACACAACTAAGATTACGTATAAAAACCAGCAGCCTTATGTATTGATCAAATCAAAATCAGGGAACCAATTTGAAACGGTAGATTATGTATGGGACAAGCAGGGCGTCCCCAAGGCAAGGTCATTCAGCGACAATGGCACGGTCAACATCCATAAAGGATCCTACGTACTGACTTATGATCAGAATTACTTAAACAGGATCACTTATTATACCAGTAACGGAACACTTTTCAGAGAAACCGTTTTCCAGTATACTGCCGGAAATCCCACCACAAAAACCATACTTGATCTTCCTGAACAGCAGCAAAATATCACCCGTTCTTATGATACAAAAAATGGCATTTTTAAACACTTAAAGTATGCAGAAAGGTTGTTCCCCGAGACCAGATATTTATTTTTTACCGACGGACAGAATAACCCGCTGAGCAGTTCAAACTCAAAATTTCCGCAGGAAAATGTGACCTGCAGTTACCAGTATAATAAAGAGGATTACCCCTCAGAACTTACCCTTAGCCATGGCAGCGAAAAGCAAACCTTCAAGATTACTTATACAGAGCTAAAACAATAAATTAGTTTTTGAGCAGTTGCTCAGCCCTGAATACATGATCTGCTGCCTGAAGTATTTTGGCCTTCAGCTTCGGACTGTAACCGGGATTGCGCTGTAAAAAATCTCGGATCACCTTTGCGGCTTCCGCACTTTGGTAATAAGAGAAGGTAGCCTGTAACCAGTTCTGCGGAAAAAAAATATCTCCGGTCGTCTGAATTTCTGACAGCATTTCCAGACTTTCAGGAAGATACTTTATGGAACTGGCCTGTCGCAGCGGGTGATGCAGATAATATAAGGCAGATCCCACATTGGATTCCTTTGTTCTGTTAGACTTTAATGCCAGACTTTTAAAAAAAGCATCTCTATCTGTCACCTTCGGCGAAACCGCAGGCATGATAAATTCAAATCTTATTCTCCTGTCCGTATTGGTGATCCGGGAGAGTTGTTTGCTCAGTAAGCCAGTATCCTTAACTTCCCGCAAGGCAAGGGAGAACGCCAGAGCCGTGTAATCATCCTCCGTCAGTTTCAGTCCGGCGGGGGCCTGCTGGTCGTTCCAGATCTTATACAATTGTTCTTTAGCAGAGGCAGATAAGAAAATATCCTGATAAGCCTTAAACAATAGTTTTTTGTTGTTTGGTAAAACCTGATGCTGCATCGCGTTCCATAAAGCATGCTCAAGGGCAGGTGCCAGTGCCACACGGTCCTTTGCTGCTATAAACTCCCAGTAAATATTTGCGAGATAACCAGTGATCAGTTTAACATTAAGTTCTTCTTTCTCTTTTTGCAGCCCATCCATGAACAAGGTTAAAAGCTGCCCGGGTTTTACATACCTGCCGTTCAGCATATTTTCATACAAAGTAACATATGCTGTGGACCTGTTTAAAGGACTATTCATGATATACAATTCAGGCAGCATCTTCAGATCTGCCGGCCACAGACCATATCCCTGCCCTGAAGAATTGAACTGGACAAACAAGGGCATTTCAGCTCCTATCGCTTCGCTGATATCAACTTCTGCACGGTTGAAATTCACCGTAAACTCTTTAGTCCTGTCTGGATAGTAGAATTTTACTTCAACCAGCTGCGGCCAAACCCTTGCAGCACCATATTCCGGTTTTTGACTCATGCTGAATTTACTGACTTTATTAGCAGACTGCTCCAATACATAGTCTATTACTGGTCTGCCTGTATCGTTCACCCAGACTTTATTCCATTTTTGCAAATCGCTGCTGGTATGCTTACTCAGGATAGCAATCAGATCAGGCCAGGAGGCATTCTTATGTGCAAATTTCTTTAAGTACTCCCTGATACCTGCCTGAAATTTTTCCCTGCCCATCAGGCGTTCCAGCTGCTGCATCATAATCGGTGCCTTATGGTAAATGATATTCCCGTACATCGTACCGGCATCTTTCAGGTTATCCAGGTCTTGTCTGATCGGATTGGAACCCTGCGTTCTGTCTATCCCATAAGCTGCCGGGAAATGATCCACCAGGAACTTCAGGTCAAAAACTTCTTTGCCGGTCAGATTCTCGGTACTTTTGTCGGCCATAAAATTAGCAAAGACCTCCTTCATCCATACGTCATTAAACCAGTTCATGGTCACCAGATCACCAAACCACATATGGGCAGTCTCATGAGCTATAACATTGGTTCTTGCGTTCAATTGATCTCTTGTTGCTCCAGCATCCAGAAAAAGTGCAGATGCTTTATACTGAATATTACCCGGATGCTCCATTCCGCCAAACTGAAAATCAGGTATGGCCACAAAACCAAACTTTTGGAACGGATAAGGAATCTGTGTCCAGTCTTCCATAAATTTCAGCGATGCGGTATGCTGGAGAAATATCTCATTTACACTGTGCTTTATTTTGGCGGTATCAGTTTCCCGGTACAAAAACTCAGCTTCCCCTTTTCCCACAGGCCAGACGGCCTTATCAAATTTTCCGGCCGCAAAAGCAAATAAGTAGGTACTGAGTGTATCGGAAGTCGCATAATGATAGGTCTTTCTGTCCCCCTTGACAACAGAATCCTTTAAGGAGGCGTTGGCTATAGCTTTCCAGTTCACCGGGACCTTTAACGTCAGCAAATAGGTCGCTTTGAGATCGGGCTGATCAAAGCAGGGAAAAACAGTTCTGGCCCTATCCGGGACAAACAAAGTATATAAATAATCAGCATTGCGGTTCAATGCCCCTTCACCTGCTTCAAAATCTATGCTGATCTCATTTTTACCTGTCCCCAGATAATGCGGATCGATGATCAGGTGCTCCGAATCATGTATCACCGGAACAGATTTACCGTTTGCTTTGATCGCCCTGATCTTCCGGCTCTCTTCTCTGAAGTCAATTTGCAGGGCTTCTTTATTTACGATCAGATCAAAGCTCAGAACTTCTGTTGCTGTTATGCTATGCCTCCTGTCTCCCGGAATATCAAATTGAAGGTTATATTGAACGTTATTTATTACAGATTTCCGGTATTGAGCGAGCGTCTTGGATACCCCGTTTTCTATTTTAGGAACTGCAGAATATTTTGTTCCTGAACAGGAAGCCAGCATCATGAGAAGAACGCAGAAAACATTGCGGAGATTGACCATAACGCTAAATTAATAATTAAAATAAAGATCTTTAACCCTATTTTAGCAGAAACAAAACTCAAATCAATTATTTCATATGAAACCAACTTTTAAAGCGGTACTGCTTCTTGCATTAGCAGTATCGTTACAATCTGAATTGCAGGCTCAGGGCCTTAAAATGCCACAGGCAAGTACTTCCCAAACCATTACCCAAGCTTTCGGACTGGGCCAGATCAATATCAGCTATTCACGTCCGAATGTCAAAGGCCGTAAGATTTTTGGTGGTCTGGAACCTTATGATGCCGTATGGCGTACAGGCGCAAACTCAGCGACCATGATCACCCTGACTGAAGCCATAAAAGTGGAAGGAAAGGATCTTCCAGCTGGAGAATATGGACTGTTTACCATTCCGGGACAGAATGAATGGACTGTTATTTTCAATAAGGGAGCAAAACAATGGGGTGCATACGAATACAAGGAAAGCGACGATGTACTGCGTGTAAAAGTAAAATCCGTTAAACTCAAAGAAAAAACGGAGACCTTTACCATTCAGATCGCTGATGTATACCCAACCACTGCCAAACTGCAGCTGATGTGGGAAAACACCGCTTTATCCGTTAACCTGAGCACAGATGTAGATTCAAAAGTAATGGCGGGTATAGAAGAAGCCATGAAAGGAGAGAAAAAACCTTATTTTCAGGCGGCTCAGTATTACCTGGAAAATGGCAAAGACCTGAACAAAGCATTGGAATGGATGAATGCAGCCGATGTAAACAATACAAATGCACCATGGGTTAAACTATGGAAAGGACGTGTTCAACTGAAGATGGGCGACAAAAAAGGTGCAGGACAAACTGCTGAAGAAGGACTAAAGATCGCTACAGAGATCAAAAATCCTGAATACATCAGACTAAATACGGCACTGATCGCAGAAGCCAAAAAATAAGATACAGCATGCAGCGAGTTAAAAAACCTGATATCCGGAACCGGAGGTCAGGTTTTTTTATGGAAGAACTTTTTGTTTCTTACCCATGATCCCCTGGATAACCAAAGAGAATGTGATCACCAGTATACATCCGATCACGTTCAGCCACAAATAAGCAACTACTTCATTCCATCCCAGTATCGTTACTATAATCTCTGTCAATATAGCGGCAATAAAAACTGCCCGCCCATTGACCTGCTTTACATAAAAAGCGACCAGAAACACACCTAAGATCGTACCATAGATATAAGAACCCAGGATATTCACCGCCTCCAGTAAATTACCAATCTTACTGGCAAAGAGTGCCATCACGATACAGATCACGCCCCAGAATACGGTAGCCAGCCTGGAAGCCTGCAGGTACTCATGATCAGTACCATCCTTCCTGATCAGCCTTTTGTAAATGTCCACCACAGTAGTAGAAGCCAGAGAATTCAGAGCGCTGGCAGTAGAACCCATAGAAGCCAGAAAGATGATGGCAATCAGCAGCCCGATCATCCCCTTAGGCAGGTATTGCGTTACAAAACTTAAAAAGATATAGTTGTTATCGTCTGTGTTCGCATGCTGGTCATTCTTCAGCATCAGCTCAGTTACCTGCTTTTTAATTGCTTTTTCCTTTTGATCTGCCTCCTGCAATACTTTTCTTTCCTGATCAATCCGTACCGTATTGTCTTGATCCAGTGCCGCATTCATTTTATTGACCGCATGCTCCTTCTCTTCATGAATCTGGCTATACGCTGCCTTGAGCTTGTCCAGCTCCGGATTATACGCACTTTTCTCCAGCTTGTTCAATTCAAAACTATTAAAGAACACCGGTGGTTTATTGTACTGATAAAAAGTAAAAACCAATACCCCGATCAGCAGAATCATGAACTGCATAGGGATTTTCACCAATCCGTTCATCAGCAGCCCCAGCCGGCTCTGGCTGATGGATGAGCCCGACAAGTACCTGCCCACCTGGCTCTGATCAGTACCAAAATAGGACAATTGCAGAAAAAAGCCGCCCAGTAACCCTGTCCATAGCGTATACTTATTATTTGGATCAAAGGTAAGGTCAATGGCATTCGTCCTCCCCATCTTTCCGGCAATGCTGATCGCCTTTACAAAACCGATATTTGAAGGCAGCAGATGTACCACCATCGCCCCTGCGGCAAACAGGCCGCAGAAAATAATACTCATTTGCAACATTTGCGTATAAGAAACAGCCTTTGTCCCTCCATAAACGGTATAAAATACAACCAGACCACCAATAAAAAGGGTAGTATATGTGGTATTGATATTGAGTATGGTAGACAGGATGATGGAGGGCGCATAAATGGTGATGCCGGTCGAAAGTCCGCGCTGCACAAGGAACAGGAATGCGGTCAGTGCCCTTGTTTTCAGATCAAACCTTGTTTCCAGATATTCATAAGCCGTATATACCTTCAGCCGGTGAAATATCGGTACAAAAGTGATACACAGTACGATCATGGCGAGCGGCAGTCCAAGATAGAACTGCACAAAGCTCATTCCTGATGAATAAGCCAGCCCGGGAGCAGACAGAAAAGTGATCGCACTGGCCTGAGTAGCCATGACCGATAAACATACGTGGTACCAGGGCAGAGACTGATTGCCCAACAGATAACCATGAATATTCTGTTCGCCCCTGCTTTTGTAAATGCCATATACAACAATTACGACAAGCGTTATGATGAGTACCCCCCAATCTAAACCGCTCATTGAAAATATTTAGTAAATGCGTAAAACACAAGGATAAGAAACACCAGCCATCCGATCAGCAAACGATAAAACTGTCTCCAGGTTTTCACAAAAGGAGGCAACTCCTGTTCAGGCCCCTCCTGTATGTGCTTTTGCTCTTCCATTTATTTCTTATTTGCTGAGATCAGATTTACGAACAACCGGTAGGCACCCGGTACACCGGCAGGAAGCTGTCTGAAGAAAGAAATTCCGGTATATACATACCTGCCCTTACCATAAGCGGCGATGATCAGCGAACCATCCTTAGCAGACTCTCCCTTATCACTCATACCCAGTAAGGGTGTATATTTAGCATCCATATTGCTTACAAAATACAAGCCCCTTTCCTGTACCCATCCTTCAAAATCTTTTGCCGTAATTTTATTGGGATAATTCAGTGCCTCATTTTCCGGAGCCAGGAGTGTCACTTTCGCATCCTCTTCTGTGACACGGTCTCTGGACAAGCCAAAAGGATAAGGTCCCGGATTATCTAATTTCAGCGGTCCGTTTACGTTGTACTGTACCAGATAGGTACCTCCGTTTTCTACATACTTCATCAGTCGGGGCTGCATACTTTTAATCTGATCGCTCACATTGTACAGCCGAACCCCCGCCACAATCGCATCAAAACGGGAAAGATCGCTATTGATCACCTGGTCAGGAGTCAGCAGGACTACCTCATAACCAATCTGTTTTAGTGCTTCAGGCATCAGGTCACCCGCTCCTGCAATATAACCGATATGCTTACCACCCAATTTTAAATCTATCTTATTCACTTTTGCCTCTGCAAAAGGAAAAAGCGTTTGCAGAGGAATATGCTCATAATCAATGACCTTCAAACCATAGTTGTAGGTCTTTCCACCCACCATAACATTCAAGGTCAAATTACCTGATGCCACTGACCCTGCCGGTGTCACCACAAACTCAACGGACTGCTCATCACCTTTCCCCTTCAGCGCAAAATCTATTTTAACAGGCAGCACTTTCCAGCCCTCAGGAACTTTAGGCTCCAGCGTACCCGAAGCATTCTCTTTAAAACTCCTGAGCTGAATGGCAATCTTCTTGCTTTCGCTGCCATTAAACACAAAAGCCTTATCGCTCATGGTTGCCGTCACAGGTGGTGCAATCACCAGCGGCTGATAGACTTCTCCCCGCACCTGATCGGTGTATTTATAGACTACCGGACGCTTTTTTTCTATAAGCTGCCCGCCAATAGTAACCCTGAACAGTGCGGCCAGACCTATGGGATTTTCTGCAAGACCGATCTTAGATAAAGAATCAACCACATACGACCCCAGCAAATGATGCTTCTCCAGCCAATAGGGCTGGGAAATTTGAGAACCGGCCTTTATTTGTTTGTCCACCGAAACAAATTGATTCGGCGACAGGCTAAATGCAGCACCGCTTACCATTTCCTCCACTTTTACCGGCATAGAGAAATTCTCCTTCACTCTGGAAATGCCCTGTACCCGTATATTGACCGTTTCACCCACCGCATAAGAAGGATTAACCGCTGAACTTTCCAGCCAGATACCGGCGCAGGCCAGAATCAGGTCGTCAAGCAAATCCTGTTTAAACGCTTTGCCTTTTACCAAAACCTTCAATTTCAATAACTTCTCTACAGACCGGGAAGGATCTGCAACATCATATTCCTGATTGATCTCATTCAGCAGTTGCTGAATTGCTGCACTGCCCGGTATCCTTCCAGGCGTAAAATCAATTCCTTCAAAAATATCAGATTTAGCTGCCTCACCTGCTACCGGCGAAAAGAACTCCAGAGCAGATCCCCGCTGCCTGCCCGAACCAAAACCCTGGCTCCTGTGATTGGACCTGCTCTCCGCAGCAATCTCTCCATAACTTTTACCCAGCAGCGCATTATAAGCACCAACATCTATTTTCAACTGATCATCTGAAGTCGTATTGTTGCCTCCAAAGTTGAAGGTATTCCATAAGATGCGTTTGGCCTGCCATGGCTTCACAAAAGCCAGCTGCTCCGGAAATTGTTTAGGATCTGCAGCGGCAGCAAATGCTTCATGTGCCAGTATAGCCGAACCGGAATGGTGGCCGTGTCCGGCGCGGCCATCCTCAGGAAAACGGGTAATGATCACATCCGGCTGAAACCTGCGGATGGTCCATACCACATCAGACAGGATTTTTTTCTTATCCCATATCTCAAAACTTTCCTCAGAATTCTTGGAAAAACCAAAGTCATTGGCCCGGGTAAAGAACTGCTCGGCCCCATCCGTACGTCTTGCAGCCAGAAGCTCCTGTGTACGGATCAGGCCCAGTAATTCGGCCTGCTCATTACCGATCAGGTTCTGGCCCCCGTCACCCCTGGTGAGCGACAAATAGCCTGTACGAACTTTTTTTTCTTTAGCCAGATAAGCCAGTAACCGCGTATTTTCATCATCAGGATGTGCAGCAATATAGAGTACACTACCCGTCACTTTCAATGCTTCAAGGCCCTGTTTAATTTCCGCAGCGTTCATTTGCTGCATATTCTGGGCCTTTATAGAAAACGGAAAAACTGCAATAAAAAGGAATAAATATATACCAGGTTTCATATTCGGATCTAAGTTCCGAAAATACTTAAAAATTGGCAATGTCCTGTCTAATACCAATTAAACTCCGTAACAATCCTGCAAAAATACTACGGTTTTTATAGGAAATATACTTATAAAAGTATCTTGCTGCTTACTTCCTTATCTATTGTGATAAAGCCGGGATATTGCACCAGTGCACCGGCCACCTTAATACTTGGTCTGATCTTCAGGGTCAGCAAACCTTTCTTCTCCGTCCCGTCCTTGCTGCTTTTGACAAAATCACTGATCTCAGCCATCACCTTATTATTGGAAACAAAAGGATATACATTCACTTCCATGTCTACCGGAACTACTGTAGATGCCCCGGCAGGTACATTCACCTCCTGATTTACAAAACCATTCGCCAGTTCCTGATTGTTAATGAGAATCTTATATTCAAACTGATTAATGGCGGCATTTTCTACAGAAGGATTGCTCACCTCCAGATTCAGACGCGCACGCAAAGGCACATCCTTTCTCAGCAATGCAAAAGCCAGCCCGGGTAAAGCAGCAATATTGAGGTCCTGGTTCTGGAACATTTTCTTCACATCCACACCAGCAACGGTGATCTGCTCTGCCGAGGTCAGCCTGTATTTACATTTTTCAAGTGCTTTGATCTGTTGTGCCTGCTTATTAATACCACAACCAGCAATAGCAATCCCCATAAGGCACAACAATAGAATTCTTTTCATAACAACTATAACGGAATTAATGGAAAAAAGATATAGCGTACAGAATTAACGTCTGCGCCTGCCCGAACTGCGTACAATTACCCTATCCAGACTATACTTTCCGGGACCGGACACCAGCAGGAACAAATAAACCGCCAGAAAGTGCAAACCAAGTTCCTTCTTGTCAAATCCATCAGGCGCATGCACAATCAATACCGCTACCAGCATCGTGATGATCAGTGGAATTAAAGCCAGCCTGGTAGCCAGACCCAGCAACAACAGAATAGAACAGAAAAATTCTGCAAAGACGGTCAGATACAAAGATAACGGAGCACCTACTCCTATCGGATCACCAAACTGGATTTCACCACCTGCAAGTATCCCTTGTAGTTTCTGGTAACCATGCACCATCATAAATGCAGCAATCGACACACGCAGAACCAACAACATAAAATGTACGCCTTCGTTGCTAAAATTTGTATTGAATAATCTTCTCATATTAGGATAATTTAATATTCTATCGGGGAAATATAATAAAATTCGGTATTAACTGCCAATAAGTGAGCTGATGAATCCCGAAATCGCATCCTGAAGAATCATTTTCTTATTGGCATCCGGCTTACCGCTCTTTTCTATCATCTGAATCGAAACCAACCCGTGAAGTATAGAAAAATAAGTATGGTATTTCAAAAAATAGTCAGCATCCTGGTGTTTCCCTTGTGCCACAGCTTCTTTAATCGTAGAAATCATCACCATGGTCATGGTCTTCATTTCCACAATCTTATTTACCCTGTCGCAGGCCGGGATACCCAAGCCAAACATCAGCTGGTAATATTCCTTGTGGTCAAATGCAAAATCCCAGTAAGCATAAGCCATCGCTTCCAGCTGTGCAGCCGGTTCCGTATGCTGATCCTTAACCTCCTGAAGCGTATCCGCCAGTTTCTGAAAACCCTCCATAGTAAACTCCAGTAATATAGCCTCCTTGTTTTCAAAATGATTATAAATCACAGGAATACTATACTCTATCGCATCTGCAATCTTGCGGATAGACAGCGACTGCCAGCCATCGGCAAGTACCTGAACCCAGGCTGCCTCCAGTATACTAGCTCTGAATTCTTCCTTTTGCCTGATCTTACGCTCCACAATTCCCATAGTAGCTTTATTTTAATTAACAGTGTTAACAAATATAACAGGTTCAACCTGTTAATAAAAGATTTTGCCGATTTCTGACTAAAATAAAACAAATACAGCATGAACAGTCTGGCTTTAAAAAGATAAACCTACTGTTTAGAATTGTTTTAAATAACTATTGTTTAGAATTGTTTTAAATAGTAGTTTTGCCATCCAAATCAATTAATCAATTATGAAGCAAGTATTTACCTATTCATTTATCCTGATGTTGCTGTGCACTGCAGCTTCATTCGCACAAACAGGAAGTATCAGCGGCTCCGTTAAAACATCAGACGGAAGACCTGCCGAACTGGTAACAGTGGCCCTTAAAGGTTCGGGCAAAGCAGGCAGTTCGGACAAAAAAGGTGAGTACCAGATCAAAAACATTAAACCCGGGTCCTATACCATAATTGCTTCCTTTATCGGATTGCAAAAGCAGGAACAGACGGTTGAAGTCAAATCCGGAGAAGCCGCAACTGTTGATTTTATACTCAAGGAAAATTCAGATGAACTGCAGGAAGTGATCATATCTGCCAGAAACGCCAACAAGGTCACGGCTGCAGTTGCCAAAATGCCTTTAAAGAACCTGGAAAACCCGCAGGTATACAGCTCCGTTCCTGTGGAAATACTGAAACAACAGGGCATAACCAATTATGACGACGCCATGAGGAACATTCCCGGCATGTCCAGAACCTGGGAATCAACAGGCAGAGGGGGCGATGGGGCCTCCTATTTCTCTTTGCGCGGTTTTGAAGCACAGCCAAGTCTGATCAATGGATTACCCGGCTTAAGCAGCGGAAATCTGGATCCTGCAAGTGTCGAGGAAATTCAGGTCATGAAAGGCCCTTCAGGTACACTTTTCGGTGCCAGTTTCTATGGCTATGGAGGAATCATCAATACCATTACCAAAAAGCCCTATGATCATTTTGGCGGTGAAGTAGCTTACAATCTGGGAAGTTTTGGTTTGAACAGGATTACCGCCGATATCAATACCCCTTTAAGCAAAACAGAAAAAATAGCCCTGCGGATAAACACCGCCTACCATACAGAAAATAGTTTTCAGGATGCGGGATTTAAAAAGTCCTTCTACATCGCACCAAGTTTAAGTTATGAAGTAAATGACAGGCTTTCGTTCCAGGTGTTCACCGAAATTTTGCAGGAAGAAAGAGCGGTAGCGCCCATATTCTTCAACTCCAACAGGGATACCACGTTGATTTTCAAGAACCTGAAAGAGTTAAACCTGAACAGAAAGCTCTCTTTTGCCAGCAACGATGTGACCATAAAAAACCCAAGGTATAACCTGCAGGGGCAGATGCTGTACAAATTGTCGGAAGAATGGACATCCCAGACCGTAATTTCAAGAGGAAATGTAAGATCAGATGGTTATTACACCTATATCTGGGATGACGCAGGCCTGAATACAGGCGGCATCAACCGGGACAATTATTTTGATCAGTTGTTTCATAAAGAGCAACAAACCACCAATACTACCGATATACAGCAGAACTTTAATGCCGATTTTAAGATCGGAAATATGAGGAACCGCCTTTTGGTGGGTCTGGATCATTATAGCCGCAACGTCATAGACAACGGTTCAGGATGGGCAGTTGTAAGACAGATTACTCCTCAAAACAGCGAAGTTGATGTGGACAAGGACGGCGATAAGATCGAGCCGGTCTATCTGACCCAGGCTGTGGTAGACAAAGCACTGGCAGCTGCCGGCGGAGGAAGCCATACCAATATTAAAAACAGTATCTCCAGCGCCTATGTGTCAAACGTGATTAATTTTATCCCGGCCTTAAGTCTGATGACCAGTTTAAGAATGGATTATTTCGATTCTAAAGGCGATGTCAATCAACCTAAAAATCCGGAAGATGCCTACCACCAGCTGGTGTTTTCACCAAAATTCGGTGTAGTTTTCCAGCCTGTCCTGGATAAAGTATCTATTTTTGCCAATTACATGAATGCGTTTTTCAATGTGAACCCGCGTGAAGTATTCGACAACAACAATAAAAGTCTGGGTGTACAGTCATTTAAACCCGAACGGGCCAACCAGTGGGAAGTTGGAATCAAAGCCAATCTGTTTACGGATAAGTTATTTGCCACTTTCTCTGTATACGACATCAGGGTAGCCAACAGGGTTTACTATACCCCATTCAGTGCCGTTCAGGGTGGAAAAACAGGAAGTAAAGGTTTTGATTTTGATTTAAGTGCAAATCCCTTCCCGGGTTTTAATCTGATTGCAGGAGTCAGCCATTCCAGCATCAAAGTACTAAAAGGAAACGGTACTGACTTTTACAATGAAGTAGAAAGATCACCGGGCGGCCAGGGTCCTCAGGATCTGGCCAACCTATGGGCAACCTACAAATTCGGATATGGCAGCTTAAAGGATTTTGGTATCGGACTGGGCGGAAACTACGCAGGACAGTATAAAGTAATTGACAACAGTCTTACAGGAAATTTTTATCTGCCAGGTTATACGCTAATCAACGCCAGTGTATTCTATAGCTCAAACAAATACAGATTTACCTTTAATATGAACAACCTGACCAATGAAGAATACTACATCGGTTACTGGTCTGTAAACCCGCAAAAACCAAGGAACTTTGCGGCCAGTTTTGCCTATAAATTCTAAGCCTCACCCAGAGGTTAAAATATAGTTTAAGCGCTATTGTATCTGCAATATACCAACGCAGATACAATAGCGCTTTTTCATTGGATCATCACAAAATGGGTGTATTTTGCCACAAGAGGCAACTCATTCCTCATGCTGGTATCAGCTACAGCCTTTCAGCTGTTCGTCCCCCCTTACTTTACGGCTTCTGGTACTGGTTCGGATTGCATGGAAGATGGCCTTAGTATAGCCCATACAAGAGTGCTGACCCATGCAAGAGCCTACCAACCCCCTATGAGGTATGGAGAAACTCTCAGGTTACCCCCTTCCACTTTAAGGGCAGCATTAAAGACAACGCACACACACTTCCAATGGCAGTTGGAGAGACTACAGGCATGATACCCATTGGAGAAACATTCAGCATTGGGTTCCAGATGGCTGACATCTTTACTTACTTCATCGACAAAGAAAATCTTGTTCAGGTTGAGTTCGAAGTGAAAATGCCATGGGTAATAGACAAGGGACCAGAGAGTTGAATATCCACAATCTGAAGCTTCCGCTTAAAAGTAAGAATTAGTAAAAATTGTGGATATAACAAGTTTTAGCAACAACTGCCTGACTCACACATTACAAAAACCCTATAAAAAAAGAAAGAGGCGACTCATCCAAGCTCTCCTCTATTCTAACCAAATATAAACCTGTATGAACGGGTTTTTCTTTATCTCACATCTGCGCGATGTGATCTGTAACTATCTTTGCATTGATAACGCATCAAATATACTAATATTATACGATAGTGTACTTTATACACACTATATTTTAACACAATTTAACATCCAATTAACATCAAAATATGCTTTTATTTCGCAAATAAGTAGCTATTAGGCCATTACCAGATTATCATTATTCGGTAAAGAGGGAAAATAATGCTGCTGACCTTTCAGAAACACGCTCTTTTACCTGAAGTTGTCAGGGAAACAAGAAAATCCTGGCCAGAAAACATCAGAAAGTGAAAAAAGCCCGCTGAAAAATATCAGCGGGCTTTTGTAAACGATATACTGTCTTAGGCTGTTGCCAGCTTGGCTATATTTCTATAAGGGAATTCGCTAAAAATATGTCTGCGTGCAAACCTGCCCGGAGAATCCGCATTGACCAGTTTCACATACACTGCTTTTGGAACACCAAAGTACTCATAAGCACTACCATCCAGAAAATGAACGGTAAGTACCAGCCCGGCCCAGTTATAATCTGCGATACCACAGCTGCCGGTAGTCTGGTCGTACTCTTCCTTTGAAAGCGCAAGTGTTTCAGGAGCAATACTTACCAGAAAATGATAAGCTTCGATAATCTCCTTGCTTTTTGTTTCCGCTTCAAGTTTGGCTTCTTCGCTATCCTGAAATTTATCAGGGTGCCAGTCCTTCATCAGGTTTCTGTAAATGGTCTTTAATTCTTTCAATTCGGCATCCTTCTGTACACCCAATAGCCTTCTGTAGTCAACGATCTTTTTCATAAAATTTGCGCAAAGGTAGGGCAAATTTCCATGCAAACCTATTATGATTCAATTAATTATCAATTATTTAACAGGCAGATCATCAGACAGGGTGGCAATCAGCCCAATACGCACACATGTCCGGATAGTCGGGAAACATCTTATATTTGGATCATGATGTTCAAAATTGGATTAGCTGAAGACGATGAAAAAATAGCCAGCCTGATTAAAACCGGGTTGCAGGAGCATCAGTATGAGGTAACCTCCATCGCTGATGGTGACAGTGCCTTGCAGGAATTTCAGGAAGGCGGTTACGACCTGATCATTCTTGACGTGATGATGCCCGGGCTAAACGGCATCGAAGTATGCCGCCAGCTGAGAAAAATCAACAGCGACCTCCCGATCCTGATGCTGACGGCCCTGGGTTCAGTAGAAGATAAAGTAACTGGCTTCCATTCAGGAGCAGACGATTATCTGCCCAAGCCTTTCCACTTCAGGGAATTACTGGTAAGGCTGGAGGCCCTGCTCAGGCGTTCACAAAAGACACAGCAGCGCAACACGATCAGTTTTGCGGATATTGAAATGGATACTTACAGCAAAACGGTTACCAGATCCGGCAAAGCGATCGAGCTTACGGCCAAAGAGTACATTTTACTGGAACTGTTCCTCAACAATCCGAACAGACTCCTTTCCAGACAGTACATTGCTGAAAACGCATGGGACATTAGCTTTGACACCGGAACCAATGTGATTGATGTGTATGTCAATTTCCTCAGGAAAAAAATAGAGAAAGATTCCGGAAAACGCCTGATCCATACCAAAATAGGCATGGGTTATATTCTCAAAGACATATAAAAACAGAACTGAAGCATGAAGATCAAAGACCGGCTGGCCCTCTATTTTACCCTCATCAGTACTACCCTGCTGCTTGCGGTTTTGTCTTTGGTCTATTTTATTTTCATCAAGTTCATGCAGGCAGAGTTTTTTTCGAGACTTACAGACCGCACGATGGTGACTGCCAAACTGTACCTGGAAGCAGATGAGATTTCTATTGATTCGCTGAATACGGTACGTGAACAGTACCTGGAGAAACTGAGCAGCGAGGTGATCCGGATCTATAATGATAAGAACAAGCCTGCTTTTATCGGAGATGCCCAGCAATACTGGCCGGCACAAATCATAGAACGGGTAAGGCTCAACAAGAGGGTTCAGTTTAAAGAAGGCAATGCGCAGGTGGTCGGTATTTATTATAAAGACAACCAGGGGGATTTTGTGATTCTGGCTTCGGCTATAGATTACGGTACCATCCGCAGGGTAGAAAAACTCTGGAAGATCATGGTGGCCATCTTTTTCATCATATTTTTGGGTTTGCTGTTTTCGGCCCGCTGGATTGCAAAGCGCATCCTGCTTCCGCTCGATTTGTTTATTGATCAGGTAAAACTGATCAAGTCCAATAACCTCCATTTCAGAGTAGATGAAGGCAGGAACAAGGATGAGGTAAATTTACTGGCCCAAAACTTCAACAACCTGATGGAACACCTGGAAAATGCCTTCATTTTACAGAAGACCTTTGTGGCCAATGCTTCACATGAACTGCGCACCCCGATTACCCGGATGATCATTGGCGCGGAGATTTCCCTTTCGCAGGAACGCAGCAAAGAAGAATATCAAAAGGCGCTGACGGCCGTGATGGAAGATGCTGAGCGGATGGAAGACATCATCAGCGGCCTGATGGTACTGGCGCAGACTGACATTGAGTACGGTGCTTCTCCTGTAGAGAAAATACGGATAGATGAACTGCTCTGGGCTGTACAGAAGCAATGGCTGATGAAGGGCGGGGCTTACCGCCTGCTGGTGGAAATGCCTGATTTGCCTGCGGAAGAGGAACTGCTGACCATGACAGTTAACCCTACGCTACTGCAGATTGCACTGGACAACATCATCGCCAATGCTTTTAAGTTTTCAGATCTTAAACCGGTGCGGTGTATCCTAAGTGCCGGCAAAGGCTTCATCAGGATCACGATAGAAGACGAGGGCAGCGGTATAGATGAGCGGTTAAAGGACCAGATCTTCCAGCCTTTCTTCAGTTCATCGGCCAAAGCGGAACATGCGGGGAAAGGAATGGGCCTTTATATGGCGCACAAGATCATCAGTTTATACCACGGGAAGATCAGTGTATCGTCAGAAAAAGGTAAAGGAACCCGCTTTGAACTCTTGTTTACTCAATTTTAATCCCGTTTTAATTTCGCTTTAATTTCCTTTTAATGCCGGCAGGCTAGGTTTGACCAAATATTTAAATAATGGTCAATAAATTTGTCAATCTAAAAAGGTTATTTGTATTTCTCCTGGCCTTGTTTGCTGCCGAAGGCGTATCTGCGCAGCAAACAGATACGCTGACTCTAAGTCTGCCGGAGGCCGAAAAATTGTTTGTACAGAACAACCATCAGCTGATCGCCGTACAATACCAGATCGATCAGGCGAGGGCGGATGTGATTACCGCGCGCTTGTTTGACAATCCTGAACTCAGTTATGAGAACTTGTTGTACAATAAGGAAACCAAACGTTTTCTGGAAATCAGCAGGGCTACCGGTCAGTACCAGGCTTCGCTCTCGCAAATGATCAAACTTGCCGGCAAACGCAACAAGAATATACAGCTGGCCAATATCGGGGTTAAGCTTGCGGACTACCAGTATTTTGACCTGATACGGACGCTGAAATACACGCTGCACACTACTTTCTATAAGGCTTATTATGAACAGCAATCGGCTGCGGTATATGCACAGCAGATCAGTTCCTTAAAACTCCTGCTCCAGGCCAATGAGGCGCAGCTGAAGCTGGGCAATGTGGCGGCAAAAGAGGTGATCAGGATCAAGTCTCTGCTGTATACCCTGCAAACGGAATACAGCATGAGCTTAAACGAGATCGAGGATCTGCAAAGTGAAATTAAACTGATGACCGGCCTGAAACCGGCGGCTGCACTGAAGCTGGTTACAGATCCGCAGGAACAGCTGCATTTTAAACCTGAACAGCGGAGTTATATAGGGCTGCTGGACACGGCAAGGAACAACAGGGCTGACCTGCAGCTGGCCAGAAGCGAGGTGACTTATGCAGAAAAGAATCTGAGCCTGCAAAAGGCCAATGCAGTCCCTGATGTAGAGCTTTCTCTTTCTTATGACCTGAAGGGCAGTTATCCGGATAACTATACCGGTATCGGACTGAGGGTGCCTTTGCCCCTGTTCAACCGCAACCAGGGTGAGATCAAAAAGGCAAAGATTGCCATAGCAGCGGGTAATGTGGCGCTGAAGCAGCAGGAAGCCGTACTGGAAAGTGAGGTCCATAACAGTTATGTATCTGCACTGAGAACAGAAAGCCTCTATCAGGGTATGGATACGCAATTCAACTCAGATTTTGATAAACTCATTACTGAGGTTATTAAAAATTTCCGCAGCCGAAACATCAGCCTGATGGAATTTCTTGATTTCTATGATTCCTATAAAGAAAATACCCTGCAGATGAACAACCTGAAATTTGAACGTATGAAAGCGAAAGAGGAACTCAATTTTGTAACCGGATCTAACATTTTTAAATAACATGAAACTACAACATATCATCAAAAATACAGCGATACCAGCAATTGTGATTGGGGCGATGACCCTGCAGGGCTGCAGTTCGGCACAAACAGATGTGCCAAAGGAGTCTAAATTTGAAGTGACAGATTCACTGATCAGCAGGCTGAAGATGGATACGGTAAGGGGGGCAAATAATTCTTCTGAGCTGAACTTCTCTGCTAAAATAACGCCTAATGAAGAGAAAATGGCCATGGTCTACCCGATGGTGAGCGGGCTGGTACACAGTGTGGCCGCCAGACGTGGCGACAGGGTAAGCAAAGGACAGCTGCTGGCCACGATCAGCAGTGCTGAAATGGCCGGGTTCGACAAGGAGGCCATCAGTTCTTCGGCTGAGCTGAGCAATGCGCAGCGTACGCTGAAACTGACTGAAGATATGTTCGGCAGCGGACTGGCTTCGGCGAGGGATCTGGAACAGGCCAAGAATGACCTGCTGATCAAACAGGCGGAAGACAAGAGAAGCCGGGCCATATTGTCGCTCAATGGTGGCAACAAAAACGGGATGTACGCACTGAAATCTCCGCTGTCCGGATTTATCATCGACAAGAACATCAGCAACAATATGCAGCTGAGACCGGACAACAGTGAAAGTTTGTTTACGGTTGCGGATCTTTCTGATGTCTGGGCCCTGGTGAATGTATATGAGTCTGATATTGCCAAAATAAAGGAAGGCGACGAGGTGAGCATCTCGATCCTGTCTTATCCGGATAAAAAATTTACGGGCAGGATCAGCAAACTGTATAACATCCTGGATACCGACAGCAAAGTCATGAATGCAAGAGTGGTGATCAGCAATCCGGATCTTTTGTTAAAGCCGGGGATGATGGCTTCGGTCAGGATTGCTGCTACGGATGGCTCGAGCCTGCCGGTGGTGAGTGCCGATTGCCTGATTTTTGATAACAACAAGTATTATGTCGTAGTGGCTGATCCGGTGAAGAAACTGAAGATACAGGAGGTAGTGCTGGGCAGAAAGTTTGAGGACAAGGCTTATATCAGTAAAGGACTGAACCCGGGAGACCGCGTGGTGGCCTCCAAGCAGTTGTTTCTGTACGATAGTCTGAAACCTTAAGTCCAGTCTTTAATTAAAAATAGATACGATAATGAATAAATTCATTAAGTCCATCATCAGCTTCTCGCTCCAGAATAAATACTTCATCTTTTTCTCTACGTTTATCCTGGTTCTGGCCGGCTACCTGAGCTTCAAACATACGACTATTGAGGCTTTTCCGGATGTCACGAATACGAACGTGACCATCATCACCCAATGGCCGGGCCGCAGTGCGGAAGAAGTGGAAAAATTAGTGACCAGACCTCTGGAGATCGCGATGAATCCTACGGAAAAGAGAACCAGTATCCGCTCGTCTTCCTTATTTGGCTTGTCCATTGTGAAAATCACTTTTGAGGACAATGTGGATTACCAGTTTGCGCGGGTGCAGATCAACAATCACCTGGATGATGCTGACCTGCCTGCCGGAGCGAAACCGGAGGTACAGCCTCCTTACGGGCCAACCGGTGAAATATTCCGGTATACGCTGAAGAGCGACAGCAAGACCATCAGAGAACTCAAGACTCTGCAGGACTGGGTGGTAGAGCGTGAACTGCTTTCTGTACCCGGTATTGCTGACGTGGTGAGTTTTGGCGGGGAAGTTAAAACCTATCAGATCACTGTAGATCCGCAAAAGTCCCTGCAATATGGGGTTACGGCTACGGAGCTTTTTGATGCGGTTTCTAAAAGCAATGTCAACGTAGGCGGGGATGTGATCGAGCAAAGCGGGCAGGCTTATGTGGTACGGGGTATAGGGGTACTCAACAACATTGATGAGATCAAAAATATTATTGTTGATAATTTTAACGGCACACCGGTATTTGTAAAAACCATTGCCGAGGTCACCGAATCTGCACTGCCACGGTTGGGACAGGTAGGCCGCGATTCGGACCCGGACGTGGTGGAAGGTATTGTGGTGATGCGTAAGGGGGAAAACCCGAGCGAAGTGATCCGTGACCTGAAGGAGAAGATCAGCAACATCAACGAAAATATCCTGCCTGCTGATGTAAAGATCAGTCCTTTTTATGACAGGGAGAATCTGGTTAATTTTGCCACGGATACAGTTATGCACAACATGATGGAGGGGATTATTTTCGTCACCCTGATCGTGTTTCTTTTTATGGCCGACTGGCGGACAACACTTATTGTATCGGTCATTATCCCGCTCGCCTTGCTCTTTGCCTTCATCTGTCTGAAACTAAAGGGCATGTCGGCCAACCTGCTTTCTATGGGTGCCATCGATTTTGGGATCATTATAGACGGGGCGGTGGTCATGGTGGAGGGGATCTTTGTGGCACTGGATTACAACTCGAATAAGATTGGTGCCGAGAAGTTTAACCGGATGAGCAAACTGGGCATCATTAAAAAGGCCTGTATGGAAAACGGCAAGGGTATTTTCTTTGCCAAGCTGATCATCATTACCGGGCTGCTGCCGATCTTTACTTTTGAAAAAGTGGAAGGCAAAATGTTTTCACCTCTGGCCTGGACCTTAAGTTTTGCGCTTTTAGGTGCCTTGCTTTTGACTTTTACACTGGTACCGGCAATGGCAAGTGCGTTGCTGAGAAAGAATGTAAAGGAAAAGCACAACATCTTCCTGGAGTTTCTGACCAAAGTGGTGATGCGGGTGTACACTGCCTGTTTTAAAACGAGAAGGCTTGTGTTTGGTATTGCGATGGTGGCGCTCGTAGCCGGATTGTTCAGCTTTAAATTTTTAGGTACGGAGTTTTTGCCTTCTCTGGATGAGGGTTCTATCTATGTGCGTGCAAGTGCGCCATTGAGTGTATCATTGAATGAAACGAAGAAATTGTCCAATGAAATGAGGAAGATCTTTTTAGGTTTTGATGAAGTGAAACAGGTAATGTCGCAAACGGGCCGTCCTAATGATGGTACGGATGCTACAGGTTTTTACAATATGGAATTCCTTGTGGATATTTATCCGAAGGGGGAATGGAAGCGCAGGCAAACCAAGGAGCAGCTGGTGGAACGGATGCAGGAAAAACTAAAGGGTTTTCCCGGTATCAGTCTGAACTTTTCCCAGCCGATATCGGATAATGTGGAGGAAGCTGTTTCAGGGGTAAAGGGCTCGATTGTGGTGAAGATGTTTGGCAATGATTATGCTTTCATCGAAAAGAATGAGGAGCGCATCTATAACATTTTGAAAACGGTGAATGGCATTGAAGATCTGGGTATCCTGAGGAATCTTGGTCAGCCGGAACTGCAGATCAACCTGGATCAGAGCAAAATGGCACTGTATGGAGTAAGAACGGAGGATGCGAATTCTGTGATAGAAATGGCCATAGGCGGCAAAACAGCTACTGAGATTTATGAGGGGGAAAGAAAGTTTGACCTGCGGATCAGGTATCCGGAAGATTTCAGAGCCGATGAGGCTTCTATTGGTGCCTTGCGCATTCCTACCATTTCAGGGAATAAGGTTCCGCTGAGTGAGATCTCTGCCATCCGGAAAATCACCGGGCCCAGTATCATTTACAGGGATAAACATGAGCGTTACGGGGCGATTAAATTTTCGATCAGGGGACGGGATATGGGGAGCGTGATTGCTGAAGCGCAGGCTAAGGTCAAAGCGGAGCTGAGTCTGCCCAAAGGATTCCGGCTGGAATGGGCGGGAGATTTTGAAAACCAGCAGCGGGCGATCAGCAGGTTGTCCCAGGCGGTGCCCATCAGTTTGCTGCTGATCTTTTTTATCCTGTTTGTGCTGTTTGGAAACATCAAGGATTCTCTCCTGGTACTCAACAATGTTCCTTTTGCGATGGTTGGCGGAATACTGGCTCTGCTGGCCACGGGGGTTAACTTTAACATTTCGGCGGGTATTGGTTTCATCGCATTGTTCGGGATTTGTGTCCAGAACGGGGTGATCCTGATCACCAGGTTTAAGAGCAATATCGTGGAATTGAAACACCGCCATGACTGGACGTTTGAAGATGCGATAAAAGACGGGGTTTCGGGCAGGATGCGACCTGTGATCATGACGGCACTGATGGCTGCGATAGGTCTGATGCCTGCTGCCCTGTCAACAGGTATTGGTTCTGAGGCCTCCAAACCTCTGGCCATTGTTGTGATAGGTGGTTTGGTGACCAATACGGTGTTCAATCTTTTTGTATACCCAATTGTGTTTTACTGGGCATACAAAAAGAAAGTATCGCATATGCGACTGGAAAGAATCATTAAGGGTTAGGGATTACATGTCCGGTGCTTTATAGAGCTGAATGGCTGAAAGTGCCGGACATGCATTGGCCTCCAGGATATTGACACGGATCTTCGTCGTGTTTACCGTTGGAAATATCAGGATCCTTTTATGACCTATAGTCGTCTGCTTATCGAGCTGTTTGAAGGCTGTGCCGTCCCAGTACTCTACGGAAAAGGATTTGATCCGCTGACCAAGCAGGATGTTTTCCTGCAGCAGGATGCGGTTTACATCGGTTGCTTTGCCCAGGTCAATGGTTATGGATGCGTTTTTCACATTATCATCGGCAGCCCAGTAGGTATTGTTTGATCCGTCGGTCAGGTTTTGGGCAGCATAGGTTTTTGCGTTACCTCTTACGTTGGTTGCGGTTACCTTTTTGCCTTTGGCCAGGTCTGTTTTGTAAGCGGCGTCCAGGTATTTCCTCAGTTCCATCAATCTGGTAGAGTCGGCCGGGTGAATCAGCCCGTCACGGTTTACCGGAACATTGAGCAAAAGGTTGCCGTTTCTTCCTACAGAAGTATTGTAGATGGATTCCAGCTCCTGCAGGGTCTTTACTTTATCATCGGTAGATGCACTGTAGAACCAGCCTGGTCTGATGGAAACGTCCACTTCGGCAGGGATCCAGTATTTGCCATGCTCATCTCCGGTGTTCAGTACTTTTGCAGCGGGTGCTTTCGCGCCTACGCCAAAACCATCTGTATTGAGGGTAGACCAGTTGGTTTCACCGGCTATGCCGCTTTCGTTACCCATCCAGCGGGCATCAGGGCCAATGTCACTGAAAATAATAGCCTGAGGATTGTTTTTACGAACTACACTGTAGAATTTGGGAAAGTCATAGTCCTGGTTTTTTTCATTCTCTCCTTTGGCACCGTCAAACCATTGTTCGAAGATGGGTCCGTATTGTGTATGGACTTCGTTAAGGGTCTTGGCAAAAATATCATTGTATTTGTCTGTTCCGTAATCGGGGTGGTTCCTGTCCCAGGGTGAGAGGTAAACACCGAATTTTAATCCGTATTCCCTGCAGGCGGCAGAGAGTTCTTTTAACACATCACCTTTGCCGTTTTTCCAGGCGCTTTCCCTTACGGTATGGGTACTGAATTTACTTGGAAACAGGCAGAAGCCGTCGTGGTGCTTGGCGGTGATGATAATGGCTTTCATCCCGGCAGCTTTAGCCGTTCTTGCCCATTGGCGGGCGTCCAGCTTTTTTGGATTAAATACTTTCGGATCTTCATCTCCATGCCCCCATTCCTTATCGGTAAAGGTATTGGGTCCGAAGTGAATGAACATATAGTATTCCATCTGCTGCCAGTCATACTGGTATTTATTGGGAATGGCACCATATGGTTTTGGTGCTGTAACAGCGGATTGCGCAAAGCTGTTTGCAGCCAAAAACAGCAGACAAAGTGCTGCCGCAGAGAAGTTGAAGGTTAGTTTCATTGTATTGTTTTAGTACGCATTCAAGATAGCCATTTTTCTTTCTTCTTCTAAATCAGATTGAAAATCGAGGAGGGCTTTCTTGAATTTTAAATGGGTACGCTGAACAATCGTGTGAAAATCTAACAAACAAATGGATTCTTTTACAAATGATTCTACCTGATAATGATCATTTCCAAAGAGATAATCTATCTCCTTCCTGAGTTTCTGAAAAACAGATGGATTCTTGTCAGTCATATCTTCTTCCATCAAACGTTCTGAACCGGACTTCAGGAGTGCTGAAGCTTCCAGATACAATTGAATCTGGCGGTCCCAATCCTGCTTAATAGTACAGTAAGTCAGATACATGTGCTTCAATGGTTCTATCTGAAAGGTTACACCAGCTATAAAATGGAAATACCTAAAAATATGCTGGTCTATATTATCCAGTATTGGGTTGTTGAAAAGTTCATCAGCTGTATAGATGGGAATGGGTACAGGCTTCTGATAAATTTCCTCAAGATTGCAGGTGTAGGGGTCTCTGATGTCAAAATAGCCTTTGTAAAGATCAGAATAGGGAGAATTATTCTTGCACATGGTGTTGATTGGTTTGATTAATGCAAATTAGTTAAATTCAAGTGTTTACGAAACTAATCTGCCAATAATTTGTTATATACTCAGGATTATATATACGTATTAAAAGATTTATCCGGATGATGGCACACGAACATAATTTCAAACTGAAGTCCGGCAATTTTTCGACCGGGCACCGGAAAGATGAAAATATAGGCATAACTGAGCGCATGGTTTCCATGTTTTTGGGTGGAGTTCTGATTGGAAGAAACATCACAAGTCCTTTTAAAGCTCCTTTTCTTTATGGCGCGTATCTGACTTACAGGGCGTTTACAGGCAGGTGCCTGCTGTATGAGCGGCTCGGCATTAATGCGAAACACTCCAGAGCGGTAAACATCAGGGGAGAATTTGAGATTGACCGCCCTCCATATGAAGTATACAGTTATTGGCAGAACCCCGGTAATCTTACCGGAAGTATCAGGCATTTAATGAGCGGAAAAGTGAATGACTTTTTCTCTAAACACTGGGATGCAGAAATTGTAAAAGATGAACCCGGAAGGTTGATTGGCTGGCGGTCTGTAACGGGTTCAGTAGTGAATCATGTCGGAAAAGTCATCTTTGAAGATACAGCTGACAGAAAAGGTACTTTACTAAAGATAGTCATCTCTTATCACCCGCCGGCAGGTGGTCTGGGAATTGGTGCGGCAAAACTCCTGAACCCGTATTTTGAGCATTTGCTAAAAAAAGAGATCAGGAGTTTTAAGCATCATATTGAAAAATAATAACAGATTGGTCTAGGATGCCATGGTTGCTGCGCCAACACCTGCAACGACCATAAAGACGATGGCAAGAATATAAAATGCGATGATCACAATCGTGAAAATGCCCCAGAATTTGAACAGGGATTTCATTTTACTCATAGCGATACTTAAGCTCGGTTGATCGGCAAATAAAACGGCTGTTTTAGCAGATCTTGAATATTTGAACATCAGCAGACTCGGGTAAAAATAAAACAGCGCGATAAAGAGGTATAAAACGGTTATAAAACCACCTCCAAGCTTAGAGATAAGTGCACCTCCCGGTCCCATTGCGTTCCCAATGGTACTCATCAGGGGACCAACTGTAAATGCACTGACGACCATAAGACCGGTCAGAATGAATCCGACAATCGACAAAAAATGCGTCCATTTGGCGGTTTCATAAATATAACTCCGTATGTCTTCAGTAATGATCAGGGCTTCCATTTCATCTTCATGTTCTACTGGAGCCGTTTCTTCGGGTTGTTTTTCTTCGTAATTGTCCATGTTTTGATGCTGTTAATTTTTAAGGGTTTTAGCTACCCTAAACATAAAGATTATTTTTAAAAAATTGATACCTTTGCCGGCTAATCAAGAAAAAAACATCCATGGCATTACAATGTGGTATAGTTGGTTTACCAAATGTTGGTAAATCCACTTTATTTAACTGTTTATCTAACGCAAAAGCTCAGGCTGCAAACTTTCCTTTTTGTACTATAGAGCCGAATATCGGTGTCATCACCGTTCCGGATGACAGGCTGACCAAACTGGAAGAACTGGTAAAGCCAAATCGCGTAGTTCCAAATACAATAGAGATCGTTGACATTGCAGGTCTTGTTAAAGGTGCTTCAAAAGGGGAAGGACTGGGTAACCAATTTTTGGGTAACATCAGGGCAACCAATGCGGTCATCCACGTTCTGCGCTGCTTTGATGACGGAAATGTAATTCATGTGGATGGTTCAGTAGATCCGATCCGCGATAAAGAAATCATCGATACAGAATTACAGCTAAAGGACCTTGACACCATAACCAAACGTATCCAGAAGGTAGAAAAAATGGCTAAAACGGATAAAGAGGCCAAAAGAACCTTCGATATCCTGAGTGTTATAAAAACACATGTAGAAAGCGGAAAATCTGTAAGATCGGCTCCGGTTTCAGCAGAAGATTTTGAGTTTATCCAGGATTTGGGATTGCTTACTCAAAAACCCGTACTGTATGTATGTAACGTAGATGAAGGTTCTGTAATTAATGGAAATGCTTATGTGGACCGTGTAAAGGAAGCCGTAAAGGATGAAAATGCGGAAGTATTGGTTATTTCAGCCAAAATAGAATCTGAAATTGCAGAACTGGACAGTTATGAGGAGCGTGAGGAGTTCCTTGCTGATCTTGGTTTAACGGAATCAGGTGTAAACAAACTGATCGTTGCGGCCTACAGGTTACTGGATCTGTATACTTATTTTACAGCAGGCGTACAGGAAGTAAGGGCCTGGACGATCACCAAAGGTTTTACTGCGCCACAGGCTGCAGGTGTGATCCACACGGACTTTGAAAAAGGATTTATCCGGGCAGAGGTGATCAAATACGAAGATTTCGTTAGCCTGGGTTCTGAAGCTGCGTGTAAGGATGCCGGAAAACTGGGTGTGGAAGGAAAGACTTATGTAGTTGAAGACGGAGACATCATGCACTTCCGTTTTAACGTTTAAAGCAGAACACCTGTAAGGAACATCACCGCTACAGAGAAATAAATAATTAAACCGGTCACATCTACGAGAGTGGCTACGAAAGGTGCTGATGACGTAGCAGGGTCAGCACCTAATTTTTTGAGCAGTAACGGCAGCATGGAACCTGCCAGAGAGCCCCAGAGGACTACTCCTACCAGCGCCACTCCTACTGTGATACCGATGAGCATCCAGTGTGGCCCGTACATATCGGTAAAGAATGTCCAGGCAAATATTCTTAGGAAACCAATAGACCCCAGTACGAGTCCGAGCATGAGTCCTGAGATGATCTCGCGCCGCATGACCCGCCACCAGTCGCCTATGGTAATTTCTCCGAGCGCCATGGCCTGAATGATCAGTGTAGAGGCCTGGGAACCACTGTTCCCACCGCTGGAAATGATCAGGGGTACAAACATGGCCAGTATCACGGCTTTGGCGATATCTGCCTCGAAATGCGCCATGGCTGTTGCGGTGAGCATCTCCCCCAGGAAAAGTACAACCAGCCAGCCGATCCGTCTTTTAAACAGCCCAAGAATAGGCATGTCCAGATAGGGCTCATCCAGGGCTTGGGTACCTCCGATTTTATGGATATCTTCGGTATATTCTTCGTTTGCGATCCACAGGATATCATCAACGGTCACAATACCGAGCAGAACATTATTGTCGTCAACAACAGGCAGGGCTACCCGGTTATTCATCCTGAAGATATTGATGGCTTCTTCCTGGTGGTCACTGGCCTTAAGTGCTATCAAACGCTGATCGGTAAGGTCGCCGATCTTTGCTTCAGGATCGGCAAGGAGTATCTCCCTGATCCTGATGTCATCCAGCAATATGCCGTCTTTGTCGATCACATATACAACATCGATGGTTTCTGAGTTTTTACCGTAGCGTCTGATGTGCGAAAGTACACGGGTTACGGTCCAGTCTTTTTTTACGGCGACATAGTCCGGTGTCATTAACCTGCCGATACTGTCTTCTTCATAGCCCAGCAGGGAAAGTGCCTCTATTCTGTCTTTAGCCGGCAGCAGGATGATCAGCTTTTTAACTGCATCGCCCTTCAGTTCGCTAAAAAGTGAGGTACGATCATCGGGGGGCAGGAGATTAATCAGTTCTGCCAGTTTATTGCCGGGAAGTTTTTTAATGATCTTTTCCTGTGTGGGAAAGTCAAGAATACGAAACACATTTACTGCTCTTTTAACGGATAGTGTTTCAATAAATTTAACAGCATACTGAGGGAGTTCGTCTATGAGATGTTCTACGTCTGATATGTTCAGATCATCCAGATAAACTTTTAATTGTGCCTGGTCTTCAAGCTCTAAAAGCCTTACGATTTCTTCAACAACTGCCTCTTCCATATTCTTAAACTTCTTTTACATGATGCATTCTGCTTTACAGGACGCAAAAATGCCTTTTTATTTTTAAAAACTAGTTTTTAACTACAATTAATTTGACATTAATTCAGGATGCCGGCATACTTTCTTTAAGTTTGACAAAAGACCATTATAAATCTTAAATGTTTAACAGGAAAATTATGATATCCGCTATCTGGTACGGCAGCGTAAGTTTAGCAATACTGTACTCCGGTTCGGGAAAAGCAGGCGCGCAAGTGCCCAGGACTAATAAAATCTCTATAAAGCTTCAGCTCGGCAACTCATCTGCAGTAAAAGTGGAAAAGGCTCCGCTGAAATACAACAAGCAGATGGCCTTTAGCTTTACTCTGGATGATGGTTACCGCTCTGCATTTCTTTGTGCTTATCCTTTATTGAATGGCGGCAAGATCAGTCCGTCATTTACGGATGAGTGGAGTCAGGATGAAGGTGGTGACGGCAGTTTATCTAAAGGGCTTCATTTTTCTGATGGCTGTGGTCATGCGGTTCCCTTTCGAATGGGAGTAGCCATTAATGCTTCCAGCTTAAGAGACAAACCTGCCAACAGGGGAAATCTGTCATGGCAGGAAGTAAAAACGCTGTACCATTCGGGCTGGGACATTCTGAACCACAGTTTTCAGCATGCGACCAAGCATGGCACAGCTTACGAAAGCGAAGTGGTCAGGAACACCGAAGCAGTGGAGCAGCAGCTCGGTTTCAGGATGACCCAGTTTGTAGTGCCGGGCGGAGAATCTGATCCTGGATATGATATGGAATATGCTAAGGCTGCTTTCAAAAATGGCGTTCTGGCGGTAGCGACCACCAGTGGTCCGGGGCCGGTGATCGAGGTTGAGAAACCTCAGGATCTCCATCAGCTGATCTTTCAGCGGGCCTTTGCCAAAAGTAACGCGGATGATAAGAACTACACCTTAATGAATCAATATTTAAGAAGGATAGATTCACTGATCAAAAGGCCTGAAAAATTATGGTACAATGAATTCTCTCATGGTGTAGGCAACAGCAATTTATGGGGAATCAGCCTGGTATACAGTGATTTTAAATATTACATGACCAACCTGGCGAAAAAACATGGTCAAACCGGTTCTGATCAATTGTGGATGGCCCCCTGGCAGGAGGTTTATGAATACATCTGGCTGAGAGACCGGGTCAGGGTCAACTCTGTGCAGAAAGGCCGTATTGTTACTATTGTTCTTGATTTCCCGGAATTACCTCCGGGTTTCAGGTACAAAGATCTGTCACTTATTGTCGGATCCAAATCCGGATTCCGTGTGCTTTCAAATACTGCGGGCTGTAAGATTACAGACAACGGCACCGGCAGTCACAATTTACTGAACATACAGTTCTGCAAATGATTTAACATACGCTTAAACACCTGATTTTACTGGAGGATTAACTTGTCAGCTCAACCGGTTGAATGACTTGAGTCCTTTAAATGAAACTTACGGAGCGTAATATCTATCTGTTACTGATAAGCCTTGCAGCACTCTTCAGTAGTCTTGCTGTTTTTGGTGGTATAATGGAACCTGACGGAGCATTATATGCGGGGATTGCAAAAACAATGATCTTAAAAAATGACTGGATCAACTTGTATGTGAATGGCAGGGACTGGCTGGATAAACCGCACCTTACATTTTGGATTACATCTTTTTCTTTCAGAATATTCGGCACCTCTGCTTTTGCGTATAAAATCCCTTCACTCCTGCTGACTTTATCGGGTGCCTATTACCTGTACTTGTTTGCCAAAACCATTTACAGCCAAAGAATTGCTTTAGTAAGTGTACTGATTTTTCTTACTGCGCTGCATCTTACCATTTCCAATTTCGATGTAAGAGCAGAAGGATACCTGACTGCTTTTATAATGGCAGCGACTTACCATTATTATAAAGCGCATCGGGATGCTTACTGGCATATTGTACCGGGTTCTTTCTTCTGCGCCTGTGCAATTATGGTTAAAGGGATATTTGTAGTGATTCCTGTTTTTGCAGGTTTCATCGTTTACTGGCTGCTCACAAGGGATTACAGGCAATTGCTGAAGCCTAAGTGGTGGATTGCCATGTTGCTGATCCTGATCTTCATTATTCCTGAGCTGTATGCTTTGTACAGGCAGTTTGACCTCCATCCCGAAAAAGTAATCTTTGGTCAAAACGGTGTATCGGGCATCCGGTTCTTTTTTTGGGATAGTCAGTTCGGGCGTTTCCTGAACAATGGTCCGATAAAAGGAAAAGGCGATGTTTCGTTTTTCCTCCATACCTGCTTATGGGCATTTCTACCCTGGTCTCTTTTATTTTATTCTGCTGTGTTTAATCTCTTCAATAAAAAACACAGAACAGCGCAGCCGCCTGAAAGCATAATCGTATGGGCCTCTGCGTCAGTAACATTTTTGATCTTTTCTTTTTCGAAATTTCAATTGCCACATTACATCATCATCCTTTTTCCGCAGTTTTCCCTGATTACCGCACTTTATTTATGCAGCCTGAAAGAGCAGGCACTGCGCATTTTTAACCGTATACAAAATGGCATCTTTATCCTTGTGGTAATTCTGATTTCCACAATAACCTTATTGTTCCGGTTCCCTTATATATACCTGTCGAATGGTATGCTGCTGCTTATTTTACTGCCTGCTCTTGTGTTGTTCAAAAAGCAGACTGTTCTTTCTATTGTAACCAGCGGCACTCTGCTGGCCCTGGGAATTATGGTATTCCTGTATCTTTTCTTTTATCCTCCGCTATTGAATTACCAGGCAGGAATGCTGGCCGGAAAATGGCTTAAAAAAAACCATCCTGAGGCAAAAGCCAAAATCTGGATGGATGCAAATTCATTTGCATTCAGTTTTTATGCGCCGGGTGAAGTGGCATACCTCAACAGCTGCTCCGCTATTGAAAAATCCGGAGATCTGAAGCATGCGATCTTTTATACTTCGGAAACTGATCTGTCCGGCCTCCGTGAGAAATATAAGGTTGAGATTTTAAAAGCATTTGAATTCTACCGGATCACAAAACTAAAAATTAAATTTTTAAGCGTCAAAACACGGAGCTCAACACTTGACCATTACTATCTGGTTCAGTTAAAGCAGCGTCATTAATGCTTATAAATAAAGTGGCGTCATCTGCCTCCAGTAACGTGGTCTGTGTGCATTACTTTCCCATAAAAATAAATGATTTGAAACCCCCTTGTTCCAGAGCAACTGGCTGAATTCTTTGTTTACCTGTAAAAAAGGGTCTGTCTGACCGATGGCCAGTATGACCTCCAGATTTCTGACCGCATTTAAAAGGTAACCGTCGTTTAAATTGGCCATATACTGGCTTGGCATATTAAAGTAAATATGTTCATTGTGGTAACCATGAAAAAGATCCTTAAAATGATCATAATCTTTGGTCAGGTCGTACCTTCCGCTGATCCCTACAGCTTTTTTAAACAACCAGGGATATTTCATCGCAATGTTGATGGCGTGATAGGCACCCATACTGCATCCGGCAGCTTCAATGTATTCCCACTGATTTTTTGAACGGATCAGCGGGATCACCTCGGTAAGCAGGTAATCTTCATATTGCAGATGACGCGCTATTCGCACTGAAGGGTGGACGTTGTGATTGTAAAAACTTTCATTATCGATGCTGTCCACACAGAAGATCTGGAGCTCGCCCCTGTTGATTCTATCTTTCAGGGCATTAATAATACCCCAATTTTCGTAATCATAAAATCTGGCCATCCGGGTAGGAAAGAAAAGGACTGCTTTTCCGCTATGCCCAAATATTAAAAGTTCCATGTCCCGCTGTAACTTCGGGCTAAACCATTTGTGATATTCTCTGTTCATTTATAGCAGGAGCTTATGACAGGGAATATCCCAGTTATGTATTACCTGAAAATTAAATAACAGTTAATGATTGTACCATAACTTCGAGTTTACGACTTCCCTCCACAACCGGTATCCGTTTTCATTGAGGTGCAGTCCGTCTTCCATAAAATAGCCGGAATCAGGATTCCCTGAACGATCAAGCATGTGCTTAAATACATCTATGAATTTCCAGTTGTTGTTGCGTTTAATGATCTCACTTTCTATCAGATTATTGGTATATCTAAGCCGGTCTTCTATATGCCAGCGGCTCAGGCTTGGTTTCAGTGAAATAAAATAGCAAAATAAATCCGGCCCAAATCTATCTGCTATTTTTGTGGCGAGCATCTGGTAAAAAATGAAGATCTCTTCGGGATTCCTGCCATCACCCAGATCGTTGTCTCCGGCATAAATCACGATTCCTTTTGGCTGATAATACATCATGATCCGCTCAAAAAACCACACGCAGGCCGCAAGGGTAGAACCGCCAAAACCCAGGTTAGCGGTTCTTACCGCAGAAAAATCCTGATCCAGGTTATCCCACATGCGAATAGAGGAACTCCCATAAAAAATTACTTCGGGATCATGAACCATGTTTAAGCGGTCCCTTTCCAGTCGCTTTACCTCATCTTCGTACCAATACATGTTAATTTATCTGTACCGATAAAGATAATAACATCCATTACACGGAGCCTTCTATCTCCATATTAAGTTTTCAGGTCAAAATACTTTTGCAAAGCCACCTTTCTTAATGCCTGCTTAACATTGCGGTCCGGACTATTTCATCCTGATCTCCAGTCTGATTTCTGTACCCTGCCCTGCGGCAGAGGTGATCTTCAGATTTCCTTTGAGCAATTCAGCACGTCTGGCCATATTCGTCAGGCCGTTTCCACTGTTGGCATTGTTCACATCGAAACCCTGACCGTTATCTTTTATCCTCAACACTACTGAAGTGTGGGTAAGATTAAGACTGATGTCTACAAAACCGGCAGCGGCATATTTTGAGATATTGTTCAGCGCTTCTTTAAAGATCAGGAAAAAGTGCCGGCGGTCGTCCATTGTAAATTTAATATTTCTGGTTATCTCTCCGCTTTGAAAACTATAATCAATGTTCTGTGGTTCCAGAACACTGGCTGTATATTCACGCATCCTGGCTGCAATCCTGATGAGGTTGTCATTATCAGGTTTGATGCTCCAGACAATATCATCCATAGACTCCATCATCTGGCTGCTGTTTGCACTAATGCGGGACAAATAATCCTTTGCGGTACTTTGATTTTCATCCAGCTTCAGGCTGGCCATTTCGCTCAGGATGTTAATGGAAGTCAGGGTCGAGCCCACGTCGTCGTGCAAATCTCTTGCAACCTTCTCTCTGATCATCTGAACCTCGAGCAGTCTCCTGATCCTTAGTCTGTAAATGATGTAAAATGGTATAGCTGAAATCAGCAGAATCAGCATCAGAAACCACCAGGTTTGCCAGAATGCAGGAGCGATATTGATGGTTAAGGAGGTAATCTCCGGAGAAAAAACACCGTTACTGTTCTGTGCTTTTACCATAAAAGTGTATACCCCGGGCGACAGGGAAGCAAAATTGGCAGACAGCACATTTTCTGCTCTTACCCAATCCTTGCTGGCACCTCCGAGTTTATAATAGTACCTAAGCTTATTGCTTTGGGTGTAAGAAAGCGCTGCAAATGATATACTGATGAAGTTCTGATCGTGCTTTAGATGAATCCCACCTTCTTTCAGGATAGAGTCGACCAGAAGGTATTTATCAAACAACTTAAAGTCAGTTATAGTGACGTTCGCTGGTTTAAAAGATTTGCTCAGGTATTCAGGGTTGAAAATGACAAAATCTTTTTCGCTGCTGAAGACAAGGTTTCCGGTGCTCAGTTTTGCCGTTTTATTCATCAGGCTGGCATTACCTGCGATGTCTGTCAGTCCGTCCCTCTTATCGTACATTCTGAATACCTGGTTCTTGGGATCATACCTGCAGACCCCACCTATGGTACCCATCCATAGATAACCCCGATCATCGGTCTGCAAAGAAATGACAACTCTCTGGGGCAATCCGTCATAAGCGGTGATCTGTTTTATTTTACCGGTTTTAAGGTTTAGCAGATCCAGATTTGCACTGCAGGAGATGGCTAATATGGAATCATTCAGCAATATCATATCTGAAATATGATTGGTACTAAGTCCCCTGCCCTGTACATTCTGAGTATAATTTTTTACTGGTCTGCCAGTCTTCTGATCAAAGAGAAAAAGACCCCTTCCATCTGTTGCCACCCATAAATTGCCCTGTTTATCTTCGTAAATCCTGGAGATGGCATTTTTAAGGTTTGTTATAAATTCAAAATCCCCGCCTCTTTTTTTTCTAATCAGGTATCCCTGCTGAGTTCCAAACCACAATTGTTTATACCTGTCCAGGCATAATGTTCTGGTCGTGGAATTTCCAAACTGCGGGGCATTTATGAATTCCGATTTTTGGGTAAGGAAGTGGTACCGGATCAGCCTGCCCGCCTGGCAGGCCATCCAAAGTTCATGATCATCTTCTATTTCCAGGGCGTCCCATACCTGCATATAATTCTTATCATTCACAGGCATGGCTTTGTAAATGGCCTTTGTGATTTCAGGCAATCCGGTCAAACCAAGTGCATTGTCATACTGCTGTATGCTCACTTTATTTCCCCAGGAAGTAAATATCAACCGGTTAGCGGAGAGCTTTTTTACATTTGTGATATCTGAATCCCCAAAGTAAGGAATGTTACCATTCCTTACTTTATCTTCGAGTACAGAAGCGATGTAGAGGCCATTATCGGTAGCTACCCAAATGTTCTTATCCCTGTCTTCAAAAACCTGGTAAACGTGGTTAACCCTGATCCCTTTTAAGCTATTCCGGGGATTATAAAATTTGAGGAAGCGTCTGGTTTTTTCATCAAAAATATTAAAGGTTCGTTCTCCATATCCCCATATAATGCCTCTCTTCTGTGTGGAACCGATGAAATCATGATAAATGGAGCCTTCTTCTTTTTCGTAGCTTATAATTTCGGCCTTGTTTTTTCTGAGATCCAGAAGATAGAGTATAAAATCCTTGTAATTGAGCCAGGTATGCACAAATATCCTGTCTTTGTCATCCATGCTGAAATTGGATATAAAGCCAATGCCTTTCGCCAGTTTTAATGCAGTTAGCTCTCTGGGATTGTATTGGGAGGTATAGAATTTCTGATCCTTTATATGGTAACAGCCAAGTCCCTTTATTCCGCCAATCCAAAGATTACCCTCTTTATCCTGCTTCATGGATGATGGACGCCAATCTTCGTCATATGTTAAAACAGAAAGATTTTTTTCAAAGGCTCTGTTTTTTGCATTGTAGACAAAAATACCAAAGTCTTTAATGATTAAATAAGTATTCCCCCGGGCATCACGAAACAACTCCAACATGTATTTTTCGGTCAATGTCATCAGTTTACTGATGTCGATCTTTTGGAAAGTATAATCATTGGTATTGAAAAGCCCGATGGTCTGCCCCATTTTTAGCCAGAGCTGCTCCGGGTTACCTGCGGGCAGGATCTGATCTACCGGAAGCGCAGGAAGCCGTTCGCTGCTCCTGCTTCTGTAGGTTTGGGTAAATTGGTAGCCATCATACCTTTGCAGTCCGTTTTTGGTTCCTACCCAGATGTATCCGTCAGCAGATTGGGCGACACAGTTTACAAAATTGGATGAAAGCCCTTCACTGGTTGAAATCCGGGTAAAAATGACCTCATATCCAAAAAGATTAAAGGGCATTAAACAGAAAAGCAATGCGCCTGAGAACAGCAGCCTTAGTCTGGAGAACATGTTAAACAGATCTTAAATGGCTTCCAAAGGAAGTTCTCTAACAAAAATAGTCAAATAATTTAAAATCTTTCACAGACAGGTAAATTCATGGCGGAGAAGGCTGTTTATACAGGTGTTGTGTATTTTTTATGTTTCTGACTAAGAATAACTTCTAACAACCTTAATGGTGGCTTAATACGCCATTACATAATTTTGCTGCATCAAGATGATGAAGGGTAAATCTGACAAAGAACTTTTTCAAGCCATATGTTTAGGGGACGAGTATGCCTTTCAATGCATATTCGACCGCCACTGGCAAGCATTATTCACTTTTGTTTGCAAACTGATCAGCGACGAAGATCAGGCAAAGGATGTGCTGCAAAATGCTTTTATTGAAATATGGCATAAAAAAGAAAGTCTGATTGTTGAGGATTCTGTTATGCCCTATTTGATTGCAATTACTAAAAATGAGGTAATGTCCCTGTTCCGGAAAGATAAGATCCGCCTTGCCGGCGATGAAATCCTGATCGCGAATTTAAAACGTGTAAACCGTCCTGACGAACATTTAATTGCGGGTGAACTGCAAATGGCTATTGACACTGTACTTATTAAGATGCCATTCAATATGCGTCAGTGTTTCCAGCTGAGCAGGTATGAACAGAAACCGATTCGCGACATTGCAAACGAACTCATGCTCTCTGAGCAAACGGTAAAAAACAACATTTCAGAAGCGTTAAGACGTCTTCGCAGCCATTTGACGGGGTATTCTTCAGGCCATCTGGCATTGTTTTTACTCCTGCTGATAAACTTAACCTAAGCTTAACCATGGCTTAAAGTACTTTTTCGGCTTTCAAACGCTTTACAGCAGAATGAAGGCTAAGGAACAACAGTTTTTAACTGAAAAATTTAATGACTATCAAAACGGGCTATTGAGCGATCCCGAAAGAAAGATCATCGAGGAATGGTTTGATGCTAAAATGGGAAACGATGCTATAGATTCCAATCCCAATAACTTAAGAGCGGCAAGACTCCGGCAAGAGTTATTCGCAAATATCAGGCAGGCAATACCTCATGACAGGGTTAAAAAAAACTGGTACAAACACGGATGGTTTCAGGTTGCCTGTACGCTGCTGATACTCTCAGGACTTTCATTTTTTGCACTGACTTCTCCGGAGAAAGACGAGGCCAGGCCTCAGGTTGTATGGCAAAGTTACAGCACTTCAAAGGGTGAGGTTAAAAAGATTCTGCTGCCTGATGGTACCACAATCTGGATGAATGCGGGAACTAAAATCCGGTTGGGTTCAGATTTCGGTGCATCAAATTCCAGAAAACTACAAATGGATTATGGAGAAGCATTCTTTCAGGTGAAGCGTGACACGCTCAAACCTTTTTCTATCACCACTCAGAACTTCGTAACCACCGTACTGGGTACGTCCTTTAACATTAAATCCTACCCGGAGCTGAAATCTTATAAAGTTGGGGTAGCGACAGGAAAAGTAAAGGTTGATTATCATAAAGACGGCAAAATTATCGTACTGAGCAGCGGGCTGGTTAGAGATCAGGTACTTACCTACAGTCACGATACACAGAAGGCATCGATTGTTCTTCGGGATGTTGCGCATTTAACCGAATGGAAATCAAACCGTTCACTGCATTTCGAGAACCTGACTCTGGCACAGATCGGGGCAGAGCTTTCCAGGCAGTATAATATTGAAGTTAAAATATCCGGACCGTCAAACACCGGACAGACTTATACGCTGCAACTGGAACACCAGGAGATTCAAACGGTGCTCCGGCAGATCGTATTAAAAACAGGTATCAGTTACCAGCTTACCAACAAAGTTTTAACTCTTAACCCAGGCATATGAGATAAAGAACCGCTAATAAAATAAAAAAGCCGAAAGTGTTTCCCCACTTCCGGCTCCGTTTGGAACTGAAGCAGTTCCATTCCACTTAACTAATTCAGAAAAATTAATCAAAGCAATTAAATATGCAACATTATTACCAGTATTTAAAAAATACGAATACAAATATTTTGTTTTTCATAAAGCAAAACCTGATACCTGCAATTGTCATACTCTTCCTGATGACCAGTAATTCTTATGCGCAATCTACAGACGCCTCAGTTAGCGGAAAGGTGACAGATGAAAAAGGAATTGTTATTCCAGGAGCATCGGTAGTGCTCCGCAATGAATCAAACGGTTTCCGTGCGGTAACGACAACCAATAAGGATGGGGTTTATTCCTTGATTCAACTGCCATTGGGTAAACCATATACGATCACGATCACCTATGTAGGTTATCCGAAACAGGTTAAAACAGATTTTGCCCTGAACCAGGGTGATAATATTGTAGCGAACTTTCGTATGACTGAAGGCGGCAACGAGCTGAAGGAAGTTCAGGTGAATGCCAATTCCCTGACCAAGCGTATTGACAGGCTGGGATCGAGCACGGCAATTACTGCTCAAAATATTCAGCAACTGCCAACCCAAAACAGGAACTTCAACAATCTATCGGCTCTGGCACCTACAACAAACGGAACAAACATCAGCGGACAGCGTGCGTCTTCTACCAATTACCTGATCGATGGGGCAAGTGCAAGAAACAACCTGACTTCAGGAGCAATCGGAAGTGGTCCTTATTCTCTGTCACTTGAAGCCATCAGAGAATTTGAAGTTGCTACCAACGTATATGATGTGATCAAAGGGCGTGAAGGTGGCGGTACAGTAAGTGCGGTAACCAAATCAGGTACGAATACACTTACGGGCTCAGTTTTTGATTATTACCGTTCAGACTTTTTAGCGAGCCCTTATGACATTCGGGGGAATAAACGTGAGCAGAAGTTTACTACGAATCAGTATGGTTTCAGTTTAGGTGGAGCGCTTATTAAAGACAAACTGCATTTCTTTACTGCCCTGGACCGTCAGGATGAAAGTATGCCATTCTTTATCGCCGATATCCGCGACAAGGATGATGAAATCAGCCTTGGCATCAGTAAGGGTGCATTGGATAGTGTAATCAACATAGGCCGTGCAAAATATGGTTTGGGAAGTGGCCCCCAGGTTGGTGAGTTCAAAAGAAAAACGCTTGCCAATACTTTCTTTGCTCGTTTAGACTGGCAGATCAACGACAAGCACAGGTTAACCCTTAGAAATAATTACAGCGACTGGCTTAACCCTGTGAGTAACAGTGACAACTCGAACATCAACTTGTTTGAGGTTTACGGAGATTTTAAATCGCGCGAGAACAGCACTCTGCTTTCCCTGCGCTCACAGTTTAAACCCAATTTCCTGAATGAGTTTAAGCTTCAGTTTCAATCTGCCACCAGGAATTATGTACCGAACAGCGAGCTTCCTGCGGCAAACATTCCAAGGGCTATTGTAACGGTGAGGTCTACCCTGCCTAATGGTACTTTAGGAAGTAAAACCGTGCAATTGGGCGGGCAGCGTTTCTTCCCGGAAAACAATCTGGAGAATCAGTTCCAACTGGTAAATACTTCCTATTATACAGCTGGCAAATATAAGTTCACATTTGGTACGGATAACACCCTGACCTATATGGATACTTATATATCCAGTGAGCAGAACGGCCGTTTCATTTTTAACAGTCTTGCAGATTTCAACAATCTGAATGCCTCTAGATATGCCAGAGAAGCGCCTATTAATGGCGAGCCTTCAGTTCAGCAATATATACTGAATGCTTCCCTGTTCGGACAGGTTGAATTTGACGTAGCGCCAAACATCAACGCCATGTTCGGGGTACGTTATGATGTAACCAGTTTCCTTACGCAGGCAGATTATAACCCGGTAGTGGAAAAAACCCTTGGCCTGAGAACAGACAGTAAGATCACCGATGCAGGTAAGATCCAGCCCCGTTTACAGCTGACCTGGGACATTAAAGGCGAGAAAAAAGACATTATCCGTTTAGGTGGTGGTTTGTTCTCTTCTTATCCCGTCAACTACGCACAGGTAAACAACATCCAGAACAGCGGAACTAAAGTTGCTTCTATCGATGTGTCCCGCCCTGCTGCCGGGCCAAGCCTGGTACCGGTTCCTGACTTTCCTTCCTACAGAAGAGATCCCTCTACTGCTCCGGGTATCATCGCAGGTGTACCATATGTTTCTACGATCAACCTGAACGATCCGAACCTGAAGATGCCTTCTATCTTCAAAGCCAATATGAGTTACAATAAGATCATAGGCGACAGGTTAAGACTGGGTGTCAATTTATTGTATTCGTATACAAAAAACAACTATGTATACCTGGATAGAAACCTTGTTGACAATCCTTATTTCCGCCTAGCCAATGAAGAAAACAGGGGTGTTTTTGTACCAGCTGCTTCCATTACTGCCTCAGGTATCACCAACAATGTACTGGGCAGAAAGACTCAGGAAGTGGGCCGGGTACTGATGCTGACCAATGGTGCCAATTTAGAACAAAAAGCAATGATCCTTGATGCCAGTTTCCGATACCTGAAAGATGGTTATATCAATGTGAGTTATACTTTGAACGATGCTAAAGACAATTCATCTTATAACGGAAACGTTGCCAATACCTCGACTTTCCGCCCTGTGAAATCAGATCCTCGTGATCTTTCCCAGATGGATTATTCAGACAATCAGTACAGGAACAAACTGGTTGTATATGGTACTACGCCGACCTGGAAAGGCTTTTCTTTGAGCGGAACTTTCAGGGGAATTGGTGGCTCCCGTTACTCTTTGACTGTTGACGCAGACTTAAACGGTGACTTTGTAGGTGGCCCCGGTGATGATAATGATCTTGCTTTTGTATTTGATCCTAACAATGCCAGCACCAGTGCTGCTGTTAAGGCCTCTATGGAAAAAGTATTGAACAATCCTGACAACAGGGCCAAGGATTACATCAGGGAAAGTATGGGCAAAATTGCCAATAGAAATGGTGGTGAAAATCCTTTTTCCGGAACCTTTGATCTGAGATTGATGAAAGAATTCAAGACTTACAAGACACAGCGGCTTACAGTGAGTGTAGATGTATTCAATTTTGCGAATCTGCTGAATAAAAAGAAAGGTGTGAATTACAACCTGGGCAACCAAACTTTATTACTGGTGACCAAATTTGACCAGACCAAGCAACAATATGAGTACCGTGTAAACGAGAATGTCGGGGTGACACAAGCAGGTGGCACACCATATCAGATTCAGCTTGGTGCCAGATACTCTTTTTAACTTTTAATAAAATACAATTGATTTAAATAATGGATTCACGCAGAGATTTTATTAAAAAAGCAGCCCTCCTTTCCGGAGGTGCTGCTTTTATCAACAACTTGCCACCTGTTATCCAGAAGGCACTGGCCATCGATCCGGCTTTAGGCAGTACATTTTACGACGCTGAACATATTGTTTTCCTCATGCAGGAAAACCGCTCTTTTGACCATGAGTTTGGCATGCTGCAGGGTGTGCGCGGCTTTAATGATCCAAGGGCGATTGAGCTGCCGAATAAAAACAAAGTATGGCTCCAGTCCAATAAGGAAGGAGAAACCTACGCACCTTTTCATTTGGACATTAAGGAAACCAAAATCGCCTGGATGGGCTCTACACCGCACAACTGGACCGATCAGACGGATGCCAGGAATGAGGGGAAATATGACAAATGGCTGGATGTAAAAAAACCTTATAAGACAACGTATGCACATATGCCACTGACCATTGGTTATTGCAAGCGTGAGGATTTTCCATTTTACTATTCACTTGCTGATGCTTTCACTGTATGTGACCAGAGCTTCTGTTCTGTAATTGCGGGTACACATCCAAACCGCTATTACTGGATGACAGGTACCAACAGGGAGAAAAACACCCCGGAGGGAATAGCTCATGTATGGAATATCAGCAATTATGACAAGCCTACATTAAACTGGAAAACGTTTCCGGAGCGTCTGGAAGAAAACGGAGTTCCATGGAAGATCTATCAGAATGAAACCACGATGGGTTTTGGACTTAACGGTGAAGCAAGTTCCTGGTTAAGCAATTTTGGCACCAATGTGATTGAGTATTTTGAGCAGTATCAAATACGCCTTAATCCGGGAGCGATCGAAAATCTGAAGGAAAAGAAAAGGGTTTTGCTGGAGCAGATCGCTGCCGCCCCTACAGAAAACCTCAGTGCGGAAGAGCAGACAAAAATTGAAGCCGTAAAAAAGCTGCTGCTCAAGACGGAAGAGGATGAGAAAAAATATACCATGGCAGCGCACGATGCGCTTTCTGATCAAACTAAAAAAATAAATGCAAAGGCTTTTGGTTCCAATTCCGGAGACCCGGATTACCACAAGCTGGTACCATTTAAATACGATGAAAAAGGAACTGAACGGGAACTCAATATTCCCAAAGGGGACATCTTCTACCAGTTCCGGAAAGATGTAAACGAGGGAACGTTGCCTATGGTCTCCTGGCTGATGACTCCGGCAAACTTTTCAGATCATCCGGGATCGCCATGGTTTGGTTCCTGGTTTGTAAATGAAGTGATTGAGATTTTGACCAAAAATCCGGAAGTATGGAAGAAAACGATCTTCGTTATGACCTATGATGAGAATGACGGTTATTTTGATCACATCCCGCCTTTTGTACCTCCTCATCCTTTTAAAGCGCATGCAGGAAAGGTTTCTGAAGGACTGGACACCAAACTGGATTTTGCGACCAAATCACAGCAAACCAATCCTTCCATGAAGGAAAGCAATTACAGGGAGGCCCAGATCGGTTTGGGTTACCGGGTACCGATGGTGATCGTTTCGCCCTGGACTCGTGGCGGATATGTTTGCTCGGAGGTGTTTGACCATACTTCTTCATTGCAGTTCCTGGAAACCTTTCTGGAAAAAAAGCTTGGCAAAAAGATTGTTGAAGAAAACATCAGCCCCTGGAGAAGAACTGTTTGCGGCGATCTGACCTCGGCTTTCAGGCCTTACAACGGAGAAAAAATTGACCAGCCGAAATTCCTGGAAAAGGCACCTTTTCTGGAGAAGATCTATTCTGCCAAATTCAAGGAAGTTCCTGATAACTATAAAAAGCTAAGCCAGGAAGAAATTGAACAGATCAACAAAAATCATCAGGAGTCACCCTACTTTCCGCAGCAGGAAAAAGGCATCCGTTCTTCATGTGCCCTGCCTTATGAACTCTATGTAAACGGAACATTTGACAAGGACAGATTCAGCATTAGTTTTAATGCCGCCAATAAAGTATTCGGAAAAAAAGCATCGGGTTCTCCTTTTACTGTTTATGCTGTAAATGCGTTTAAAGGTGAGCTGATGCGCAGCTGGGATTATACCTCAAAAGCTGGCGATACACTGGAAGATGAATGGCTGTTAAAAGACTTCGCTAACGGAAAATACCACTTGAGGGTTTATGGCCCCAACGGGTTCTTCAGAGAATTTGCAGGAGATGACCAGGATCCGGAACTAAAAGTAGAATGCAGTTATGAACAAGACCGGATGAGTCCTTTAAAGTTAAGCGGGAACGTAATTGTTACTGTCACTAACCTCGCAGGCAAGGCCCATGAAATCGAGATCAGCGATCTGAGTTACAAAACGGGGAATAAAACAATAAAAGTACCTGCAAAAGGTAAAGCGAGTCTGGTTCTTGGTCTTGTCAAAAATTTCAACTGGTATGATTTCAGTGTAAAGATCAAAGGAAATTCAGACTTCAGACAAAGGTTTGCAGGGCGGGTAGAAACCGGAAACGTCACCAAAACAGATCCTTTAATGGGCAGAATGATTTAATCCATATGTTGCTTAGACATCAATTACTCTTCCTGTTGTATGTTTTGCTGCAGAGTTTTTCTGCTGCAGGGCAAACTACAAAAACAAATTTGTCAGGGAGAGTAACGGATGATTATGAAACAGTAGTTTCCGGGGCTTACCTTACGCTTACCCACTTACCAACAGGAACGGTATATGGATGCGCCACAAATCCGTCCGGAAGCTATTTCTTTCCTGATCTGAAGCCGGGAGGCCCCTATCAGATCGAAACTACCAATTCAGGCTTAAAAAAATACCAGGTATCTGGTATTTTTTTAAAGCTTGATGAGCCTTCGGTGATGAACATCAGGCTTCAAAGCAGCATCAAAGAACTTCCTGAAGTAAAAATTATAGCAGTAAAGCCCGGTAAATTTCTGCAGCAAAAAAAAAGCGGCCCTAATTTTAATATCCATCATCAGGACATCAGCCTGTTGCCCACGGTAAAACGCAGCATTGCCGATTTTATAAAACTAAGTCCGCAAGCTTTTGGCCCCGCTATAGCAGGAGGCAATTACCGTCAGAATTTCATTACTATAGACGGTTCAGAATTCAACAATAACTTCGGCGTTGGAGACAACCTCCCGGGTAACGGCGCACAACCCATTGCTTTGGACGCCATAGCGGAAATATCTGTAAATGTAGCCCCTTATCATTCGATCTGGGAATCGGGCTTTATTGGTAGTGCGGTGAATATTGTAAGCCGTTCAGGAAGCAACCAAACTGAAGGTTCTGTTTACAGCTATTTCAGAAATCAGGATTCCTATGGGTATGAAGTGGCTGACCTTGATATAGAAAAAAGGCCTCTTCAGTACCATCTGGAGGGTTTTAGAATAGGCGGACCAATCCTCAAAAATAAGCTCTTTTATTTTTTTAGTTTCGAACAGGAGACAGAACAGTACCAGCCGCAACCCTTCCAGGCAGCTACAGAAGAAGCGCCCTATGGTTCATTTCCCAATATCGCAAGGCCATCAGACACAGAATTGAATACGATCAGGAAATATTTGCTGGATACCTACAACTACGAGACCGGCCCTTATCAGGGATATGATTTTAAAAACAAAAGCAATAAAGTTTTGCTCAGACTGGACTGGAACATTGCTAAAAACAGCACATTAAGTTTCCGCTACAATCAGTTGCATGGCAGTAAACCGGAATTGGTCAATGGATCCAGAAGCCCGCTTGTACCTTATTCTTCAAGTCTTGGCCGCAGGACCTTTAATGCGCTCCCGTTCAGCAATTCTAATTTCAATACCATATCAGATTTCTACTCGGTTTCAGCAGAATGGAACAGCAGGATCAAGTCCCGGATTACCAATACCATGCGGGCCTCCTACACCCGTCAATATGAGCCAAGGGAGTCGGAAAGCCATTTTTTTCCGTTTGTCGATATCTTAAAGGACGGCAGCCCTTTTACTTCATTTGGATATGAACCTTTCACTTATGGAAACAGCAGGGACGTCTATGTGCTTTCTTTTACGGATCATTTAACCTGGACATATGGCAAGGGTACGTGGGTAGCAGGTATCCAGACAGATTACAGTAATACTAAAAACAGTTATATGCCTTTTGGTACAGGTTATTACACCTATGCTTCCTGGGAGGATTTTACCTCGGGTAAAAAACCTTTAGACTATGCGGTAACTTATACACCTGACAATCAGAAATCCCCTCCTGAATACAGCTTTGATTATTTAAATGTTTCGGCTTTCCTTCAGTATAGCATTGCGCTCAGCGACAGATTAAGTGTTACTGCCGGGCTAAGGACGGACTTGCCTGTTTTTCCGAGGGCCCTGCCAGAAAATGAATTGCTTGCAAAGCTGAATTTTGCCGGCGGTAAGCATTTGCATACTTCGCAACTGCCTAAGCCAGCCTTACTTTATGCACCAAGGCTGGCTTTTAATTATGATCTCACAGCAAGCAAATCTGTTAAGATCCGGGGAGGAACGGGTATTTTTACGGGAAGAATACCTTTTGTCTGGATCATCAGCCAGGCAAGGTACTCCGGGGTCAACCAGCTTACTCAAACCTGGCAGGGTTTTCAAAATACACCTGGTGTATTTAATCCGGATTACGGGCAGCAATTCTCCCCGCAGCAAGGCAATGCCCTGCCATCTGTAACCAGTGTATTGTCCAGGGATTTTAAGATGCCACAAAGCTGGAAATCCAGTATCGGTATAGATATGAATCTTCCATTGGGCTTTACGGGGTCGGTTGAAGCCATTTATAATAGTGATATCAACGGGATATTATTTAAGGATGTTAACCTTGTTGATCCTGTGGCGCTGAATATTCCAGGGTATCCGGATCATAGATTGGTTTATCCTTCTAATAACAACCTCAAATTCATCAATCCACTGAATGTATGGGGACAATATGATAAAAAGGGAAATTCAGCCTTAAATGCAGTAGAAATAAGCAATTCATCAAAGGGTTATTATTTTTCGGTCATTGCACAAGTTGAAAAGCGTGTCAGCAAGAATTTCAGCTTTTCACTGGCCTACAGCCGGAGTCTGGCCAGGAATTATAATGATGGTGACGGAGATCAGACACTCTCCGCACTGAATGCTACACCAAGCGTCAGCGGTATTAATCAGCCGATGCTCAGTTATGCGGGTTATGTACCGCCTAACCGGATCGTATCCACACTGACCTGGTCTAAACAATACGCCAGGCATTTAAAATTTAATATTGGCCTGGTGTACCAGGGGGCTAATGAAGGACGTTTTTCTTATACTTACTCAAGAGATTTTACAGGAGACGGGACAAACAGATCTTTGATTTATGTTCCGAGGGATCCTTCGGAAATAAAATTCATACCATTAACCATCACTACGGGTAACCAGACGACAACTTACAGCAGCGCGCAGCAGAGCAACGCCTTTTTCAATTACATCGATCAGGACAGTTATCTTAAAACAAGAAAAGGTCAGTATGCGGAACGGAATGGTGTATTATTACCCTGGCGGCAGCAAGTTGATCTGAAACTGAGCCACGATTTTCTTATAGGCAGGAAACATACTGTTCAATTGAGCTGTGATGTGCTCAATCTTGGTAATTTGGTTAACCGCAACTGGGGATTGAAAAAACTGGTAAATGCAGGTTCAATCCTTGTTCCTGCGAATCTTGAACAGATTAGACCACAGGGAGATACACTGCCTGTTTTTCAAATGGCAACAAGCGGAGGAAAATTAGTCGAGGAAACTTTCAGAACAGATTACAGTACAAATTCGACATATCTGGTACAATTTGGCCTCAGGTATACGTTTGAGTGATTCGCATTCGGCTTCTCTCCGCTGAAAAGAGTAGCTATATATCGACAGAAGTGATTCTTTTGCATACAGAATGCAGTTTTAAGTCTCCCGAATACACATTTACGCAAATTACACCATTGGGCAGTGGTTATTCATGTGTATCTGCATAAAAGACTGCTTTCTGTATACCATTCATTTCTGCCTTCTCCCCACTCCCTTACCTTGCGGCATTTATTCTAAACATCTAATCATGAACTTCAGATTCATTAATCCCTGTTTACTTTTATTTGCCTTTCTGCTGGCAGGCAGCTTTACAGGTTGTAAAAAAGACAAAAATCAAGATATCCCCAAAGATCCAAATCCGGCACCTGAGCTGTTTGTTTTTGAAAAAGGTACACCTATAGGGAATCCAATTACAAAAACAATAGGTCCGGACGGCGGTAGTTTAGCTACTCCGGATGGAAATATTTCAGTGACCATTCCTCCGGCGGCCATTCAGGAGGCAACACAATTTTCTATTCAGCCGGTGCGAAGTACATTGCCGCAAAGCGGCGATACGGTCACGTATAAACTGACCCCTGAAAATGTTTCATTTGCCAAGCCAGTTACCATTAAGTTCAACTATGACAGTAAGCACGTGGAAGGCTCAAATCCTGAGCTGCTGAATATTGCTTATCAGGATAGTACCGGGCACTGGTTCGGAAAAATGGCCACACAATTGGATAGTGTTAACCGCACCCTTACTGTTACCACCAAACACTTCAGCACCTGGGGTACCTACCGCATTTTTGTACTGCGGTGCACCAAGACCAATGTATCGGATGGTGATCAGGCTAATTTTTATATCCAGGCCGTTAATTATGAAAATGAAATGCCCGAACCTGGCGGAGAGGGTGATGACATCGCAACACCATTGACTAAACCTCAGGAATACAACAGTACCAAAAATGTTTCCGGATGGAAAGTACACGGACTGGGGACCCTCAAGGTAATTGAGCAAAAATCGGAAGCGATCTATACTGCTCCGGCGAGTATTAAGAAAAATACTGTGGCTACAGCAGAGGTAACTTTATCTAATTTATTCCAGAAACAGGATCCTACACGGCCAGGGAGAAGCGGAAAAATGATTATTCTCTCTCCTATTAATTTAATAGCCGGAAAGTTTGATTTTTACGTGGATGGGAAAAAAGTGCAGCTGGATGGAGTGACCATTACTTCGAACGGAAGGAATATTGTGATCCTTGGCAAAAACGGGGAGAACGAGATGCAGGCAACTATAAATGGTTTTGAGGAAGGCTTATATACTTATGCATTTCCCTCAGGAAGTATCCCCTCGCATAAAGCCGTCATTTATTATGGGCCTGATGTGGATAAGAAAAGGTACTTATGTGGCGCCCTCAGCTGCGTAAATGACGGGGCACCGGAACAGCTTGTTTCGCCGGGACGAATCTTTATCAGCACCTGGGGCAGCGCAGGCAAACTTGTGGACGGTGAATTTGAGGCTACCTTATACCGGTATAAAGAGAACCAGCAAATCCCCTGCAAGCATATTGAAACTATTCATATCAAAGCGGATTTCGCAATCAAGCGGAGTCAATAATACTGACGAATCAATCTGGCTTATCGTCAGCTTGGTTCGCCTTTTATTTATTCTTTAAGAAACATCAAAAACAATGATCAAAAATATTATTCTATTCTCATTAACGACTTTACTGTCCCTAACTACATGCTCTTGTAAAAAAGATCCGGAAAAGGCTGAAAATGGGTATGCAACAGGAAAAGTTACGGATACGCAAGGCAGGGCAATTGCCGGGGTTGAGGTGGCTATTGAAAATACGCTGATCGGCAATCATTCGAGTGCAAACGGGGTTACCGACAGTGAAGGCTTTTACAAAATAAAAGTTTCGAATGTAGGCACATTTCATGCCTCAGCATATCTAACGAAGGAATTTAATGGAAAACAGTATAAACTTGCCCTGCATTGTGAGGACAATGATCCTTTTGGGAACGAGGGCGCTGTGAGGAATTTTCAATGGAAATTATCAGGACAAAAACCCGTAGTTGTGGAGGGATATTATGGTGCAGCCCTTGAAATCCATAATGAACCGGGGTATTATATCGATCAGGAAGATATCATTTTTACACTGACCCCGGTTGGTAAATTGATCGATGGTTCAACAGGCTCTGTATTGACCCTGCGCTCAGGACAACCGCAAACTCCGGAATATGGCTATGTGGTGGATATTCCGCTTGGAAAATATACGGTTTCAGCAACTTATAACGGAAGTCCTTTAAAATTGAAGAAACTGGATTCCGATCAGGCCTACCATACCACAACGAGTGTAGAATTTGAACAGCTAATCAGCTCAGGAACTCCAACAGCAGGAATATCCTATCATCAATAATTCTTGATCAGCTCTGCCTGCAATATCTTTCTGCTAAGCATTTTTCTGCAAACTAACATCTTTTCACTGCAAAAGCAGGTTGAAGGTGCCGTGGGGACATTGATAAATGAGGCCAATAAAAGCATGGCCTCTGGAAATGTTCAAAAAGCAAATGCTTTAATGCAAACCGCTGAAAGTGTGGCATTTAAGATGAACAACGCAGACACGTTACTCAATTTTTATGGGGCATATACGGGTTTCCTTTATAACCAGCAAAATTTTGCACGGGCCTTGCTGATAACGCAAAAACAACTCCGTTTAAGTTTAAAAAAGGGTAACCTGAAAAAGCAGGCTAATGCTTATAACAACATGGCTGTCCAGCATCGGGTAATGGGTAATTTTAAGCTGGCGGCGAAGTATTTGCTTAACGCATTGAAGATCGCTGAACAGATCGGGGATACCATTGGACAAAAAAAATTCTATAATAACCTGTCGTCTATTTTTATTGACATTGGCGATCAAAAAAACAGCATGTTCTATGCAAAAAAGAGTTACGCTTACGCAGTGCTGCTAAAAGATAGCCTGCTTATCGCCAAAAGTCTTTCAAACCTCGCTATCAGTGAAATCCTTAATGCTGATCTTAATCTTGCTGAAAGCCATTTGAATCAACAGGTCAGCATGGCAAAGGCTATCGGTGAAAATGAACTGTTAATCGAATCTTATATTAATCTTGGAGAGCTTTACGTAAAGCAAAAAAGGTTTCAAACCGCTATTAATTCTTATCATGCTGCTGACAGTATTGCTGTCCGGTATCCCGGTCATGGAAATGAAATGTATATCAGTTATGGTTTAGCCTGGTCTTATTTTCACCTGAAGAATTACGTTCTTGCCAGGCAATTCATTAAATCGGCATTGATTTCAGCGGATTCCTCAGTCCCAAAGTATGACATTAAAGATGTTTACAAACTGTCGTCAGAAATATTTGAAAAACTGGGTCAGCCTGCGAAGGCATTGTTACACTGGAAAAAGTACCGGATCCTGAACGATTCTTTATCAAATGTTTCTATTCAATCTGCAGTGAGGGAAATGGAAGTAAAATATAACAGCTCAGTTAAGAAGCGCAGCATGGCGGAACAGCAGCTGCAGATCATCCATAAAAATATTGAACTGCAGAAGAAAAATAAGGTTATTCAACTGGTCATCATACTCATTTTACTGTTGCTGTCTGCCGTCTCAATTATCTGGCTATACAGCAAAGGAAAAACTCAGCAAATTCAGCTGAACTTGTTAAAAGCTCAGATTCATCCTCATTTTTTATTCAATACCTTAAATAATCTGTACGCGCTTAGCATCAATAAATCAGACCAGTCTCCGGCGGTGGTACTGGGACTGGCGAATATATTGCGGTATATACTTTATGAATGTGATCACCAAAAGGTTAATCTTGCCGATGAACTATCGGCTATAGAGCAATATATTTCCATTGAAAAGATCCGTTATGGTGAACGGTTAGAGATCAATCTCGATTTTAAGGGCAGTGTGACCGGGCAGAAAATTGCCCCATTACTCATTTTGCCGCTTGTTGAAAATGCATTCAAACATGGGGCCGGCAAAATGGAAGCGGAAGCCTGGATAAAAATAGAAATCAACATTAGCCCGGACTTATTATTATTTAAAATATCTAACAATAAGCCCCAGGAGGAAACAGGCGGTATCAGGCGGCGTAAAAAAGGTCATGCCGGTTTGATAAACATCAGGAAAAGGCTTCAGATTTTGTATCCCAAAGCACATATCTTCAAGATTCTCACTGAAGACGATATTTTCATGGTTATTGTAAAAGTCAAATTTGATTAAAAACCGGACTTCACATTTTCATACGTTTGTCGACGAAATCATGTGTTCTATCGTCAGCAGAAAAATAAATTAGGCCAGTTCTTATATTTGTATATTAGGTCTGACAGGGGTGAAATTCATTTTGAACATATGATAAAAATAAGAACACTTATTGTAGATGACGAGCCTTACGCCACGGAGGTTATTGAGAAGTATGTACAAAATTTTCCGGAGATGGAGATTGTTGCCAAATGCAACAATGCCATACAGGCATTCCAGTTATTGCAGCAGGACAAAATTGATCTTATTTTCCTCGATGTTAAAATGCCCGGTTTAACGGGTACGGATTTAATACGGAGCCTGAAAAATCCTCCAAAGGTAATCTTTACCACAGCACACCAGGATTATGCTCTGGAGGGGTTTGATTTGAATGCAGTAGACTATCTTTTAAAACCCATTCCCTTCGATCGCTTTCTAAAGGCTATGGATAAAGTATTTGAATTTTATAAGATCAGCACCAGTAAGCTCAGTATAGCTCAGCAACCTGCCGGACAGAAGACTGATGTGTTCCTTTATTTGAGAGTAGAACGTAAGATGGTTAAGGTAAATGTTGCCGATATTTATTGGGCGGAAAGCCTTAAGGATTACATTAAGGTGGTGCTTAAAGACAGGGTACTGATTAGCAAACAAAAAATAAGTCTGCTTGAAGAATTGCTCCCGGAGGAAAAATTTGTTAGAATTCACCGTTCTTTTATTGTGGCCATTAACAAAATTGAGAGCTATCATTCTTATTCGATAGAAGTTTTGGGAAAAGAACTTCCGATCGGGAGAAATTATAAAGCTGAGTGTCACAAGAGGTTAAGAACATCGCCTTAATTTCGTTTGACCTCTACTTCTATTGTGACCAGAAATATCTCCCCGGAGTCTGTCACCCTGAATTTATGTTTTTTAGGATATAAAATGTCCAGTCTTTTCCGGATATTTTTCAGTCCGATGTTTCCATATGCTGACTTCTGAGAATTTTTATTTACTTCGACAGGTTTGTTGTTGGAGATTTTTAACACAAACCTGTTTCCTGTTATTCTTGCATGGATGTTGATCCATGCATCTTTTTCGAGTTTATCTACACCGTGTTTATAGGCGTTTTCGACCAGGGGAAGCAATAGCAATGGGGCGATAACGTATCCGCTCAAATCACTTTCAATATGGGTATTTACCTCAAGCGATCTGTCATACCTGACTTTTCCAAGCAGGATATATTCTTCAATGATCTCCATTTCCTTTTTCAAATCAGCATTTAAGGCATTGCATTCATAGAGGATGTAGCGCAAGATATTCGCCAGTCCCAGTACTACTGCAGGTGCCTGATCTGATTTGTTTATGCTCAAAGCATATAGGTTGTTCAAAGTATTGAATAAAAAATGGGGATGGATCTGGGCTTTTAATAAACTCAGTTCTATGGATTGATTTTTATTTCTGTAGATCAGGTAAGCAATAAATGACGCCAGCAACAACAAAACAATTGAGGTAATGCCGGCCAGTATATACCTGTTCTTTCTATGGAGTTCGTAATCCTTTTTAATGAGCAGGAGCTTTTGATCTGAAATGGCTTTTTCCTTTAAAGTGGTTTGGTACTTGATGTCGGTTTCGTGAATGGCTTTTCTCATGGCGCTGTTATTCAACGAATCGCTAAGTGCAGAATATTTTTTCAAGTAACTGAACGCCATTGCATTGTCACCTGTTCCTTCATAAATTTTGGCCCCCAGTTCAAGACAATCCCTGACGTCATGTGTGTCCATTTCTTTTAGAGCCCTGCTGATATTCCGGTTAAAATAGTATTTTGCACTTTCATAACTTTTCAGCCCACAAAGGGTTTCGGCCATAGCCATTTCGGTATGCAGTTTTAATCCTGATGCGTCGGGAGTGATCAGACTATAGTAATAAGGTATTTTGTTGAGCTGCCCCAAAGAAAGTTTATATTCCTTTTTTTTGTAATAAACGTGGCTAAGGTAAAGGTGTATTCTTGCGGTGAGAAACGGCTCTTTTCCTTTGTCTATATTTCGCTCAGCTTCATGAAGATGCCTCAGGGCTAAATCGTGCTGACCACTCAGGATCTCCATCAAAGCAATATTCATACGCTCTTTAAGGAAATCACTATTTTTAGTTGCTTTTAATACTTCATAAGCTTTTGTGGAGTAATAAAGTGACTTTTTCCCTTCCCGCAGTTCAAAGAAAATATCAGATAAAAGGAAGTAATATTTTCCCTGTTCTTTTTTGCTGTTTAAAGATTCAACTGTCTTAAGTGCTTTAGTGATGTTTTCTGCCGCAGTTCCCCATTGTCCCATTTTAACCTGGGCACTTGCTATCGCATAATAAGACTCTGCGATATTAAATTTGTCTTTCATTTTTGTACTCAGGATGAGTAGCTGCTGCGCAGATTTTATCGATTCTCTGTAACGTTTTTTTCTAAAAAGGAAGTCCTGATAAAGTTTAAGATATTTTATTTGGTAATGATCGTCTGCAGGGTGCCCGTTGATTGCCGGAATCAACTGTTTCATTTCTTTCAACAGAACTCCGGCAGAATTCACTTCATTGTGCTGAAGATACTTCGCTGCAGTAATTATCTTCCCGGTAATTATTACTGAATCTGATTGAAAAGTGATTTTATCATCAGCAATGGACTGGTTGCTGATGAATATATAGAAGAAAACAAAAACGATAATTCCTTTCAGAGTCATTTGGGTTGCGGTTTACCCGGCATCAATTAAGAACTTATCTGCCAAATTAACAATAAAATATATCGAAAAAAAAGGAGTTAGCTCCAAATTTAGAACTAACTCCAGCTAAGTGCTCCCGAAGGGATTCGAACCCCTATCACGAGGACCGGAACCACGCATTCTATCCATTAAACTACGGGAGCAATGCGGCAAAGATATAAAATTGAACCGAAATCATACACATGTAAATGCTGATGTATTGTAAATCTATATCTGGAAAAACTATTCACCTGTCAAACAGAGGGTTCAGATGCAAGCCATAAATAAGAATGGTGGCAATTCTGATGTCGGAATTTTTTATTTATCGCTTAACGTAATACTTTATTTGGAATTATTCTAAATAATATACAGCTTTGCAGTTACTATTTCGTCTTCAAGCACCTGTATATGTTGAAATTTCTAATTGTATTTTTTAAGTGGACAATTATGATCGCAACCATAGTTCTGCTTGTGGATATGGTATTCGAACAATACTCCCGGTGGAAACTGGAAGGTAAATGATAACGCACTTCTGATTAGTGAGATCAGAAAAAATCTGATTCAGGAAAATACACAAGAAAATAAAATCTCAATGCTAACCGATCAATAAGACCATATGTGTAAACCAACAGTAATTAGCCGTGAAGGAGACATCTGCGTAACCCATTGTGTAAACTGCAAAATTGTCAATGTATGGAACAAAAGCGTTTTGATGACTTTTTCATTCGAACAGTTTAATGCCTTTATAGCCGCAACGAATCAACTTGAATTTGATGATTATATAGAATACCATCCCGATGGTACAGAGGTTGTGATCCTGGCTTCACCCTTTCCTGACATCAGCCTTGCTTTTACACGGATAGAATGGCAGGAGTTTTTTGCAGCACTTCATCAGGCGGCCTATATGCAGCAGATCTACAGAATGGTTCATAACTAACCCTTGCCATTGTGAGGAAGAACAATATGTCAACTGAAAAAGAAAGCAGATTTAGTGCCCTTACGGTTAAACGAATGATCATCGGAATCCTCTTTCTGCTGCTGGCCTTGAAAATGCTCTTCTGCCTTGGGGTTTTGTGTAATCTGCTGAAGGACTTCTGAACACATTACCAAATGCTTTAAATTATTATTTAGAATAATTCAAAATAATTTGTAGGTATCAGAATTAATACATTCTTTTGCTGTAAAATAGAATTAATCTAAATAACAAATGAAAAGAACACTACACGCTAAATTATTGATACTGCTCTTCCTGCTGACAAGCACTATTGCCTATGCCCAGCAATCCGGGACCATCAGAGGAAAAGTATCGACTTCGGACGGCAATCCTGCGGCATACATTTCTGTAGTTGTGTCCGGTACCAACCAGGGCGCAGTAACTAATAACAAAGGTGAGTACAAAATCAGCAATGTAAAGCCCGGCAGTTATACCCTGAAAGCCATAGCCATAGGAGCTTCAGTAAAAGAACAATCCGTGTCATTGGCACAGGGAGAAACTGCAGAAGCAGACTTCAGCATTACTTACAGCTCTTCCGAACTCGAAGAGGTGAACATCAAAGCAGGGCATGCCAATAAATTCGCGGTTAAGAAAACCGATGCTTCTGCCAAGATGCCCCTAAGTCATCTGGAGAATGCACAAAATATATCCATCATCTCCAGCAGTCTGCTTGCAGAACAGCAGATCTTTAAAGTAGATGATGCTTTGAAAAATGCACCCGGTATTCACAAAATGTGGGATGCTGTGGGCCGTGCAGGAATTGGTGGTTCGATCTATACTTTAAGAGGTTTTGTAACCAGTGCAAAAGCCCGGAACGGTGTATCAGGCAATGTGGCAGCCAGCATCGACGCGGTAAACATTGAGCGTATTGAAGTGATCAAAGGCCCGTCCGCTACCTTATTTGGCAATACCGTCGGTTCTTATGGCGGCCTGATCAACCGGGTCACGAAAACGCCTTACGACAGTTTGGGTGGCCGGGTAGATTACAGTGCCGGAAGTTTTGGTCTGAATCGCGTTTCAGCAGATTTCAACACACCTTTAAATGCAGATAAATCAGCCTTATTACGCATCAATACGGCTTATACCACGCAGGGTTCGTTCCGCGATGCCGGCTTCAGCAAGAATTTCGCCTTTGCCCCAAGCATTAGCTACCAAGCCAGTGACAAACTGAGCTTTAATCTTGATGCTGAGATCTTTTCAGGAAAAGCGAATGATTTTATGGGAATCTTTTTCTATCCTACCCTTACGGTAGCCAATCTGGGTACTGACAGAATTGACGAGATCAACATTGATTACAAAAAATCGTTCATGAGCAACAGTCTTTACAATACCTCGCAAAATGTCAACGTCTTTGCTGCTATGAACTATCAGATCAGTGAGGAATGGAAACTGCAGACCAACGTTTCTGCAACCAACAGTTTCTCAGATGGCCGCACACCTTATTCTTATCTGCTGCCAAATTCAGCTCTGGGTATTCCGGGACAAGGAGCAAATAACCTCGCCAGATTGGTATGGTCTCCAAATGGTAGTGACAATGCCATTGAAATCCAGCCATTACTCCAGGGTGATTTCAAAATTGGCGACATGAGAAACCGGCTGACTATAGGTCTGGATTATTCAAAATATAAAAGCAATATTTCCTACGAGCGTTTTGTAAATACCTTTGGTGGTGCGCCGACGCCGGATTTCTTTGATATTGTACCAGCCTTTGGTCCGTCACCAAACTACAATGACTTCACGGAAGATAAAGTGTCTACCCTGTACGGTACCAAACCTGGTCTGCCGTATGAGCCTAAGTCTAACACCAATACGTATAGTGCGTTCGTATTTGACGTGTTTAACATTACAGATGAACTTCTGGTATCAGCGGGCCTGAGGGTGGATCGCTTTTTCAACAAGGGCATCTACAGTGCCATCACCAATACGACAACAGAAGGATATGCCCAGACGGCGTTCTCTCCCAAATTTGGTTTGGTTTACCAGATAGTGAAGGACCAGGTGTCTGTATTCGGAAACTACCAGAATGGCTTTACGAACCAAACAGGAATAGATTACGAGGGAAAAACCTTTAAGCCGGAAGAGGCTAACCAAATGGAGGGCGGGATAAAGCTGGATGCTTTTGGCGGCAAGTTGTCGGGTACATTGAGTTACTACGATATCAAAGTAAAAGACGTTGTCCGCTCCTATGCACTGATCGCTAACCAAAATATCCAGGATGGCACCCAATTGAGTAAAGGTATTGAAGTGGAAATTCTGGCTAATCCAGTTAATGGCTTTAACATTATTGCGGGCTATGCTTACAACAACAGTAAATATGAAAAAATTGATGCGGACGGTACAGGCGGTGGCTTGAATGGCCGGCGTCCGGCGAGTGCCGGCCCAACTCATCTGGCTAACTTATACCTGAGTTACCGTGTACCATTCAGTTCAACAGAAGGTCTGGGTATTAGTCTGGGTGGTAACTATGCCAGCAAAAATTACCTGGTCAATTCAGTTGCTGCCGGAAAAATATATGCTCCTGCCTACAGCGTAGTGAACTCCTCCCTGTTCTATGATGTCAACAAATTCAGAGTTACCTTTTCCGCCAATAACATAGGCAATGAGAAATACTGGACGGGCTACTCTACATTCAATTCACAAACGCCTCGCAATTTTATTGTAGGGGCAGGTTTAAAATTTTAAGGCTATCCACATGAACATTCAATACAGAATCGCCTTTATCTGGTTAATAATAGCAGTTTGTTATCTTTTTCACAGCAGTTATCATCTTGGTCAGGCAGCTTTTGGTGTCGACATCAAAATCAAAGGAGCAATCGGCACTGTACCATTGACCATGCATATTATGCGCGTGGTTCTGGAAGTCTTCAGTATGCTTTTAGCCTTGCTGACTCTATATATTACCAGTAAAGGATACAAATTATTCCTGTTCATATGGGCGATCATTCTCCTGCTGCTCAACCTGGTACATGTTGGCGAAACCCTTTATAAAGAACCAGGCGACATCTCACAGGCAGTATTACTGAGTTTCGTGGTAGTGGCCAACATCTTTTTGGTGCTGGACATTAAGAAGTGGAAAGCGGTTGCAGCATAATTAATTTTTCTGAATCAACACTCCGGCATCAGGACAAAACATCCTGATGCCTTTCTCATTAGAACAGTTCATGATATCAAAAGCAAGAAGAGCCTGGAGATGGGCGAAGCACCAGAAGCGCTGGTTCGGCAAATGGCACACTTATCTGGGGATTATTGCCGGCGCCATACTGGCATTTGTAGGTACAACCGGTAGTATCCTTGTTTTTCAGGATGAAATTGACAGGGCCCTGAACAAAGAGCTTTTTGAGGTTATTGCCCAGCGAAAGAAGCTTTCATTTGATGAACTGATCCCGCTCATCCGGAAGAACAATCCAAAGTTAAAATTCGATTATTTAATGGCTGGTAAGGGGGATAGTCCGGCAGAAGCTTACAGTGCATTAAACTTTAAGACCGGCGAACAGTTTTTTGTTAACCCTTATAATGGCCGGCTCAGCGGCAAACGCATCATTTCCAGTTCCTTTATTCGTGTGGTGATGGAACTGCACCGTACCCTGCTGATCCCGGTAGCCGGCCGCTACATAGTGGGTTTCGCATCGTTGTGCCTGATGGTCCTGACCGTTTCCGGTCTGCGCCTCTGGCTGCCAAAAAAATGGAAGCAGCTCAAGTCCGTACTTACCGTAAAGTTCAGTGCTAAGTTCAAGCGTCAGAATTATGACTGGCACAACGTTCTGGGCATTTATTCCTCTCCTGTCGTATTTATGCTCAGTCTTACTGGGTTCTGCATTACCTCTTCCACCCTGGTCATTCCGTTGCTTTTTATTTTCAGCGGAAAGAACCCTGCCGGTTTACAACAGGTATTCGGTGCGAAATCGGCTTATCATAAAAATGCGGTACAAATGCCTTTAAAGCAGGTGATCGAACGGGTTAAAACGCAAATCCCTGATGCCTATATTGGCGGACTGGCCCTCCCCGCAGATAAGTTTGGTGTATATAGATTTGATATGGTTTCAGGTCATTTACCTAAAGAAGGCAAACGTGAGATGATTTCAGTGGATCAGTATACGGGTAAGATCCTGCTGAACAGCCGCAGGGATTTCCCGAATGTAGGTGATGCCTATCTCAGCTGGCTCACTCCCATTCACTACGGAAGCTTTGGCGGCCTGCCCACTCAAATTCTCGCATTAACAGGTGGTTTGATCCCATTAGCCCTGTTCATTACCGGATTTATCATTTGGTGGCCCCGCTTTAAGAAACAAAGAGAAAAGCGGATAAAACAGGAAGATAGCCCGGCAGTAATTCCTGTAAAGGAGAAAACAACAAAAGTTAAAATTCCCCTTTGGCAAAACTTCAAAGCCAATTTTAAGAATGGCCTCAAATATGCGGCTATGATCTGGCCACTGGTGGCCATTTCCGGCGGGCTATATGGTATGGCTTCGGGTATTATCCTCCAGCCCGCAGTATTTGCAATCGCTTTCACCTGTGTCCTGGTCAGTCTTAACTTTATTTGTGCCTTGCTGGCGGAGCTGTTCAATGTGCTGTTCCTGCTGCCATTCAAAAAAGGAAGCGCTGGTGTAACCCGTTATTTCTCCCTGTCGCTATCCTTTTTCATTGTATTTATGCTTGGATATATTTTAACACTTAATACAGGCCTAAAGGTATTTTAATTCCTTACTCCGTAACGACTTTCAGTGCCTTTCCGAGTTCCTGAACATCATGTAAGGTTTCCGGGGAGTTCTGCCTTTTATTCAGCTTAACCGACAGTTCTCCGGACTGAAGCCTGATGTGATAGGTACGCTTATCGTTTCCGGTCATTTGAGCATCCAGCCGCGTATTGGTAAAGGAGGGATCACCTGTTCCACGCAGGTATTTATCCAGAAGTGCTTCAACTTCCTTCTGCTTTGCAGGATCATAATCTGCAGTGATCTGGCACCTGTCATCAGTCTCTTCTACCGTAAGGGAAACACTGGAACTGCTGCCTGCAGTATTGTTGCGGCAACCTGAACCGACCATAAAAGCCAGCAAACCCACACCTAATACTAATTTTTTCATAATTGAAAGATTAACAGCTGTTAGACAGAACAATAGCGTAATTATTACAAATACAAATAACTATATTTAAATTAAGAAGCTCACCCGATCTTATCGCGTGACCCGTATTTAAAATTAATCCGGATGAAAGTAAAGAACCTTCAGCCAAACGCAACAGTTGCCGCCTGCATAGAAAGGATTCTGGTCATAGAAAATGATCGGACCAGCACCCCTTTTTCATTGCCTTTATTTGCCAACGGCTTGCCAACTTTGCTTTTTACTTCTGCGAAAGGGAGAATAGGAAACAATTCCGCTGCACATCTCACGCTCTTCGGACAAACCATTCTTCCTGAAACATTAGCCTTCAGAGCAGGCTTCGTACTGATTGCCTATTTTTTTAAACCCTGTTCCCTTCGTTCAATTTTCGGAATATCCGCTCTGGAATTAACCGATAAACCTGTGGATCTGAATTTATTAGCGCCTAAGAAAACCTTAGAACTTCAGGAAAGATTATTAAATGCAGGTTCAACAGAAAATAGGATCGCATTGCTGAACAGTTACATTTCGGGGTTAATTAAAGATTCCAAAAACCGCAACTCCGTCATTGAGTATGCTGCAAGCAAGATCGCACATCGTCCATCTCCCGAAATCCTGACACTGGTCCAAAAAGAATTGCACCTCACAGAAAGAACCTTTCAAAGAATGTTTGATAGAGATATAGGTATCACGCCAAGCCTCTACAGACGGATTTGTCAATTCAATTCAGCCTTTCAGCAACTGAACAGCAGGACTTTTGATAAACTATCGGACATCGCATTTCAGCACGGGTATGCAGACCAGAGTCACTACGTTCGTTCATTTAAGGAGTTCACCAATCTTACTCCAAAAGACTATCTCAATTTCGGGTCCTGATCATCAAATAAATAATGTCGGATTCATTCTATTTTTACAAACCGGACAAGCCTATTTTTGTCTGTATCATTAATTAAAAGCATAACGAAATGACCAATCAACTGTACCCTTGCCTATGGTTTGACGGACAAGCCAAAGCCGCAGCAGAACATTACTGCTCCATTTTTAAAAATTCAAAAATCACCGCGGAAAATCCAATGGTAGTCACCTTTGAATTAAATGGCAGTAAATTCATGGCACTCAACGGCGGGCCAAATTACAAACCTACCCCGGCAACCTCCTATGTGATAGAATGCGCAACACAGGAGGAAATTGATTATTACTGGGAAAAACTCGGTGAAGGCGGCAGGTACGACAAATGCGGCTGGCTCAATGACAAATTTGGTTTTTCCTGGCAAATCGTGCCCGCAGTTCTGCATCAGCTGATGACGGACCCTGACAAAGCGCCAAGAGTAATTGAAGCATTTATGCAAATGTCAAAATTTGATATCCAGACCTTAATAGATGCCTGAGCAAACTACCAGCCCTTAACCGCACCACCTTTAAATTCCCGTTCGGCAGCTTTGGCAACCTCCTCAGACTGATAAGATTTCACAAATTTCCTGACGTTTTCCGCATCCTTATTGTCTTCCCTGGAAACAATGATGTTTACGTAAGGCGATTCAGGATCTTCCATAAAAATCCCGTCTCTTGAGGCGATCAAACCTATAGGAGTGGCAAATGTGTTATTGATAATAGCGACAGCAACATTCTGATCATCAAGAGCTCTTGGCAACTGAGGGGCTTCAAGTTCCAGTATTTTCAGCGCTTTCGGATTTTCAGTAATGTCATTGGCCGTAGGCAACAGACCAACATTGTCCTTCAACCGGATCAACCCTGCCTTCTGTAAAAGAAGCAGGGCTCTTCCCAGATTTGTCGGATCATTCGGGATAATGACAGTGCTTCCATTTTTTAGTTCGGCAATAGTTTTAATCTTCCTGGAATACCCGGCAAGCGGGAAGACAAATGTATTACCTAAAATGGCAAATTTATATCCCCTTTGCTTAGCCTGCACATCCAGATAAGGCTTGTTCTGAAATACGTTTGCATCTATATCACCCTGATGCAAAGCCTCATTGGGCATCACATAATCGTTGAATTGGACAAGCTCCACCTCAAGACCGAATTTCTCCTTAGCCACTTTTTGAGCAGCCTGGGCTACTGCATATTCAGGGCCGGATTCCACACCCACTTTTATGAAGTCAGGATTATTTTTCTTCTCAGCACTGTTGCAGCCCATCAGCACGATGACTGCCAGAAGAACCGTTAAAAGATTAAATTTTATTTTCATAGGTATAAATATTTATTTTCTGTGATCAAAACGCCTGGAAAGGAAATCACCCAGGAACTGTATCACAAAGACCAGGGCAACCAGTAAAACAAGCACAGTGTTCATGACCGTTACATCATAGCCGACATAGCCATACTGATAACCGATCTGTCCGAGCCCGCCGGCTCCGACCGCACCTCCCATGGCAGAATAGCCTACCAGCGTAATTAAAGTAATTGCGACAGTATTGATCAGTGAAGGCAAAGCTTCGGGAAGCAGAACTTTGCAGACAATCTGCAGCGGAGTAGCACCCATGGCCCTGGCTGCTTCAATCAAACCCGCAGGGACCTCTGCAAGACTATTCTCAACCATCCTTGCGATAAAAGGAGCTGCACCTATACTGAGCGGAACAAGAGCAGCCTCCACCCCTATCGAAGTGCCCACAATTACACGGGTAAAAGGGATCATCCATACGATCAGGATAATGAAAGGAACTGAGCGAAAAACAGAAACCATTGCAGACAATACCTGATTTAAAATCCGGTGCTCCAGAACCTGCCCCTTACGTGTCATGAACAACAGCACCCCTGCAGGTAACCCCAGTACAAATCCGAAAAATCCGGATAAAAAGGTCATCAAAATCGTCTCTCCCGTCCCCTTTAAAAGGAGACTTATCATTGCATCAGACATAATCGAGTATAAATTCTTTCGTTAATTCATGTTTGGGACGGGTAAAAACTTCTTCCACAGTACCCTGTTCTATCAATTTCCCTAAACTGATCACTGCGACCTCATCACAAATGCTTTTGACCACCCTCATTTCATGGGTGATCAGCAGAATGGTGATGTTCAAACGCTGGTTAATGTCCTTCAACAGGACCAGAATAGATTTGGTAGTCGCGGGGTCAAGCGCACTCGTCGCTTCATCACAAAGGAGCACTTTAGGACTGGTTGCCAGTGTTCTCGCAATGGCCACCCGTTGTTTCTGCCCCCCGGATAAACTGGCGGGATAATCCTGTGCTTTATCTTCGAGGCCAACCAAAGTCAGCAACTCCAGCACCCGTTCGTTGATCTGCTGTTTAGACCTGCCCTCCAGTTCCAGCGGGAAAGCGACATTTTCAGATACCGTTCTGGAAGAAAGCAGATTAAAATGCTGAAAGATCATTCCGATATGTCTTCTTTCCTTAGCCAGAGCAGTAGAAGAGAGGTCCATTAAGGATTTCCCGTCTACAATTACCGCACCAGAGGTAGGTCTTTCCAACAAATTCACACAACGTATCAGTGTACTCTTCCCTGCTCCGGATGCACCAATTACCCCAAAAATCTTTCCCTCAGGAACCAGTAAACTGACCTCAGACAAAGCCACGACTTCCCTGTTCTTTTGATAGAAGTGCTTCGTTACATTTTTCAGTTCAATCATTCATCAAAACATTCTAACTGAATGCCGATGCAAAAATAAGCAATATCCTGTAAAGTCTATTATTTTAGTAGTTTTTCTATCCGTTGTTCGTCATTTTGGACATCAGATTCGCAACATTCCTGATGCCTAATTTTTTGCGAATGTTTTTTCTGTGCGTCTTTATAGTCAGCTCACATACGAACAGCAGATCAGCAATTTCCTTGCTCGTCTTGCCCACCGAAATCAGCGAAATGATCTCTTTCTCCCGTTTCGTCAGTCTCAGTTGCTGGGTAAAAGAATCCTCCTGTGCCCGGGCCTTAACAATATTCGGATCCCAATACAACTCTCCATTTTTCATTCCCTCCAGAGCCTCCTCTAAAATGTTCTTTCCTGATATTTTCAGCACATAGGCATCACCCTTAAAACCAGCGATATCTAAACCAATATCCGCAGGCTGATACATAGAAAGGATCATAATTTTAATACCCCTGTATTCTTCTTTTATCTTATCCAGTAACTCCAATCCGTTATAAGGCGGCAGGTTAATATCCAGCAAAAGAAAATCAACCGGATGCTGTCTCAGTAAACTGAACATTTCCGTAGCAGAACCCGCAACAAAATCCAGCTGCAATCCGGGACTGCCTGATATCATATTACTAATGCCTTCCGCAAATAACAAGTGATCATCTGTAATACCGATCCTATATGTTTTCATGATGTTGTTGATTAAATTCAATAGAAATGCTGAAGCCGGTGCTTCCGTCGCTGTCGATCTTAAAACTCCCCTTCAGCAGTTTCACCAGTTCTTCCAGGCTTTTTAAACCCAATCCTCCTGTCGATTTGCCCGACCCCAAACCCACGCCATTGTCTTCTGCATAAATAGAAACCAGATCCTGCTCAATCATGATCTGCAAAAAACCAGAACTGGCTTTGGAATGTTTCAACAGATTCTGCAGTATTTCCTGTACCATACGGTAAATGAGAATCTCATATTGCACAGAGATCCTGTCCTTATTGCCCAGCCACTCAAACTGCAGGTCGATCTGGCGGTTGTGAACAATCAATTTTACCATTTCCGCAATAGAAGCATACAAGCCTTTATCCTGCAGTACCAATGGCGAAAATTCATGGCTCATTGACCTGACTTCCTGCCCCAGACGGGTGATCCCCTCCGCGATCTTATTCCGGCCCGCTTCAGTCAGCGGCATATTATCAGTTTCCAACCTTAAAAAGCCAATATTGGCTCCTATGCTATCATGCAGCAGGGAAGACATCCGCTGCATTTCTTTTTGCTGGTAAGTTGCCGTTTCCTTAAAAATATTCTCCTGCTGAAACCGGCTTTCTTTCAATAATCTTTCAGAATCATCTTTATACGACTTAAAGCGCAGGGCCAATGCATAAGCCATGATCATCCCTTCAAAAAATAATCCCCAATACACTGCGGTAGATGTAAAATTATTTCTGACCAGAATTTCATTTTGCTGCAGTACATAGATGACCATGGCAATGACAATAACAATAAAGGAAACCACCGCATATCCGGCATAACGAATGCGATTCCTGAAACAATAAACAGCTTCACAAAGCACAATGATTAACAATAATGGATAAATGATCCTGTTGGTGTATACCCAATACCCCTGAATCTGATAATTACCCGAAGCAGAACTGGCTACGGCTATGATAAACAAAACGACAAAACTCCTTAACAACCATATATTAAAACGATAAACCCTCGGCATTTTCCTGGCCAGCCCCATCAGGTTATTGAAAAAATTAACCTGAGGAACAAAACTCAGCGCAAAGATCGCCGGCCTGATGATGTCATTTACAAAGGGGTAGTCAGGATAAAAATACTTGAACAATTGCCCCATGGAAGTCCCCAGATAGACGGCAATCATCAAAAGATAGAGGCTATACCACAGGTAAAGATTATGCCTGATGCTGATGAAGAGGTAAAAATTAAAAATGACCAGAAAAATGGTGATCCCGATGAACAAACCGAAAAGCAGATTGGTCAATCCGCTTTGCCCCAGATAATAAGTCTCCGTATAAAATTCTACCGGAAGATCGAGTTTCGTATAACGCTTATCCGTGGCAATGACAAAGTCACAGTCTTTGTAATCCTGACCATTTACATGGTATACAAATGAAGCCGTAGGCAGAGGTCTGGTAGAAAAAGCAACATTATCTCCGCTGAGTTTAAATGTCTTAATGATTTTCCCGTTTTTAACGATCCTGCATTGTAAAAGATTGACATGGGGATTGTTGATGTCAATAAAATTAAAATCCGAATACCGGAGTAAACTATTCACCGGGATCTTAAGCCATACACAATTCGGCACATGACTAATCGGTATTTTACCAGTGGTCAGTTCCTTCCAGGATGTCTTCTGAAGTTTTAAAAATGCGGAATCACTAAAATCATTACTGGGGGTAAGCGCATACTGAATCCGGGTCCCGGTATAGTCAATCTGCCGCCCATTACTCATAATTTGCAGTTGCCCCTTCGCACCTGCAGCCATAAAAAACAATAACCCGTAAACCAGAAGGTGTCGTAGCATGTTATAAAAGTAAACAATACTGGTTCTAAAAACAGAAGCAATACTTAAATTACTCCTTTAGGAGTATTTCACAGTAATTGATTTATAAATTATACTTTTACCATGAAACTAAATACCTCACTATGAAAAGGAAACTTGCACTTATTTTATTGCTCTGCACAGGTATATTCTCTGCAAAAGCACAACGGACAGCGCCCGATCATGAAAAAGTTAAGGGCGGCGAACTGGTTATCCAGCCAATTACCCATGCCACATTGGTTTTAACTTATCAGCACAAAAACATTTACATAGATCCGACCGGCGGAGCCGATGCCTTTAAAGGACTGGCAGCAGCAGACATCATTCTGATCACAGACATCCACGGAGATCATTTTGACACTAAGACAATTGAAGCCATTGTTACTGCCAAAACTACATTTATTGTTCCGCAGGCAGTAGCCGACAAATTACCCACCTCAATTGACAAGCAAAAACTGGTCATTCTGAACAATGGTGATAAAACCACGCAGGCAGGTATTGTTATTTCTGCCGTACCAATGTATAACCTTCCCGGTGCAGAAAATGCAAGCTACCATACCAAAGGAAGAGGCAATGGTTATATCCTGCAAATTGGCGGCAAAAACATTTATGTCTCAGGCGATACCGCAGACACCCCCGAGATGCGTGCTTTAAAAAATATAGACATCGCCTTTGTATGCATGAACCTGCCTTATACCATGGACGTAAAAGCAGCTGCACAGGGCGTTCTGGCCTTTAAACCCAAAGCTGTTTACCCCTACCATTACCGCGGACAGGATGAGCAAGCCTTTAAAACCCTGGTCAATGCCGGTGACAAGAATATAGATGTCAGGCTGCGCAACTGGTATCCGGCTGCAAAATAACAAAGCACGAGGCCAGCATCCGGCTGCCCGGATCAGTATTGGGATCTAACCGGGAGAAGTTCAGCGTACAATCGTTGCCCTGCCAATTCCGTTTGTCAGTTATTTAGCTTTAATTAACAAACATTAACTATTTCCGGCGAAAACAATTCAACAGAAAGCATTAATTTTCAGGATGTTTTGGAAATTAACACTCTTCAGCCTCATGATCTGCATGACCCAGTTATTGCAAGCCCAGGAAATAACCGGAACCGTATCAGACCGGGCCAACAGATTAAAGCTGGAAGATGCCGATGTATTCAATCAAACGCTCGGCAAAAGAGCAAAAACAAATGCAAAAGGTGAATTTAAGTTGGAAGCCTATGTCAATAATACGCTCATTTTCGCTCAGCCCGGTTACAAGAACGATACTCTTTTTCTGATCGATCTGAAGCCGGTAAGGCGCTACCTCGATCTGAGCAACAACTACCTGAAGCTTGTGGAAATTAAAGCAGATGCTTTCAAGCCGGAGCTGCAGTATGCCGATGTATACCGTAAGGCGAAAGCCATAAAAATGGCCAAAAACCAGCCATTCCTGTTTTATCCCTCAAAATATTTCAGCAAAGAAGGGAAATTTGCCCGCCGGTTCAAGCGAAAGCTGGAACGGGAGAAAACCGAAAGAAAGATTGATAACCGGTTCAATGAAGCTGCCGTTACCGCCTTAACCCCGCTGAAAGGAAGAGAACTGGACTATTTCATGGTATTGTACAGGCCGGCTTTAAAAAAACTGGATAAAATGGACAATGATGACCTCAAATTCTACCTGATGGCAGCTTACAAAGAATTCATCGCCCTTCCGGACGAAAAAAGAGTTTCACCCTCCCTTAAAGCCGAATAATTTTTCTGGTTCTTTTCTCTTTACAAGTTAGCCATTTAATCCCCCCTGCATCGGTATTTATAATATCGTTCCTGCTGTCCAATCGCACAGCAGGAACGATTACCTTAAAAATTTGATTCAGCGATCAGCTGACTCCTGGTCGCATCAATAAAATCAAGGATGACCACTCCATACTTACCGAAAGTATTGCTGGTAAAAAAAGTATTGATCTTTGGATTTACGTGATTGGATACAGTAGTGATGCTCGGAATCCCGAAGATCCCCGCTTTGTATCCACTTCCGTAGTTGAGGTATAACCTGTTCGAACTGTCATTGTGTGCCTCATTAAGCAGCCCCTCTACATTAGACCACTTCGTATTTACATCACTCACATTATAATAGTCCTGAACTTTTAAATTCGCGTTGGCGTTATTGATCTGGAAGGTTGTATTATCTGCCCAGCTGGTTGCATCAATGCCCTTAGCTGTACCCGCCCCGAATCTTCTGAGCAGTCTGATCTTCCCCCTGACACTGCCAAGATCAGGAATGTTATTGCCGAGATCCCATTTGCCTGAATTCTGCGCAACGTAGGAATCAAAAGTTTGTTCAAAGCTGCGGGTATTGTTGGATGGGGTATGCTCTTCTTTGACACTCATAATAATGGTCTCCGTCGGATTGCTGTTCAGGAAGCTGATGCAGGCATTGAGCACATCATTAAAATTGAGGTTCTGATAAATCGCGCCATGATGAATGGTAAAGGCATTGTCAATGTGCCGGCACCTGATATCAAGGTAACGCACACCGGCGCTGAGCTGGGCAGCAATACTCAGGTTCTGACATTTGGCAGTACCGCCCAATGGTTCAACTGTGGCTCCTGAATCGTGTGTACCCGGAATGCTGATGGAAGAAATACTCGTAGCATCGGGGAGCGCCCCCATCCAGTTGCTCATGGTATAGCTGAGCAGCTGAACCATAGATGTGCCTGATAAGCTTTCCGCTTTGTACTTCAGCTGATTTGGCTGGGAGTCTTTTTTGCATGCGATAAACGCCATGCTCAGTGCCATGATTAAGGGCAACTTTAATTTGTTCATAACAATTTTAACTAATAGGGATAAATATTTGGTTAATTATACCTAAAATACAAAACTGAATTGAAAATGTAAATTTCATTTTCAGATGCTTTCTTTCTTGCTCTTTTATGCATTTACCTCCGGTAAACGTTTGCGGGGGACATGGGCCGCAGTCCATAGGGGGTTGGTAGGCTCAGGACCTTATCAACTCCAAAGTTGATCCGAAGCGGATAGACAAAAAAACATTCCCTGTTCTGGCTGCTCTTGATCCGACGGATAGCATCACGCATGGTGCACTGGTCCATCTTCATCAGTTACTGACGACGACACTCAGCATCGATGTATCAACCTTATTATGAATCAGTCAGACGAAAATTCAAATGCGGTAAAGGCTTTGAGAAAGAAATTTGACAGCTGAAAGAATAAGAAAAAGACTTAAAAAGTAGCTTTATTTTTACATGGTTATTAGCGGGTTATGAAATATCTTTGGTGCGAAATAAACACCATGATCAGAACCCTCACCTCTTTAGCTTTGCTCTCTTTATTTAGTCTGACCGCTTTTTCTCAAAATGAAAAGCCGGGAAACGCTGCATCCGCAAACACCAGAGGACAGAATAACCGGGGACAGCGGAGATACGAGATCACGATTGTTAACAATTCGGGAACTGATCTGGATTCGAATACGAAAAAGAAAATCACCAAAGCCTTTTACAAGGTATATCCTTCATTTGCCCAGGCAGATGGCTACCGGACCAAAAGACAGGCTATTTTTGAGTTGTCCGATAAATTTGAAGGCACGCTGAGTGCAAAAGCCGGCGAGATTGTGGCCAACAGTACCTGGCTGAAAAATAACCTGCGCAAGCTGGAAAAGGAAATGATGTTTCAGTTTTCCCGAAACTGGATCTCTGCTGATACTTTAAAGAAAAACGGATATCAGCTGGTTTTTATCAGTAAGGATCCGAAACTGGATCCGGTTTTGAAACAGAACCTGATCGATACTTATTTTAAGATTTATCCTACTTTGGTGAAGACTTTCAATAAAAAATCAACTAAGGAGGTACTCTTTGTGGTCGATACGGCTTACAAGGGTGTAGCTGAAGCCAGCGGCAACAGGATCCTCTTCAGCTCGGCTTATATGAGTACGCATTCTACAGATATCGATGTGGTAACGCATGAGACCATGCACATCGTGCAGGGGTACGGATATGGCTCAGGTCCGGTATGGCTCACGGAAGGAATTGCCGATTATGTGCGGTACAAATACGGTGTGGACAATATCGGTTCCAAATGGGCGCTTCCTGAGTTCGACGAGAAACAGAGCTATAAGAACAGTTACCGCATCACTGCCCGTTTTTTCGAATGGCTGGAACAAAACGTAAAACCAGGACTGATTGCAACACTGGATGATCAGCTGAGAAAACATACCTATACGGAGCAGTCATGGGCGGCCGTTACCGGAAAGAGTATCGATGAACTCTGGGCGGATTATGCCAAATCTCCGGCTTTGAAGCTGAGTTATAGTAACGGCAAATAGGCTATTCCAAGCAGAGAAATCCCGTCCAAAGTAATAGAATTGTTATATAATTTATTAGAGGCTTAAATTCTCTCTGATAAATGTTCTATTTGTTAAAAAAAGTCATGCCCTCCGATCAGAAAAAATCTCCCTCTGTTTTATTAGTTGTTTTAGCATTCTTTGTTGTTTATACCGTCTGGGGTTCCACTTATTTCTTTATCGCCAAAGCGCTTCATGGGTTTCCCCCGTTCTTTTTAGGAACTTTCAGATTCATTGTTGCCGGACTGCTGCTGCTTGCCTGGTGTAAGTTTCAGGGACTGGCCGTATTTGACAGGAAGAACATCTTCCATGCGGGTGTAAGCGGTGTGCTGATGCTGACTATAGGTACGGGTATTGTGATCTGGGTAGAACAATTTATGACCAGCGGATTAGTGGCCATTATGGTTTCCTCTGCTGCCATCTGGTTTGTTATACTGGACAGAAAACTATGGAAACAAAATTTCAGCAATAAGTTTACCGTAGCCGGACTCATCATTGGATTTCTTGGTGTAATCCTCTTGTTTTGGGAGCAGCTCGCTGGTTTTGAAGTCGGGCAGGACAGCAGAACTGTTCCGGGGATGTTTTTACTGGTCATTGGCCCTATCGGATGGGCAGGCGGATCGTTATATTCCAAATACTATCCGGGCAATAACACTACTGCTTCTGTATCTACAGCGTGGCAGATGCTTATTGCAGGATTATTTTTCCTCCCCGCCAGTTTAGTTTCCGGTGAGTTACAACATCTGGATTTTAATCAGGTTCCGGCCCAGGCCTGGTGGTCTGTAGGTTATTTGATCATTTTTGGCTCTATACTGGCATTCAGTGCATATGTCTGGTTGCTGCAGGTTCGCCCTGCCACCCAGGTCAGCACCTATGCGTATGTGAATCCTGTTGTGGCAGTACTGCTTGCCGTCTTTTTTGCCAGCGAAGTCATCAGCGGTATACAGATTACCGGATTGCTGGTGATTTTAGGCAGTGTACTGCTGATTAATCTTTCTAAATACAAGAAGCCTGCAAAAGCAGTTTAATGCTGTTGCTGTACAATGGCGTAGTATTTCAGCTCTACAATGTCATTGGGTAGTGGCTGTTTGTTCCATGATTTATGAATGGCCAGCGCAGCGCCTACTGCAGTAGCTTGCGCCATATGGGCTGCAAACACTTCCAGTTCCGGAAAGACCCGTGCCAGCAGGTTCATAAATATGGTGTTCCTGCTGAATCCTCCGTCTACAAATATGCGCTTTACGTTAGTTCCTTTCAGCACCATTGAAGTAGACAGGTACTGCTGGTTGACGAGGTCAAGGATCAGCCGGTGATAGGCAATGATGTCAGAGGTATAGTTAGTCAGGTCCCGCTGAGCAAAAGAGTTTTCCTTCAGTTCAGCCAGGCTCTTTTCCTGAAGACCTTCCAGTTCGTCAGCTTTCGAAAGTTCATCGATGATACCTGCATCATAGGGAACTGTGCGATAGCTGATGATATCGGTACCATAATGTGAGGCAATCCTTTTGACCTGCTGCTCATGCTCATATCCCGCGAATAAACGGGAAGCTTTGACGGGTTTGCCCTCATATTGCAGATAACACAAGCAATCGTTCTCCAGTTCTGTGGTGGTAAGCGGTGTGGAATTGAAGGGATTCAGGCTGATGCACCAGGTTCCTGTAGAAAGCAATATGAAGGGCTCATGAAAACTCACCAGGTACGGGACAAGGGCAGCCGAACTGTCGTGCAGGCCGGCACCGACACCATAATTATTACCGGGAAAGGCAGCCGGCATGACCTGATCAGATGGTACGATCGGTGCAAGTTTCTCTGCAATGCCTTCTTTAAATACCCAGTCGTGGTAATCGTTCTTTGTAAAATCCCAGAGATTGGTATGACATCCGATACTCGTGATGTCGGAATAGGCCTGTCCGGAGATCAGGTAACTCAGGTACTGAGGCAGATGAAGTGCATACCGGATCTGATGGAACAGCTCAGGTTTTTCATACTTGATCCGGTAGATCTGCATCCCCGAATTCAAACTGCCCAGAACAGGAGAGGCAGTGAGGTTAGAAAAGACCTCCTGCCCTCCGTAGGTATCGTAAAATTGCTTTTTTAGTGTCTCTGAATATTCTTTGAGGTAATTGTATAATGGTGCCAGCGGCTTTCCGTCTTCGTCTATATAAACGAAACTGGCACCGTATGTAGCAAAATTGATGGCCCTGATCTCAAACTCCGGGTTTTTGAATACCTCACGCAGGGAATCAAATACAGATAGTCTCAGACTTTCCAGATTTTCACATGGATCGCCGTCTTCGTCCAGCGTTTCGGTAAACCGTGCTGATCTTTCAAAAACAATCTTATATCTTTCGTCAAAAAGGAATAACTTCTTATTGGTTTTACCTACGTCAAATACTGCTATTACCGGAGTTTTCTTCATTTCCAATCCCATCTCTTACAATCCCGTAGCTACAGTTTTAGCACCACGGTCCTTAATCAATTCTTGTCTTACATTATATTTTCTGAATACATCCAGCGGAGCCAGCGCAGCACCTGAACGCAGACGTGCTTCTGCTACCAATGCCCTCAGGTCGGTTCGGAATGCCTGTTGCAGGATCTCCTGGCAGCGTACCACATCATTGATCGCCTGTGCCTCCTGCAATGCTTTTCTGTCTACAGAAAGTGCCTGCGCGTAAGCGATCATGATGGCTTCCACAGATTGCAGCAGATCTTCCAGCGGATCTTTCACGTTGTGTGAAGCATCGATCATCCAGCCCAGGTCATCTGTATGGCTCATGCCGCGTGCATCCATACCTTCTACGAGTTCGTTGAAGATCAGGAAGAGCTGGTATGGCTTCATACTGCCTGCGGTCAGGTCATCGTCACCGTACTTGGAGTCGTTGAAGTGGAACCCGCCCAGCTTTTGCTCCATAAGCAATAGGGAAACGATCTGCTCGATGTTTGCATTTGGCAGATGATGACCCAGATCTACAAGTGTAAAAGCTTTAGGACCAAGCTTGGAGGCGTACAGGAAGGACTGCCCCCAGTCTCCTACTGTAGTCGAATAAAAATTAGGTTCAAAGGCTTTGTATTCCACGAAGATCTTCCAGTCTGCGGGTAAGGCTTCGTAGATTTCCTTCAAACCTTCCAGTGTGTTTTGGAAGGCTTTTCTGAAGTTCAGCTGGCCTGGAAAGCAGGAGCCGTCCGAAAGCCATACTGTAAGCGCTTTGGATCCGAGTTCTATACCCTGACGGATCACTTCTATATTGTGTTCAATGGCTTGTTTTCTAACAGACCTGTCTACATGCTGTAAGGAACCGAACTTATAGCTCAGCGCCTGATCAGCCTGATCCTGAAAGGTGTTGGAGTTCATGGCATCGAACTTTAGTCCGTGCTGAGCGGCCAGTGCCTTAATGCCTGCGGTATTTTCTACGGTGTCCCAGGGAATGTGTAGTGATACGGCTCCGCTTGCACCATTTAACTTGTGGAGCAGTCCAATATCTTCGATCTTTTCTTCAATATTTCTCGGCTCACCCCCTGAAGAGAAACGTCCGAAGCGTGTACCTCCGGTTCCCAGGGCCCAGCTTGGGATGGCAATCTGGAAATCTACCAGTTGCTGTATGATCGCTTCTGCGTTTGCTACTTCAGATTGGACAAATGAAAGTCTCTGCTGGTGTTTGGCCAGCAGTTCGCTGTTATTGGATTCTACATGATAATTTTCAATCTTCATAATTCAATAGGGTTTAACGGACAAAGGCATTGGCTACACCACCGTCCACGTTCAATACATTACCGGTTGATTTGTTCAGCAGTCCGCCTACAAAAGCGAAACATGCGTTGGCGATATCATCGGGTAAAATTACTTCATTCAGCAAGGTACGTTTTGCGTAGAAAGCCGGCAACTCTGCTACGGTAATTCCATAGGCTTTTGCACGGCCTTCTGCCCATCCGCCTGCCCAGATGTTACTGTCACTGATCACAGCGTCGGGGTTAACGACATTCACCCGGATCCCGTCTGCACCCAGTTCGGCGGCATTCAGCCTGCTCAAATGCAGTTGTGCTGCCTTCGCACTTCCATAACCGGCATTATTAGGTCCGCTCACGAGTGCGTTTTTACTTACGATGTTCAGGATGTCTCCGCCGGCATCTTGTTTTTGCATGACTGCTGCGGTTGCCTGTGTAACAAAGAACTGACCTTTCACCAATACATCGTACAGCAGATCCCAGTCCTGTTCGGTATGGTCTCCTATGGTTTTAGAGATGGAAAGACCTGCATTGTTTACTACGATATCTACACCTCCGAATGCAAGTGCTGCCGCATCAAACGCAGCTGAGATCTGTGCTGAATCGGTCACATTTAATATGGCGGTAGCATAGCTATCTCTTCCGTATTTACTGTTAAATTCATCGGCTGCTCCCTGCAGGCGTTCCGCGTTCATATCATTCAGTACCACGACAGCACCTTCTTCCACGAACTTCCTGGCAATAGCTTTACCGATCCCTCCGGCACTACCGGTTACCAACGCAATCTTTCCTGTAAGCGGCTTTGGCTTTGGCATTCTTTGTAGTTTAGCCTCTTCCAATAGCCAGTATTCTATATTGAACGCCTCCTGTCTCGGTAAAGAAGTGTATTCGGATATGGCTTCGGCGCCTTTCATTACATTAATCGCATTGGTATAAAACTCGGCAGCGACACGGGCAGTTTGTTTGTCTTTTGAAAAGGAGAACATACCTATTCCAGGATACAAAATGATCACCGGGTTGGCATCTCTTATAGCGGGACTGTTATCATGCCTGCATGAATTGTAGTATTCGGCATACATTTTTCTGTAGGCTTCAAATTCCGGCGCCAGTCTTTCTTTTAATGCTTTTACATCGCTCAGATCTTCGTTTGGCTGCAGGTCCAGTACCAGCGGGCTGATCTTGGTGCGCAGGAAGTGGTCAGGACAGCTTGTACCTAATGGGGCCAATCTGCTCAGGTCATTTGAATTGATGAACTCCAGTACTCTGACATCGTCAGTAAAATGACCTACCATGTGTTTTTCACTCGAACAGAAGCCCCTCAGCAGAGGTGCAATTGCAGCGGCTTGTTTATGACGCAGTTCCTGTCCGGCACTGTCAATGCGCTGACCGCCAAATACAGGACCTTTTTTACCATAGTTTACTTCCAGGTATTCCGCGCATTTTTCAATTACCTCAAGGGTATTGATGTAACTTTCAAATGCGGTATCACCCCAGGTGAACAGTCCATGTGAGCCGAGCATAATGCCTCTGATGCCGGGATTTTCATCGAGGCACTGACGCAGCATCAAACCCAGCTCAAAGCCCGGTTTTTGCCATGGCACCCAGCCGATGGTTCCGCCAAACAGCTCTTTGGTAATCTGCTCTCCGTTCTTAGCCGCAGCAATGGCTATGGCCGCATCAGGATGAAGGTGATCGATATGTTTGAAGGGTAAAAATCCATGCAGAGGTGTATCTATAGATGGTGCCTTAGATTGAAGGTCGTATATGCAGTGGTTAAACAGTTCAACCATTTCATCTTCATAGGCCAATCCTTTGTAGATGTTCTTAAGGTTGCGCAACCTGTCTACGTAAAGTGCCGCAAGTCCGCTGCGTTTTAAAGTACCCAGGTCGCCGCCTGAACCCTTTACCCACATGATTTCGGCGTCTTCACCAGTCAGAGGATCTTTAGCAATTGCCTTGCAGGAGGTGTTTCCGCCTCCGTAATTGGTCAGGCGCAAATCAGCGCCCAATAGATTTGAACGGTAGATTAACAATGCTACTTCATCACCGGCCAGTTCAGCGGCCTTGGCATCGTCCCACAAATAGCTTACATGTTTGAAATCAGTTGTTCTAACAGCCATAAATTGTATTTCTTAATTTTGTTTTATTTAGTTTTCTATTATTTTGGCAACCCCGCCAAGCACCACCGACAACAGAATCACGGCAACGCCCATCAGTAAGGTTGAAAATGTCTTCTTACCCACACCTTTCCACTCGTTAAACTTGATTCCCCATAAATTGGAAACGATAATGATGGAGGCCATGTGCAGGATCCAGGAGCTGGCTCCATTGCCCAGTTTGGTCTCACCCATTCCGTAAAAGAAGAATTGCAGGAACCAGGTCGTACCGGCCAGTGCGGCAAATACATAATTGGTCGTTAACGGTGCCTCACTGTTGGTGTAATCACTGAATGTTTTGTTCCTGGTGTTCAGGATCATACACCAGATGAAATTGGTAGTTAACCCGCCCAGCAGGATCACGACAAATACCACATTATTGACAAATAAGGTCGTACTTCCTGAAGCCTCGGCAGCCAGCCTGGCCACTTCAGCCATAGGCTTGCCAGCCTCTATTCCGAAGCTGAAACATGCGCTCAGTATACCGGATATTGTCGCAACGATCAGTCCTTTTGAAAGGTTAAATTCTTTTACACCTTCTTTTTGCTGATCAGGGGAAAGTTCTTTTTCTTTAAGGATTCCGGCCTTACCGCAAATCGCGATACCAAGCAGGCAGACCACCACACTCAGCAACACCACAAGGCCGCTATTGCTGTGCAGCATATCGGTAAAGCTTGTTTTTCCTTCCTGTGCATATATATCATAGTAAAAAGACGGCACTAAAGCACCAAAAGCACTGCAAAAGCCCAGGGCTACGCTCATGCCCAGACTCATACCCAGATAGCGCATGGACAAACCAAAGGTCAGTCCTCCAACGCCCCAAAGCAATCCCATCAGATAGGTATAAAATAAAACAGAACCTTCGGTATTCTTAATGATTTCAATAAAGTTAGGAACGGTAAGCCATGCGGCAAGTAAGGGAACGATCAGCCAGGAAAAAATGCCACCAACGATCCAGTAGCTTTCCCAGGCCCAGCCCTTAACTTTCTTATAAGGGATATAAAAACTACCGGACGCAAAGCCACCGATGAAATGGAAAATTACTCCTAAGATTGCATTCATATGAATTGAGTTATATTTGGTTTAGGAGTACTAATTTAGAGATCATGTTCTTTAAAACTGTCATGTACTATCATGACAGTCCCAAAGAAAATTTCAATTTCTATATAGAAGCTCTCCTGGTGTAGTAGAATGGCACTTCTACATGCCTTCTTGAGTTGTCCAGCACCAGATTGGCTGCTATCGTTCCCATAAATTTGAAATCCGTGGAGATGGTGGTGATCCCGTTCAGGATAAGTTTTTTCAATGGTGTTTCATTGTAGGAGATCACTCCTACGTCCTTCCCTACTTTATATTTCATTCCGATCAGTCTCTCCAGTAAGATCACCAGGTCATCCTCCATCAGGTTGATGAAAACCTCACCGTGGCTGATGGGTTCTTCGGCAATGTTACTCACGACTTTATGGGAAAAGGCATACTGCTGACAAAAACGGTGAAAACCTTCGAGTATTTCTTTGGGAAAATAACTTCTTTTCGGAAAAATGATCTTTAAGGTATGGTATTTACTCAACTGCGCGCGCGCCTGCTCCAGTGCATCGTAAATGTTCTTTTCGAAATTCTCGTAGGCGGCACCATAATCTCCTTCTATCCCTCTGATCTTTTTATCGAGCAGGATCAGCTTTTCCTTGGGTATGGCATTGATGATCTCCCTTGCGTACTCGCCTCCGTCTATAAAATGCGGGATGATTACATAATGGGAATAGTCTTCATTTTTGGTACTGAGGAACCGCTTAAAAAGCGTAAAGTCATTGTTATAGATGTAAAAATCTACGGATACCTCGTCGCCTAAGGCTGCGATAAAGGCATCGTATACAATTTTCTTGTGGGCACTCAGCTTGTTGAACAGCAGAAAAACCTTCAGTTTTCTTTTGAAATCTATATTGGCGATGTAATATCCCTTTCCGGGAACAGAGTTGATCACTCCGATATTCTTGAGGTATTTGTAGCCTTTTTCTGCTGTATCTCTGGAGATCTCCAGTTTGTAACTCAGTTCATTGATGGATGGCAGCAGGCTTTCTTTTTTCAGCTTGCCCTGCTCCACGGCTTTAATGATCGCATTGGAAAGCTGCAGGTATTTTGGCGTTGCCGAATATTCGTCAATATGTATAAAATCGAAAAAGGTTGGTGACTTCATATCTAAAAATACGGATTTTGAGGTAATGTTGACATAAAAATTGCCGGCAGGAGCCATCCGCCGGCAATATAAGCAACCTAAACGTATAAAGAGCGCGTTAATAAAGAGTTGAGAACGCCGAGAGCCCCTGCTTTCTACCTGATTTCAAATTTATACTTCCCTGCAGGAATATCTGTTCTGTCAGCCAGCACTTTGCCGTCTCTGTAAGCTTTTTGTCCGTCTGTCAGCGGAAAATATACGGTAGCAGTTGAGTTGGCGGGAATGGTTACTTCATAGACAACTCCGTCACCTGCTCTTTTCCATGAAGAAATGATCGGCCCGTAAGGTCCGATATGCTTCGCTTCGAATTCATTAAGTCCGCTTACAAAGTTCGGTCTCAAGACCACGTTTTTGAAGCCCGGAAGCTGTTCATCGGTTTTGATACCGCCAATCCCCTTGTACATCCAGGCACCTACTTCTCCAAACATGATGTGATTTAAAGATATGTCATTTTTAGCATCAATTCTCCAGTTTTCATAAAGGGTAGTTGCGCCGTTCACAATCCACCATCCCCATGAGGGGTAGGTTTCCTGAGCAGCTACTTTATAGGCCAGATCTGCGTAACCGTTTTCGCTTAATGCGTTCAGAATGGCTTTGGTACCTAGCAAACCCACATCGATGTGGTTCTTACTGTCTTCTACTTTTTTTGCCAGGTTGGCGGCTACCTTAGATTTCAGCGCATCCGGTACCAGTCCCCAGTACAATGGCATACTCAGTTCTGTTTGCAGTCCTGTGCCATATATTGCTGTACCTGTATTTAAATATTTTTTATTGAAGGCGGTTTTGATCTTATCGGCCAGCGCCATGTACTTTTTCGCGTCTTCTGGTTTATTCAGCACTCCAGCGGTCTTTGCGAGTATTGTCGCATCTATAAAATAGTAGACCGATGAAGTGAATTCAACCGGGGGTTTGGTACTCACTGGCACCCAGTCGCCCAGTCCCCATTCTGTTAAACCCGAAGGTGCGATATCCTGAATGTGATCCACATAACGCTTGATGTTGTTGTAATTGGCGGCCAGGATCCTGGCATCACCATAATATTGGTAGATACTCCATGGAATGATCGCAATGGTACTGGTCCAGTCCGGACCATTACCCCACTCATAGCCCCAGCCATCGGTAGGAATAATGGAAGGCAATACCCCGTTTGGTTGCTGCTCGTCTCTGTGATCGGCAAGCCATTTTTCATAAATGGTAATGCCGTCAAAGTTATACAAGCCGGTTTCTACAGCGATATGCGCATCACCTGTCCAGCCGTTCTTTTCTCTTTGAGGACAATCTGTCGGATATCCGAAGAAATTAGACAGGTATGAATTATTGGTCGCAAACCAGATCTTATCCAGTGTAGGATTGGAGGATTTGATATTCCCTACTACCGGCACATCACTGTGCATGAAATATCCGATAATACCGGATTGGGTAAGTCTTATAGGTTTATCGGCAGTTACTTCCACATATTGAAATCCTTTATAGTTGAAATGAGGCATAAAGGATTCCTCTCCCCTGCCATTCAGGATAAAAATATCTGTCTGGAAAGGGTCTTTATCGTCAGTCGGACGGTAGTGCTGGTCAATATTAGACATATCTGCGCGTCCGTTTGCATACAACCTCTCCGTATGTTTCAGCCTGATCACTGTACCGGCTTCACCGCTTACTTTAATCTGGCTCACTCCGGAGATATTTCTTCCGAGGTCAAATACATAGGCGGTGTCGTTGATCTTGTTCATGGTCTTTGCCGGAATGGTCTCTACGTTTCTTACCGGATGCAGCGCCTGCGCTACGATGTTATCGGACGGTGCGCTTCTCGGAATCGGTTCCCTCCATTTGGTATCGTCAAAGTTTACCACATTCCAGCCCACCTGCTCCAATCTTGCATCATAGTGCTCCGCGGTATAAATGCTGTTAAAAATGATCGGGCTCAAGGTGGTCTTCCAGTCTCTTCCTGAGGTTACGGTTTCTACTGAACCGTCTGCATAGGTGATCCGCAGATCAAGACAAAATACAGGGCGGTTCCTCCATGGAGCCTTATGAAAATCCCATACTGCTGTGGATTGATGATTGTACCAGCCGTTACCCAGTAATACACCTACCGCATTTTTGCCATTCTGTAACTGATCGGTCACATCATAGGTCACATATAAAGTACGTCTGTCAAAACGGGTATACATGGGGTCCATTCTGTGGTTACCTACTTTCCTGCCATTTAGATATAGTTCATATAATCCGCCGCAGGCAATGTATGCCCTGGCTGATTTGATTTTTTTCTCCGCCCCGAATACCTTTCTGAAATAAGGTGCGGGTTTGGTATTGACATCCTGGCTGTCACTGATCCATGTACCCTTCCAGTTTTCTGTCTTCAGCATGCCCATTTCAAAACTGGAAACGGATGAAGCTGGTTTGCTGTCTTTATCCCAGACTTCAACCAGCCAGTAATATTTGGTAAAGGCTTCCAGTGCCACTCCTTTGTAGGTAATCAGACTGGCAGATGAAAGGATTTTTCCCGAATCCCATATCAATCCTTTTTTATTGACTAAAGCCGCAGAATCCTTACCCACGATAACACGGTAAGCAGTTTGCTTAGCACCCATGCGGGAGTCGGTCATCATCCAGGAGAGACGCGGGCTGAGGGCGTCAATACCCAAAGGCCTGATCAGGTGTTCGCACTGCAGTCCGGCTGGTTTGTTATTATCGGCAAAGGCATAGACTTTCTGGGTCAATGGAAGTGCCATCAGCATCAGCAGGAAAGAATAAATGGATCTTGTTAAAAATTTCATATGTTTTTGTGTATTCTTCAATATTTTCTTTTTTATTTACCAGTAACCTGTCCTGTCCTGCATTCAAAATGGTAGGTTCCTGAACCAATTTCAGCTTTATTACTGGTTTCCTTACCATCTTTTAGTGCCGGAGCAGGTAAAATTACCGTTGCAGTGGTATTGGCAGGAATCAACACCTCCAGTTTGAACAGTCCATTTTCGATCTTCCAGGAAGATGATACTACTCCATATGGCGTATTCAATTCTCCCGATGCGCTGGTAACACCGCCACCTGGTTTTGGTGCGATACTGATCTTTTTATAACCCGGAGCAGAGGCATCAGAATTGATTCCGGCCATATTCCTGTACATCCAGTCTCCAATGGCACCATAGGCATAATGGTTATAGGAGTTCATATCGGGGGTTTGAAAAGTTCCGTTAGGTTTGATCCCATCCCAGCGTTCCCATATCGTAGTGGCCCCCATTTTCACCGGGTATAACCAGGAAGGGTAGCTTTCCTGCATCAGCAGGTCATAAGCTACATTGTTATGGCCGAAACGGGTTAGTACATGACAAAGGTAAGGGGTTCCCAAAAATCCTGTGGTCAGGTGATTGCCATAGTCTCTTACATTTTTTACCAGCCGTTCTGCTGCTGATGCACGCAGTTCTTCCGGCAGCATGTCAAATTGCAATGCCAGAACATATGCTGTTTGTGTGCTTGAGACCAATCTGCCGTTGCCGGTCATGTATTCTTTCACAAATGCCGCTTTGATGTCTTTTAGCAATTCGGTGTATTTTTCTACATCTTCTTTTTTGTTTAATACCTGTGCGGTATTGATCATCAGCTGGGTAGAATGTGCATAGAAGGTCTGCGCAATCAGGTATTTATCCGTTACCGCAGCCCTGCCATCGTTATCGTCATCCGGACGGTAGAACAACCAGTCACCAAAATGGAAACCGGTATTCCAAAGGTTGTTTTTTGCAGTGGAGGTCATATAACCTACCCAGGCTTTCATACTTTCATATTGTACTTCCAGTAAACGTTTGTCGCCATAGGCCACATACATATCCCATGGTATGATCGTGGATACGTCGGCCCAGCCCGCTGCCCCCGCGTCATTTGGTGTAAGTACATCTGGTACCACAAACGGAATCTTTCCATTACCCTGCTGATCTGCCTTTACGTCCTTTAGCCACTTGGTAAAGAATCCGGCTACATCCATATTGTAGGCTGCAGTGTTTGCAAAGGCCTGTGCATCTCCGGTCCAGCCCAGTCGTTCATCACGTTGCGGACAATCTGTAGGTACGTCCACAAAGTTTCCTTTTTGCCCCCACTGGATGTTGTGCTGCAATTGATTCAGGAGCGGATTGGAGGTAGAAAATTTACCTGTCGTTGCCATATCAGAATAAAGCGCTACAGCGGTCAGCTTGTCTGTGGTCAGCTCACCCGGATAGCCTTCTACTTTCACATACCGGAATCCCTGAAAGGTAAAGTGAGGTTCAAATACTTGTTCAGCCCCTTCTTTCAGAATGTAATGATCTTGCGCTTTGGCTGACCGCAGGTTTACGGTATAGAAGTTCCCTTCTTTATCCAGAACTTCTGCATGGCTCAATGTGATCTGTGTACCGGCAGGACCTTTTGCTTTCAGCATTACCCAGCCTACCAGATTCTGTCCGAAGTCAACAACTGTTTCTCCTTTAGGGGTCTTAAATATTTTCAGGGCTTTAAACTCCTCATGTTTTTTTACCATCGGACCGCTCATACCCACCAGTTGTTCTTTGCCTTTTTCCAGCGTTCTGACGTCAGCCCATGAACTGCCGTCTGCGTATCCTGCAACAGACCAACCTGATTTTTCCTGTCTTGCATCATAGGTTTCCCCATCATAAATATCGGAAGCCATGATTGGTCCGTAAGCTGTTTTCCAGCTCTCATCGGTATTTATAGATTCTTTAGTGCCGTCAGTATATTCTACTTCGAGCTGCATCAAAAGTGCCCTGGTATCTCCGTAAAAATTATGCTGGCTTCCGAATCCGATCCTTCCCTTGTACCATCCGTTGCCCAGGGTCACGCCTATAGCGTTTGTACCAGTCTTCAAAGCTGCCGTTACATCATAAACCTGGTATTGCAGGTGTTTGTTGTAACTGGTCCAGCCCGGAGCAAAATAACTGTTGCTTACACGTTGTCCATTGATATTTGCTTCATAAAGACCTTTTGCGGTTATATAAGCCAGTGCTGATTTTACTTTCTTTTTGACATTAAATTCCTTTCTGAACAAAGGACTCCTTGCTGAGGTATCCTTGCCGGTTACGGTAATCCATTGAGCGGTCCAGTCCGCTGCTTTCAAACCTGTCTGCCAAAACTGTATACTACTCCAGGCAGAAGTATTCCCATGATTGTCTTTGACTCTTACCTGCCAGTAATAGCGTTTTTTTGATTGCAATCCGGTACCGCCGTAAGGTATAAGTACAGACTGATCTGTTGTTGCTGAACCCGTCCAAACGATCCCTTTACCTGATCCTATGGTATTTTTGTCTGTCCCTACCCTGATTTCATAAGCGCTCTGTCTGGTATTTTTAACTTCTGTTTTTATCTTCCAGCTCAATCTTGGCGTCAGTGTTTCAACAGACAGGGGATTATCCATGTGCTCAACTGTAAGATCGGTCAGAATGATCTTTTGAGCAGAAGCAGAAAAACAAGGCATTAGCAACAGTGCAAGCAGGAAACTCTTTATGGAAAAATTATTCATAATATTATATTCGGATGCTACTAGTATCCACAATAATTTTCAAAACGGCATCATGCACTGTCCTGTGCATTTACCTTCATTGACCGTATACGACTGTTTTACAAGCAGCTCCAAAACAATCACATAACAAAAGTAATACACAACAGCTGATTCCTGTTCTATACATTTGTACTTCACGAGTATATTTTTTTTAACGCTCACCAAATATGAAACGGTTATTTATCCTTACATCAGTAATGCTGATCATCTCTATATTGTTCTTTTCCTGCGAAGCGAAAAAAGAGGAATTCTATCCTGAAAAACCCACTGCGACCTATTGTGATAAAGTGAGTCAGATTTTCGAATTCACCTATCCTGATAACAGGTTTTATCCGGTGGCGAAACTTTCTTATGATGACAAGGGCCGGGTTGTCCTGGTGCAAGAGGAAAATAATATGACCTATAAGTTCAGCTATTCAGATAAACACATTGAACTGGTTGCTACGGGATATGGTGCATCAAAGCTGACCCTGACTTATTTCCTGAATAACCAGGGCAGGATTACCGGAACCTCTATTTTTGACAATAATATACAATACGATAGTGAAGGCCGGATGGTTAACTATAAAATGCCGATTGACAACAACGGGCAAGCGAACGGATATACAGAATACCACCTCAATTATGAAAATGGCAATCTTAAAGAGATCAGAACCCGGGATAATGTCTTAGTCACCTCCTTCACTTATTATGACAAATCAGCTCAGGAACTTGCCGGTATGAATTCCCCCCTGTATGCGGGTGGAGTAATTTACGATGAAGCAACAGTATTTCTGATTGAAGGAGGTTTTTTGGGTAAGTCTTCCAGGAATCTGCTGAAAAATGTCAAAACAGGAAATTTCTCAGGCAGTGACATTCAGTATACTTATGACGAAAAGGGAAGAGTGGACGCAAAGGTTGGAAGCAGAAGGTTTAACTATCAGTGTGACTGATCATTTTCTGCAATGGACATCTGTTCTTTCTATCAGCGCAGTATCCTTTTGAGGATTTCTTCTTTTTTCTGACGGGATATGGGAATTTGACTTCCGTCTTCCATGCTGATGTATCCACCGTCGGTTTTCACGTAGGCTTCAATTTTGCGCAGGTTGATCAGGTGCGACTGATGTGTTCTCAGAAACTGGTGTCTATCCAATAGTTCGTGATACTCTTTTAAAGTTTTGCAAACCAGGAACTGCTTGTTTCCCTCAAGGTAGATGTGGGTATAATTGCCTTCGGCTTCTAGTCTGATGATCTTAGTGATGGTTACAAATTCGATCTTATCTGCCAGTGGTATAGCGATCCTTTGTTCCTCCTCTCCTCGATCTATATTGGCAATCAGCTCCTGCAGCCTTCTGTTCTCCTTCCTGGGTTTGATCTGTTGAGCAGCCTTCTCAACGGCTGTACAAAGTTCCAGAATATTTATAGGTTTCAGCAGATAGTCTATAGCACAGGCCTTCACAGCCTGGATACCGTATTTGTCAAAGGCGGTGACAAAGATCACCTCAAAATGCTGATGGCCATTCAGTGATTTAAGCAGGTCAAACCCGGAAATATTGCCCATCTCTATGTCCAGAAAAATAACATCCGGCTGATGCTGACTGATCAGTTTCAAAGCTTCCGTCGCTGAATCCGCTTCTCCTGCCACTGATATCGAAGGACAATATTCCAGCAGCAGCCCGCGCAGGTTGGCCCGGCTTTTTACCTCATCATCAATAAGTATACATCGCAGTTCCATCATCAGTCTATGGGAATAATTAATGTAGCAGCCGTCCAGTGAATTGCTTCTGCTAAATTACGGCTTAAAGTGAGTTTTCCCTGAACATTGTTCGTATTGAGCAGGTTCAAACGCTCTCTCACCAGTTTCAAACCGAACCCATTGCTTTGCGTACCTTTTTCTTCTGCTTTTAAGCCGGGGCCGTTATCTCTGACTTCTATTTTAATGGAATTTTGAATCAGACCGATCTGAATCTGCAGTACACCCTCGTTTCCTTTACGGGAAAGGCCATGTACAACTGCGTTTTCAACCAATGGCTGAATGATCATCCCGGGAATCTCGATCAGCTGAACATTGATTTCAGTAGCCAGATCAATACTAAACGCAAAATCAAAACGCAGTTTTTCCAGTTCACAATAAAGCGTCACCGCTTCCAGTTCGTCAGAAAGTGTGACGAAGGTATGTTCTGAGTTGTTCAGTACTCTCCGCATCAGCAGGGAAAATTTCTCCAGATAAATACTGGCTTCTTTATAGCCTTTATTGTTGATGAGCGACTGGATGGAGTTTAAGGCATTGAACAGGAAATGGGGATTCATCTGTGACCGGATCGCTTTAATTTCCAGTTCCTTGATCTGTCTTTTAACGGCTTCCTTTCTTTTAAGATTACGCACCCTAACCTTGTAGATCCACAGGAAGATCAGAAATGCAACGAGGATGGAGCCTGCGCTCCATCCTATCGTTTTAATTAGTTCTGCTTTGGCTTCCCTGCTCATTGTTTTAGCGGTTAGGGCTCTTTTTATAGCTGCATCAAAATCCTTTTCTGCCTGATAGTGATTTTCTTCATCGATATTGTCATCGATCACTTTCAGATCAGGGTCAAGGATAAAGGTCTTGATATCCCAGTAACCAAGCAGAATCTTTTGTTCACGCTGATCTTCGTATTCTTCCAGTTCTGAGTAAGTCACGTTCGGCAAAGCCTTCAGAACAGAATCAACTGTACTTTTGGGAAAATTCTCCTGTCCACCCAGTTGTGCGATAATGAAATGCACTTTTTTAGGGTCTGTCTTTTTTATTCTCTCCAGCAAATCCCGCATCTTGTCAGGATAGTGGAAATTGAAGGTCAGACTTATGGCCTTCCCCTTGAACTTATTCAGGTCAAGTATTGTTCCGTCTGCCAGTTTCAACTGCCTCAAGGGGCTGATATTTCCGGGTGCCCAGCGATCGGCTATCTTCCACTTTTGCGTGACTAGATTAGTCAGCGCAGTATCCCCGCAATTTCTCACAAAATCTTCATAATAAGGTTTCAGACGCTGGGCCTGCTTCCAGTTGCTTTCTCCCAGTTCCTGATCGAACGCTTCAGACAGCGAAAAATACAGCGGAAAACGCCTTAGATAAGTCAGTGACATGGCATAGCCTGCAAGAAACCCGTACTGACCTCCGTTGATACGCCCTACTTTATCACCCATATAAAGTCCAAAATCATGAATAAAAGAAGTATACCAGTAATTGTCAGTATAGTCGTTCATCTGTATCGGCAAAGTATCAATACTGTTGAAAAAGTCTTTGGGAAAACCTTCAAAGATCTCTTCAGACTGAGGACTGCTCCTGTATTTTGTCTTCAGCAGAAAATTAAGCTTAGCCTTAGCCTGTCCATAAATGAACTTGAGATTATAATATGTCCATGCGTTCTCAGGTACCAGCCTTTTGTATTTGTTCAGCACAAGATCGAATGAGCTCTTATCCCGCTGTTGCTGTTTCATAAAATCATCCAGTGAAAAATCCACGATACCATAAGCCAGTTCCGGAGTGCCTTGCTTTCTGCTGATGAATGCCAGATCTATAGCTAAATTAGCAGTTTTGGCTGCTTCACCTGAGAATACAATACTAGATTCAAAGTTTTTCCCGTCTGCATCGATCACCAGTGTATCTCCCGGTTCTACAAATAAAGATACATTCAAACTTTTTGGCTCGCCCCGATAGGTTAAACTTATATCCCTGCCTCCGGTCAGGAACAAGGGCATACTGAAAGTACCATCTTTTTCAAAAACAGCTTCTTGGTATAGACCGGCAGCATACAATAAGAGTTTCTTTTCTACCGTATCTGTCATATTGCTGATCTTTCCTCTGATCAGGGTGTTTTTACCTATTGGAAAAGATGCCGCACTAAGCTGCCAGGAGAATTCAGCTGTTGAAGGGGTATTTTTGATAATCGCTTCAGAAATACGTCTAACAATACCGGTATCCACAGCTGGCGCAGTAGCTGAGAGAATTCCTCCGGAAGTTCTCAGTACCTGAATTGGATGCAATGTAGGTATTTGGATATCACCATTGGTCTTAAGTGAGGTAATCTTGCCATCTTTAATTTGCAGCGCGAAACCCGGTTTAACCAGTGTCTCTTCACTGCTTTGCAAATAAGATGGATAGTAAGAATCATACCCCATCCAGTTATGATCCGGAAAGCGGCTTTTAATCCTGCTGCGCTCAATGGTCAGCTGGTAGTCCCTGCTGCCGTTGGTCTTTATTCCCTTTAAAGTATATTTAACATCATATTGCCTAAGTTCGTATAACCCGCCCAGAACATCGATATGTACACTAGTTTTAGCGCTGGCATCAAACCAGTCACCTGGTTTCATTTTTAATAACACGTTCTCTGCTTGGGCAAAGACGAGTTGCGGCAGCCAGAGCAATGCAAACACCGCCGTACTTAATAGTTTTTTCTGTTTCATAATTTGAGGATTTGAAACAAAGCAACATAAAGTGACTGAGGTTGTGATGGTGCACTGAGCAGATGGCAGATATGACTTATTATTTAGCTAGTTTATTTGGGATTAAAATCAAAAATAAGGTTAATATTCAAATAACCGCCTACAACCTTATTAGAATCAAAGCTGTAATTGGAAGATTCAGGGCCCAGGCTACCGGTACCGCTAAACTTGTTTCCTATGGCCGGGATCCCATTTAAAAAAGATATATCTCCTTTGGAATGGGTCAGTTTTGTGTTTTCAGGGTTAGGGCCGTCTTCGGGATTAAACAATTTCAGAAAGAGATCTTCTGTTTTACTGTAGACCCGGAAACGCTGCGTATCCTTCAGGTCAAATTCTGCCCAATAAAGGTTTGAGTGATAGCCTTTAAATTCAGGATAAATAAAACCAGATGCACCTGTAACTGTATTGTTATATGCTTTTTCCCATACATTAAACGCAACTCCTTTCAGCCTGTTCTTCCATACATGGTAAGGACCATTGCCCATCCACCTTACCTTCGCCATGGCAGCCTCCGGAAAGCTGAAGTCTATACCGGCGAAAGTCCCGCCACCTTTGGGCTGATACTTTACATCCAGATTGACTAGGCCATCCGGGTTGATCGTCCAGATAGTTGTCATTTTTCCCTTTTCATAATTCACAATGATCTTATGTACTCCGGCATTTTCCTCATGCTCCACACTGCTCACTGTATAGCCATTGGCAGCCAATAAAGGTCCGTTGGTCAACGGTATTGTACCTTTCGCATTGCGCACTGACTTAAGTATCCCTTCTTTTTTATCAATATTCAATTGCAGATCTCCATTTTTAAACTGATAGTCGTCACCATCTGTAAACTGAATTACTCCCGCTTTACCTTTACTACCCAGCAACGCGGCGCTTACCGTCTCAGGAGATTTAACAGGGAATGTCCAGGTGTAGATTTGTCTGCCATGTGGATCTGTAGCTTCCACTTCCAGTACATCAGCCTTTTGCCAGTCTGCGATCAGGGGGATTTTCATTTTACCGCGCTCCAGGGGTGCAAGGTTTTTAATGGACGGTACGCCACCGGCCATGATTTTTCGGTTCTTTTCTCCCGGATCAGGTAGTTTCACCCAGCGATAGACAAGCTTACATTGTGCCAGATTCGTATAGTGATACCTGTTTTCTATATTCAGTATGCCGTCAAAAGCAGGTGTGATGTATTTATCTTCTATATAAACGGGCGACCAGATTTCTTTTATCGTATAAAAACTTCCTTCCTTTTCATGGTAGGGCCCCACTATTCCGTCAGGAGCATGATTGCCATCTCCGTCCAGCTGTTTGGTATCTGTCCTCTTAATGTCTTCATCGGCCAGTACCCAGAGAAATCCACCGGCTGCAAGCGGATGGTTCCACATCTTCTCCCAGTAATCATTCAGACCGGCACCGTGTCCTCCATCATAAAGACCGTGCAAGAATTCTGTAGGAAAAAAGATCTGCCTGTTGGCAAAGTTCTGAAGCGAGAGGTAATCGTAACCAATATAATGTGCGGTATTGGTCTTCCCAAAGGCTTCCCAGGGATGGAGCACTTCTCTTTTCTGGATATCCTGTTCTGCAAATTCATGGTCATAATCCCTGTTCCAGCCACCTTCATTCCCGTTGTCCCAAAACAATACGGAGGGAAAGTTCACATCCCTTTTAATCAACTCCCTCAGCAATTTCCTGCCAACCACACCATCATAGCTGGGCGCCTGCCAGCCGGTTAATTCATCCAGTACAAAAAGACCCAGTGAATCACAGGCATTCATAAAATGTTTGTCATGCGGATAATGTGAAAGCCTTACCGCATTCATGTTCATGTCCTTGATCAGGTTCACCGTTTCTATGCTGAACTTCTCGGAAGAGGTGCGGCCGTAATCCGGATGAAAAGTATGCGCATTTACTCCTTTGAACTTGATCTTCGTGCCATTTACATAGATTCCGTCCTGCGCCCTCACCTCTACCGTTCTGAATCCGATCTTTTCTGAAGTCTGGTGAATCAGTTTACCTGTTTTATCAATCAGGCGGAAGGTCGCAATATAGCGGTTAGGAAACTCTGCAGACCATTGCGCCGGGTTCAAAGCCCTACCGCTAACCCTTACCGGATTTGCACCCGAAGCAGTCAGAACTTTTGAAAAGAGTGATAATTGTTTACCTTTAAAATCTGCAATAGTCACCTCAATTTTTGAAGCGTTTTTTAAACCGCTGATGTCCACATCAGACAGGAATGTCCCGTCAGCACGTGCATCGACCGCAACATGCGCTATATATTCTTTTGGATTCACCTGAAGATATACAGGTCTGAATATTCCGCCAAAATTCCAGAAATCAGCTTCCAGTTCGGCCTGATTGATGGATGTATTGTCAGAACGTTTTTTCACTTTTACTTCCAGCAGATTTTTCTGACCGTAATTCAGAAAACCCGAAACATCAAACTGAAACTCATAAAATGCACCCTGATGGTTACCTACCGCCTTGCCATTCAAAAAAACATCGCAGTCGGTAAACACGCCCTCAAAAAACAACTGTACATTTTTGCTTGCCCAGGCGGCATCAGCATTAAACTCATATTTATAATGTCCTTCTTCGTTCAGTCGTTTATTCAGGGGGACATGACCATAGTTATACTCCCCGAAGCCTTGCTGTTCCCAGCAGGAAGGAACCTGGATTTTGGTCCATTCCTTACTGTTCATACCATCCGAACAATAAAAATCCCAGGTTACGGTTTGCTCTGCACCAGTACCTGACAAATATTTTATCAGGGATTTGGATCCCTGCCCGAAGGAGCTGAAACCGATTAAAACAAGGAATACGCAGATATATATCTTTCTCATACTTTCAATAATTTGGATATGAAAGATATACAATTTAACAGCAGACTGCCGTAAACAAAGCCCTGATTATTTACGATATCGATGTAGCTACAGGCTCTTAGTTCAGTGCCTGGTAGGTTAGGGCCCTGAACTTTTCTGTTACATCCCCATGTGTACTGCTCTGCAGCTGGCGATAAAACAACAACACCATATTTTCTTTGGGATCTACCCAGTAGGAAGTAGAAAATGCGCCACCCCAGCTGAAGGTACCTTCTCTGGCAGGTGTATTCGCACTTCCTTTTTCGGTCACTATCCCAAAACCTAATCCGAATTTGTCATCACCCAGATTCAGATCTCCGATCTGGTTCATGGTCATCATTCTTACCGTATTGCGCCCCAGCAGCCGGATACCATTATACTCTCCCCCATTCAGCAGCATCTGCAGGAATATGGCATAGTCCATAATAGGTGAGCTTAAACCCCCGCCACCGGAATAATAAGTACTGCCCAGTAAAGGGTAATTTGACGCCGTTGGTGTGTTGAAGATCTTATTCCCGCCTTTGATCAGTTTACCCTGAGAATCTTCTGTATACATATTTACCAGTTTATCCGCCTTTTGAGCAGGAACCGAGAAGTACGTATCCTTCATCCCCAGCGGATCAAATATCCTGGTTTTGAAAAACTTATCCAGGCTCATCCCGGAAACTACCTCCACAATACATCCAAGCAGGTCGGTATTCAGTCCGTAGGTCCAGCGTTGCCCGGGCTGGTGCATCAGGGGCAGTTTACCCAGCCGCCTCATAGCTTCAAGCAGGGTTCCTTCCTTTACACCCAATCCGGCTGTGATGTTATTTTTTCCATATATCGCATTGGCTTCAGGAGAGCCGATCTGCGCATATCCCAGACCGGAAGTATGTGTCAGCAAATCCTTAATTGTGATTTCACGGCTTGCAGGTACTGTGGTATACGTCGTGTCTTTCGCTTCAAACTTATCCAGCACAACAGGTTTGCTGAAGGAGGGAATATATTTTGAGACCCTGTCATTCAGCTGTAGTTTCCCCTCGTCAAACAGCATCATGATGGCCACACTGGTGATCGCCTTGGTTTGAGAAGCGATTCTGAAAATCCCGTCCTTAGGCATTTTCTGTTTGGCTTCGATATCGTTATAACCTGCTGAACCATAATACGCCACTTTTCCATTTCTTATAACGAGTGCCGCAGCGCCATTCATCCATCCTTTATCTGCCCATTCCTTCATCGCAACATCCAATTTACGAAGCCTCAGTGAAGAAAAACCAGCTTCTTCAGGAGTACCAAATGAAACCTGGGCTGATATTTTCTGGGCTATAACCTGATAGCCTAATGTAAAACTGAAGAGGGAACAAATAAAGAAGCACTTTCTAAGCATAGCGGTTTATGTTTGGTTAAGCTAAAATACAGAATAAAATCACACCCCAAATCATCACAATTATAATAGATAATCATTAATTGTATTATTTTAATTATATAAATGATAATCTGAACTTTGTCCTGTTAAATTAATCAATCCATATGAAGACAATTACAAAATCCATCTCCGGCGAAGGACATATTATTGAAAGTCAGAAAATTAAAACCATGCCTGCCGCCTTATGGGCACTCACGATCAGTGCATTCGGCATCGGTACAACTGAATTTGTGATCGTAGGTCTGCTGCCGACCGTAGCAAAAGACCTCAGTATCACTATTCCCTCAGCAGGTCTGCTGGTGAGTCTCTATGCCATTGGGGTAGCCATTGGGGCGCCTGTCCTTACGGCACTGACCAGCAGTGTACCACGTAAAAGATTACTCATTTCCCTGATGGCCTTGTTCATCATCGGCAACGGGCTGGCATCCATAGCACCCGGATTCATTACTCTGATCATGGCCAGGATCATCACAGGTTTTGCCCATGGTGTATTCTTTTCCATCGGCGCTACTATAGCCGCAGCTCTTGTTCCAGCAGAAAAGCGGGCCTCAGCCATTTCCATCATGTTTGCAGGACTTACCGTTGCCATCGTTACCGGTGTACCGCTGGGGACTTTCATTGGTCAGCAGTTCGGCTGGAGGGCAACCTTTATAGGTGTCGCACTGCTTGGCCTTATCGGGCTTATTTCAAGTATGATCCTTGTACCCGGTAACCTTAAAAATGAAAAAGCAGCTTCTTTAAAAACTCAATTAAAGGTACTGACCAACAAAAGGCTTTTACTTGCATTTCTCATGACAGCTCTTGGTTACGGAGGAACATTTGTTGCCTTTACCTATCTTTCCCCGCTACTGCAGGAAGTCACAGGCTTGTCTGAGGCGACGGTCAATATCATGCTGCTGCTTTACGGCATCGCCATTGCCATAGGAAATATAATCGGAGGAAAGGTCTCCAATAAAAGCCCACTCAAAGCGCTGCTTTGGATGTTCGTCCTTCAGGCGGTTGTCCTGTTTATCTTTTCCTTTACTGCTCAGTATACCATACCCGCGATCATCACACTGTTTATAATAGGCGGATTATCATTTGCCAGTGTACCCGGCCTGCAGCTGCTGGTCGTGCAGATCGCTGAAAAACATCTGCCCGGTACAGAAGACGTAGCCTCAGCATTTAATATTGCTTCATTTAATATAGGGATTGCGATTGGTGCGTATACCGGAGGCATTATTGTAGCTTCTCCTTTGGGTGTGGGTGCCACGCCATGGGTTGGTGCATTATTCGTTGTACTTGCCATCGGCGTTACCATAATCAGCAGACGACTGAACAGGGCATAAGTACTTTAAAAATTAGAATTGGCGGATTCTGATATAATGGCAGGTGCTGAAATCATCAGGACTTGCCATTAAAATTATAGAGGGATATTGCCTTCCATTTGATGTAGCCCAGTTGATCACAGGCATCCGTCACCATTTTACTGATGTTTTCAGGCACATCATTTACAATCTTCCAGCGGATACTGTATTTACTGTTATAGCTGATGTAGATGACTACATCTTCAAACATAGGTTCTTCAGATTTCAGGTCTTTCAGATGCAACTCCTTCAATTCTTCGGCCAGGCGTTTCAACCTTTCGTTCATTACTTTTGCCAGCGGGGGTGCCGGCTTTATTTCTGGTTCTACAATCGGAAGTACGGTAACTGTCATCTGTCTAAATCGGAAATACTACAAATATTAGCAAATATATATTATTTTCCCGAAATGAATTGACACCAGCAAGTAAATTAAGTTAAAAACTATTTTAGTACCGAGGGCGGCGTACCATATGCTTTTTTAAAAGCATAGGAAAAATGAGAGAGGTCTTTAAATCCTACCTCCAGGTAAACATCTGAAGATTTCCATCCTTTTTCTCTGATCAGATAATGCGCATCAATCAGTCTCTTCTGCTGGATCCACCGACTGGGCGGAATGTTAAATATCTTCACAAAATCTCTCTTAAACGTCGCAAGACTCCTGCCTGTCAGGTAAGCAAACCGGTTGATATCCACATTATACTTATAATGCGTATTCATGTAAGCCTCCAGATCTATTTTCCCCGGCTCCGTAAAATCAAACAGTACATCCTTTAGTGCAGGGTTTACTTCCAGCAGGATCATAACCGCTTCCCTTACTTTCAGACCTGTCAACATTTTATTGAACTCACTTGTGCCGTCCAGATAAGGGGTAATGGAATCAAAATAACTGGTCAGTATGCTTTTCGGTTCCAGCAGTAATCCGCAGATGTCAGGATTAGGTTTCTGCATAAACAACTGATATTCCTCACTGATGTCCCTAAGGGTATCCTGATCCATTGCAACAGATATAGACCTGTATTCGCCTCCCTGAGGGGGTAACTTAGTATATCTTGCCAGCTGGTTTCTCCTGAAAAACCGGATATCACCACTGTTAAAGATGTACTTCGTACCCCTGATAAAAATTTCTGAACTACCAGAAATCACAAAACCCAGATTATGATCAGCAATAAACTGCTCCCCCTCACTGCTTTTCTGTGAATAGCAGGAATATAGAATATCAGGCCGCTTCTTGTCGTTTTGCATACAAAATTAAAGATAACAACTATTTCTTTGTAAAGGCTTTTCCCATTTCTGTGTCCAGGAAATTCTCCGCTTCATCATGGTCTGTTGACAAACTTACATCCATCCATTTTTCCATTTCTGCTGACCTTAGGCTATCCGCATGCTGCAGCATACCTATAGCTTCACTGCCAAGCACCAGGTGTACGGGTGGTTCTTCTGAAGAAACTAGGTTGATCATGACCTGCGCAGCCTTATCCGGATCGCCCATGGGTACAAATTTTCCGCTTTGGAAGAAGTCACTTCTTTGATCTACATCTTCATACCCTTCTATTCTTGGGGCGTATGTCATCGAATCTCCTGCCCAGTCCGTACGAAAGCCACCTGGTTCTACACTCGTCACCAGTATCCCAAGCGGACTCACCTCTTTTGCCAGCGCTTCAGTAAATCCGCTCAAACCAAATTTAGCAGCCTGATAAATACTGACTCCTGCATTGCCTAATCTTCCGCCAATTGAGCTGATCTGCAAAATTCTGCCCGAACGTTGTTTACGCATATGTGGTAATACTGCTCTGGTAATTTCTATAGGAGCATACAGGTTGGTCTCCAGCTGGCTGCGCACCTGATCATCTGTAAAGGCTTCTGCCGCACCCACAATTCCAAAACCTGCATTATTTACCAGGACATCAATTCTGCCGAAATGTGCGGCAGCAGCCCCGACCGCCAGGTGCACCTGATCATAATCTGTAACATCGAGTTTTAAAGTCAAAAGCTGCGCTCCGTACTTCTTTTGCATATCTTTTAAAGCATCTGTATTTCTTGCCGTTGCGGCTACCAGATCGCCTGTAGCAAGTACTGCTGTGGTAAGACTCCTTCCCAATCCTCTGGAACTGCCTGTTATAAACCAAACTTTTTTCATTTTCTTATCTTTTTATGTAAGACAAAGTAAGCTGGTTTTTCAATAGCAAGCTTTGCTCAGAAGCTCAGTTTATTTTGCTGAAAGGCTCAGTGTACTGTACGTATCTGCCAGAACAAAACTTTTTTAAGAATATTTAGTTAGCAACTATATATAAGTTATTTTTACATAATATTTTAATCAGAATCCCCTATGAAATTCAAGCCACTTGCCTTTATTATTAATATCGTCATTCCTCTTGCCATTGGCGCAATGGGCGGGTTCTTTACCTCCCGTTCAGTTCAAACCTGGTACCCTACTCTAACCAAACCGGTTTTTAACCCACCCAATTGGATTTTCGCACCGGTATGGACCAGTTTGTATATCCTGATCGGGATCTCCGCCTACCTGGTATGGCAAAAGAGAAAACAAACTGAGCATTTTACCCGCATCACCGCCATTTACCTGATACAGCTTATCTTTAATCTGATGTGGTCTTTTATTTTCTTTTATGCTCATGAGATCGGTATCGCTTTAATAGAGATTATTATGCTGTTGATCATTGTGATCATTAATGCAAGGATTTTTTATAAGATTGACAAAACGGCCGGACTCCTTTTCATTCCCTATATACTATGGGTAAGCTTTGCTACGTTGCTTACTTACAGCATCTTTAGTTTAAACTAAAAAACCGTAATTTTAGCATGTGACCGAGATAAAGAAACTACTCCTGCTTTTGCTCTCTTTTTTTGCATTACCGATATACGCACAAAAAGTAGGTCTTGTATTGAGTGGTGGTGGTGCCAAAGGCCTCGCTCATATCGGCATCATCAAAGCACTGGAAGAAAACGACATCCCCATAGATTATATTACAGGAACTTCTATGGGCGGCATTGTCGGTGCCATGTACGCAGCAGGTTATTCGCCTGCGCAGATCGAAAAAGTGGCACTCAGCAGCGATTTTCAGGACTGGGTGGGTGGCAAATACAGCAGCGACTTCAGCTTTTTCTTTCAGAAGAAAAGTGCAAACCCTTCGATTCTCACCGCGAAGCTTTCCATAGACTCCAATCTGAGAATGAATTTCAGGTCTAACCTGGTCAACGACATTCCTTTGAACTTCGCCCTGATGGAATTGTTTTCACAGGCTTCAGCAATTGCAAAGGATAACTTTGATCACCTCTTTGTTCCATACAGATGTATGGTATCGGATGTACTTTCACAAACCAGTATTACAGTCGCCAAAGGAAGTCTTGCTGAGGCAGTAAGAGCCACCATGACCGTACCGCTTGTTTACCGCCCCATCAAACTGGAAGAGAAGTATGTATTTGACGGGGGTCTGTACAATAACTTTCCTGCCGATGTAATGAAGAAAAGCTTCAGTCCTGACATTATAATTGGTTCAAATGTAAGTGCCAAAACTTACAACGAATATCCTAAAAATGATGATGACCGGCTTATGAACCGCCTGATGATGTTCATGTTCCTGGCAAAATCAGACTCTACTCTGATCGGGGAAAACGGCATTTACATACAACCCGACCTCAAAGGCTATTCGGTAACCAATTTTAACCCTGTAGCTGCACTGATCAAGAAGGGATACGATGCTACCATAGCAGAAATGCCGCAGATCAAACAAAGGATCGCCCGCAGGGTAAGCATTACCGAGATCATGACCCGCAGAAATACTTTTAATGAAAAGAAACCCAATCTGCTTTTTAGCGGAATTTCCGTTACAGGAGTCAACCAGGACCAGAAGAAATATGTAGAACGGCTCTTTAAAAGAGACAAAAAGGTATTTGACCTCAGCGATATCAGACAGGGATACTATAAACTGGTAGCCGATGAAACTTTTGAGACCATTTATCCTAAGATCTCTTATAATCCAGTGTCCGACAGCTATAATTTTGAGATTGTAGCCCGTCCGCAAAAGAGCTTTAAAATAGATTTTGGAGGCAATATTGCTACCAGACCCATTAGTAATGTATTCATGGGAGTACAGTACCATTACCTCAATCGCAAGTCCTATACCTTTGGTGCCAACCTCTATTCCGGCCGCTTTTATGAATCAGCACAGCTCAACGGGCGGATTGATTACCCCTCCAGGCTTCCGCTCTTTCTGGCAGGAGAAGTTACTTACAATCATTTCGACTATTATAATACGAGTTCTATCTTCATAGAAAACCCTCATCCTACCTATGTAGAACAGGCAGATCGTAAAATAGACCTCAAGATCGGCTTTCCGCTTAACCGAAATACCAGGGTAACCCTAAGTACGGCATTCATAAATAATTATGACAGGTACAGTCCAAACAGCAGCTTTGAACTAGGGGATATACTCGATAAAACCTCATTCAGCGGTTCAAGATCAGCATTAACGTTTGAACAGAACACCTTCAACCGCAAACAATATCCCAACCGGGGCCGAAACTTTCTGATGAGCTTTAATTACTACACCGGAAGGGAAAGTTATACTGCCGGAAACATTTTCAGTGAAGAAGATGCGCTCATCCTTGGCAAGAGTCCTATTTTACGGCGGTTCCACCAATGGTTCAATCTCAAGATCAGCGACGACAATTACTTCTTTAAAACACGCAGATACGCACTGGGTTATCAATTGGAAGGAGTATTTTCCAACCAGCCTTTATTCTACAATTATTATTCTACATTGCTGGCTGCTCCTGCATTTTATCCTCTGCAAGACAGTAAATCCATATTTCTTGAAAATTTCAGGGCCACCAGTTATCTGGCAGGAGGAATCAAAAATGTGTATAGCATTCGCAGGAATCTGGACTTAAGGGTAGAGGGCTATGTATTTTTACCTTATGAAAAATTTGGTAAAGTGGGATTTCAGGGCATAGAACACCGCAAGGCCTTCAGTACCTGGCAATATGCGGCCACTACCGGTCTTGTGTATCATACACCGGTGGGTCCTATCAGTTTCAGTTACAATATCTATGACGATCCGATAAAAAGAAACGGCGTTTTGTTACATTTGGGATATCTTATTTACAATAAACGATCTATAGAATGAAGCCATTATCTCTGTTGATTTTACTTTTGCTAAGCGTAACTGCCAGCTTTGCTCAAAATGCAGACATCAATAATTTTATAGTCAAAGAGAGCCTGCTCAAAAACAGCAAGCTTGCCATCATCGCAACCGACTCACTAGAAATCCCCCTGGAACATATCAATGGCCTGTATACCTTTACCGTAAGCGGGTTTACCCAGGAATTAAAGTTTAATGACGGTGTGGCGGTCTTGCCTTTACAACTGGAACGCTCGGCATTTGTCTATATCAAACACCAGAATGACCAGGGTACACACAGCAAACTGCTTTATGTGTATAAAAAAGAAGGTACATTAAATCCCTACGTAATCAATAGTTTCTGGCTGATCCTGTTCCCTGCGGTCATCATTTTTCTGGCATTTGCCTTCAGAAAGTTTATCATCGTAGCAGTTGTCATCATGCTGATATTCATTTACTTTAACCACAGCAATGGCTTGAATCTGTCTACTTTTTTTGAAACGGTCTTTGACGGGCTGAAAGCAATGTTTTGAACTAGAGTTTAGAAAGGCATTCCTATGCCAAAATTGTATTGTACAAACCTGTACCGGTCCGGACTGTTTGCAACATCATAAGCATCTCTGAAGGCCTTTCCGCCATTCAGGAACTTACTGATTACCCATTGATCAGAACCCTTAAACTGAGGATCCTTCAGCTTTAGACCAACATCAAACCTGAATACGAAATACTGTACATCATACCTGAAACCTGCTCCAGTACCCAAAGCGATCTGTTTGCCCAGCTTACTGAAGTCAAAATACGTTTCACTGTAAGTGCTGCTCTTAGAGGAAGAATTCCAGACGTTCCCTGCATCGACAAAAATTGCGCCCTTCAGTTTGGCACCAAAGAACTTGTTCAGTAATTTATACCGGTATTCTAGATTTGCCTCAATATGCATATCTCCAAGCTGATCTATACCATAGAACGCACGGCGGGCATCAGGATTGGTGATCCGTTCACCCCTGTTGTAATTTCCCGGCCCCAGTGTTCTGGCCTGCCATGCCCTTATCCCGCTCGAACCACCTGCAAAAAACAATTTCTCAAATGGCAGGGCGATCGAATTGCCATATGCATAACCAATCCCTGCATTTACACGTGTAACCAGCTGTCTTTCACCACCCAAACTCTTATACCACCTCACATCTACCTCAGGTCTGAGGTATTGGTTAAAGGGTAATCCCAATATTGTTGCGTAATCCTCATACAGCGGATCATGTTTATTGCCTCCGATCTTTGAAGCCAGTTGCAGCATATTTCCGGCCATATCCATGCTTGCCCTCAGGTATACAAAATTATTATTTTCCAGCAATCTGTTGGCATTCAGGGAATAGGTATACTTGATCCCTAGTGTAATGTTCTTTCTGTCCAGCAATTTAATGCTGTAATAATTTGCGGCTGCAATCAGCTGCCCTGCCTCACTAGTCGTATCCAACAGCAAACTACCAAACCTGTACTCAAAATTCAGAGGTGTTACAGAGTGATATTTAGACTTGGATTCTACAAACTCATAAGTCACCGAGTTCAGGAAAACCTGGCGCTGGAAAACCTCTTTTTGCAGGGCATACACATAACTGGTAGAAAATATAGTATGCGGCATACCGCCCTTTCTGCCCGGCCTTGCAGTAATGAACGGAAGCATCAGCCTAGGTACACTCAGATTCGCGCTTAAAGAAAAATCACGCTGATAGATGTCGCTGAACAAAGAGGTCCCCTGTCCGATCCTCGACTGCAAACCTCCTTTGATCTGAAATTCAAATCGCTCAGCTCCTCTGAACAGGTTATTATTTGAATATGTATTACTCAGGTTAAAACCAACTGTACCACCGTTAAAAGGAACCTCCCCCTCTACACGATTGTTCATGATTTTCTGAGGGATGAGGTAGATACTTGGAAACACCTTGTTCGCACTGTCTTTTATTTTATGATAATCTATCTTAACGTTTTTAAAGACATTCAGTTCATACATACGATTGTATGTAAGCTCCTCATTCCTGATATCATACATTTCAGGTGCATTTAAAAAATTGTACCTCACTATAGGGTTTCTTCTGAACTTTTTTGAAAGGTCAGTATATCTGAGATTTCTTGCGATACGCTCATTAAGTATGATCGTATCCTGTGGAAAACCATCCGCATCAGGAGCAATAATCACATTGGTCTGCCCTATCCAGTATCTTGGATGTGCAGGCTTATCCAGAGGATTGTCAATCAGCAGTGTCACATTTGCCTTACTGGCATTCGTATTGGAGTCAACCGAATATTTTACATAAGGTCTTGAAAACTCAAAATAGCCGTTTTCCTTCATCAGCTGATAGATCTGTTCCCGTTCATAACTAAGTGAATCATCATCAAAGCGAACACCCTCTCTTAAATGTGTAAAATCCTGCTTTCTTGACAGATAAAGACTTTTAGCCATAGTATCCTGAATCTCATAGCTGATTTTATTTATCGTAAAAGCCTTACCCTGCACCGCAGTGAAGGTCACATTCGCCCGCTGCTTTTTAATTGCTATCCCAGACTTTACTTTTGCATTAAAATATCCTTTGCTATTGAGGAACCTCTCGATCTGGTTTCTGGAGATTTCTACCAGTGCACTGTCTAATATTGGGGGTGGTGTACCCAAGGGCTTAATGTTACTTGTCTTGTATTTTCCGTTCTTGGTATTGAAGGCGTTATAGATCAAAACATTGATCCCTATGGTAGAAGTTGGCCTGATGTCTTTCTGAATATAATTATAAGCTTCCTCTTCAAAAACCTTATCTACGCTGTCTATCTTTACATCTTTAACGATAGACTGGTAATCGGCGATGTACCTTGTTGACGAACAACCTGCTTCAAAAACAATAATAAATAGTAATATTGCACCATATAGTACATTGCTTTTATAATTATAATATGCTTTCAAAATCTCAGATCAGTTTTATAAAATCGTTACATCAAAAAAAGTACCGTAAAGAAAATGGGATCTTTATTATTGAAGGTATAAAATCTATTGCAGAGTTTATTCAATCATCTTATCAGGTCCACAGCATCTATTTTCTGCCTCAATATCAGTCTTTACTACCTAAATTACCTGCAAATATAAAGTTATTTGAAGTAAACAACGCTGAACTTGACAAGATTAGTACACTGCAGGCACCTCAGGGAATTCTGGCTTTGATCTATACTCCTAACCATCCTGTTTTAAAAACCGAAACATTAAAAGGTGGCTTTTCACTACTGCTCGATGGCATACAGGACCCGGGAAATCTGGGTACCATCCTACGCACTGCAGATTGGTTCGGTTTCAAAAATGTGATCTGCTCTGTCAATACCGTTGAAATCTATAACCCTAAAACCGTCCAGGCCACAATGGGTTCACTCAGCAGGGTCAATGTATTTTACGAAGATTTGTCCGCACTCATCAGTAAAGTCACACTTCCTGTATTCGGTGCAGTATTGAATGGAAAAAGCATGTATCAGACTGACTGGGGCAATGAAGGACTCGTTGTTCTGGGCAATGAAGGACAGGGGATCAGTGCCGAAATTATGAGCCTGATCAGTCATCCGGTCACCATTCCGCGCATCGGCGGTGCAGAATCTTTGAACGTTGCCATCTCAGCAGCTATATTTTGTGCAGACATTAGCAGAAATTTACAGAAATAAATTGCATCCTAAGTATTAATTACTATTTTTGCAACCTGAAATTTAACAGGGTCGAGTGGCCGAGTGGCTAGGCAGAGGTCTGCAAAACCTCGTACAGCGGTTCGAATCCGCTCTCGACCTCCAGATTTAATACATTAAATTAAAAAGACATGGCAGTTACCAGATTAAAAAGAAAAGACAGAAGGAACAAAACTTTCGCAAAATTAGATGTGAAAAACTTGAAGTTAGCTACTAACATCGAGTTGGGTAGCCGTTCAAAACAATCTACAAAAGATCAGTTGGCAATAAACAACGCAGTTTTACTTCAATTGACTACTAAAGCATAAGTTTAGTATTTTCTAAAAAACACAAAAGCACCGTTGCCTGGCAATGGTGCTTTTTTTATGCTCCATATTTTCTGCTACCTTAGGGTAGATACAACAATTTTACATGTGCTATATTAAATCCATTACAACCATAAGGTTTATTATCTGTATTCTGCTGATCAACTCGTCTCAGCTCTCTTATGCGCAAACGACAAAGGAAAAAGAAAAGACCTGGATGCTCAGCTATTTTCGTCAGCGTTATCCTACCCGCATTGAAATCAATGACAGAGGAGAAACCGTTGAAGTCCCATTGCCTGATCCTATGCTGGTAGCACAATTGCACATTGCCTTATCTGCAGACGGACGTCACTGGGTCCCTTTAAATGACAACAAACCTATCTGGGAACGGCACATGCGTGATCAGTTCATTCAGCGGGGAGTCGATGGACTGTGGCGATTAATTGCAACTGGAGGAGACGGAAATGCAGAAGCCCGTAAAAACTTTGGACCTACCTGTACCTATGCCACCTCAAAAGACCTCATTCACTGGCAATTTGAGCAAAGTCTGCACCTGATGAAAGATGTAAGGGATGAATCGGGGGCGTTGGTGCGAAATATATGGGCTCCCGAATACTTCTATGATGAGACGACAAAAGAGTATACATTGCTCTGGTCATCCACTTTTAAAGATGCGGGCTGGAAAGAGAGCAAACTCTGGTATTGCAAAACAACCGACTGGAAAAGCTTCACAACCGCGAAGGTATTATTTGCACCACCTTATTCGGTAATAGACGGAACGTTAATTAAGCATAAAAACTTGTATTACCTTTTTCACAAGGAGGAAGAATTTGGCGCAAGAACCGGTGAACGCAGGGGAATCCGTTTAGCCACATCCAACAATATAGAAGGTCCCTACAAAATCTATGAGGGGCCTTTGAATAAAGGCCAGATCGCACCGGTAATCACCGAAGGGCCGAGTGTTATGAAAGATCCTGTTAAACCAGGATGGCTATTGTTGTATGATTATCCCATGGCAGATGATTTCGGTATTTCATCCTCTCCTGATCTCTTTCACTGGACAATTGAAAAGGACGTAATAATGCCTCCGGATGCAAGACACGGAAGCGTAGTGCAATTGACAGCAGAAGAGGCAAAAGCCTTACGTAAAGCTTTTCCTAATAATAAATAACTCTGACAATTCTATAAAATCTATACATCATATGATTTGGCTGAGGTTTTATTACTTTACATTTTTATACCATTACTGGAATAAACCGGAAACTTGGGTGGGCAGCTTCAGGAGCCTATTACTTGTGGAGTTAAGCTTATTCTGGTTGTTCCTGAGTCTCTGGCTGATTATTGACCCTGGATTCCTTTTACTCAGTTTTTGGACCAAACCCGCAGTATTGATCTTTAATATCCTATTGCTTGCGCTCCTATATTGGAAATTGATGCATAAAGGGAAGAGCGAAACAATATTTGAAGAATTCAAAGGCCATTATCTCAATACCAATGCAAACCGGATCATCTGCTGGACAGTATGGGCAGGTTCCTTCCTTTCTTTTTTGATTTCGGCCTTCCTGCAATCATTGCTGTAAATAAAATTCACTTTTGTAAATCGTCACTGAAGTCCGGCAAACAATAAAATTACTAGATAAATAAATACTACTAAATTAGTAGTATTTATTTATCTTTGCTCAGAGTTCATCCCGATTGCACCTTTAAACATGTATGGTTTTAATAAATTTTTAATTACCGCTATCGGATCATTACTGCTATTGGTATGGGTTTCCGGAGATCAGCCTGCTCCTTTCCAATTCAAGTACCCCGCAAACTTCGGAAATAGAATTACTATTCCAACGGATAATCCAACTACAAGGGAAGGGGTATCCTTAGGTCGTAAACTATTTTACGAAACAAGGCTTTCCGCAAACAACAAATTATCCTGCGGCAGTTGCCATGAGCAATCAAAAGCATTTACAGATGGGAAATCTTTCAGTGCAGGGGTCGATGGGGTGCTGACAAGCCGAAACTCTATGGCTTTGATCAATCTGATCTGGGCACGTAAACTTTTCTGGGATGGCCGTTCGGCAGGTCTGGAAGATCAGGCTTCTTTTCCTCTGACCAGCCCACATGAAATGGGACAGGCACTGGAAGTGTCCGCTGAAAAATTAAGGACTACAGAAGACTATCCAGCCTTATTTAAAAGAGCATTTGGAGATACGGCGATCACCCCATCCAGACTCACAAAAGCCATTTCACAATTTGAAAGAACCCTTATTTCCTCTAACTCTCTTTACGACAAATATTTAAAAAAAGAATACCAGCCCAGTGCGATTGAATTGGAGGGCATGTTACTCTTTAACACCATGCCTCAGCCTGACAAAAAAATAAGAGGAGCAGATTGTAGCCATTGCCATGGTGGGGTGAAAACTTATATGGAATTATTTCATAATAACGGACTGGATAGCATCTCCAAAGATGAGGGTATACAAGTGATTACCGGACTGGATTCCGATCATGGCCGGTTTAAAATCCCAACTTTAAGGAACATCGCACTAACTGCACCCTACATGCATGATGGTCGTTTTAATTCGCTCGAACAAGTGCTCGATCACTATAGCGATCATCTGCAAACAAAGCACCTTAGTTCTTTTCTAAAAAATGTCTCCAATAAAAAGGATGGCAAAAGTCTCCAGCTTAGAAGCCATGAAAAGAAAGCCATTATTGCTTTTTTAAATATGCTTACCGACTCATCTTTTGTCAGCAATTCTGAATTTTCCAATCCGAATCTATAAAATCTAATTACTTTATCCTCAAATTCAATGTTTAAAACTTACTTACCCTTACTTTTCTTAGCATTCACTCTAAATGCATCAGCACAATCAAACACTAAACCAACAGATACATTGCCCATAACCAAAAGGGTATTCAAATTGGGAGAAGTCCTTATTAAAGGTAAAACCGAAAATGAAAACAATACTGTAAACAGTGAAAAAATTGAAGCAAATGGTAAACTGGATGTTTCAGGTGCCTTAAACCTGCTACCCGGCGTTCATTTAACCAAAGTAGGTGCAAGAAATGAATCTGTAGTACTGGTTCGTGGCTTTGATCTGAGGCAAGTCCCCGTATACATCGACGGTATTCCGGTTTATGTTCCCTATGACGGTTATGTAGATCTAGGTCGTTTCACTACCTTCGATGTTTCACAAATTAGCGTATCTAAAGGCTTTTCATCGATCACTTACGGTGCCAATACCTTGGGCGGTGCGATCAATATTGTATCCAGGAAACCAGTAAATAAGCTGGAAATTGATGCAAGGTCAGGACTCATGAGCGGAGATGGGCATCGATTAAATCTGAACGCAGGGACAAACTTCGGTAAATTCTATTTTCAGGGAAGCATTTCACAACTTAAACAACAAGGCTTTCCCGTATCTAAGGATTTTATCGCCAAACCCAATGAAGACGGTGGCAGGCGGGAAAATGCTTATCGTGAAGATGTGAAGTATTCCGTCAAAGCTGGATTCACTCCGAAAGCAGGTGATGAATACGCCTTCAATTATGTAAAACAGGACGGCCAAAAAGGCAACCCCCCTTATGTTGGAAATGATTCCAAGATCACACCCCGCTTCTGGCAATGGCCTTACTGGGATAAGGAAAGCTATTACTTTCTATCGACTACAGGTATTACTAAAAACTGTGCGATCAAAACCCGTTTGTATTACGATAAATTTGGCAATCTGCTGAGTGCTTTTGATGACAATACTTACACCACTCAGAAAAAGGGTTCATCATTCCAGAGCATTTATAATGATGATACTTACGGCGGATCGGTCGAATATAACAATCAGCTGAATAAAGCTCATTTTTTAAGTGCATCTGCACAGTTTAAGAACGACCGCCACAAGGAATATAATGTGGGTGAACCGCTCCGTACAACCAGAGATTATACAGCATCTGTTGGTGTGGAAGATTCTTATCAGGTAAACGAACAACTGATACTGCTGCCTGGGATAGGTGTAAATTTGCGCAGCAGTCTCGAGGCTCAGAATTACAATTCTGTTACCAAAGAGATTACCAATCATCCTAAAAACGACAACTATGCTTTCAATGCACAGCTGGGTGCTGTTTACCAATTAAGCGAGCAGCAAAAACTCAATGCATCCATCGCGCGTAAAACACGTTTTGCTACTATAAAAGACCGCTATTCCTACCGCATGGGAACAGCTCTTCCAAACCCCGATCTGAAATCTGAAGCCGCGCTGCATTATGAAGCAGGTTATTCAGGAACTATTTTTAATGAGATTCAGATTGGAGCCAACCTCTTCTATAGCCGCATTACGGACGCCATTATGCAAGTAAATAATGTAAAACCCAACGTGTCCCAGCTACAAAACACAGGTAAGGCAGAATTTTATGGTTCAGAACTTTCTGCTGGCTATTCTATTCTTAAGGGATGGAATACGAGTGCACAATACAGTTACTTGCGACGTACAAACCTGAGCAATAAGAAATTAAAATTTACGGATGCACCAGACCATAAAATCCTGATTTTTTCAGGGTATCAGTTCCGAAAAACAGCTTCTGTGCTGGCCAGTGTAGAATATAATTCCTCACGCAACAGTACCAGCTATGGAACAAAAGCAGGTGAATTTGCAGTTGCGAACTTTAGCGCACGAATTAAAGGATATCGCTGGATCTCTCTGGAGGCAGGTGTGAATAACGCATTTGATAAGAATTACGCAATTAGCGAAGGTTTTCCGGAGGCTGGAAGAAATTACTTTGTGAATTTAGTTTTCAGTAATCTCTAGGGACACATTATAATCTCTATTCCAAACGTTTGCCTGAAAAACAGGCAAACGTTTATTCACGCTATAAATTATTAAATATTCAACATGAAATACTATAAGACCAAACTGATTATCCTGCTGATTATCTCTTTCAGTTCAGCCGGGTTATATGCTCAAACTAATACAAAGCAGGCATCGGCAGTCATTGAAGGTGAAGTACAAACTAAACTGGTATTGACTCCGGCAGATGTAGATAAACTTCCTAAAACCAGTATCACCCAGAAAGACCGTAACGGAAAAGAGCACATCTATACAGGTGTTAAACTAGGTCTGATTCTCAAAAATGCAGGAGTAACTTTAGCGGATGAGCTGAAAGGAGAAAATCTTACCAAGTACCTCCTGATAGAAGCCAGCGATGGCTACCAGGTACTTTTTTCATTGGCTGAAGTTGATTCCGCATTCACTTCACGCAAGATTATTCTGGCTAACAGGAAGGACGGTGTATTATTATTAGCCGGAGAAGGCCCCTTCCACATCATTATTGAAGGAGAAAAAAGGAAACCACGCAATGCAAGACAAGTCATTTCCATTAAGGTTAAATTTGCCAGTTGATGCAATAAAGAAATCATCCCATATTCCACTATAAATATATTTACAAATAAATACTACTAATTAACTAGACTTTATTTACTTTTGTTTGTCGGCTCACAAAAACCGATAAAAATAGTCATGTGGCTGAGTGGCCAGGCAGAGGCTTCATACACTTCCTACGGCGGTTCGAATCCGCCCGTGACGTCAAAGCAACAATAGATTGTATCTATTTTGCTTGTGTGTTTAAAATTTTACAGGCAGGATTGCCTGTAAGAAATTGAGGCTGCTTACTCATTGCAGCCTGCTTTTTAAGGTCCATGCTGAGAAGCACGATCAATACTCGTTTAATTTATATTTGGTTATCAATGGCTGTCTAAATAGACAGCCATTGGTTTTAATGTAATTATTTTTTATCTGCAATACCGCTCAAATACTACCCTTATGACCTATGAAGAGTCCGACAGAATGCTACTCCCAATGAGGGATGCCATTGAGATCATCAAAGGCAAATGGAAAATTCCAATCATTTTAATGCTCAATAAAAGCGGAATGAGGTACAAGGAACTCATCCTTACCGTTTCCGGCATTTCATCCAAGGTCCTTTCCAGGGAACTACAGGACATGGAAAGAAACCTGCTAATTGGAAAAAGAACCACAATTTCTTCACCCCTGACTCAGGAGTATTACCTGACCACCCACGGAAAGAGTCTGGTTCCACTGATCCATCAAATTCTCACCTGGGGCCAAACACATCGCAGTGTAATTATTGGTGATTGAGTCTAGTTACCTCCAGGTAATCATAAAAAATAAAATAGTCTACTAATTTAGTATACTTTTATTCTGTATTTAAAACCCCAGTAAGTAGCCGCTTTTAGGGAAGCAAAAAGGTCCTTCTGAAATTTTGATACACGAATTATCATAAGTATCATCTAAACCGCTTATCATGTTAAAACCTTTACCCCAACACCCTATGCCTTTTTTGCTCGGGTTGTTATTTATTTTCCATACGACGACAGCTGCGGCAGTTACTAATCCGTCCTTAGCCCGGTCCACAGTGTTCATTTTTCAAGTACCTATCAGTATTACCGGGACTGTGATTGATTCAGAAACTTCATTGCCAATCCCGGGGGTTTCCGTACAGATCAAAGGCAGAAACCGTGGCACAACAACTGATTCAAAGGGAAACTATAGTATCAATGCCAATACTGACGAGGTATTGGTGTTCTCTTACATAGGTTATATCAGTAATGAAATTACCGTAACCGGACCAGTGGCAGATATCCAGCTCAAGTCAAATGCCTCCGGATTAAACGAAGTACTTGTTGTGGGTTACGGAACCCAACAAAAAAGCAGTATAACCGGTGCGGTGAGTTCACTTTCATCAAAACAAATCAAAGACCATTCCGTGACCACTTTTGAAAATGCCATATTGGGCCAGATCGCCGGTGTACAAGTACAGGAACCCAGCGGCGAGCCTGGATCGGCACCTACCATCCGCATTCGCGGAGTGGGTTCTATTTCTGCCGGAAATGAACCTTTATATGTCATTGACGGCTTTCCTGTTTCCAAAAACGTAGAACCAGGAGTGCAGGGTGATGTAGCCAAAAGAACCGTTGCTTTCCGCGCCCAGCCGGCTAATCCACTCGGAACCATAAGCCCCGCCGACATCGAGTCTATTGAAGTACTCAAAGATGCCGCTTCAGCAGCCATTTACGGCTCACGTGGTTCCAATGGCGTAGTACTGATCACCACAAAAAAAGGCAAGAGAGACGGTGCACCAAACGTGGCTTTTGATTCCTATACCGGTTTTCAAAACGTTGCCCGCCGGGTAGAACTGATGAATTCTGCTCAGCTGACCGCCTATGTAAAAGATGCGCGTAACAATGCCTATCTTCAGGACGTTCCAGGTGCCAGTGCTACCGATAACAATGCCACACGCGTCATAAAGATTGCAGCAAATCCCTCATTGCAATCAGCCAACTATGTTATTCCCGATGATTTTGTAAATCCTACAGGTACAGATACAGACTGGCAGGATGTACTGTTTCAAACAGCAGCAATACACAATTCAACGGTATCAGTATCAGGTGGCTCTGAAAAGTTTGGATATTATGTTTCCGGTAACTATTATGATCAGGATGGGATAATTGACGCCACAGGCTTCAAACGTTACAGTCTAAGGATCAACCTGGATGCCCAGCCCTTCCCTAAGCTAAAAGTCGGTTTTCATCTAAATCCTTCCTTCACCGATCAACAGCGCGGATCCACCAGTGCACCTTATTTTGCAGACCCTCCGGGAGCAGTCTATACCGCACTGGTTACCTCCCCAACCGTTAGTCCTTATCTGCCAGATGGATCGATCAACCAGTCAGACAACCAGTCACACCTATTCACTGAAACTGGTGCCACAGCAAATATGACCGCCTCCAGCAATCCACTGGCAGTAACAAAATATATCCATGACAACCTCAACCAGTTCAGGACATTCGGCAGTGGATTTGCCGAATATGAGATTCTGAAAGACTTAAAATATAAGCTCTATGCCGGTGCAGACATCAACAGTTATAACAAAGATTATTACAGAGAAAGAGCGTTCCGCGATAGAGATGCTACAGTAGGTGTACCATTCGGCCAGTCGAACTCATCGCTCGAAACCAACTGGCTTGTCGAGAACACGCTCTCGTATCAGAAAAAAATTGATGACCACAGCCTCTCGGTAATCGCTGGCTATACCGCACAAAAAGACAGACTCGGTTATAACCAGGTTCAGGCAGAAAACTATCCCGATGACCTTGTACAGACTGTGAGCGGCGGGCAAGTTACCGGCGGAACCTCTGCTAAAGAGGAATGGGCATTGGTTTCATACCTCGCAAGAGCCAACTACGCATTTAAGGATCGTTATTTACTATCGGCATCAGTGCGTTCCGACAAAGCATCCAGGTTTGGAAAGGGAAACAGAACCGGAGTATTCCCTTCATTTTCTGCGGGATGGCGGATCATCGAAGAACCTTTTCTAAAAAACAACCCGGTCATCAGTGACCTGAAAATAAGAGGAAGCTGGGGTAAAACAGGTAATTTCCTGATTCCAAACTATGCATCAATCGGACTCTTAAATCCAGCTAATTATGTATTTGGTAATACCATCGCCAATGGTATCGCGCCAAGTACCCCGAGCAATAACGCACTGACCTGGGAAAAAAACACACAAACCGATCTCGGTCTGGAAATTGGACTTTTCAGAAACAGGATCTTTGCAACCGCTGACATTTACAGGAAGATTACCTCAGACCTGTTGTTAAATGTACAAGTACCAGCGGCAGTTGGCTTTGGTACACTCAGTCCGCTTCAAAATATAGGTAAGGTAGAAAACCAGGGAATTGAACTTTCCCTTTCTACCCGCAACCTTGTAGGCAGCTTTACCTGGAGTACAGATCTGAATTTTTCTGCCAACCGCAACAAAGTTCTGAAACTTGGCATCAACGGAGATCCTATTTTTGGTGCAAGTGGCAATGATACCCGTCATGTCACCCGGATCGGAGATGCAATAGGCAGCTACTATGGTTATGTCGTTGACGGCATTTACCAGTCTCAGGCCGATATCGATAACGCTCCCGCAGACAAGATCGCTATTAAGGCCTCGCCAGGTGATTTTAAGTTTAAAGATGTCACCGGAGATGGTATCGTTGATGCCAGGGATCGTACAGTAATTGGCAATTACCTCCCGGATTTCATCTATGGCATTACCAATCGCTTCGGCTATCGGGGTGTGGAACTCAGTTTCCTGATCCAGGGAGTTGAAGGTTCTGAAATACTTAATCTTACCCGCAGGCACCTGGCCAACGGCGAAGCACTGACCAACTCCTACGCCGTTGAAAAAGACCGATGGATTTCCGCAAGCCAGCCTGGCAATGGGAAAATTCCGCGTGCAGATAAGCAAACCACAGTACACAACAACAACAACCGCCCCTCCAGCTTTCAGATCGAGGATGGCTCCTATATCAGGCTAAGAAATGTTACTCTGGCCTATACATTTCCAGAAAACACCCTTGGAAAGAAATTTCCTGCACTTCGATTGTTCGCAACCGGCACCAACCTGTTTACTTCAACCAATTACGTTGGCTACAATCCTGAAGTAAACAACCAGTCTACCAGCAACAATACGCCGGGTGAAGATTATGGTGCTTACCCACTGACCAAAAATTACACATTCGGAATTAATGTCACTTTTAAATAGCGACATACAGATTAAATCGAACAGAATCATGAAACAAAAAATTACATACCTACTTATCCTGACATGCCTGCTCAGCTCCTGCAGTGATGCTTTTACCGACCTCAGTCCCCTCTCTCAAAGAAATGTCGAGATATTTTATAAAACTGAAGGAGATCTGATCACCGCAGTAAACGCCACCTATAAAGCTTTGCAACTTACGGGAACATACAATCAGGGTTATTGGATCGTCAACGAGTTGCGCTCAGACAATACAGATGCCGGTTCAGATATCGGAGGTGGCATAGGGCCGTTTTTAAATGCAATCGACAACTTTAATGAAGATGCGACAACCGAAGTGGTCAGAGATGTCTATTTTGACAGTTACGTTGGCATTTCCAGAGCCAATATTGTACTAAGCCGCATAGAACCAGTTTCAATTCCCGAACTGACCAAGAACAGAATCAAGGGAGAAGCCTTATTCCTGCGTTCACTGTTTTATTACAACCTGGCAATAAATTTCGGCAAACTCCCTTTGGTCTTGAAGGAAATCTCTGTTGAAGAAGGCAAAAGCTACCAGCAGGTACCTGCGGCCGAGATTTACAAACAACTCATCGCCGATCTCATACAGTCAGAAACCTACCTGCCCGTCAAATACACAGGTTTGGATGTCGGCCGGGCTACCAAAGGTGCCGCCGCTGCTTTGCTTGCAAAAATTTACCTTACAAACGGAGATAAAACTTCCGCAGTCCCCGTACTGCGCAGGATCATCAGCACCTATGGATACACACTGCTCAGCGATTACGCTAAACTATGGGGGACCGCAAATAAAAACAATGCAGAATCCATATTTGAAGTGCAATTTAAAGGAGGAAACTTTGGCACAGGCAATTTATTTACCAATGCATTTACACCTTTGCTCCGTCAAACCACCGGAGGCTATAAAAACAGACCGACCGCTGCTTTAGAAGCTGCATTTGAACCAGGCGACAAACGTATTGCATCTTCGTTCAATCCATTGAATGGTCCGCTGAATGCAAACCGTTTCATTTTGAAATATGGAACCACTAATGCATTTTCAGAATTTGATGCAGATTACAATTTCCCGGTACTCAGATATTCAGATGTTTATCTTTTGCTGGCAGAAGCATTGGGTGAAACTCAGGAATCTTATGACCTGATCAGCGAGGTCAGGCTCAAACATGGTGGACTAGGACCAATCAACACAACAGCTCCGGGCACCTTTTCAGATAAGTTGTTGCATGAAAGACAGGTAGAATTTGCCTTTGAAAATCAGCGATGGCCAGACCTCCTAAGATTTGGTAAAACCACTGCCGTTTTACAAGCTCAGGGAAAAACAGCCAGACCCCTATTCTTTATTCCGCAACGCGAACTGGACAATAACAAACAATTTTCACAGAATCAATAATCCTGAAGGGGCCTTAACCAGGGCCCCTCCAAGCCGGCATTCATGACTATAAATAAATACCTGTTATTTCTACTCTTATTTGGATTTAACGTAAAGATCTTCGCCCAAAGATCATCTGTCAATTCACCTGGCAAGATCCTGCAGGAAATCAGGAAACTTAGCGTTTTGAAATCAGTCCTTTATATCGGCGCGCACCCGGATGACGAGAACAACAGACTCATCGCCTATCTTGCAGGTGAAGACCTGGCTGAAGTTGGTTACCTCTCCCTCACCAGGGGTGATGGCGGCCAAAACCTGATTGGAAATGAATTGCGTGAAGAACTCGGCATTCTGCGCACTCAGGAACTGCTGGCTGCACGCCGCATCGATGGTGGGCAACAGTATTTTGGCACGGCCAACGATTTTGGTTATTCAAAAACACCAGAAGAAACATTTACCATCTGGGATAAAGAAAAATCACTGAGTGATCTGGTTTGGGTGATCCGGAAAACCAAACCAGATGTGCTGATCACCAGATTCAGTCCCCTGCCCTCTGATACACACGGTCACCACACCGCCTCAGCCATTCTTGCCTTTGAGGCCTTCAATGCAGCGGCAGACCCTAAACGTTTTCCTGAACAGCTCTGGCATGTCGAACCCTGGCAAGCTCAACGTCTGGTATGGAATAACAGTCCAGGCCTCTATGAAGAGAAAGACAACGATGATAAAAGCGGACTACTGAGCATCAATACCAGCAAATACAATAGCTTTTTGGGCAAATCGTATGGAGAGATCGCAGCAGAAAGCAGGAGTATGCACAAATGCCAGGGAATGGGCGCAAAATCTTCCAGAGGAGGAACCGTTGAATATTTTAAATTTATCAAAGGTAAAAAACCAGTGCTGTCTTTATTTGACGGAGTTGATACCACCTGGAAAACAATTAAAGGTGCTGAAAAACTCAGTAAACTCCTCATCCGGGCAGAAAAGACCTTTGCCCCTGAAAACCCCTCTGGAATTGTTCCATTGCTAATCACTGCGCGCACTGAATTATCAGGGTTACCCGATAGCCATTGGAAAAGAATCAAAACAAATGCGATAGAAATACTGATTAGACAAGCATTAGGGCTTTTTCTGGAAGCTACCGCATCTGACTCCTATATTACCCCGGGCGATTCCTTAAAAGTAAACATAGAAGCCGTAAACCGCTCAGACATACGGATCAAAATAAAAGGAATTGAACTTCCATTTGCCAGTAAGCTGGTGGTTATGGATTCCGTACTTCATAAAAATGCGGTAAACAATCTGGGATTCCAGACTCTGGTCAATAAGAATCTGCCTTATTCACAACCTTACTGGCTCAGAAAAAAAGGAACAACAGGAATGTTTAAAGTAGACAACCAGCAAGAAATAGGCCTCCCGGAAAATCCATCTCCGCTTACAGCAGAAATAAGTCTGGAAATTACCGGAACAACCATTGCTATGGAATTACCAGTCCTGTTTAAACACGTTGATCCAATAGCCGGTGAGTTACAGCAGCCAATTACCCTGGCCCCTCCGGTTTTTGTTGATCTAACAAAGAAAACCTATATTTTTTCAGACAGTGAACCTCAAAAGGTCCAGGTAAAAGTAAAATCCGGCAAAACCAAAATAGAAGGAATTATAAAACTAAAGCTCGGTACCGGATGGCAAAGCAATCCTGTTTCCATTCCTTTTCAGTTCAAAAACAAAGGTAGCGAACAATTATTTGAATTTACGGTTACCCCACCATTAGAAGCCGGGGAGATTGAATTGACAGCCCAGGCATTAATTGACGATACACCATTCGAAAATGGATTCAAGATCATCAAATACGATCACATACCTGCACAGATCTATTTCCCACCTTCAACTGCCAAAGCAGTAAAGCTAAACCTCATCAAGACAAGAACCAGAGTTGCCTACTTAAAAGGCGCAGGCGATCTGGTCGCTGAAAGTCTTCAGCAAGCAGGATACGAGATCACATTTCTAACAGAAAGCCAACTGAATCTCGCAACCCTAAAGAAATATGATACCTTAATCATTGGCATACGTGCCTACAATCTAAACGACAGGATAGACTTCTACAAAGACGTTTTATTGGAGTACATGAAAAATGGTGGCAACATCATTGTCCAGTACAATACAGATTTCGATTTGCCGGTCAAAAATTTTGCACCCTATCCCTTAGATATCTCTGGCAAGGCGCGGGTAACCGATGAAAACTCCACCGTTAAATTTCTAAACCCTGCTCACACGGTACTGAATTTCCCAAACAAAATAACAGAAAAAGACTTTACAGGCTGGGTTCAGGAACGCGGTTCGTATTTCCCCGTCAATTGGGATTCAGCCTATGAACCCATTCTTGGCATTCATGATTCCGGGGAAGCAGACTTAGAAGGAAGCCTGCTGATCGCAAAAATAGGAAAAGGTCACTTCGTGTACACGACCCTTTCATGGTTCAGGCAATTGCCAGCTGGCGTTGCAGGAGCTTACCGGATAGTCGCAAACCTGATCAGTTTAAAATAATATAGCCAGAAAGAGATAAATTTTAATTAATCTACTAAATCCATAGATTTAATCTCATATATTGTAACTGAATTTATACACATATTTATGGCAGATCAAAAAAACCAACAAACCGCCCTGGGCGACGTTGCCGCAAGGCAATTAGCCATCGCTACAAGAACCGTTCCTCAGCTATCCACCGTTACACCCAGATGGCTGACTCACCTGTTAAGCTGGACTCCGGTTGAATCAGGAGTATACCGGCTTAACAAAGTAAAAGATGCCGATAATGTGGCAGTCGACTGCTCTAACCGTGATGAACGGGAGCTCCCATCTACTTACGTAGATTATGACGAAAATCCCCGGGAATACAATTTAAGTGCGGTGAATACCGTATTAGATGTGCATACCCGGGTATCCGATCTTTACAGCAAACCGTACAACCAGATCACCGAACAACTGCGTCTGACCATAGAGATCATTAAAGAACGGCAGGAAAGCGAGCTGATCAATAATGAAGAATATGGTTTATTGAATAGCATTGTACCTTCACAAAGGATCAAAACCAGACTGGGCCCACCCACTCCCGATGACCTGGATGAGCTGATTACCAAAGTGTGGAAAGAACCGGCTTTTTTCCTGTTGCATCCGCTGGCTATCGCAGCGTTCGGCCGCGAATGTACACGCAGAGGTGTACCCCCGCCCACAGTATCTCTTTTTGGCTCACAATTCTTAACCTGGAGAGGCATACCGTTGATTCCTTCTGATAAATTACCTATCGTCAATAACAAATCAAAAATACTCTTGATAAGGACCGGTGAAAGCCGCCAGGGCGTCGTGGGTCTCTATCAGCCTGGTTTACCCGGAGAACAATCGCCCGGCCTGTCAGTACGCTTTATGGGCATCAACAATAAGGCAATAGCCTCCTACCTGGTTTCCCTGTACTGCTCACTGGCCGTGCTTACAGACGATGCTATTGCAGTTTTAGAAGATGTTGACTTAGGAAATTACTATGAGTACAAATACTAGCACAGCACATCAACCAGATTTAAATGCACTTGAAGATCTGGCAAATCAATTTTTTAAGGCACTGCCCGGTCAAAACATTAAGACAGATACCCTACCCCTGCCAGCAGGCTATGAGCCGGGGTTATCAGCGCAAACTATCAACGCTGAAGGCTTTGATCAAACACCTGCTTCAGCTTCCGGAGCAGGTATCTCTCCGTCGGCAGTAGATCAGCACAATGCCGTAGATCTCCGGAATCCTCAGACCGGCTTTACAGATCCGAATCTGACTAGCTCTGCAAAACCAGATGATCTGCAATTGCCTTATCAGAACGGCAATGTTTTTGAAGCAAGTTTAAAAGAAGTACTGAGCAGTATAAATATCTCCGCCCCTGCATCAAGGATTCCTTTTGATCCCCTTCCTTCTTCATCATTTTATTTTCTGGAAAACAAATCCGGATTTCTAACGGGAAGGCATCCAACCAGTCAAAACGAAAATCAGGTCATTGCACCTCCCTTCGATGTAAACCTGATCCGGAAGGACTTCCCTATACTTCAGGAATGTGTCAACGGGCGCCCTTTGATCTGGCTTGATAATGCCGCAACCACACAGAAACCCCGGCAAGTGATTGACAGGATATCACGTTTCTATGCTTCCGAAAACTCAAACATCCATCGTGCGGCACATGAGCTGGCCGCAAGAGCAACCGATGCATACGAGGGAGCGCGGGAAAAAGTAAGAGCTTTTCTGAATGCGGCATCCGTTAATGAAATCATTTTTGTACGGGGTGCCACAGAGGCCATTAACCTCATAGCCAAAAGTTGGGGCGAGCAATACCTGAAGACCGGCGATGAGATCATTGTCAGCCAACTTGAACACCATGCCAACATTGTTCCATGGCAGCAGCTGGCCGCAAAAAAAGGTTTAAAGATCAAAGTAATACCTGTAGATGACAACGGGCAAATCTTACTCGATGAGTATACCAAACTGTTGGGACCAAAAACAAAACTGGTTTCATTCACCCAGGTGTCAAATGCCCTGGGTACCGTCACTCCCGCAAAACACATCATCGAACTGGCACATCAGGCTGGTGCAAAAGTTTTAGTAGACGGGGCGCAATCCGTATCGCATATGAAAGTAGACGTTAGAGAACTGGATGCCGATTGGTTTGTTTTTTCAGGTCATAAGGTATTCGGACCGACCGGCATCGGTGTGGTTTATGGCAAAGAAGCATTACTTAACGAAACCCAGCCATGGCAAGGTGGCGGCAACATGATTGTTGATGTCACCTTTGAGTATACGCAATACCACAAAGCACCCAGCCGTTTTGAGGCCGGTACAGGCAATATTGCCGACGCCGTAGGTCTGGGAGCAGCGATCGATTACGTCAGCCGCATAGGCATGGATGCCATCGCTCAGTACGAACATTACCTCCTGGTCTATGCCACCCGGTTGCTCAAAGAAGTGAAGGGCATCCGGCTCATAGGTACAGCAGCAGAAAAAGCCAGCGTATTGTCATTCGTTCTGGAAGGTTACAAAACTGAAGAGGTCGGTGCCGCTCTGAATAAAGAAGGTATCGCAGTGCGTTTGGGTCACCACTGCGCACAGCCCATTTTACGCCGCTTCGGGGTAGAAAGTACAGTCAGACCCTCTTTGGCATTCTATAACACCTGCGCTGAGATCGATACACTCGTACATACCCTTCACAGACTGAAAAAATAACATGAGAGAACAACAGGTCAATACATTCATAGAGTTGCTCTTCCAAACGCATAAAGCAGAATGGGAGGCAACTCCCTCAAATTATCAGGCCATACACTGGCTCAACGATCTGCTGGAATTCCTCTTTCCCAACCATCGCCTCAACAAAAAAATCATCTATGAAGGCCAGCTCAGAAAGAACCAGATTGAATTGGAAAATGTGCTGCTGAGCTATATTGATACCGCGCAGCTCAACATCCGTGAGGCAGTGGACAGCTTCTATGCGGCACTGCATCAGATTTATCAGGATTTAAGGCTGGATGCCACCTATATCTATGACAATGACCCTGCAGCAAACAGTGTACATGAAGTCATAGTTTCTTATCCCGGCTTTTACGCTATAGCCATATACCGCATCGCACATCAGCTTTCACAGTTGGAAATCCCTGTTTTACCCAGAATATTGAGCGAACACGCACATGGAAAAACCGGAGTAGACATTCATCCGAACGCCCGCATCGGAGTTCCTTTCTGCATCGACCATGGAACAGGAATAGTGATCGGTTCGACCAGCATTATCGGCAAAAATGTATGCATTTACCAGGGCGTAACTTTAGGCGCATCACAAGTCAGCAAGATCTTGTCGAATGTGAAGCGGCATCCTACCGTAGAAGACCATGTGACCATTTACGCACGCAGCACCATACTTGGAGGCAGAACTGTAATCGGTCATAACAGCACTATCGGCGGGAGTGTTTTTTTGACTAAAAGCGTTGAACCATATTCCCATGTCTTCAATACCCATCAATTACGGGTAGAGGTTAAATCAACCGTATAATCCTTAGAAATAAAGCAGCACCATGGTTTCTAAACTAAGCTCGTCCGAAATTATTCATTTTTTAATCATCCTGATCATCATCCTGGTCCCCGCCAGAATATTAGGCGAAGTATGCCGCAAGTACAAGCTTCCGGCAATTATCGGAGAAATATTTGCCGGAATAATTGTTGGCCCGACACTTCTGGGCACCTTCTTCCCGGAGCTGTTCAAAAACATATTTTTAGCAGCACCGCAAGCCTATGGCGCCTTTGACGGCATAGCTAACATTGGCATTATCCTGCTGATGTTCATTGCAGGATTTGAAGTTGATCTGAAACAAATCAGGCAGAACGGTAAACAAGCCATTGCGATCAGCCTGACCGGAATCATTTTCCCCTTTGCTATTGGTGCAATTTCAGTATGGTTCCTCTATGACAGCCATTTTTCCCATTCTTCCAGCAATCAACTCGTTACCTCACTATTTTTTGGAACAGCCCTATCCATTACCGCTTTATCAGTAATTACAAAAATATTGCTGGACCTGGACCTGCTCAAAACAAAAATAGGAAACATCGTATTGACGGCCGCCATGGTAGACGACTTCCTGGGCTGGATATTGTTTTCCATCATCATCAAAATGATGAATGCCGGTAAAGAAGAAGCCTCCTTCTGGTCAGTCCTTATCGTAGTGCTTTTTGCAGCCTTTATGCTGACAGGAGGGCGCTGGCTGATCCGCCGCCTGATTGAAATGGCCGGAAAAAGTCAGCGGATCGGACGTGTATTTACCGTAGCAGTATGTCTGTGTTTCATTGGAGCTGCAATTACGGAATACCTGGGCGTACGCGGAGTATTCGGTGCATTTTTGGTAGGAGTCGCCATTGGCGACTCTGAATATTTCACCGCAAAACATAAAGATATTCTTCACCAGTTTACCATCAATGTACTGGCACCACTATTTTTCGCTTCAGTTGGCTTAAGGCTTAATTTCATTGCCAACTTTAACCTGGAGATTGTAGTTATTATTTTGGTTATCGCCTGCCTTGCCAAGCTGATCGGAGCCGGAATAGGTGGAGCAGCAAGCGGGATGTCAAAAAATGAATCCATCGCAGTAGCATTCGGCATGAATGCCCGCGGCTCACAGGAAATTGTCCTTGGGCTCATTGCCTTGCAAGCCGGAATCATTACCGAACCCGTATTCGAGGGCCTGGTCGTCATGACCGTCGTCACCATGGTCATATCCGGGCCAATTATGAAACACTATTTTTTAAAAGAACACGGACCAGCCGTCAAAATAGCCTCGCCGGACACACTGCCACAAAAACCCGTATAATTTGAACCCCTTACTTCCTCTTTTATTTCTTTTTTTCTGAAGGCAGACATTTAGCAGTTGCCGCAACCCGTTTCAATAATTCCTGGGCTGAAGACTCAACAGTTTCCTGCAAATAAACCTCAGATCCGTTAACCACCACCAGATAATTACTTTTACCAGCTTCCACCTTGATTTTCAACGGTCTGGATTTAGAATGATTACTCAGTCCGGTATTCGATACAGAAACCGTATGCTCTCCGGCAGCAATATTGTGTACAGAATACCGCTTATTCTTTAAGTTGCAGACCAGCTCATCATCGATATATACCTTGTAAGCAACCAAAGATCCTACGCTATTCGTTGAACGAATAAAGTACACCTGTCCGGTTTCCTGTGGCTTAAAAGCACTAAATAAACAACTAACCAAAATTGCGGTTAATAAAACGGTAAAGATCCTGAATTTCATAATAGATCAGTTAAATAATTAATAGCCTAAAGTTATTGCTTTTTTTATAATTAATTCCATCTATTGCGATAACGGTTTTTTTTAGATAATTTTATTATAAATCACTTCCCTGATGAATAAACTCATTGGCCTAACGCTACTCAATCTCACCATCTTTACTTTTTCATCAGCGGCACAACAAACTGATGTTGCAGGAATTGATAAAGACACCATTACCAACTTTTCGACCTATAAACGATCTATTGGATTCGCAGGACTGCTGCAAACCCGGTATGTAGGCTCACTGACAAAAAACGTCAACATTAACGGAAAGAACTTTGATGAATCCTCAGACAATAAGATCACCAACAACTTTGTACTGAAGCGCGTGCGTTTACAGGTAAAAGGAACCGTCAATGATCATTTCTCTGCCAATCTCATGTTCAATTTTGCCGAATTCAGCAGCAACCCTTCCAATAAGGTATTAGAGAATGCCTACGTAAAATACACATTAAACAAACATTTAAATGTGCAGGCCGGACAGTTCAGGCCATTCTTTGGAATAGAAGACGCCCTGCCGGTTGACATCATCAGAAGTTTGGATTATTCCAATCAGTACTATGCCTTTGGAGCCAGCGGCTGGCAGAGCTTCCAGGTTGGCGTCTCCCTTTTTGGTGATATCACAAAGAGCGGGCAATTCAGGTATTATGCAGGCGTTTACAATGGGAATAACCGGAACCAGCCTTCAGATAATGATAATGCCAAGAATGTTTACGGACGTCTGGAAACAAGCCTGTCAAAAAAGCTGATCATAGGTATCAACGGTGCCTATGGCAGTTTGGGAAATGGAAGCGGTAACGCATGGGGAGCAGACATTGTTGGTACGAGCAAACTCAGCAACGACTGGCAGCTGTCTCTGGGCGGTGAATATAAAAACGGTACAAACCTAGCATTGTTTAACACTTACACAGAAACCCCTCCCAGCCTATCACAAGTGCGCATGCAGGGATTCTATGTCTTCCCCATCCTGCGTTATTCCTATAATCTGCCCCGCTTAAGAGCCATTGAATTCTCTTCCAGATATGAATATTTCAGCCAGAACTACAAACTGGACAACAACACAAGGCAGACCATCATTCCCAATTTTTCTTTGATTTTTGCAGACGACTATTATGCTTCCATACAAATGGGTGTTTCCATTGACCTGTATAAAAAAGACCTGCCCTTAACAACCACCTACTCCAGCAACCTTGCATACCTGCAATTGCAGATACGATTTTAATACTAAACCAAACTATTATGAAAGAGATCAATCTCAGGTCATTAATTATTACCACAATAATTGGATTAATTATTTGGTTTATTCCAGTTCCTGAAGGCGTAAAACCCAATGCCTGGCACCTGCTGGCAATTTTTGCAGCAACCATTATCGGGATCATTCTAAAAGCAGCATCCATGGGATCCATGGCTATGATTGGCATTACACTATGCGCAGTAACACAGGTACTGGCCCCCGGAGACCCAACCAAATCCATTACCAATGCATTAAGTGGTTTTGGCAATTCCACCATCTGGCTGATCGGACTTGCATTTTTCATTGCACGCGGATTTATCAAAACCGGCCTGGGAACAAGACTGGCCTATAACTTTATCCGTATTTTTGGCAAAAGCTCCTTAGGACTTGCCTATGGCCTGAATACAGCAGACCTCATACTTGCACCAGCAATCCCCAGCAATACCGCAAGAGCAGGCGGCGTCATTTTTCCGATCATGAAATCCATTGCAGTCAATATGGGATCAGAACCGGAAAAGCCTGAAACACACCGCAAAATAGGAGCCTTTCTCACATTGAGCAGCTACAATGCCAACATGATCACCTCCGTGATCTTTTTAACAGCCACAGCAAGCAACCCCATGGCACAAAAATTCGCTAAGGACCTCGGTATTAACATCTCCTGGGGCAGCTGGTTTTTAGCCGCATTAGTACCCGGACTGGCCTGCTTCCTGCTGACACCTTTATTCCTCTACAAATTCTTCCCTCCCGAACTGAAGAAAACAACCGATGCACCCGCAGTAGCAGCTCAGAAACTTAAGGAAATGGGAACCATTACCAGGCAGGAATGGCTGATGGTCATTACCTTCTGTATCTTGCTGATCCTATGGATATTCGGGAACCTCTTCTCCATTGACGCCACTACCGGTGCACTGATCGGTCTGTGTATCCTCCTCCTTTGCGGAGTACTCACCTGGGAGGATGTTAAATCAGAAAAAGGTGCCTGGGATACCATTGTTTGGTTCTCCTCACTGGTTATGATGGGCTCATTCCTCAACTCCCTCGGCTTTATCGGATGGTTCGCCCATTTGATCAGTGCAAAAATGGCAGGGGTTAGCTGGCAGATCGCTTTTCCTGTCATCATTCTCGTCTATTCCTATTGCCACTATATGTTTGCAAGTGCAACAGCGCAGGTCGCCGCCATGTATCCCGCATTTCTGGCTGTCGGTATCGCCGTAGGAGTACCCGGAACCATGCTCGCTATCTTTTTAGGCGCATGCGCTTCCCTAATGGGTTCCATCACCCACTACGGGCACGGACCCGCACCGATATTCTTTGGAAGCACCTATGTAGACATGAAAGACTGGTGGAAGTTTGGATTCCTGATCAGTTTGCTTTTCCTCCTGGTCTGGTTTGTAATAGGTGGTTTGTGGTGGAAAGTAATTGGCTTATGGTAAAACCTATGAAAACAACCACACTTCAATATAAACTATGGATGTCAGGCACAGGCCTGTTCCTCTGTTTCTTCCTCATCATTCATTTGCTGGGCAATCTGCAGCTTTTTTTACCACCTGAACAGGCGCGCGAACAGTTCAACTGGTATTCCAAACTGCTCTCAGGCAACCCGATCATTGCCGGAATTTCATATGTACTTTATATTTCCATCATTGGCCATGCCGTCTATGCCATCCTGTTGACCATAAAGAAATCCAGGGCAAACGGCACCAAATACGCTTATGACAAACGCGGAGCTGCCAGTGTCTGGTACAGCCGTAATATGGGCATATTAGGCACCATTATTTTTTCTATTCCTGATCATCCATTTTAAGGATTTCTGGTACCAGTACAAGTTTACCAGCCTGCCTCTGGACAACAAGGGGAACAAGGACCTTTACGCCATTGTTATAAAGGCTTTTCAGGAGTTGTGGTATGTCATTATTTATGAAGTGGCCTTACTAGGATTAGGATTTCATCTGCTTCACGGTTTTTTTCAGCGCAGCCAGGACACTGGGTGTATTTCATCCCAGATATGTGAAGCTGGTAAAAATTGTGGGGTGGATATACACCATCATCATTATTGCAGGTTTTATGGCCATGCCTGTTTACATTTACTTAACCAGCGGATCATGATATTAGATGCCAAAATCCCGGAGGGCAACCTTGCAGATAAATGGGATAACTACAAAGCACATGCAAAACTGGTAAACCCTGCCAATAGAAAAAAGCTGGACATCATTGTTGTTGGTACCGGTCTTGCAGGCGCATCCTGCGCCGCATCTCTGGCCGAACAAGGATACAACGTCAAAACATTTTGTTTCCAGGACAGTCCTCGCAGAGCACATTCCGTTGCCGCCCAGGGAGGCGTCAATGCAGCCAAGAACTACAAGAACGATGGTGACAGCGTTTACAGAATGTTTTACGACACCATAAAAGGCGGAGACTTCCGCTCCCGTGAAGCCAATGTTTACCGCCTGGCCGAATGCTCCGCAGCATTAATTGACCTCGCAGTAGCACAAGGCGTACCCTTTGCCAGAGAATACGGTGGCTATCTCAACAACCGTTCATTTGGCGGTGTCCAGGTATCCCGTACCTTTTATGCCCGCGGACAAACCGGGCAGCAATTGCTACTGGGCGCTTACCAGGCCATGATGCGGCAGGAAAGCCTTGGAAGAGTGAAAAGCTATTCCCGTCATGAAATGCTCGAGCTCGTCGTTGCAGACGGAAAAGCCGTGGGCATAATCACACGGGATCTGGTAACCGGAGAAATAGAACGTCACGCAGCCAACGCCGTAGTCCTGGCAACCGGAGGCTATGGGAAGATCTATTACCTTTCCACCCTTGCCATGGGCTGCAACAGTTCAGCCATCTGGCGCGCACACAAGAAAGGAGCACATATGGCTGGAGTCAGCTGGATACAATTCCATCCCACCTGCCTGCCTCAATCGGGCGAGCACCAGTCAAAACTCACCCTGATGTCAGAATCGTTAAGAAATGACGGAAGGATCTGGGTACCAGGAAAAGCAGGTGATGACAGGCAACCTGTCGACATCCCCGAAGAAGAAAGAGACTATTACCTCGAACGCAGATACCCCGCATTTGGGAACCTTTCACCCAGAGATATCTCCTCCCGTGCTGCAAAAGAGCGGATAGATGCCGGTTATGGTATCGGCCCCATGAAAAATGCTGTTTATCTGGATTTCTCAAAAGCCATAAAAGAACAAGGCAAAGAGAAGATCAAAGAAAAATACGGCAACCTGTTTACCATGTATCAGAAAATCAATGGTGTTAGTGCTTATGAACAACCCATGCTCATCTCACCCGCCGCACACTTTACCATGGGCGGGCTTTGGGTAGACTATCAGCTGATGACCACCATTCCCGGTTTGTTCGCCCTTGGCGAAGCCAACTTCTCCGATCATGGTGCCAACAGACTCGGTGCAAACTCACTGCTTCAGGCCTGCGTAGACGGATATTTCATCGCCCCCTATACCATCCCCAATTACCTCGCTGATGAACTCAAGCTGAAAAAAACAGACATCGACCACCCGGCCTTTGAAGAAGCCGAAGCCACAGTCCGGAAGCAGCTGCAGGATTTCCTGCAGCATAAAGGCACACTTTCAGCCGATCATTTCCATAAAACACTGGGCAAACTACTATATGATAAATGTGGGCTGTCACGCAGCCGTGAAAGCCTTACAGAAGCCATTGCAACCATCAAACAATTGAAAGCCTCGTTCAGTAAAGATCTCAAAATTACAGGCGACAACAAAAACAACAGTGAACTGGAAAAAGCAGGCCGGATCGCAGACTACCTCGAATTAGGAGAGCTGATGTGTTATGACGCACTAGCCAGGGAAGAATCCTGCGGGGCTCACTTCAGAGAAGAATACCAGACTCCCGAGGGCGAGGCCATACGCAACGATGAAGAATTTTGTTTTGTTTCTGCCTGGGAATGGAAGGGCAGCAACAACGATCCGGAGATGCACAAAGAACCACTCGTATTCGAAAATGTACAGCTAACCGTAAGAAGCTATAAATAACCAAAGATGACTACTATGAAAGTAAAGTTGAAAATTTGGCGGCAGGAAGACCCGCAGCAAAAAGGCGGATTAGTCACTTATGAATTAAATGAAATCTCCGAACACATGTCCTTCCTGGAAACACTTGATCTTCTCAACGAGCAACTGGTTGAAAAAGGAGAACGGGTAATTGAATTTGATCATGACTGCCGGGAAGGAATCTGCGGACAATGCGGTGTGATGATCAACGGCAGAGCACATGGCCCATTACCCAATACCACCACATGCCAGCTCCATATGCGCAGCTTCAAAGACGGAGACACGATCTACGTAGAACCCTTCCGGGCCGCAGCATTTCCCATTGTACGCGACCTCAAAATCGACCGTAAAAGTCTCGACCATATTATCCTGGCCGGCGGGTTTATCTCTGCCTCCACTGGCCAGGGCCCCGAAGCCAACAGCATTCCCATCTCCCATCAGCAAGCCGAAGCGGCCTTTGATGCCGCCGCATGCATAGGATGCGGTGCCTGTATAGCGACCTGTAAAAATTCCAGTGCCGCATTATTTACCTCCGCAAAAATATCACACCTGGCCCTTCTGCCTCAGGGAAAGCTAGAAGCTCAGCAAAGGGTACTCCACATGGTCAATCAAATGGATACAGAAGGCTTTGGCCATTGCTCCAATACCGAAGCCTGCGAAGTAGAATGCCCGCAGGACATTTCTGTTTTGCACATCGCAAGAATGAACTACGAATATAACAAGGCGCTAATTCTCAAATAATAGACGACGCTAAAATGCGCCGTCTATTCCCCCGTTACTCATCAGTACGGCTGATCTCTCATCAAAATGTGCATCCGGAAAATCAGGATTGTCAACAAAGCTGGTGTCTCAGAGAGCGCATAGCGTCCTTTTTGCGAAGCTTAAAGGAATGCAGCGATCGAAGAGATCACCAACTTTGTCAATCCTGATTTAGTTACTGAACAATAGTTGCTCCCTGAAACTGAGTTGTGCTCGCATGCTTGCTGTCAGCACTCACAAAACTCACATACGGATATACCGTATCTCCACTCCAAAGTGCCGGCAGCACCACATCAAAAGAAAGCGCCGACCTGGTCGTCTCACCAACCGATACCACCCAATCCTGTTTCGCCGGATTATACACAATCACCCCAAGCTTATCCGTAGGGCCACCCAGAAACAGCGAAGGTACCAATGCCGACCAGCTCAAATCCAGCTGCGCATCCTCCGTAACAGCCAGTTCCATATCCCTGCCTTTCGCCAGTTTCCCCTGGCTAAACAGTACCTTCGGATAATCAACTGTAAACGAAGGCGAAACACCCGTAACCGCTTCCATAATGTTGTACTTCACCGCCGCATTCCAGGGGCTCATATCCGGATCATGATCCTCAAACCCAACCCTGATAAACTGGCTGACCTCACTCAGCCATGCCGTAATTAAACCAAATTTCAGCTGATTGGCCAGCTGTGCCGCAGTCGGCGTTCTGTTCCCTTTAGCCGGAGCCATCGACAGTACATTCTGTCCGTTGACCACCCGGCCAACGTTGTTACCCACTTTCCCTACCATATGGTAGAAGGGGCCACCTTTTAAAAATCCCATCTTTTCTAAATTTTGATGGTTCATTGTTGCTTTACCTTAATCCGGGAACCCGGAAAAAGGATGCCTTATTAAAAAGGCTGAGAATTGCCCCCCGTTTTTACAAGGGGAGAGCAGCGTTAAATTCCGGTTCAGAACCCTTCCATTGAAACCTCAGCAAAACCTTACCCTCCGCAATCATTTCCCAGACCACCAGTGCAGTCTGACCCGCTTCACCGGCTACCTCCACTACCCAGCGTCTGTTTTTAGGGCCGAATAAATTAATGATCTTTGACCTGGTCAGATCAATACACTTTTTGAGTTCTGTAATAAAATGATCTGCTTTTTCAATCGTCGTCAGGCGATAGCATACCTTATTTCTTCTGAAGACTACCCCGGCCCTGTTGCCTCCTTTCGGGTAAATACTGATTTCGAAATTCGCTTCCGTTTTGTTGTTTTTAGCCATACAATAAGTTAGTTGTATTTTTTTATGATGGTCAAAATTACAAAGACAAAAACAGCTCAAGTACGGTATAACCATACTTGAGCCCAGTATTTTAAATTTCTTTCAAAAGCCCTTTCGTACGCGATCTTCTGCGGGCGTCCTTCAGCTGATTTTCCGTAATGGCCAGAAAAGCCGCCACATCCTCATCTCTGACCGGTCCGGTCCTGGCAGGCAGCAAACCATCAAAGATTCCATAGAAATCCAGCACCCTGGTATCCATATCCTTAGCCAGCAGATCCGTGCGCAGCTTTTCTGTGACCTCACTGTACTTCAGCGCCGTCTTCAATGCCAGCTCACGCATTCCCGGCATCGCATCATAAATGTATTGCATGTGTCCGCTGCCAATACTCCAGATCAGCGTATTGCGGCAGGCCACAATATCATACTCGGAGATTTCCTGCTCCATAAAACTCTTCAGCGCTACAATCGTATTGTCACGATAAATCCGGTACAGATATCTTACCCCATCGCTGCAATAAGCATACACCTTCACCTTTCCGCGCACTACATAATAAGCTTTCTTCGGCACCTTCCCCTCCTCTTCCAGCATACATTCCTTTTTACAATAATCCTCCACGATCATACACATCAGCAAGTAATCTTCCAGTTCCTGTGGCAATGGATTTTTAGGATCAATACCACGTAATAAATTCATTAACCGTTTAAAGGACTTGTCATTGTTCAACATTTTTAATTTCCCATTTTATCAATTTGAGTCGATTGTTTATCCTGACGCGCAATGCCCAGGAATGCTTATTCAAGCAAATTTTATTTAATAATTCCGAATGCAAAACTATGTAAAACCAGTACGACAGAACAACTGAAAGCTCTATTCATTGCGTTCATTGTAACATTGACTATAAATATTTGCAAATAAAAAGGGTCATAGTTCACAAACCACAACCCCAGTTATATTAAAAGTTAAAATTTAGGTTTTAAATCAATAGTTTCAATTCTCTGTATTTTATTGCATGACCATCTCAAATTTTGGACAGACCGGACTAAAAAACTCCCGGCATACACCATTTAACTTAAAAGATAAAATTAAAATACCTATAGAATCAAAAATAGAAATACAACTCCTGAAAATGGTATTGTATAGCCGTGTTTATCATCATTAGAAAATCAAAAACACCTTGCGAGATTTTAGTAATCATGCGATGATAACCAACTGCAAATCCAGGATATAACGATAATAAAATTTATTATTTTTTTGTTCTTTCAGATCTGATTTTAAGCAAATCAGCAGGGATACCGGCCTTTTCCATAAAAGCCTTTGCCTGGTCAGTTTTTTTCACAAAGTAAGGATGATCACCATAATCTGGCATGTTCGGATCTATTTTTACCTTTGGATATTTATTAACTCTTAATCCCATATTTCCTCCTTATAATACAAATATACTTATTTCCTATTTAATGCTAAAAATCCCTCGTAATTTACATTTTGTTTAAAATCATGCCATTCTCCATTTTTATATCCTCTTATAATCATGTATTGACTGATATCTTCAAAATTAGCCTGAATAGCAATTTGGTATAGCCTCGTTCTGGAAAGTGTACTCCCGAAAGCCGTTATAATAGATTCCGGATAATATTTCATGAACTCCAAAACAGTTCCCGCAACAGTTGCCAATACCTTGTCTCTGTCTTCGTTATCAGATATGACCAGGTCATCTATCTCTCCTGTTTCTTTATTTAAATCCCCAAAACCTAAATTGTATAATGTTTCATCATTCACAACATAACTACTATACCGAACAACTTTCCTTATTCTCCCTTTAGGTCCAATGCTGTCAAAGAAATAATCAGTGTAATTCCAGCTACTTGAAAAGATATACCTTTCCCTATTCATGACGCAAAGTTATTCAAAATACGAACAATTAACCAAAAATTAATTTAATTCATAAATAATCAATATTTTGAGTTTTAATCCAAAAAAACGCTCTATCTATTTAATATTACATTAGAAAATAAAAATATAAAGGTGGCTATCATGCGATAACCACCTTCATTTTAATTTCGAAAACTAAGACGATCAGAATTACTTTTTAACAGTGTCCTTCATCATCGTGTCCTTCATCATGGTATCTTTCATCATCGTATCCTTCATCATCGTGTCCATAGTGGTCATTGACGTATCAGTCATCGTAGAATCTGTAGATTCCGCTTTCTTGTCTGATGTACAGGCAGCAACAGATAAAGAAATTGCCAAGCCTAAAAAGCCAAATTTGAATGCATTTTTCATAATAATTTTGTTAGAGTTGAGTTTTGTTCACCCTTTAATTCCCTAAAAATCAAAAGGTAACCCAACAAACTCATTAAACACCACAACTTCAAGTGGTAGTACCGTTCCGAAGTCACAATCGTACTATACAAAGAATTTTCACCCTTGTTATTAGTATTTTGATTAAATCCTTATTTATGGTATTATGAACCAGCCCCGGCAAAGCACATTCACCCTTTCCAACATGACAAGATAATCGATAAATTAGCGGAACAGAAATTATGCTTAAAAACCAACCCATTTATCTCCCCGTTAGCTTTATGCTTGTGGTATTGCTTACCCTGCTGTTTCTGATCATCACCTTACGTGCTTCAGCTAAAGAAACAACAAGAAAGCAAACCGCAGCAGCCGCGCTAATGCTATTGACCTGGGTTATTCTGCAAATCGGATTGACAATCGCCGGTGTTTACAACTCCGACACCTCCGCAATCCCGCCAAGGATTATCTTATTTGGAGTACTACCTGCAATCGCGACAATCCTCGTTCTTTTTCTAACCAGAAACGGAAGATCATTTATAGACAGCCTGCCTTTGCGGCAACTCACCTATCTTCACACCGTCAGAATCCCCGTAGAGCTTGTGCTTTACGGATTGTACATTTACGGAGCCGTGCCAGAACTAATGACCTTTGAAGGCAGGAATTTTGATATCCTGGCCGGAATCAGTGCCCCTTTTGTCGCCTATCTGGGTATTACCAAAACCTACATGAACAGGAATACCCTGCTGGCCTGGAATATCCTCTGCCTCGGGTTACTGGTAAATATTGTGGTCAACGCCGTTCTTTCCGCTCCTTCACCGTTTCAGCAGTTTGCATTTGATCAGCCCAACGTGGCCATCTTAAATTTTCCTTATAGCCTGCTGCCGGCCTTTGTCGTACCTGTTGTGCTGTTTTGCCATTTAGCCGCGATCAGGCAACTTTTGAAAAGAAAGCCTCTATAGCGTTTTAAGCAGTTAGCTTTCACTAAGCACGTTGTCTTGCAGGGCTTTCTCCCTCCTCCACTCCAGCGGCTTCACTCCCATCCTCTTCTTAAAACGCTTCGTAAACCAGCTCGGATCACTGACGCCCAGCTCGTAGGTGATTTGGCCAATCGTCAGACTTGTATGCTCCAATAACTTCAGCGCCTCCTCATGAACCCGCTCCTGAATCAGCTCATACAACGTTTTGCCATAATACTTGCGGCAAAGCACATTTACCCTTTTCATGGTGTAGCCAACTTTACCCGCATAAAAATTAGGATCATGATTTTCCCTGAAATCGACTTCTATCAATTCCATGAGTTTTAACAGATCTCTCAGATCGGGGGGCATATAGCCCCCCTCAAAGAGTCCTAAACCAAAAGGTCTTTTTATCGTTGTTTTGTAGATCATTAAAGATTTGTATTGATTTCGGTTAACAGCAAGGCATACCGGACATCCATCCGAGTATGCCTCATTACTAACATTTTAACCTAATTTATTTACCTGAGAATTTTCTTTTGTTATCTGTGAAGAGTAGGACCTTTTTGCCTTCGGTGTTTACACGGTAAAAGTTATTGCCTTCAATTAACAAAGCTTCTGATTTTCCACTCGCATGCGGAACATCCGTATTTATGATCTTACCCCCATAATGCGCAGTGATCATATCAGCTACAATCGTATGCCCCGTTACAATGTGTTTCACATCAAACTTTTTAAAGGTACTGTCTATCATACTTTCTATCGGTAGCGCATTGTAGTATCCTCTGAACCAGAAGGGGCCGACTTCTGAACTCATGATGGTATTCATAGTTTTATCACTGTACCTCCTTGTAGTATCGGCATAATGTGGCCTTGCCAATCGATTTATATCCGCTATCGTTACGGGTGTATTGTTCAACTCGCTGGACGCCCCACCATGCATAAACAGCAAATCACCTATTTTCTCGACAATGTTTTTACTGCGCAGCCACCTGCCCAGCTCGCTGTCTTCGTTATAGAGCTGGGTTAGGGTCTTACCCATCAATTCCGCGTTCTTCTTATATTTCTCCACCACATACCTATGATTACCCTGTAGGTTCATGATCTCATGGTTGCCAAGGATAAAATGTACCATCCCACCCGCAGCTTTTGCTTTTTCCTCTAATGAATACACCAGCCATAAACACTCCGTAACCTGATCACCTCTGTCAAACATATCTCCTGCAAATACCAGGTGACCCTTACCAAACTTCCAGTTAAAGTTTTCATCCATTATCCCATTAGCTTGCAAAAGCTTTTTAAAGGGTGTAAAGTTCCCTTCAATATCCGAAAGCACAAGTAATTTGGATGCAGCAGGATAAGTGCTGGCAGGAACAGAAATCTGCTTTTGCAGGTTCAGATGAAGCGGTTTACCAAAGTCATCAGTAGAAGACCTGAGCTGGCCAGCTGATACCTCGTTCGCTTTATCATCATCAATGGTATAAGCTTTTATTTTTCCTTTCTCATGAAAAACATAAGGGCCGTCGTCAAATTTGGAGAGCATAGGTTCAATAATTGCCGAGAGTTGTTTTTCATTCAGCTCTGTCGCAAACGGTTCTTTGGCATCAAAAACAACATGTCCTCTTTTACCATATATTACTCCGTCATAAATCCTGATGGTTGGGTAACTGTTTACAAAAAAGTCTTTGACCATCTCATGCTCTTTGCCTTTGCCGTCTGTGTACAACTGTAGCCCACCCGATGGTACATACTTACCTTCTTTGATGCTGTTCATCCAAATTTGCTTGTCTTTATCTACCGATACATTTAAGAACAGCACGTTGGTATCCCGCTTATACTTTTCCTGCAAGTTCTTTAAATCTTTTGCCACAAGTTTGCAGGGCTCACAGCCAGTATACCAGAAATTAACAATAGTGAGTTTTCCTTCGGTACGCTTCATCGAGTAATCCAAGCCCTGTTGATCTTTAGCACTAAACCAAGGGGCCGGGCCAGACCTGGAAATACCTTTCGCTCTCTCATTCTCCTCTTTTTCCAGTTTTTTCATCCAGTTTTTATAGACAGAAAAGCCAGGAACTGCATAATAGTCATTCATGATGGCTCGAACAAACCAGTTATTGGAACCCATTTCCTGTAAGAATTCTTCTTTTAAAAAATAACAAAGCAACCTCTCCCGGTACAATCCGTTATAGGTATTTTTTAGTTTATAGTAAATCTGCTTTTTAAAAAGTGGGACATTAGCAACAGAGTCAGGTTTCACAAAATTGAATTTTCGTCTTAACTCAATTAAATGGAAGCTTGTCGAATAACCTAAAGTGCCAATACCAAGCATATTTTGAATCTCTCGCGAACGGAGCCAAAGGGCATCTGGCTGATACATGATTGAATCCCAAGCCATTCCGTAATCTAAAAGTGACCCGGGTAAATCTGAATTTTTATCTTTTGCCCCCCAGGCAACAGCTAAATACAGATACCTGCTATCTTCTATTGGTGCTATAATATTCCCTTTGATCCAATTGTATTCATATTGGCTCAACTGTGATTTAGCGGTCTCAAGAATAGCCATACTATTATTTACCTTTTGGTTCAGGAGGGCATTCGCCTTGAAAAATACGGGAAGGCCACCTTCACTTAAGGCACTGAACTTAGTTCCCGAACCATCTCTTAATACAGCATTTACATCACGAAATACTTGAATCCTAGTACCGCCCTTTCCTGAATAGACGACCTTTTCTTTATCAAAAGCCACATGTATGCTGTCTCCTGGCAACACTAAAAAAGGAAGCCTAACTAATGACTCATTTGCGACCCGAATTGGTTGGCTTGCATGAAATGTCCAGGTATAGATATTGTTATTTATTTTCGCCTTTTGTCGGAATATCTTTTGATTACTACCTGGAATAGAATCATCTTTTGGATCTTCGATAGTAGCGTCATTTAAAAATATTAGATACTCCGCGCCCATTTGGTCCCAGCTAGGATGATGGTAATTTATCGCCATTGGTACAACTTCTGCCTCACCTTTCCATTCATCAAATTTAGAAACCGGGACTACCCCCATAAATTTTGAAAAGTCTGCAATAATGGTGATTTTATCCGTCTGCTTTTGTGCCAAAGTGGCACCTATCTGGCATGTAAATGCCAGTGATAAAATTAATACGCGAATGTTCATAATTGTGTATTTGTATGCTGTTTGTAAACTAAGTTTTAATCAATATGAGGGATTTTGTGGTATTCCTTTTTTGACGTCTGCCGCCGGAATAGGTGCAATGGCCTTACTACTAGGGTAAGGTAATACTAACGGGGCACCGATAGCTGCATCGGTTCTATGTACACCTTGTTTCCATCGCAGAAGGTCCCACATTCGTAGCCCTTCAAAAGCGAGTTCCTTTCTCCTTTCCAGATGGATGGCTTCAAGCAGTACAGTACCGGTTGCGGTAGAAGATATCACAGTAGAATTGGCCCTTTTCCGGATTGCATCCAAGTAGGTTCTTGCAGTATTTTCATCTCCTATTTGAGCGGCAGCCTCAGACACTGTCAGAAACATTTCTGAAGAACGCAGCAAGGTTGGATAATAGGATCCGGCTTGGGAGAAAATATCAGTTCCAAAACCTGGAACTACATTTATCGGAAATTTAGTAATTGAATCAGGTTGAGTTCCACCTCCCCGAATCCAAGCCTTTCTGCGATCATTACCATCACTAGTTAACAGATCAGCGATGTCTTTAGTTGCTATAAAAAAAGTTGCATCCCTGCTAAAATAAGGGCCGGTAAACTCTGTGTCATAGCTTCCCTGTATAACGCGTGTTGAGGAGGGTGCTAGTTGAAACAGAGCTTCTGTTTCTTCAGGAGTAAATAGTTTTATTGGATATTTAGCGGACTCAAGTAAAGGCACAACTGCTGCAACTTCCATCGCTAGTGTTTTGGCCTGTTGCCAGTCTTCTTTAAACAAATATAACCTTGCCAATAAGGCCTTGGCTGCATACTGGTTCATAGTCAGTTTATCGAATGTATTCGCAGGAAGCAAAGAGATCGCTCTATTGAGGTCGCCGATCATGCCATCATATACTTCTTTTACTGTATTTCGGGCAAAAGAGTCATTCCAATCCCAGCCGGTAATGTAAGGTACACCAGAATGTGATCCATTCGGAGTGTAGTTGTAGGATTGTGCAAACGTATTGACCAATATAAAATGAGCCAGCGCCCGAAGACAATAAGCTTCACCCTTGATCTGATTTGCCTTTGTCATATTTTCCCCCCTCAAAACGTCTGCTTTTTCGATTGCGTAGTTGCAGGAGCGTATCAATTGATAACCGGATCGCCAGAGAAGATCAAGGTTAGTGTCACCACTGAGAAATACATTCGGAGATTGATTCCAGGTATAATGGGGGATCGATAAAAAAGTATTGATACCGCTTGGTTTGATATTATCTGCTATCAGATCTGTATAGATTTGATGTCCAGTATTCGCCCGATAAACATCCCTTGCTAATATAATATAAATGCCATTCAGATATTGTTGGAGAGACTTGAGATCTGTTACATATTGTTCACGAAGGATAAGGCTTTTATCTTCTACGTTGAGATAGGTTTTTTTACAAGAAACACTTCCAATTAATAAAATAACCGCGATAGATATGCATTTAAAATATTTCATAATTCGTAATTTTAAATTTCTGATTAAAAACCTACATTGATTCCAACAGAGAAAGATTTAGCTATAGGATATTGATTGCTTAATTGCCCCATAACATTAGCGTTGCCTACATCCCATGAACCTGTTTTTTTAACTGACCAAGTAGCAAGATTATAGCCTTGGGCATATATCCTAAAACTGTTTAAATGTAGCCGCTGAATCAGGTCCTGCGGTAAGCTATAACCCAGCGACACCATTTGCAAGCGTATATAGTCTCCATCAATTAAATTCCTTGTTGACTCCTTAGAATAGTCCGGATTAAACATCCTACGTTTAGGATTAACAGCGATATCTCCCGGTTTCTGCCAGCGATTCAGCGCTTGTTTTGCTTGATTGTCATAAATGGAAGAGCCATCATTAATCAGACTACGATCGCTATTATAGAGTTGAAATCCGTATTGATAATATAACTGAAAAGAGAAACTGATGCCTTTGTAATTTAATGAATTAGTAATGCTACCAAAGCCGTCAGGCTGTGGCTTACCGAACCATTGCTCCTTAGCAGCAAAATAATTTGTATTAGGTTTACCGAGAGAGTCAATCCACATACCGGATCCTGTGGCGGGGTCGACGCCTGCCCACTCACGCATATAAAATGAATTGAAATTATGCCCTTCAGCATTAGCCACAACATTTGAACCTAATTGAAATACAGGCAGGGGATTATTTGATCTGATTAGCTTATTCCTATTAATACTCCAGTTTCCAGCCATGCTCCAAACAAAGCGCTTCGATTTGACTAGGTCTGCCGAAAACGAAAGCTCAATTCCCTTGTTAACTATGTCGCCGAGATTATCAATTACACTAGTGAATCCGCTGCTCAGTGGTAGATCCGTTTCATAGATCAAATCTACAGTCTTACGAACGTATGCATCTGCATTCAAGGAGATTCTGCCGTTCCACAGTTTCAACTCGAGCCCCATATCCCATGTAGTCGTGCGCTCGGGTTTTATCAATGGATTGGCTGGTTTAATACCATCGGTAATTATGGCGATCGTAGCAGCATCCAAGTAGTTTAAAGGAAACAGTTGCTGATATTTGGTATACCTATCAATGGCTGCAGCATTCCCCGCAGGGCCAAAACTACCTCTGATCTTTAAATAGTCCAACCATCGCTGTGTTCCTTTCATAAAGAATTCATCTGAAACAATCCATCCGGCACCTATAGATCCGAAAACATTAAAAGGTTGCTTATCACCAAACTGAGAATAGCCATCTGCCCTGATACTACCTGATAGAAAATATTTATTCCTGAAACCATAGTTCAACTGCCCGAAGTAGGACAGGGCCGTTTGCTTTTCTTCAGTTCCCCTACTATCTGTTGTTGATACACCATTTATTTGATCATCTGTATAAAAACGAAGACCCATACCTTCAACTGTAACTGCTTTTTTAGTAGTCATCCTAGCTTCTTGACCAGCAAGCAGGCTAAGAGTATGGTCAGCAGCTATGACTTTTGTGAAATTCAATGTATTGGTGGAGATCAGATTGGCATTGCGAATATTAGCCTCATAAATTCTGCCCACTCCTATTTTTCTTTGTACAGGATCAACCAACCTTGGGTCATTCTTAGTCTTGGTTTCTGTTGTTAAGTAGTCGATACCTAACATAGACTTGAACTTAATGTCTTTTGTAATCGTCAGCTCCCCATATAGGCTATTCAATCCACTGTAGCCGGTATTTCGGCTCTTGTTATATTTTATTGCTGCAACCGGGTTTATTCCCCCAGAGGGAACAGTATAATTCAGATATTGATCTCCATTCTCCTGATAGACTGGGTTTAAGGGATAAGCATAAAATATAGATCCGAATACGGGCTGGTTATTGGTATATGGCGCAACATCTTGTAGATTATATGATAAAGTACTGTTCAATCCTATTTTCATCCATGTAAATAGCCGGTGGTCAAAATTGAATCGAAGGGATTTGCGGTCGAAACCAGTGGTTCGGAAAATCCCGTTTTCCTTTGTCCATTCAAAATTCGTGTAAAAAGCGGTTCGGTCATTGCCCCCCGATATAGCTAGATTATTGCCCAACGTTGTCGCATTATTATTATAAAGCAGTGGAGTTAGGTCAGTATAGGGATAAAAGCTACCATCTGAACGTGTTGGAAATTTGGCCTTCAGATCTGTAAGAATTGTGGCATCTGTAATGCCAGGTGTAGTGTTTCGGTAAGTTTCATACAATAGTTCCAGATATTCCTGCTGGTTTACCAATTCAATATCCGTTTTAATTCGGCTGGCAACGTCCAGTTGGCTACTAAAGCTGATTGTGGTTTTACCAGCTTTACCTTTTTTAGTGGTGATCAGAATTACCCCATTACTCGCCGTAGAACCATAAAGCGCGATAGCTGCTGCATCCTTCAACACGGAAATGGATTCAATGTCTGATGGGCTGAACCTGGCCATTGGATTATTATTTGGCACTTCACTGATAGGTCTGTTACGGATTCCACCTATCTGCGCATCCTGGAATACAGGGACACCATCCACAACAATCAATGGATTTCTCAATGTAGAAAAGGACGAATTTCCACCATTTGATGCAGTTGCGATTCCTCTCAATACAAAATTAGCAAGACCTCCTCCAGGCTGCCCGGTTCCACTGGTCACCAGTAACCCCGGCACTAATCCCTGTAAACGTTTATCAACAGACATACCTGGCAAATTCTGTATTTCTTCACCCTTAACAACCGTTACCGAACCGGTCAAAGCCTGTTGCGTAGTCTTACCATAAGCCACCACCACTTCATCAAGCTCTGCAGCCTTCAATTCCAAGGCAATCGATAAAGAAGCCTTCGCTCCAACCTCCACATCCTTATATCCCACAAAACTCACAATCAGCACCGCTTTATCATCCACCTCTGGCAAATAAAACCTGCCCTCATCATCCGTCACCGCAGCCTGTTTAAACCCCTTTACCTTCACATTCGCCCCCGCCAGCCGCAACCCCTTCTCATCCAAAACAATCCCCCTAACATCAATAGGAGGAGTAAAAGCATCCACCACCCTTTCCAGAAAGGAAGGCTCCTTCAATTTTACAATTACCGTATTCTGCTGAATTTCATAAGACACCGGCTGATCCTCAAAAACCTTGCTCAGCGCCTGTTCCAGCGTCCCGTTGTTCAGTTTTACATGTACTTTTCTGACATTTTCAAATAGATCATCGGCATACAGAAAGTTTACCCCACTTTGCAGTTTGATCTTTTTCAGCACCTGCTCCAGCGGAGCATTGCTTTCAGACAAAGTGATCCTTTGCCCGAAGGTAGCAGCACTGACCTGCACCAGGCAGACAGTGAGTATAACTATGACTAAGTTCATAACTAGTATTAGTTTTTTTATTGTGTTATGGCTTCTCAGCTGAAATAGCTTCGAGGTCATAATCAATAGTAATTTTGGCGGCAGCCACAAGCGCAGCATACCAGATTTAAAAGCATATTTTTTCATTAGCTTTGTTTCAGTTTGAGTTATTGCATGAAATGGTTCACAAATTGTTTTAGGTTTGGCTCAGACTATCTGCCGGAGGGTGTTCGTAGCACTTTCCGGCTTTATCTGCCTCCCTTTCTGTGTTTAACTGCGCTGTCGTAGAGTTTTCATCATCTTTTAGTTTGGTTGGTTTTGGTTTCTGTTAGTTCTCGAGTTGATTATATCGTCTTTTTATTTCTTCCTTACCGTGATTTTTTTTCCATTAATCTCAAAACGGATCCTTCCGGTTGTTTCCAGCATTTTCAGCAGTGTAGAGACCTGATCAAAGCGCGATACCGCTCCGCTAAAGGTCTTACCCTGTACATCATCCTCATAAATCACTTCCACATTGTACCAGCGCGCTACCTTCCGCATGATCGATCCCAGCGATTCATTGGTAAAGCTAAACGATCCCTCCTTCCAGGCTATTGCATCAGCAGGATCAACCGGATTTACCCTTATCGAATTGCCCGCATTTACTGCCTGCTGGTTAGGTTTCAGGATTACGCTTTCGCCCCTTTTGGATGACAAGGACGCCACTCTCACACTTCCTTCGAGCAGCGTCGTTCTGATCTGCGGCTCATCTTCGTAACTGTTAATATTAAAATGCGTACCCAGTACTTCCACTTCCTGCGAAGCCCTGCCACCACCCCGATCAGTCACCACAATAAAAGGATGTGCCTTATCTTTTGCTACTTCAAAATACCCCTCACCACTTAACAATATTTTGCGTTCTCTCCCGGAAAATTTGGAAGGAAAACTAATTTTTGAATCCGCGTTCAGCCAGACCTTAGTTCCATCCGGCAAGGTAAACTGGTATTGTCCTCCGCGGGGTGTGATTGCCGCCATTGGTGAAACCACTTCAGCCTCCCGGTCTTTACCTGCATTCGAAGAACTCACTGCTGAACCATCATCATAGGTAACTCCATCATTACCGATCACCACTCCTGTCCTGGTATCACTCAATGGTATCGCTCTTCCATAAGCGATCAGTGTCGCGATATTCTTTCCCGGTTTAATTTCAGCAGAAGCCTTTGCGTCACCAATATTAATATTTACAGTATTGTTGCCGCTATAGAACCATACCCCTACCACAACAGCTGCCACTGCCGCAGCCACCGCAATTCTCGGCCATAATCTTATTTTCTTTGGTCGCACAACTACAGGCTGTACTTCATCAGGCAGCAAGCCCGCACCCTGCTCTACACCCGGAAGCCTGCTGTACATCAGCAGCTCTGCGATTTCAAACTCTTCATCACTCAACCCAAACGGTTCATCCTTACGGTAGCTCAGGTACCAGGCATCCAGCAAAGCCATTTCTGCCTCCGTAGCCTCTCCATCCCTGAATTTTTGCAACAACAACTTTGCTTCCTGTTTATCCATATCACCCGGCAGAATATATGATCTGCTTATAATGATGTAGACAGCTGAGATTACCTCAGGGGGGATAAGAAAATGAAATTTATTTATTAAAGTATCATTGGTTCCTGGCGATTATCCCAGAAGTAATGCAAAAAGATAGCATCTTCCAAAATTTCATAAAGGACTGACTACTGCTTTGTGATTAAAACCTATTCTTATGTTTTCCCCTAATTCCGATGCCTTGAACATTTCAGGAAACTGAGCAATGCTCCAAAGCGTTTTATTGATTTATCAAGAAAATCTTTTGCAGCCTTTTCTCCAAATTCTTCTTTGATAAAAGAGTATACATCCTTAGATGTATCTTTTGCTGCCTGAGAATAAATAATATCTAATGGCATTTTACAACCCAAGCATTTCCTCTGCTGCTGTAAATTTATACACCCGGCCTTCTGTTATATCACGTTGCGATCTCTTATAACCTGCGACTACATGACCTGGCAATTCCTCTCCCTTACTTTCCTCATAAGGTACTTTCAATGCCTTTAAGAATGCTTTCACAGCTTTCAGCTGATCTTTTTCCGGATGTACTACAATAGTTGCCATATCACCATAATATTTTTATCATTACAATATAAACAATCTGCATACCGAAGTTATAAAAGAATAGTTAAAAAAACAGAAATTAAACACCACACCAATAATCCTTCTAATGCTCTTGCAGATAATACACCAGATACAACACCAACCCTATCCTCGGCTTCAAAATCTTCATCGCTTTCTTCACCTGATCGGTAACCGTGCTTTCAGAAATGTTCAATGCCTCTGCGATCTCTTTATGACTCATGTGCTTTTTCCGGCTCAGCTCAAATACCTCCCGCATCCTGGGCGGGAGCGCCGCCATTTCCCTGTCAATGATCTCCTGCAGCTGCTTCTCCCTGATCAGATAATCTGTCACCGCATATTCATCGTTAATGTACTGCTGTAAGGAAACGATATACTCCGCCTCTACCGATTTATGCGACATCAGGTTGAAGATCTTATTTCTTAATGAAGTATACAGATAACCCGGCAGATTGGATTCAATTTTCAGGGAACCTCGCTTTAGCCACAGCATGGCAAATACCTCCTGCACCAGATCCATAGCCTCTTCCTTATCCCTGAGTTTTTTATGCGCATGACCATAAAGCATCCGGTTATAACGCAGAAAGATTTCGGTATAAGCCGCATGATCCCCATCCGTCAATAAGGCAGTCAGTTCCTGATCGGTATGTGTGCTGTAAACACCCATCGTTTTTTATGCTTGTTCCCCGTATTAAAGATAACAAATTAGTTGTGCAATGGTATTCATTTTCGTCGACATAATACACAGGTGATCATTAATTTATGATGAAATTATTGTTTTGATAAAGACCGGCCGCAACCCTTCCCAGACTTTCCATAAACTCTTGCAAGGGGGTTGGTAGGCTCAACAGCCTTTTAACCGGCTTTAAACCGCTATGAGTGTGCATCTTTTTTAAGCTGAAAAATATAAAAATACAGGGCCTAACTGTGGAATGACCACACTTGAATTGTTTCTGCTTGCGGATCTTTGATTTCAGTGATTAAACCTGTCTTTACGGTTCAATCATTAACAAACAAGGCTTAATCATAAACAAGGTTGAGCATTAACAAAGCAAACAAACAATGGGAAAATTGAAGAACGGCGCCTTTGGCCATTTGAACGGACGTATAGGCAACCTGGTGTTTTATACCCTGAATGGTGAAAATATAGCCCGTATATCGGGCAGAAGCACCAAACCACCAACTGAAAAACAGCTGGACAATTACCAGCGCATGGCAGTTGTAAATCAATTTCAAAAACCGCTACTCCCCTTTTTGAATATCGGCTTTGCCAAAGCCGGAATGGATTCGGGTCAGAAACCCTACAATGACGCCCTGTCTTACAACAAGATCAATGCTTTGCAGGGGGAATATCCTTTGATTGGCATGGATTACAGCAAGGCATTGGTAGCTAAGGGAGACTTGCCTACTGCTCTTAATCCGGTCATCAACCCCGTATCTGACGGAGTAGCGTTTAGCTGGCAAATGCCTGATGTTCTGGAATGGCACTATGGGGATAACAGGGCCATGCTTCTGCTGTATTTCCCTGAAGGTACAGATACTTCAGGCATTCCCGCAGCAGTTTGTAAACTGAGCGGAGCAAGAAGAAAGAAATGTGCCGATTTTATCAGTTTAACTCCCGCTGAACTGGCAAAGCCATTTGAAGCCTATATTGCTTTTATTGCTGATGACAGGCTGCAGGTGAGCAATAGTGTTCATATATCCTGAAATATATAATTTCTAAGCCGATCTATTTCCCCCTTTTCCACCAGATCAAAAAGCCGGTAACCGGCAGGCCCGCGGCAATCAGTCCCGCAAAGAACGCCAGTAATTTTCCGGTAAGCCCCAATGCGCTTCCTGTATGCAGGTCATAATTCATTGCTATAATTTTAGCCCCCGCAGAGAGCTGGCTAAATTCCGTTCCTTTTTGCAGTAAAGCCCCGCTGTACCTGTCAAATCTGTACTGTACCCGATCATACAAATTGATCTCGCTCTGGTAAGCGGAAACATTTACAGTTCCGCTTTTTGCTGCAGGGAAATTGTATAAAAAGTAACTGGTTTCCGGCGAAGCTTTCAACGCCTGACCCAGGATCAGGTCCGCTGGCATTACATCTGCCGTCCGGGTGGTATCAGACAGCACTTTTATCTTCTTTTCAGTGGTCAGTTCAAAAGACCACATCAGTCCGGTCAGCGCAATCACCATCAGTACAAGAAAGCTATAAAACCCAAATACATTGTGCAGGTCGTAATTCAGGCGCTTAAACTTAGCTCCCCACTTCAGGCCGAAGTTTTTCTTCAGCTGCTTACGCTTCCACTTTTTGGGCCACCATAAAACAATTCCTGAAAGCAGCAGGATCACAAAACACACCACTGACCAGCGCACGATAAAATGCCCGATATCATCTCCAAGCAGCAAATTCATGTGCAAAGCCAGCACTACCGTAAAAAACTCCCTTTTAGCGTTTTCTTTAAACACCACCTGCCCGGTATAGGGATTGAGATAAACCTTCTCGTAATACTGGTAATAATTCCAGTACCCAAAGCCCTCTTTATTTAGCTTCAGTGCGCGGAACATATAAGTCCGCCCTGGTTCCTGAGAAAGTTCTGCGCGGGAGATCTTACGGTCTTTACCCATTGCTTTTTCAGCAACAGTTACCAGCCTGCTCAAAGGCAGGTGTACTGCTCCATCAGGTACATCCACATATAGTCTGTCCCGGTAAAGCAGTTCCCTGAGCTCATCCTGAAAAGCATATATTGCTCCTGTAAGGCCCAATACAAACACCACCAACCCGGAAGCAAGTCCGAGCCAGAGGTGTATTTGTCCAATAATTTTTTTGATCGTCACTATTAAAATTTAAGGGTAAGGCCGGCGGCAATTGTTCTCGGCATTTGCGGGCTCAGCACTCCCTGTCCGGTAAAATACAGTTCGTCGGTCAGGTTGTCTACCTTCACCCCGATCCGGTACCTTGGTTTGTCATAAAACACGGTTGCGGTCGCCAGTAAATAATCGGGAAGGGTAAATACGCCCGTTACCGCCGAATTGCCGCTCAGGTGCTTGCCAATATAATTTAGTCCGGCACCAAGGCCCAGTCCTTTCAGGTCGCCGTTGCTGAATACATAGCTGGCCCAGGAGTTGACCAGCACCGCAGGACCTGCTGATGCCGGGCGCCTGCCTTCGAGCGCTACGGTACTTTTGGTGAGTTTGCTGTCGTTATAACTGTAACCGGCGATGATGTTCAATCCTTCAAGAGGGTTGGTGATCAGCTCAAACTCCACGCCTTTACTTTTCTGCGTTCCGTTTTGAATGGTAACATTGTAATTGGTTCCGTTAACGTTAACCTCTTCAGGCCTGGTCATGTTTTTTACTTCTATGTCATATACACTTGCAGTAAAACTCACTTTGCCTTGTAAAAGGTCCATTTTCACTCCGCCCTCAAACTGATTGGCCTGTTGAGGCTTAAAAGTACCGGATACACCCGATCCTTCGGGCTGTGCAACCGGTGGTACGTTACTAAAGCCGTTCATGTAATTTCCGAACAAAGAAATCCGGTCTTTCAACACCTGATATACCACACCGATTTTAGGAGAAACAGCCGTTTGCATGTAATTGCTGTTCAGCACCAATGCATTGGTCGCCTGGTTACGGGTTCCCCGGTTTTGAAAGCGGTCGACACGCAGACTCAGCATCGCCATCAGCTGATCGGTCAGGTTAAGTACGTCAGAAGCGTAAGCGCTGTAAATATTACTTTTTGTATTGTTCTTGGTCGGTGCTGCTGTACTTGCAGCCAGTTTGGCCTCTACCGCCGCACGCGAAATCTTTACATAGTTGGGATCCGCAGTGCTATAACCACTTACATTGTCAAACACGATATACGGGGAATTGTCGTTATTGATGGTCTGGTTCAGATAGTCAAGTCCAACCACCATACGATTACGCAGTCCAAACAGTTTGAAGTCTCCCGTGAAATTCTGCTGCAGGTCGCTCGAGGTGTTTACAGAGTTTTGAAGGGAAATATTGCGCTCCAGCATTTCATCTGAGGTGGCTCCCCTGATGAATTCATAGAGATAAAATCCGTTAGATTTACGGGTATTGCTGGAATAAATGGTTTGGGAAGTCCATTGATCGGACAGTTTATAGGTAATTTGTCCTTTGATATTGACTGTCGGGTTTTTCATGACCAGGTCATTACTGGTGAAAGAACGTTTCCAGTCGAAATTCAGTTCTGAAGGCCTGGTGGCAATATAGGGACGGACGCGGTTCAAAAAGATAACCGAGGGACTGGTGCTTTCCAGTTCATAAAACCCTGCATTCAGGCTGATGTTCAGACGTTCTGAAGCACGGTATTCCAGCGCAGGTGCAATAAAGACTGACTTCTTGAATCCGGCATCCTGAAAACTGTTCTGGTTCAGGTAAGCGGCATTCATTCTGAACAGCAGTTTCTTTTCACTGTTTGCCGGTCCGTAGACATCTGCACTGATCCTGTTCAATCCATAACTGCCGGTGGTGTAATTGACCTCACCACCCAGGGTATCTACCGGTTTCTTGGTCACGATATTGATCAGACCACCGAAAGAGGTAACCGCACCGCCAAACAAGGTACCTGAAGGACCTTTGATCAGCTCTACCCGTTCGATATTTGCAGGTTCTATTTCACCATTGGTCTGTGCAGGCACGCCATCCACCAGGGCGGCTTCGGTCCTGAAACCCCGCATGCTGTAGTAAGAAGCACCATCGCTGTTGATGCCACGGTTGCCCTGAATTTTATAAACGCCCGGACTGTTCTTGAGCGACATGCTGAATTCGGTAACCATTTGCTCAGTCAGCAGTGTTTTCGGGATGGTGGTATAGATCTGCGGATTCTCCAGATTACCCAATGGCATCTTAGCTGACGTTGTGGTTTTCTTCACGGAGAATTTGTTGGTACTCCCACCGTTGATCACCACTTCTTCCAGTTGCTGGTTATTTTCGGTTAAAATAAAATTTGCCTGAACCGTTTCTCCGGAAGTCACTGTTACCTGCTTCTGCTGCACACCCAGTCCTACAAAGCTCGCAACAACAGTGTATGTACCTTCGTCAAGATCTTTGAGCAGGTAGTTCCCGCGGGCATCTACCTGTGCACTTTTCATTCCTTTAATTCCCACGGTAACAAATTCGGCTGGTTTACCATCATTGGTTTTTACAGATCCTTTAATGGTACCCCTTCCGGAGGAGACCTTTATCGTGATCTGCTTACCGCTGACACTTAATCCCTGGAGTGATTTACCCAGCAATTCGGCAAGCGCATTTTTAAGCGGGATGTGGTTGAAATTTGCATTAAGCTTTCTTTGAACATCCAGCTGACTGGCACTATAACTAAAGCTCAATCCCAGTTCCTTTTCTATAGCGTTAAGCGCATCCCGGAGGCTTGTTTCATTTAGTTGCAGGGTTATGGGTTTCTCCAGCACATCCTGCTGGGCAAATGCCATCAGCTGGCTCAGCAGCAGGCAACAGGTCAGTAATATTTTTATAGTGTGTTTTTTCGTTTGGGTACAGGCTTTGTACATACTTTTGTTTAATTGTTAAATTAATGATGAATTGATTGACAGTAAGCCCGGTGTAAGGTTTGGCGACTGCTCACCGGGTTTTTATATTTAATAGATCACATAGATATTATCCTTTAGGCGGTAATTAAAATCGAGGGCAAAAGACATGCTTTCCAATACAGTTTTCAGATTCGGATGGTCAAATTTACCGGTGTAGCGTTCACGGGCTATGGCCGGAGCTTTAATGCTGATCTGCACTGCATACCACCGTTCCAGTGTTTTTACAATGCTTTCCAGAGATTCATTTTCGAACACCAGCTTGTTGTCTTTCCAGGCAAGGTAGCTTTCTGCCGATACTTCTTTCATCTGCATCGCTGACCCGGACCTCAAAACACCCAATTGGTTTGCGGTAAGGATCAGGCTATCTGTTTTTCCTGAAAAACGTACCCGTCCTTCTTCGACGACCACCGAAGTTTGCGCTTCTGAGGGATAGGCGCGAAGATTAAACCTGGTACCCAGTACGGTAATCCGTGTATTTAAAGTACCGATAGAAAAAGGACTTGAAGGGTCTTTAGTAACACTGAAAAAAGCCTCGCCTTTTAACTCAACCTGCCGGGAAGCAGCAGCAAATTTTGCCGGAAAACGTAACGTGCTCTCTGAATTCAGCTGTACAACCGTACCATCAGGCAAATCAATAGTCAGTTTCTGTCCCTTATGTGCTTTAACCTCTTTATAATTCTGAGCAGACTTTTCTTCACCCTTTTGATGGCTAAGCCTGCTAAGATTATAAAACACCGCCACAGTCACAACAGCAGTTACGCAGGCTGCGAGCTGCCAGCTCAAACGATAATTCCGGAATTTCGAGCGGTTGTTCTCCCGCCCGGCTGTAATATGATAACGGCCTGAAATCTTCTTCCAGCCTTTGTCCTCCATCGCTTTTATATCAGCTTGTTCCGGGAAACTCAGTTCTGCCTCGTCAGACTCCAGCCAGGTTTTCACCGCATAACGCTCCTGTCCGCTGCACTGCCCGGCATGATAACGCTCAATAAGTTCTTTGGTAATGCGCATAAATATCGGGCCTCCATTATATGCCCATATATCTTAAGCCGGATAACTGACGGTTTTCCCTGGGCCTGATCTTAAAAAAAGTTAAACTATTTTACAACTACCTGAATTCCTGTAAATTATTTCTTAGAAAACCGATGGCTTTGTATAAATGATATTCAACCGTTTTTTCTGAAATCTGCAAAGCCAGGGCAATTGCCTTATTGTTTAAACCCTGCTCCTGACTCAGCCGGTAAACCTCCCTGCAGCGGCAGGGCAGCTGATCGACCAGCAGATTAACATTCCCGTGCAGCTCCTTAAACAAAACTTGTTCTTCTGTACAATTGTATCCGGCACAATGTCCCTGTAAAGCGCAATTGATATGCGCTCTGTGGCTGCTACTGGTCCGAAGGTATTCAAAAGCTTCAAGCTTTGCAGCCCGGTTCAAATATTGTTCAATGGTAGTTTTGATTACCAGCCGTTCCCTCCGCTCCCAAAGTGAAGCAAAAAGATCCTGACTGATCTCCTCAGCTATCTCCTCGTCACGGGTATAATGGAAAATGATCCCGTATACGTTCTTCCAGCAAGTCCTGTAGGTATGTTCAAAGCTCCGCTCATCCATAGGATGGCTGGCGAAGAGAGCGTGTCGATCCTGATTTGATTGAGATCCGGGCACCTGATTGAATTTTTCCAAAGCTACTTATTTACCATGGAATTAATCTAAATAAAAGCATTTATTTTGAATATTTCCAGCGCAGATGCTTCCATTTTTTTTAGCAAATGATCATCCTCTTGCTTAAATTAGCGGATATTCTGCAAATTTCATTAATGGACAAATTAAAGGATTCCTTTTTCCAGGCTTATTTTAACATGCCTGTTCCGCGCATTACCGTCAGGACCAATTACCCTGATTACACTGTTATCGCAATAAACAAGGCATATACCGTCACCACGGGTATCACAAATGGTACAGCCTTAGAAAATTCAATTTTTGACCTGTTTGGTAATCAACAAGCAGGTGCTGATGGTATAGATACACTAGCCGGTGCTCTGGACAATGCCGTTAAGAGTAATCGGGCCGTAAGTATACCTGAATTTGAACTGTCATCCGCCAGCCAGGAGTCAAATCTACTCAGCTGGTGGCATATTGAAATTCTTCCCGTAGCTCAGGAAGATCAAAAACCAGAATATTTGATCTTGACCATCAGGGATGTAACACCAATTGTACTCGATCAAAGAGCTTTAATAGCGGCCAGCCATCGTGAGCAGAGCCTGCACGAAGAACTCGCGGCTACCAATGAAGAATTATCTGCATCCAATGAAGAACTGAATGCCACAGTAGAAGATCTGAAACGTTCCCAGGAAAGCCTGCAGGAATTGAACGAAACACTGGAGGACAGGGTTAGGCGGAGAACAAATGATCTGACTAAAACACAGCACGAGCTAAGCCGGCAATACGCCTTGCTGGAGACAATTGTGAATGAAGTACCCGCAGGCATCTGCGTTTTCAAAGGTCCGGAAATGATACTGGAAACAGTTAATACCAAGTTAATGGACATGTGGAAACGTGGTAACGAGATCATAGGACAATCTCTGCTGGAAGTAATGCCAGAGCTCAAAACACAGGAATTTCCGCGCATACTTGATGAAGTATACCGGGGCGGTATCCCTTATTATAACAATGACGCCCGTGCAGAATTAACCCTGGATGGTGTGAAGCAGATTGTGTACAGGGACTATTCTTATACTCCCCTGAAAAATGCTGATGGCACTACGCACAGCATTCTGGCCCTCACTATAGATGTCACCGAACGCACATTGAGCAGGCAAAGAGAGCAACAACTGATTGAAGAGCAGTATGCAATTAATGAAGAACTAACTGCCGCCAATGAAGAACTTGCAGCCACGAATGAAGAATTACATGAAGCTCAGGAAATCCAGCGGAAAATGATCAGCAGTCTTGCTGAAAGTGAATCCAAATTAGGACTGGCTATTGAAGCAGCGCAAATGGGTTCCTGGCATATCGACAGGAAAACAAAAGAACTGCGTTACAATTCCACGTTAGCTGCTTTATTTGGATATGAAGGAACAGAACCCATGACCTATGATCAGGCCATTGCACAGGTTACGGAAGACTGTCGCGACAAGCTGGTAGAAGAAATAGAAAAAGCCATATCCGATGGCGGCGATTATGATGTAACCTATACCCAGCATCGTTTTAACGACAATGAAGTCATATGGCTCCGTTCGCTTGGTAAAATTACCCGTGATGAACAGGGTAACTATAGCATTTTTTCAGGTGTGGTCATGAATGTCACGGAGCAGAAAAAGGATGAGCAGCGTAAAAATGATTTCATTGGTATGGTTAGCCATGAATTGAAAACACCTTTAACTTCTTTAAATGGTTATGTACAAATTCTTCAGTCAAGGGCAAGGAAAAATGAAGATGCTTTTTCAATCAGTGCATTAGGTAAAGTCAATGAACAGGTGAGAAAGATGACGGCTATGATCAATGGCTTTTTAAATATCTCCAGGCTGGAGTCGGGCAAGATTCACCTGACCAAACGAAACTTCAACCTCAATGATCTGGTTCTGGAAAATATTGAGGAAGCCACTATACTAGCCGGCTCGCACCAGATCACTTTCGAACCTTCAGATCCTCTTATCGTATTTGCAGACCGTGATAAAATAGGTTCGGTCATCTCCAATATGATCAGTAATGCAGTCAAATACTCCCCCGAAAGAAAGGATGTAGAGGTCCGTTGCCAGATGAATGGTCCATGGGCTCAGATTAGTGTTAAGGATCAGGGAATTGGCATTAGTTCAGAGGACGTCCCCAAGCTCTTCAACAGGTTCTACCGGGTTGAAAATAATCAGACCCAGTTGATCTCCGGATTTGGGATTGGTCTTTACCTGAGTGCAGAAATTATTGAAAGTCATACAGGAAAAATCTGGGTAGAAAGCGAACCCGGTCAGGGATCGACTTTTTTCTTTAATCTGCCAATAGCTATGCCGGCTTCTTAGGGCCCTATGAAATTAATAACCAATATATTATATTTGTTATACCCGTCTGGGCTACAATTTTGCCTTATGATTTCTGTCCTCAATTAATCAATCCCGACCATGATTGCAAAAAACTGCAGACAATACCTTAATCTGCACCTGGTTTTTAACATCACTGCTATCTCCCTGGTCATTCTAAGTGGCTCTTGCCAGAACACAAACGTTCGGAAGGATACAGCGAATGCCTCTGCGGATACAATTATTGAACTTAAACAAAAGCCTTTGAGGGAAAGGGTACTCACCGCAGAAGAGCAGCGGCTGTTATCTCCGGATACTGTAATCAGCCGGTTGAAGCAAGGTAATGCCCGTTACATGAACAACGATTTAACTGCCAGAGACCACTCTGCAATGGTTCGTAATGCCCTTAAAGGACAATATCCGAAAGCTGTTGTGATCTCCTGCCTGGACAGCAGGGTGCCTGTTGCAGATATTTTTGACAAAGGAATCGGAGATCTTTTTGTAGGCAGGGTTGCCGGAAATTTTGTCAATGAAGATCTGCTGGGGAGTATTGAATATGGCTGCAAGATTTCCGGGGCCAAACTGGTATTGGTACTGGGTCACGAATCCTGTGGTGCAATAAAAGCTGCAATTGACAATGTAAAACTGGGCAACATTACTGCTATGCTTGCAAAAATTAGACCTGCTGTTGCGCGATCACAGGATTTCCAGGGTGAGAAAACCTCAAAGAATGAACAATTCGTTGAATACGTCGCAAAAAATAATATCCTGCAAACAATTCAAATGATAAGAGCGAAAAGCCCTATATTAAGGAAAATGGAAGCCAAAGGTGAAATAAAGATAGCGGGTGCCTACTATCAGCTTCGTACCGGGGCAGTTCAGTTTCTTTAAACTGTCCCGGGACAACTTCCTTTTAGATTTTTTTATAGTTTGAATACTCCGATATCGTCTCCATAGGGGCAAGCTGACCAAGAAACTTAACGATCAGGTTCAAATCCTCACTTTCAGTGAAGTAGCGTTTTTCCTGTTCGTCGTAAGTATATTTAACCACGAGATCAAGTTTTTCTGCATTAAAGATTTTGATCTTCAGTGGTTTCTCATTGAGTGACTGCAGCTTTTCCATTCTTTTCGTTTTCAGATTGATGGTCATGTAAATCCTGCAATCTTTCATGAATGATGCTTCAGCAGGAAGCGAGGCCGCATCCTGCTTATAGCTGATGACCAGGGACTCTGCATTTTCCTTTTCAATTTTATAGGTGTTTTCATCCGTCCTGGCAGTTACCGGGGGTTTGCTATGGTTCTTGCGAAATGCTTTGATATCGGATGCTCCCGCAGCCTTTCCCTTCACCGAGATCACCGTCCAGCGTTCCTCTTCGGGTTTGGAAGGATCATATTTAGCGAGTGTTACCGATTCTTTATTGCCTGTTATGGTAGTATACTTATAGTCAAACATGTAATCCTTCGGGCGTTCTTTGGTTTCCATCTCCAATATAGACGGATCAATGCTGTATTTTGTAAAGGCATCAAGAATTACAGACTTTTGCGCAAATGACATCAGCACAGAAAAGTTCAAAATGGTCAGGAATAATAGCTTTTTCATATCTATAAGTTTTAATTTTTTAACCAGGAGTTTTTTAGTTGAAGTTTGGAATGATCCGAAAACCGGAACCCCGGTTCATCATTATAATTGAGTTTTACCTTGCCTTTCAGCAAAATCTTTTTTCCGGCCCGCAGGATTTCCATGGTCACCGCTGCCCCTTCAGTGAGCTGATACCCCAGCATCACGGCTGCAGAACCATCTTCGGCATTAAAAGCAAGGCCATTCATACGGAGCAGCACATCATTATCTTTCAAGCCCAGGTTAGTAAAGAACTTGTTTTTATCGTCCGGCTGCTGCACGACCACCTGCTTTTTGTCCTGATCTATATTGATGTACAATGCATCGTTGGAGATGAACACAATAGGTTCAGCAACAGGGACCATTGCCTCCACAAGCCCCATCCGCTTCAAGTAAGCCAGGTAATCAACAGGTTTTCCGAGCACCACGTGTTCATTTAGAAAATCAGCCGCACCGGCAAAGGTCATCCCGGAAATTGTACTGATAAATTCTTCATCTTTAAAAGGCTTTTCTGCACCGTACTTATTTACCAGTTCTCCCATTAACCACAGTAAGCCCGTTTTGCCGTTACTATACTCCCGCAACAAAATGTCCAGGCACATGGCCATTAGCGCACCTTTCTGATAAACATTTGGATATTCCCGCTTCATACTATCCTGCAATACGTTTTTACTCATTTCGGTAAACGACAATGAATCATTATAATCACCGGCAGCTTTAATTTTAGCAGCCATCAGGTCATAAAACTTATTTTCAGAAATAAGGTTTTGATTTACCTGAAAAAGATTGGCAAAATATTCGGTTACCCCTTCATAGAACCACAGGTGACGGCTCATCCTGGGATTTTCAAAATCAAAATATCTTATCTCTTCCGAATGGACTTTCAAAGGTGTAACCGTATGAAAGAACTCGTGGCTGATCACACTGATCAGGTCCTGGCTGGTCATAGACTCCCGAAATACTGCAGTGGTAGAATTGTTATGTTCCAGTGCTCCGATTCCCTTTGCATCTCCATCCCCGGAGCTGGTCAGATAGGCCAGCACGGCATATTTTTTTGTGGTATTGAGTTTACCCAGAAATTTCTTTTGAGCAATGATCATTTTCTCAAGAGCTGGCTTAAGTAATTTGGCGCTAGTGTTTCCATGAGGGGCATATACACTAAGCAATACGTCCATATCTTTTACCCTGAACATCGCCGTATCCGGTCTCGAATACATTACCGGGTTGTCTATCGCTTCGGCAAAACGCGGAAATGAAAAGACATCAGAAGTAGCAGATGCGTTATGGTCTGTCGCGGCCGTAGCGCCAAATAAATCTGAAGCATGCTGAATGGTGATGCGATATGGCCGCTCTTCCAGTCCGCCAAAATACCCTATAAATCCGCTCCAGTTGATCCAAAATTGCTTCCCTGATAAAATATTTGTTCCGGCGGGCGAAAAGATCACTTTCTCTTTAGAACCAAAAACATCTGCCCCGGACTCGGCATCAAAAGTGTCATTAACCAAGTATGATAAACGGCCCAGGTTCCTGGCATTGGCAATCACTACTGTATTAGAATCCCTGAGTTCAACAGGCATCAATGCGCCCTGCCGGTCATATGCATGGATATTTTCAATGAACCGGCCATAGTCTGCAATGGCATAGGTGCCGGGAATTATACGTGCAAAATGATAGATCACAGTGTCGAAACCGAGCTGCGGGGGAATTATTTCGACATGCACCTGATCGTTGGCCACATTTACCAGATCTACATTTACCGAAATAAGCGCCTGTTCAGAAGTTCTTTTTTCCTGACCAGCGGTACGGGTTGCTAAAAAGAAAATGCCTAAAAACGAGTACAGGAAAATTACCTGCCTGATATTTCCGGGCCAATCCGGTGAGATCTTTATATCTGACTTAGAAATGCGCACTGTTGTCTGTTTTTTAAAGTTAGAAATTTTTACCTTTTCTGCATTTAATTAAAAAAAATGGTTGGCTCTCACTGATCTCTGTGATTTCAAACAGTCCGGCTTTGTCAAACTCTGATGTTATGGATTCCCTGTCGTAAAAAAACATGTTAACCCCATCAAATATCTCATACCGATCTTTACTGACAAATTTGCCTTGCCCGTAAGTATGTGCTTCTTTTGAAATAGCCGTAAAGACCATATAGCCATTCTCTGACAATTGATTATAGCAGTCGCTAATTAGTTTTTCCCTTTCGCTGCTGTCCAATAAATGAATTAAGGCATAACAAAATATCCCATCATACTGATATTTATCAAATGGCATATCAGTTACAGAGCCATGGTGGATAACCATTGCTGTCCCATAATGTTTTACCGCCATTTCAATAGCAGTTTTTGAAATCTCAATCCCGGTTACAGCTATCCCGTTTTCTATGAAAATCTGTGCATTCCGGCCATAGCCGATTCCGGGTACAAGTACATTTTTTATTGATTTCTGAACAAAAAGATCTTTTGTCAGGACCGCAGATTTTGAAGGCTCAAGGCCCCACATCTCCTGCTTTTCGTCAAAGGCTGTTTCCCAAAACTCTGGTTTTTCGTTTTCATTTACCATAATCTCTACTCCTGGTGCTAACGGGCAGGCAATTTACCAGAAAAATCCAGGACCATTCACAAAAAACAGTCCTATTATTTATTTGTTATCTTTATTACTCTAAACTATAATGATATGATACTGCAATACCTCACACAAGAATTCGAGCATGAAGTAAACAGCACGCGCAAATTATTACAGGCAGTCCCGGAAAAAGACCTCAGCTATAAACCCTCTGAAATTTCCTGGACAATGGGTGAACTTGCCCAGCATATTGCTACCATTTATTACTGGTACACAGGTGCACTCACTAAAGATGTTTATGACATTGCCGGCGACCACCTTGAACGTGGCGATGCCAATGATATCAAAGCGACCCTGGCGCTTTTTGAAAGTAATGTTGAAAAAGCCAGAGCTGCAATAAAATCGCTGACAGAACAGAAATTGCAGGACAATTGGACCATGAAAGCGGGTGAGCAGGTGGTTCTTGGCCCTATACCAAGAGGCATCGTTTCACGCGGATTTCTTTTTAATCATATTTATCACCATCGTGGCGAAATGATCGTATACCTGCGTGCTACCGGAAATAAAGTTCCGGGTATGTATGGTCCTACATTTGAAGAAAGTCCTAAAAGCTAAACATTCCTTAAAAACCATGTGCGGTGACTTTTTCAATTCAGTTCACAGTCATACAATCAGCGCGGATAATTTCAAGAATTTTGAGCAATAAAATAGCAGCAATAGCTATACATAACACTATCTTTGCGCCGAATGAAAAACCGTTTAATTGCTATAATATTACTTTTAGCATTGGTAGGTGCCAACTTATCAGGTTTTTTCATTTATGCAGAATTCAAAGTCAATCAGAAATACATTGCAGCCATGCTTTGCGAGAACAGAGATAAACCTCAGTTGCATTGTAATGGCAAATGTTATCTGATGAAAAAATTGAAAGATGCTGAAGAAAAGGAGAAGAAGCAGGAACAGGCAAATTTAAAGAAAGGCACTCAGGACGTATTTATTGTCACTACTCCCCTTGTCGTTCTATTTGACGAAGTCAAAGTTAAAAAAGAAAAACCTGCACGCCATTCATTCCAGCTTCCTCTGGTAAGTTCCGAAATTCTCCACCCGCCTCCAGCAGTCCAATTATCCTAAATGGATATTAGTGCCGGGTACTCAGGTATCAGCGCTATTCAAACTATTAATTCTTCTGCTTTGTCATATGCATCATGTGTATAGCAGGCAAATCTTTATGTAAAAATTTGCACACCGCAGGTAACTGTCCGGCTGTGCATGTCTTTACATGCACATTTACAGACAATGAATTTATTATTAACAAAACAATTGGCATCCCCAATCAAGAATAAAATGAAAACAATTAGAAGATTCAAAACGATACTACTTGCAGGTTTCCTGCTGATCCTGGCGTCCTGTTCAAAAAAAGAAGATGCAGCACCCGAATTTGACAATACCAATCTTGCACCATTTTCGGTAGAATTTGACAACATAGCAGGTGACCGGACTTTTACCATTAACAATACCGGAGCTTTATACACCAATAATGCAGGAGAAAAATTCTCGGTCTCTATGCTCCAGTACTTCATCAGCAACATTAAAGTAGCTACAGCGGATGGCAAATCTTACACCGTAAATCCGGACAGCAGTTATTTCCTGATCAGCGGAGCCGATAAAGCCACACGTTTTGCAAAGGTCAGCGTTCCGGAAGGTGACTATACCAAACTCACGTTTACGCTTGGTGTAGATAGCCTGAGAAGTACCATGGGGATAGATAAAAGAACCGGGGTTCTTGATCCCGCCGCCGGCGGACATGACTCCGGCGGAATGTACTGGGGCTGGAATGCAGGCTATATCTTTTTTAGGTTTGAGGGCAATTCCCCCGTCATTTCAGACGATACCAATGGTGATCCGACAGGGAAAAAGCAGTTCAAGTACCATATTGGTGGTTTCGGCGGTTATTCGGCACCGACCATCAACAACATTAAGACCATTACCGTCGATCTGACTAAGGCAGGCATTGCCAAAGTGAGAAAAGACCGTCAGAGCAACGTTCACCTGTTCGTAGATGTCATGAAAGTCTTCAATGGCAAAAATAGCTTCAGGATAGCCGAACACCCCAACGTCATGTTCAGCAATTACAGTCTCAATATTGCATCAAACCTTGCAGAAATGTTCAGGCACGATCATACTGAAAACTAAAATCCATGAACAAAAGACATTGGACCGTATGGATAACTTTGGGCCTTTTTGTACTGGCCTGTAAGAAAGACAATCCGGTCAAAGAAGAAATCGAAAGTTGGCTGGGCTTTATAAAGCCAGCCAACTTTCCTGAGCCAGAATATAAATTCGCAATTAATCCGGTCACTAAATCTGGTTTTGAACTGGGCAGGGCACTGTTCTATGAGCCGCGCTTATCCCGCAACAATACCATAACCTGCGGTTCCTGCCATATCCAGTCGTCAGCCTTTACGCAGCATGGCCACGATGTAAGCCACGGGATCGATGACCGTTTGGGCACGCGGAATTCTCCGCCTATTATGAACCTGGCCTGGAATAAAGCCTTTATGTGGGGCGGCGGTGTATATGATCTGGACCTGCAGCCCATTGTACCCATAACCACTCATGAAGAAATGGACGAGAATCTGGAAAATGTGATGACCAAACTAAGAGCATTGCCAAAATACACCGGGCTTTTTAAAAGTGCTTTTGGGTCTGAAGAGATTACCACTGCCAAATTTATGAAAGCTTTATCCCAGTTCATGCTCATGTGCGTCAGCAGCAACTCAAAATATGACCAGGTGATGCGCAAAGAAGCCGGTGTTGTTTTTACTGCCGATGAGCAGGAAGGTTACCATATTTTTAAACAAAAATGTGCATCCTGCCATTCAGAGCCATTGTTTACCGACGGCTCATTCCGGAATAACGGACTCGGCATTAGCCCGGTCAACGACCAGGGCCTGTACACCGCTACTTTAAAAGAAACCGACAAATACAAATTCAAAGTTCCTTCCCTCAGAAACCTTCAGTTTACCGCACCTTATATGCATGATGGCAGATTTTTAACTCTTCCGGGTGTTCTGGAGCATTACAATTCTGAAGTTCAGGAAACCGCGAATTTAGATCCCCTGCTCAGGCAGGGAACAAAACCGGGAATAGCGCTGACTGAAAACGATAAGGTCAAACTTACCGTTTTTTTAACCACGCTAAATGACAATAGCTTTATCAGCAATACACTTTTATCAGAACAATAAACTATGAAAAAACTCATCATAGCATCCTTACTCATCCTGATTACTGTCCATGCGGCAAAAGCATGTGACATCTGCGGCTGTGGTGTCGGCAGTTATTACCTGGGTATTTTACCTGAGTACAATAAGCGTTTTATCGGGTTGAGATACCAGTACAAAACCCTATCAACCCACCTGGGACCTCTTGGTGAAAGAACCCCTCTGACCACCGCTGAAACTTATCAGAGCGCCGAGCTTTGGGGTGGCTGGAATATCGGTTCACGCTTCAGGATATTGGCGTTTGTGCCTTATAACTTCAATAAACGTACTGGTCAGGATGCCAGCGGAACCAAACAAGGCCTTGGCGACATTGCACTCATGGGCTATTATAAATTGTTCGATCACAACGGAACCCTGGGTGAACGTCTCCTGATACAATCTTTATGGATTGGTGCGGGGGTCAAAGCTCCCGCAGGAAAGTATGAGCCATCCGAAAGGCTGGCCATACAGGAATCCCCGAATAACTTCCAGCTTGGAACAGCGAGTACAGACTTCAGTATCAATGCCGCCTATGACATCCGCTGGAATGATCTTGGACTAAATGCCAACCTGAATTACAAGATCAATACCGCCAACAAGTATGACTACCGTTATGGCAATAAATTCACTTCAAACGTATTGCTCTATCATAAGTTCAGAATTGCGGATAAGGTCACCGTTGCACCAAACATTGGCATTCTGTACGAAACTGCCGGTAAGGACGTCGAAAGCAAAAAATACGATGTAGCTGTATCTGGTGGATATTCTTTATCTGCTGTTGCTGGTGCAGAAGTAGCACTGAAGGGACTTTCCTTTGGTGCAAACTACCAGAACATCAGATCCCAAAACCTGGCAGATGGAAGAGCAAAGGCAGGAAACCGGCTTATGGTCCACATGTCTTTACCATTCTAAACCATTTTCTGCTAACCTTTCATTTCCATCCGGGATGAAACCGGGTTTTATCACACCGGATGAAAACTGCATCCCGGATGGATTGCTGCACTTAGATGACGTTGCGAAAAACCAAATACAACAGCAAAACAATTATATTTAGATTAATCTAACTTTAAAGTTTTGTTTGTAAATATTTATATTTAGGTTTGCGTAAATTACTACCGTATGTCATTTCGTATATTTTGTGTTTTAGGTTTGATGATGGGTTTAGCAGCACTAATGGCTGCATGTGAGAAGATCATGCCGGGTGCCACTCCTGATGATGCATTGCTGGATGGTCCGGTCAGCGGACTGACCTACGAGCAGAGCAAAAGGTTTCTGGCGGGAGATGTGGCATTCAATGATGAAATTTTCACTCCTGAAAAGGGGCTGGGTCCGGTATTCGTTGCCACAAGCTGTGGCAGCTGCCATGCAGGTGATGGTAAAGGACATCCTTTTACCACCCTGATACGATTCGGGCAGACTGATGAAAGCGGAAACAAGTTTTTGGATCATGGTGGACCCCAGCTGCAAAACAGGGCAATTCCCGGGTACCAGCCGGAACAGATACCGGCCGGAGCAACCTTTTCAAAATTTACACCACCTGCAAATACAGGGCTGGGCTTCCTCGAACTTGTTTCTGATGCAGACATCCTGGCCATGGCCGATCCTGATGATCAGGATAATGACGGCATCTCCGGGGTACCCAACTATAGCAGTTTACCGGCATACGCAGTGCCATTTAATCACGCTATCCCAAAAGGCAGCAAATACATTCATCGTTTTGGTAAAAAAGCAGCTACTTACAATCTGCTTCATCAAACGGTTAACGCCTATAACCAGGACATCGGGATTACCTCTGCTTATGACCCGGTTGATGTATATACCCGTTTAACGATAGATCCTGAGATTGCGACCCAAACGGTAAATGATGTGGTCTTTTACCTGCAAACCTTAAAAGCGCCCATTCAGCGCAATCAGAATGATCCTGAGGTACAAAAAGGCAGCCTGATCTTCAAGCGGATCAATTGTTCGGGCTGTCACAAACCCACTTTAAAAACTGGCAGCTCGGCGATCAGCGCCTTATCCAATGTGGAGTTTCATCCTTATACCGACCTGCTCCTGCACGATATGGGCCCCGGCCTGGATGATGGCTATACGGAGGGTTCTGCCAAAACCTTTGAATGGAGAACTCCGCCGCTTTGGGGGCTGGGGCTTTCCACAAATTCTCAGGGCGGGCAGTACCATTTGCTGCATGACGGGCGCGCCAAGAGCATCGAGGAGGCCATACAATTACATGGCGGGGAAGCTACTGGCTCCAGAAACAGGTTTATGGATCTTTCTGCCGCTGAAAAAAATGCAATGCTAAAATTCCTTCAATCGCTATAATCATGGAAAGAAAAGACTTTATAAAAACCTGCGGTTACGCCTGTCTGGTCGGAATAGGCATCTCCACCTTGCTGGAAAGCTGCACGACGATGCAGCAAACCCTGACCTGTGAAATAGCCGAAAGCGATTTACTGGTTGCGCTGAGTGACTTCAGGATAAAAACATCAGGAAAAAACCAGTTCAAAAAATACATCATCTTAGACAATGAGCGGTTAAGGTTTCCAATCTGCGTCTTTCGTTTCGACGAACAGAATTACTCCGCGCTGTGGATGGAATGCACACATATGGGCAACGAAGTCCAGGTGTTTGGCGACAAGCTGCAATGCCCTGCTCATGGTAGTGAATTCAGCAGCAAAGGTGTCTTGCAGCATGGTCCTGCCGAAACCAACCTGCGCAGCTTTCCGATAACTGTGACTAAAGACCACCTAAAAATCTCGCTCAAAGCTGTATGAAGAAATTAGTTACCATATTAAGCTTTGCGCTTCTTTTATCTCTTGCAGCCCAGGCTCAGATTGACCCCAGACTTTTGAGGAACCCAACTCTGGACACGGCTAAACAAACACTGAACATGGATGCCATATATGAGCGTCCCTTTGTTGCGGTCGGCAAACTACCTGTTTCTCTTGGCGGCTATATGGAAGCCAACTGGCAGTATCAGGGTACTGGCGGCGTTTCCGATGGGCAGCAGTTCCAGTTCAGGCGGCTGACTTTGTTTGTCGCATCTACCATCAGCAAACGCATTAAATTTTTATCTGAAATAGAGTTTGAGCCGGCAGAAAAAGAAATTGCCATTGAATTTGCGGCACTGGACATCGAACTGCATCCTTTACTCAATTTAAGGGGAGGAATGATCGTCAATCCGATTGGTGCTTTCAACCAGAACCATGATGGCCCCAAATGGGAGTTTACGGACCGCCCCATTGCCATGACGCAAATGCTGCCCGCTACCTGGAGCAATGCCGGCTTTGGAATTTACGGTAAAAAGTACACGACCGACTGGATGTTTGGGTATGAATTGTATGCTTCAAGCGGCTTTGACAATTCCATCATTGCCAATGGAGAAAACAGGACATTTTTGCCTGCGGCTAAAGCGAACGCGGAACGGTTTGAGGAAATGGCCAGCGGTGAGCCGCTGATCACCGGGAAGCTGGCGGTCAGGAATAATAAAATAGGTGAAATTGGCTTGTCCTATATGGGCGGGGTGTATAACAAATGGCAGGACGATGGAATTGTGATTGATGACAAAAGACGACTGGATGTATTTGCCATAGACTTTAACACCACCTTGCCCGGCCTGAATACCTTCATCACCGGAGAATGGGCCTGGGTCAATGTAAACGTACCCGCGACTTATTCACAGCAGTTTGGCAGTAAACAACAGGGCGGTTATGCGGATATAGTTCAGCCCATACTGAAACGCACGATCCTGAACTGGAAAGATGCTACACTGAGTTTGGCCTGCCGTTTTGAATATGTAGACTGGAATGTAGGGAAGTTTAAAGAGACCGGGGGGAATATTGGTGATGAACTCTGGAGCATCATGCCGGGGATCAGTTTCAGGCCCCGCCAGCAAACGGTGATCAGGGCCAGCTACAGGTCACAGTGGCAAAAGGATCTGCTGGGCAACCCGCCTGAAAGAACTGCCGCAATCCAGTTTGGTTTATCTACTTATTTTTAAGCCATGACCGGGTTCTCTGCGATCTCCAGTTTAGCGAATTTCTGCACCTCAATACTCGGGAAACCAAAATCCTCGACTACCTTACCCAAAATCAAATAACAACCTGTACCCCGGAATGGATAAGTTGGTGTATCATTTGGGAAATGCGTGGTATCAAAGAAGTTTCCTTCTTTATCCAGGAATGTTCCGAACCACATTTTCTTATTGTTCCTGGCATGCACGGTCTTTTCGCATACATATTGCCCGACCATTTTTACAGTCTGACCAACAAAAGCCGACAGGTTCTTTGCAAAACTCTGCCCGCGAAAGCTGGTCTTAAGCAAATCAAACATGGACAGGCTCAAAGGAAAACCCAGTAGCTCCAGTTCATGGTAGGCATCTTCCAGTTTCGTATTCACCAGATCAGGAAGGACATAGTGTTTGGCCTGCACCTGGAACAGCTCCGCGTGGTTATTGGGCTTTGCTTTCTGGCCAAGCATGGTGTGCACGTCCCAGAGCAAAGCTTTCTTACTTTTACCTGTAAAACGCATTGCCCCGCATCGGATCAGGATCACTGCCTGCTCCAGGCTGATCTCAGTCCGTTTTATGAAATCTTCCAGATCAGCGTAGAGGCCATTCTGTCTCCGCTTCTCGGGTATCAGCTCCATGAGCTTATTTTCCAGACCCTGTATGCCCACAAAGCCCAGGTAAGCATCAGTTCCGCTGATAGAAACAACTGTGCTGCTGCTATTCACACAAGGCAGGTGCACAGTTGCGCCAGCCTTTTTCAGTTCATGCACATATAGCCATCGGGTATAAAACCCCCCATAATTGTTCAGTACCCCTACCATGAATTCTATAGGATAATAAGTTTTCAGGAAAAGACTCTGATAGCTTTCTACGGCGAAACTGGCCGAATGCGCCTTGGAAAAACTGTAACCCGCAAAACTGGATACCTGCCGCCAAACCTCATTGGTCACAGATTCCGGTCTGCCCAGTAATCTTGCTCCCTCATGAAACTTTTCTACCAGACGGTCAAACTCTATTCTGGAACGGTATTTCCCACTCATACCCCTGCGCAGGATGTCCGCATCGGTACCGTCCATACCACCGTAATAGATACAGACCTTGATCACATCCTCCTGGTAAACCATCACCCCAAAGGTTTCCTTCAATTGTTCTTCCATCACCGGATGCAGATATTGAACGGCATCCGGCCTGTGGAAATTCTGAATATAGGTCTTCATCATACCCGATTGGGCAACACCAGGACGAATGATGGAACTTGCCGCCACAAGCGTCAGGTAATTATCGCAGGTGAGTTTGGTGAGCAGCTGCCGCATTGCGGGCGATTCAATATAAAAGCAGCCGATCGTATTACCGGTTTTCAGGCGTGTATTCAGCTGATCATCATTCATGAACCTGCGCACCTGATGGATGTCTATCATTTTTCTCTGGTTCTGTCCGATCAGTTTCACTGCCTCTTTGATGTGTCCGATACCGCGCTGGGATAAGATATCGTATTTATCATAACCGATTTCTTCCGCCTCATACATGTCCCATTGTACCGTTGGCATGCCCTTTGGCGGCAAGTCTAAAGCAGTATAATAAGTGATCGGCTCTTCTGAGATCAGTACCCCTCCGGCATGAATACTCCTTTGATTGGGCATCTTGCTCAGCAGTTCACAAATGGCCATGATCTTTTTAAATGTATTGTTGTTCTGGTTTATTACCGATTTGCCGGGATCAGTAAACCCGTCAATCTCGGCTTTGGGCAAACCCATAACCTTACCGATCTCCCGGATAACCGAACGATCCTTAAAGGTAGACATGGTGCCAAGCAGCGCGGTGTGCTCCCTGCCGTAGCGTTTGAAAATATAATCCTGAACATCTTCCCGTTCGTCCCAGCTGTAATCAATATCAAAATCCGGCGGACTGGTCCGCTCGGCATTCAGGAACCGTTCAAAGTACAGATCCAGTTCAATCGGATCTACATCTGTGATGCGCAGGCAATAGGCTACAATGCTATTGGCACCCGAGCCCCTTCCTACATGGTAATAACCCCGGCGCATGGAATACTGAATGATGTCATTGGTGATCAGAAAGTAAGCACAGAAATCCAGGTCCATAACCACCTTTAATTCTTTTTTCAGCCGTTTCAGCGCCTCCTTGTTGTTAGCCCCATACCGGTACAGCATGCCTTCCATCGCCAGCTTTTCCAAAAGCAGCTTGTCGTCTTTCTTATCCCCGGTAAACGTCTTCCGGTTGAGTTTGATCTTGCCCTCAGGATAATCCATGGTACAGCTGTCCATCAGTTTACGGGTATTGTCCAGGATAAAAGCATATCTGGCAAACCTGGCTTCCAGTTCGCCTGGATCCATAAACATATCTGTTTCCCCGCATTTGTCCTCCTTTTCCACCATGGTGATCAGGGTGTTCAAATCAATTCCCCTTAAATATTCATGCAGACGGTAACCGATCCTGCTACCGACAAATACAGGCTGCAACACCACCAGCTTATCCTGGTAATCACTAAAATCCTTATTATAGAGCTGGTGCAACTCATCAAAACGAATTCCGGTGTATTCATTATCCTTTAGTTTAGCCCGATGATCAAAAGGATAAATAACATATGCGTTTTTAAATGGCCGGGGCTCATCCGGTAATTCCTTTGAGGACAGGTTATGCCCGCTCAGGAAATCATTCAGTTCTTTCATACCTTCCTTATTCCTGGCAATACCGATATACAGCAATTTTTTATCCCTGCGGAATTCAATCCCCCCAATGGGTCTGATCTTCTTTTTCCGGCATTCCCTCATGAATTCCATGACCCCTGTAGAATTGTTGATGTCGGTGATCACCATCTGGGTGATTCCGCGTTCCTGTGCTGCTTCTACCAGTGTCTTGATGCACATGGTACCGTAGCGAAGACTATATTGAGAATGGACATTCAGGTACATGGCCTTATAATTTAATGTCCATTACAGCAGCTCTTGTGACCGCTTCCTGCCCAAAGCGCCTCCGGATCTTATCCAGCGCCTGTACTAAACTATATTGTTCCTGCGACTCACTGTACAGGTCGATCTGTTCAAAGCCTGTCACCAGGTTACTTAGCCTGACCCCTACAAGCCTGAGCAGCATCCTGCGGTTATACATTTTCCTGAACAGCTCCTTTGTTGCGGCAATCAGTACACTATCCAGCGAAGTATAGCCGATTGCCACCTGTTTGGTTTCTGTCTCAAAGTTCGCATAACGGATAGTCACAGTTACACAGGCACAAAGTTTCTTTTTCTCCCTGAGCTGAAAGGCGATATCCATCACCTGAGCCACCAGCAGGTTATTGATCATTTCGATATCAATAGAATCAGCATGAAAGGTACATTGTGTGCCAATCGATTTTTGTTCGGAGTATGGAATCACCGGGCTGTTGTCAATTCCTCTGGCTTTTTGCAGCAGCGATAAACCCGATTTACCCAATAAAAAACTCATCTGGTCCGGGTGGATCTGTGATAAGGTGTATATTCTTTTAATGCCCATATCACTGAGCTTAATAAAGGTCTTTTCTCCCAATCCCGGGATTTTCCGAATGGAAAGCGGATTGAGAAAAGGTTGTACCTCTAATGGTCTTACATTCAGTTCTCCGTTGGGCTTGCATTCATTGGTTGCCATTTTGGAAACGGTTTTGTTGACCGATAGCCCAAAGGAGATCGGAAGTCCGGTTTCTTTAATAACCAGTGCCCTGAGCTCATGGGCATATTTTTGTGTGCCGTGGAACTTGTCCATTCCGGTCATATCGATATAATGTTCATCGATGCTGGCCTTTTCGATCAGCGGTACCCGTTCCCTGAGTATATCAGTGATCTCATGGGAGGCTCTGGAATATTCATCCATATTCCCTTTGATAAACACAGCATGGGGGCATAGCATTTTGGCCATCCGCGAGGACATCGCCGAATGTACACCGTATTTCCTGGCTTCATAGCTGCAGGAGGCAACCACTCCCCGGTCAGAAGTCCCGCCAATAATCACAGGCCTGCCGATCAGTAAGGGGTCTTTTTTGACTTCGACGGAAACAAAAAAAGCATCCTGATCCATGTGAATGATCTGTTTATCCGCTGACATAAAATGGAATTTAGGTACCTACAAATCTAGGGCATAAAAGGCCGTAATTCCAAATTAAAAGCTAAAATAATTAGTAAATAACCCCCTTTCTGCGCAAGATTAAACTAATTATATTAGTATTCTACATTAAATAGAATTGAAAAGTAAACCGTAAACCATTTTGAGAAGATAATTGGTAAATTAGCAGAACAGGGCAGCTGTTAAACTTTTGAAAATTCTCAGACCTGAAAGATGCCATGCCCAAAAGTATATCTAAATTGGTAAAAATTAAACAATGAAACTCCTGATCAAAAATATGGTAAGCCTGCGTTGTAAGATGATTGTCAAATCAGAACTTGCAAATATGGGTTTGCACATAAAGCTAGTGGAACTGGGAGAAGTGGAGATCGAGGAAGAACTCCACGAAAAAAAATACAAGGAGCTGCAGTCGGTCCTTCAAAGCTATGGGCTGGAACTCATGGAAGATAAAAAAAGCATTTTGATAGAAAAGATCAAGAATATCATTGTGGAGATGGTGCATTACAGCGAAGACCCGATGGTGATCAATTTTTCTGACTACCTGACCTCCAAGCTGAATTACGATTACAATTACCTGTCTAACTTATTCTCAGAGGTTAAGGGGACCACCATCGAACAATATATCATTTCACACAAAATAGAACGAGTAAAGGAATTGCTGATCTATGATAAGCTTACGCTGACTGAAATTGCTTACCAGCTGAACTACAGCAGTGTGTCCCACCTATCCCGGCAATTTAAGAAAGTGACCGGACTGACCCCGTCTTTTTTTAAGCAGATGAAACATAAAAGACTGAAAGCCAGGGAGGACCTTTGAATTATACAAGTTAAACCCTGAATTATACATCAAACTATAAGTTTAAATCACCACCTTTACTTAGTTTTCTTAACGAATGCACATGCAAGACAATTTAAAAGCCGAATTAGAAAAATCAAAAGCCCATATCATTGTTGAGATTATTGAATATGTACCCAATGCGGTCCTAAGCCGCACCATCATAAAAAAAGCCAGTGGAAACGTAACTGTATCCTCTTTTGACGCCGGAGAGGAACTCGAAGAAAAAACTTCACCCTTTGACAATTTCATCCAGATCATTGACGGCACAGCGGACCTGCTGCTAAAAGGCAAAAGCATAAAGCTCGTACTAGGGCAGGGCATTATCATTCCAGCACATGCTTCACATTCCTTTAATGCATCCCAGCAGTTTAAAATGATCTCTACGGTGATCAAAAGCGGCTACGAAGATTAGCCTCTGACCTTATCAAGGCATTTCCAATTTTTCTAAAATCAGTAAATTATATAACTTATTTATAAAGTAATACAACACCCTCATTTCAAATTTATTGAACTTTAAGCTGAGGTTTTAAATAGGTAAGGTGAAGCGGATTATCCTCAGGTTCACTGATGATACCAGGGGGGAATGAAATCCTGTGGAAAAAGCTTTGTTGAGATTTGTCTTCGTTTGCCCGATTACCCCGGCTCAAAGTGCAGGTCATTTACCTGGAGGGTGATAATCACGCCAACTGAATGCAATATGATACAAATGATTGTCGAATTACACCTATGATTGCTTCCAAAGATCTCATACCTGAAGAGCTTAAAACTGACGTCTTCCCGCCAGCCTTACAGCCGTCTGTCAGTTTACATACTGAGCAGATCCTAATTGAAGTTATAGCATTGATGAACAGTAGCGGCGAAAATAGCTTGCCGGTTTATGATGACAACAAGACTCAATTGGGGACAATCTCTCTTTCCGATATCCTGATATTTCTGGAGCATGAAAGTGAAAAAAACCTGTATCATCATAAACTGAATTATACCGTGGAGAGCTTACTCGTACTCAAACATGGAATGTTACAGCGTCTTTTCTAACATCTGCCTCCTCATTTTGTCCCTGCATTCAGCGGCTTGATATGATTCGCTTCCAGCTTCTCTACAATGTGCTTTCCGATCGCATTCCCTACAGCAACTCCGTTTTCAATCCCATCCTTAAAATGGATCCCGCCCCAGTACCTGCTCATAGCTGCTTCTTTCGCCGCCGCATTGAAGGAAGCAAACTTTCTTGATTTCAATCCATACTTATTCTCTACATCATCCGTATAGCTGAAATTATCACCAAAGTAATAAGTAAGGATCGTTGCCGTCGTTGAAGAAATATGCGAATGGCCACTCATATATTCCGGAAAAGGCGGAGTTTGCAGCATAGGCTTCCATTTAGGATCTATGAGGTTCCTGATCGCTGTCTCAGGACGTATCCTGTTGCTCCTGTATTTCTCATCCCAGCAACTCACAAAACTATCCATCAGTCCCATTGCAACTACTGTATAAATTTCCATTGTTTTGGAAAAATTAACCTTAGCCTTCTCGCAGGCAATACCGGTAATGCCAATCCAATGCGCTCCCGGAGAGATTTTTTTCAGACCGATCAATAAATGTCCCTCATTTTTAAGCGCAAAAGGATTGCAATCCCAAAACGCGGCTATTTCTCTGTTTTCATCCGTCAATCCGGTGCCCCCATCTATGTAATTTCCCATCAGGAGCTTGAAGAACGGAGAGTTTTTATCCTTAGAATAAGGAACAGGCGGAACCGATTTGAACGCTGAAGCCGAATCAATAAGAAATGGGCGCACGGTATTAAAATAAGGCTCTACCGGTGCAAAGAAAGCCGGCGGAGTTGGATACCAGCTGCCCTCAGTATTGAGCGGTGTATAGCGCGGATAATTACTGATTCTGTTATAACGATCCTTCTTGGCATAAGGCATGATCTGTTTAACGATCTGATTTGCATAAGACTGCGAGTGCGCAATGATCTCCTCCGAAAAGCCAATCTTACGGCAGGAATCCAGAAAAGCTTTTTCAAAAGCACCAAACTGCTTGCCCGAAGGCTGCATCTTCTTTGCCGTACCTGTCATCGCCAGGATCGCACTCAGCTGATAAGAATACGCTCCCGAATCCAAAGGTTTGGTGATTTCAGGAAACTCGTTTAAAACACCTTTCAACGGCACAATACCAGAATCGTTCAGAGCCACTACGGTATACCCTGAAATACAGGCATAAGAATAAAACCTGGAAGCCAGCGGCGGATTACTTACATCATGAATCATGAACTGCGTCATCTGTTCCAAGACCCTGGCAATATCCTTGTCCGTCAGTTTAGGATCCGCTTCTTTTTTCTTACAGCCTACCAGGCAAAGCAGCAACGCGGCGCAAAGTATCAGTCGTTTCATTCGTATAGCATTAATGGTTAAGACAAATACTAAGTTATTTTAAAATGCCGAACTACCTAAGATTTTTGGAATAAATTTTACTTAGTGTGAAAGCGATGGCGGCAAATCATTCGAAGAATTATACCATATTTACAACAACAAACTGAAAAGAAAGATTTCTTATTGACCATATCATCGTGAAAACGGAGCAAAAAATATACTATACGCTGCGAATAGCTGCCGCAATGTGCCTCATCGGCCACGGAGCTTTTGGCATCATCACCAAAGCCGTCTGGTGCAACTACCTCGCTGTCTTCGGCATCGGCCAGGATATGGCCTATCAGCTGATGCCTGTCATTGGATCAGTCGATATCCTGATGGGAATAAGCCTTTTGATCTATCCGGTCAGAGCGGTCCTCTTATGGCTGGTGATATGGGGTCTGGCCACAGCATCCATGCGTCCGTTTTCCGGCGAACCCTTTGCAGAATTGCTGGAGCGCGCCGGTAATTTCGGTGCCCCCCTGACACTCTTACTCCTTTGCCAACCGGGAAAGGGTTTTCAGGAATGGTTTAAAAAAATACAGCCCCCCGGTCCTATTTCACAAGAAAATTTAAAAAAGATAACGCTGTGTCTGAGGTTGACAGCATTTCTGCTGCTGGCTGGTCATGGCTGGCTCAACTTAATAGAAAAAAAAGGCCTGCTGTCACAATATACCTCATTGGGCTTCAGCGATGTTCATATGGTAGCACGAATTGCCGGTATATTTGAAATTACCGCAGCAGTTATAATAGCCATCCGACCGATCCGCCCATTAGTTATGCTCTTCTTTATTTGGAAAATGGGAACGGAACTTTTTTATGCGGACTGGGTAATATTTGAATGGATAGAGCGCGGCGGAAGTTACGGTACATTACTTGCATTATGGTTGGCCTTAGGACAAAGAAATAATAAACAAGATACATTATGAAGCAAATTCATCATCATTCAAACCTTTGCCGTTAAGAATTTTCGGCATGTACTTCTCCACTCCGGCTTCCCGGGTTTTGGATTGTTTAGGTTGCGAAAAATACAGCAGGTATGCCCTTTGCCGCCCTGGCGTCAAAGCCTCAAAAGCTGCCTTCATGGCTGGAATGGTATCCAGTTTACGCTGAAATTCCGCCGCCACTGCAAACTCAGATGCCTTTTTGAATTCCACTTTCAAACCGGCTTTTTCTATTTCAATCGCTTCGCAGACATAGGTTTTCAGAATGGCTTCCAGTTCTGCTATTTCCATAACTTTTGTAAACCGGATTTGCCGTGCCGCCTGCACATTCTCGGTTTGCTGAACCAGAATGCCGTTGGGATCATTTAACAAAGCACCTTTGAAAAACAAGAGGGCACAATATTCTTTAAACGTATGGATTAAAACAACATTAATCAACCTTAGGATTCATGTTATACGCTTTCATCATCTAAAATTTTACGTAAAATCATACCCTTAATGATCCCCTGAATCCCCTGGCAGCATAATAAGATTCTGCGCCATTATGATACATAAAAATATTGCCGTAGCGAAAATCACAAAAAATAGCGCCACCCAATTTTCTGATTTCCGCAGGTGTTTTCACCCAACTTGAGGTCTTGGTATCAAATTTGCCAAATTGCTGCAACTCCCGGTATTGATCTTCTGTCAGGAGTTCAACCCCCATTTCAGCGGCCACGTCTACGACATTATTTTCCGGTTTATGTTCTTTTCTTGCCTCCCAGGCGGCACGATCGTAACAAAGGCTTCTGCGGCCTTTGGGGCTTTCGGCAGAACAGTCATAAAAAATATATTCACCGGTCTTTTGGTCATACCCAATCACATCCGGTTCACCCCCTGTGATTTCCATTTCATCGAGCGACCACAATTTTTCAGGATTCTCTTCCAGTTTTTCCTGTACTTTAGCCCATTTAACCTCTTCATGACGGTTCATATGCTTTTCAAAACGGTTTTTCAATACACCAAGAAGATCCTTGCTCTGCTCTGGTGACAACTCTTTTTTATTGTTCATACTTTTATGAATTAACTAAAACTATTCTTCTGTTCTCAGGTCTGAAATACCAGGATACCACAGTCAGGATCAGTAACAATACTGGTCCAAAAAATTCTTTACCACCATCTCCAACCGTCAGATGAGAAAATACCGCTCCCGTCATGGCAAAGAAAAATCCCGCATAGGTCCATTCCTTCAATAAAGTGAATTTAGGAATAAACAGGGCGATAACACCTAATATTTTCCAAATACCGAGTATGGTCAGAAAATAGAGTGGATAACCCAAATGCGTCATCATATCTGCTTCCTCTCTCAGTTTCAACAACTGCACTATTCCCGTCGACAACATGCCCAAAGCAAGCCATGCCGTAGAGATCCAATAGATGATTTTATTTCTCTTTTCCATCTCTTATGTCAATTTACTTACAATATCCTGCAATTGGTTATGCGCCCAATTGATCCCCTGGGCAAAAGGCATCTGCAGCATCTGATCCCGGTCTGCAACCGATTTATAAATCACATGCATAGTCAGTTTACTGGTCTGATCTCCGAGTTTCTCAAATTCCAGGTATTCCAGCCAGACCGGAAAAGGTGTATTTTCCATTTCAAATGTCCTGGTGATCTTATGATTCGGGCTAAACTCATGAATTACGCCGTTGAAGGCATGTTTATTTCCTTTAGGATCTGTAGTTTCAAACTGATAACCACCGTGCTTTTTGTTTTCAAGTTTCAACACCTTCGTTCCCATCCATTGTTCAACGATCCCCGCTTCCGTATACGCTTTAAAAAGCAATTCCAATGGCAATTCAAATTCCCTTGTAATCACTAATTCCTGTTTGCCATTTTCGGCATTGATCCTGGTTTTTAGTTCCATACTATTTTATTCTTCGGGTTTATAATTTTTCATGATGTCTTCCAGCAGATTAAACCTGTCATCCCATATTTTACGGAAGGGCTCAATGAAGTCGGCTACTTCTTTCATATTTTTCGCGTTGATGTAATAATAGACCTCCCTCCCGTTTTGCTCCTGCCTGAGCAATTCACACTCGGTCAGGATTTGCAGATGCTTTGAAACAGTTGGCCTTGCCGTATCAAAGTTCGAAGCAATGGCACCAGCTGTCATGGACTGCGCAGCGACCAGAAGAAGTATTGCCCTTCTCGTCGGATCTGCTATCGCCTGAAAAACGTCCCGTCTTAAATTCATTATGTAGCTATTTGACTACAAATATATACGTAGCTATTTAACTACGCAAATTTTTCTGAAACTTTTTACTTATTTTCACACCATCACGTATGAAAATTTTCAGGTTCAGCATTTTCGTTTTATTTCTAATTCCGGTATGCTGTTATTGCCAGCCTAAAAATGTAAAAAAAGCGAGCATTATTTATTGCGGGATCGGAAATGATGTTTACTCTATTTTCGGCCACATAGGAATCAGGATCACAAGCGATACAGATGACAGCGTCTATAATTTCGGAACCTTTGATCCCTCAACGCCTCAATTCATCTCCAGATATATCAAAGGAAATTTAGATTACACATTATCGGTTGAAAATTATGATCAGTTTATAAGCCCTTATGAGGCAGAAGGCAGGGCAGTAAAAATATACCCATTGTTGTTAACAGATCTGGAAGTTGACGATCTGGAAACCGGGCTTCACAATATTTACCATTCTGCATCAAGATATTATCGATATCAGTTTCTCGCCAATAATTGTTCGACCAAAGTTCTCGAACTACTCGAAAGCGTATTAGGAAAGAAAATTATTCCACCTGACTATAATTTAAAGTCCACCTACCGGCAATCCTTAAATGAAATATTGAGCTATAACCCGATTTATAGATTTCCCGTCAACTGCTTACTCGGGTCATTGGGAGAAGAAAAACTCAGCATCATTTCAACTGCTTATTTGCCGGATTCCTTAATAAGAACATTATCCGAAACAAAACTGTCTGATGCAACGCGCAAACCTCTTATCGGCAACCCGACCTCGATTCTTCAGGCAATAAACGGTTTAAAAACCTCAAATGCTGACTACATAGCCGTATTGTTAATTCTGGCTGTTGCTATCTGGTCTAAAAGCAGGTATACTTTCCTGTTTACCAGTTTTTTCGGAATCGTAATCATTTTCTTAATGCTGTATTCCAGCAGGCAGGAATTTGCGTACAACTACAACCTGTTGTTATTTAATCCCTTTGATTTATTCCTGTTCTTTCCGAAATCCCATAAAAGACCAATATTATTATTCTCTATACTTTTAAACATAATTTATATCGGCGTCTTTATTATGTTATCCATAGCTTACTTGCCGCTGATTTTGATAAATCTCGCATTGATTTACATAAAGCTAAAAATACTATACAGTCCAACCTTCTCTCTCTTTTATTACAGATAAAATTCTGATTTACGGATGGAAATTGTAGGTTCGCAATATGACCATCAACAAAAGATATTTACTGACCCTCCTGTTTTTAGCCATTTTCTCTAATTGCCTTGTTGCGCAAAAGAAAACCAAACCCGGCGCTCATTACTACAACAAAGAATTAAAGTCATTTCAATCAGCTATAGAAAAGAACTTTTATGATAAAGCCTCTGGCTATTATCTGATCGTTGTAGACCCTGCTCAGCGGGAAACAAAAAACGGCTATCTCAGAGAATACACTTATCTGTGGGCGCTTTGTGCGCTGTATCAGGCAGCAAATGAGATTGAAAAACTCGAACCCAAAGCTGTGCTTATGGAGCCGCTCCTGAAAAACATGGCCGCCTATTACAACCCTGCCCCTCCAAAAGGCGGATACACCGATTACATCATGAAACTACAACCCGGGGAACGTTATTATGACGACAACCAATGGATTGGGATCACGGCACTTGATGCTTATGCGAGAAAGAAACAAAAATCGGATTTGGCTAAAGGCAAGGAAATGTACGATTTCATGATGTCCGGCTATAACGATGTTCTCGGTGGCGGAATTTACTGGAAAGAGGGCTCAACAAGCTCTAAAAATACCTGTTCAAACGGTCCTGGTGTATTGGTTGCGCTGCAAATGTACCAGGCGACCAAAAACAAAATGTACCTCGATACCGCATTAAAAATCTTCAACTGGACCAATGCGAAACTGCAAAGCCCTGAAGGTTTGTATTATGACAACATCCGAACCAAGGACGGAAGTCTGGACAAAGCAACTTTATCCTACAATACCGGAACGATGCTGGAATCCAACGTTTACCTGTACGAGATTACCGGTGATAAAAAATACCTGGATGCAGCAAATAAAATGGCCGAAAGCTCATTGTCTTTCTTTTATGGTAACGGAAAGTTCAGAGACGGCTACTGGTTCAACGCAGTATTGTTAAGAGGCTACCAGCATTTGCTGAAACACAACAAAGACACGAAATACATCCTTGGGTTTAAAAAGGCTTTGGATCATGCCCTCAATACAGAAAAAAATGAACAGGGTCTGTTCAAAGCCAAAGAAGGCGTACAAAACTTAGTAGAACAAGGCGGTATGCTGGAAATACTGGCGCGTTACGCCTGGCTGGAGCGCAGTAACAACCTTCAACCCTGATCCTTTTCATTTGTAAACCTATCAGATTTTGAAACAAAAGCTTGTTTTTCTATTGCTGAATGTGCTTATACTCGTAACAGGCATAAGTCGGGTATCTGCGGATCCCGGAAAACCCGGCATTACCAAGGTGCCTTTCGGCAAAACTGCAGGTAAAGAAATCTACCAGTATACGCTTAGCAACAGCTCCGGTATGCAGGTGAAGGTCATCAGCTACGGTGCCAGCATTACCGACATCATCACAGCCGATAAGGACGGTCATATGGGCAGCGTGGTTTTTGGCTTTGATTCCCTGAGCGCATACACCGGCAGGCAAAATGCGCTGATGGGTGCTGCTGTAGGCCGTGTAGCCAATCGCATAGCAGGTGGCAGGTTTATACTCGATGGTCGCGAATATCAGCTCAGTTCAAATATTCACGGCGGTAACCAGGGCTTCGACAAGAAGATCTGGAGTGCAGAAGAAATCATAAAAGCCAAAAATGTTGCGCTGAAAATGAGTTATTTCAGCAAAGATGGTGAAGAAGGTTATCCGGGCAACCTGCAGGTAAGCATCACCTATACCCTTACGGACCGCAACGAATTGCTGATTGATTACCAGGCAACCACCGACAAAACCACGCACGTCAACCTCACCAACCACAGTTATTTTAACCTTTCCGGAGGAAAAGCGGAAACAGTTTCCGGCACAGAACTGAACATTTTTGCCGATCAGTACCTGGAGGCCGACAAAAACAATATCCCAACCGGAAACATACTGGATGTAAAAGGCACTCCGCTCGACTTTACCCGGCCGCAACCCATAGGCACCCGGATCAGCGAAGATCATCCCGCCCTGAAAATGGGTAACGGCTATGACCTGACTTACGTCCTTCGTAACCAGACTGGTAAACTTAAACTAGCCGCCAGAGCTTATGAACCACTAAGCGGAAGAATCCTCGAAGCGTATACCACAGAACCCGGACTGGTGCTTTATACAGCCAACCATTTGAATCCGGGAATAATCGGAAGAGGGCAAAAACCATCTGTCAGATATGCGGCATTTTGCCTGGAAACCCAACATTATCCCGATGCTCCGAATCAGCCGAAGTTCCCGTCCACAATCCTTAAAGCAGGCGAAACCTATAAATCGCAAACAGTCTTTCGCTTTTCAACACGCAACTGAGGTTTTGTTTATTCATGCTGCCTGATATACTCTTTGCTATCTCCGGATTCTGAGGTCAAAGTAAGCCTCGTTTCTTCTGCATTCAACACATAATCATACTTCTCAACAGAACCGTCGTCAAATTTAAGGCTTAAAACAGTGCTGCTTTCCACTGTCCATTTAAAATTCAAATCCGATATCGTATTCGAGCTGCCGGTAGTTATATTGAGTATAAATTCGTTGCCGCTACCATCAGCTTTGAGCTGAATCTCAGTAAGAATATTGCGAAAGCTGCCAATGGGTCTCACATGGCTCCATGTACCCACCACAGTCGGGAGCTTATTTTCCGGTTCTTTCTTGTCTTTTTTGCAACCAGTTGCGCATAATGCAACCAACAGCACCATTACCGTCATTGTTTTAGTTGAAAGTAGCCTCAGATTTTTCATGATAATTGCTTTGGGTTTAGGATTGAACGAATCAAAATTGCAGATCTCTAAACCCGCTTCCTATACCGCAATGGGGTATATTCAGACATACGTCCCATAACCCAACGCCCAAACTATTAAATTTTATTAAATTTTCTCAACTATGCTTTTAGTTCGTCGGAAATGAATACCTTTAGAAAACCAAATAACGCCTCATATGCTAAAAACCACATTCTGCATTATCCTATCCGTCACTTTTTCCTATAGCCAGTTGCTGGCACAGGCCAGTAAAATTGACAGTTCCGAAATGAGAGCGCTGCGCATTGATCCTTCAAGTGCAAGAGGTACTCCTGCCTCAGCGCTTTTTGAGGAAATCAAATTTATCCCCCTGGAGACTACAAAGGAAAGTCTTTTTGGATCCATTGGTAAGTTTCGCGTCACCGAAGACAATTATGTCATTCACGATTATGAAACAAAGGCTGTTTTAATATTCAGCAAAACCGGAAAATACATCGCCAAGATCGATGCCAGTAAAATTAAAGCCGATCCTAATGACAAGAACGCTCAAAACTTCTATGGCTTTGAGCTTAAAACTGAAAACGACAAAACACTGATCCAGATTGGTGCCGGAAAATCCTTTATCTATTTTGATCTCAGCGGAAACCTGGTCAGAAAAGTACCCAGAGACCATAATGAATATGGCGGCAACATCAAGTTCAGTAACGGAACTCTGGTAGACCGAAGCTATCTTGAAAAAAAAGACAAAGACAGCATCTATTATCAGGTTAGCCTGACGAAGGATAAGAAAAAAATAGCTGCTTACTTTCCCTATACCCTCGAAAGCCAGAGAAATGACGAAAACTGGGGAGCTTCCGGAATTTATGATTATGACGCACCCGATGAACTGTTCTATTTAAAAAGCTACGAATACAACATTTATAAACTCACCCCGGAAAAACTATCACTGGCCTATCAGATCATCTTTCCCGCTATCAATTCGCTGCCTGTGGACTATGCCTATAACCCAATCTACAGAGGCAAACGTTCAGATTATTTCAGAGACCATAAAAAAGCATTCTACTCCATGGACAACACTTACCTGCTTGGCGACAATCTGTATTTTAAAGCCCGGAATTTCGAGTGGAACCTGGATGATAAAAAAGCTTTCATCTACAATTTGAAATCCGATGAACTGATTTCTGTTTCCGATATCGAACCCGATTCCCTGTCGCAATTTTTGCCGGTAACAGATGCCAGCGCCTACTACGATTTTAGTAGCCGGGGATTTCATGTATTTAAACAGGGTTATCTGTATACCAGTTATTCCTCCCTGGCCATGTTTACGTTCAAGGAACAAAATGACGACAAGAACCGAAATTATGATCCTGTATTGACCGCTTATTTCAAAACCCAGAATAAAAAAAGTAATCCAGTACTTATTCAGTTAAAACCAAAGAAAAATTAACACTCCATGTATAAATTAACCGCTCTCACCATCACATTTCTCCTGAGTACATTCTTTTTTTATGCCACTGCGCAGCAAAGCAATTCTGCTCTTCCGGGTACAGCAAAGGGAATTGTAAGAGATACCGCTCAAAATTACGTCCTGAAATCAGCTACTGTTTCGGTATACAAGGCCGCAGACAGCACCCTGCTCAGCTACCAGGTCACCAACAATTACGGAGAGTTCAATTTTAAGAACCTTCCGGTCAATACGCCGCTTAGACTAGACATCAGCCACGTTGGTTACATGACCATTCGCAAAAGCTTTAGCATTCCTTCAGAAAAAAACAGCATTGACCTGAAGACCATTGTCGCAAACCGGAGAGACATTACACTGGCCGATGTCGTGATCTCCGTCCCTCCCATCACCATGAACGGAGATACCCTGGAATTCAACGCCGCCGCCTTTAAGCTCGACAGCAATGCCGTAGTTGAAGACCTCCTCAGGAGCATACCCAATATCGTTCTTTGGGGCGACGGAAAAATAACGGTCAACGGCAAGGAAGTAAAAAATTTGCTCGTAAACGGGAAATCATTTTTTGGAGGTGACCCGAAAATTGCCACTCAGAATATCGCAAAAAATGCATTGCAAAAGATCCAGGTCTACAGTACAGCAAAAAATGAAAGGAACCCTCAGGACTCTACCCTTGAAATGAATCTTAAACTCAAAAAAGGAAAAGACATCGGCTTCTTTGGTAAGATCGGGGCTGGTTACGGTACCAATAACCGTTTCGAAACCGATGCCAGCATCAACATGTTTACCCCTAAAATGCAGCTGGCCCTGGTAGGCGCTATGAACAATGTCAATAAGGTTCCTGATGATGTCGGTGCCCTTATGTCCAGCAGTACCTTCAAGGGTGTAGGCACGGATGTAGAATATCAGCCCGATTTCAGGGCATCAGGAATCAACCGGCCGGCTACAGCCGGGCTAAACTTTACCTATAATTTTGTCGAGAAGCCCACCTACGACAAAAAAAACACGTTGAAATCCAACTATTTCATACGCGATAAAAACAGTGACTTCTTATCTAAAACAAAAACCACCACCTCAGTGAACAGTTCAGATAAAGTAATAGAAAACTCCAACACGGTGAATTCCTATTTAAATACAGATCAGCGCTTCGACACCCAATATGAACTGATTACAAAGGGTCATGAACTAAACTTCTCGCAATCGGTAAACATCAACAACGGTTCAAATACCGAACAAACCAAAAGAACCGCCGGGAATTTACAGGATACATTAACCAGCACCAATAACTCCCTCAACACCAGCAATTTCAAAAATTCTAATTTTAACCTGCACGGAGGCTACCGGTATTCTCCCTATTTTCGCCGCCAAGGCCAGCGCTTCATCGGATTCACGATTAATTATGACCTCGCCGTTTACAATAATGAAAACGAGCGTAAAAACATTACAGAATTTACCTCTTTTGAAAATGCAGCCTCCAACCAGAAGTTTAACCGTAAGTACAATACCAATTCCGAAGGCAACAACCATAGATTTGAATTTGTTCTCCCCGGCATACAAAACCTGATCTTCGGCAGTAAAAACGTTGTCGGATTAAATTTTGACATCACCAACAATCTGAACCTGAAAACAGACAAGAACGATAATCAGGTGCAGGATCTGGATACTCTAACAGGCAACTACAATGGCAATGCCTATTTGAGTAACCGGATAGAGACCAGCACAACCGAAGAAATTGCCGGCTTGAGAATCGAGAAATCCTTCAATAAAAGTCTGTCCAACAGATACCATAAGAGTTTAACCATCCGTTTCCATCCAAAACAAATCCTGATGTCACAGGACAATAAATCAGACCGTGCGTTTCAGAACATCAAACGAAACTACCATAAATTTGTTCCCGACGGAGGAATCAGCTACAACAATAGCCAGTATGGAGAATATTCAAGATATCTCGACCTGAACTATTTCACAAGAGTCAACATCCCAAATATAAACCAATTGGCACCGCTCACAGACAGTACCAACCTGTATTACCTGCAACGCGGCAATATCAACCTTAAAGAGGCCATACAACAGGAGATTTCTTTCAGCTTTAGTCATTATGACCAAAAGAACAAAAACACACTCCATTACAGTTTTAATATATCAGCAGGTATGATCAAGGACAATGTGGTAGACAGCCTTTTAATCGATGACCAGAACAGAAGAACTGTCTATCTCGTTAACGCCGATGGCAACAAGTACATTAATTTCTATGGCAATATCAGGAAGGCCTATAAGTTAAAATCATCCGAATTCCAGTTCAATCTGAACGGCAGTGTCAACTTCAATAAAAACCCCGGCTACACCAATAATGTATTTACTTTTTCAAGTAATTTCAATACAAATTCCAGTGCCAATATCAATTACACTTATAAAAGTTATCTTGCCGTCGTACTCGGACAAACGTATTCTACTTACTTATCTAAGCAAGAAGCCTTCAATACCAAATACAGTGGCAAGAATCTTGGAACCAACCTGAGTACCAGCTACAATCTAACTAAAAAACTGACCTTAAACAGTAATGTAAGCTTCAACAACAGCTCCTCCTCCAATACCAAAGACATCAATTTCACCATATGGAATGCCAGTGCCATCTACCGCTTTCTCAAAGGAAACAATGCAGAGTTTAAATTCTCTGCGCTGGATCTGCTGCATCAGAACAGCAGCGTGATCAACTATGGAAATTCCAACAGTTTTACTATAGGTACTCAGAACGTACTGAAACAGTATTTCATGACCACCATAGCCTATTACCCAAGACAGTTTGGAAAGAAAGCCAAGGCCGGTAAATAGTATAAACCATACACCTGCTCTGTTTTATACTTTAAAAAGCAAACATGATGGAAGACCAAAACATAGAAGGGTTAAAGAATCAGCATGATGCAAAACCTCAGAAGAACTGAAAAAAATAGTGAACAACGACGACCAGGAACACACTCCGAAAACCACAGGAACAGGATCAAACCGGCCAGTTCAGCGGGAAGATAGCCTGGTGATCAGAGAAGATCTGAAAGAACGACTTTCCGACGATCCGGATAGTCTGGGTATCGATTTGGACGGAACAAATCCCGGACCCAAATCACACCCAATGGATGACGAATAAGAAAATATATCTCCGTTAAATACGCTCTTTATCGTGCTTCTCGGGTGTCGTTTCAGCATCTATGATTTCTTTCTCAAATTTTTTTTTATCCTTCCTGTTTCTACGGATCAGGAAAAAGATCAGCGCAAGAACAATGAGCAGTACAGGAACAACAATCACATAATTAATTTCCATGATGCAAAGATTAATGAGAAATAAAACGATCCCGGAGACAAGGTAAACAACGCGTATAAACTTAAAGTTACCAAAATGTTTTCCATCCGGCATGCTAAATAATCAGATATCAGATAAAGGGCTGATGCAACGCATCAACCCCTATCATTACCAGCAATCCATTAACGTGGAAACATTTGAATAAGATTAAACACCTCCAGAAAAAACATCTGCGCAGTAACTGTTTTTTTATTCAGATACATACTTTGAACTTTACCCGGCGAAACTCCATCGTATGGCAATTCCATGTTAATCGTACTCTGATCTCTGTTCTTATTGACATAGTATTCTTTGGTCTTTGCATCCCTGAGCACTACAATCGGATATAACTCAGTGCCGCTCTGTTGCGGGGTAGCCACAGGTACCGGAACTTTCAGGTAAGCCGTCCATTCTCCCGGCTTAACATTTTCGGCTATTGGAATGGTAGTGGTATTCACCACAACGATAGGATCGGCCTTGCTACTGTCATAATAATACTCAAGTATATCAAGGTTAATGTCTGCAGGAGTAGAACCACCGGAAGGATCCAAATAAAAATTCGCTGTATAATCATCCCCCTGTGGATCGGGATAGGAATATCCCTTGTTAAATTTCAGCCCGTCATAATAAAAACCAGGAACAATGTTTTCCTTATTGTTAATATTGAACGTTTGCCGATAAAGCATTTTCCCTGTGCTTTTACTTTTCAATTCCATGTTGATTTCGTCCTTCTCAAAAGCGAGCTGGCTAAGTGAGCCGGTAGTCCTCACCTGTCCATAGTATTCGCGCATTTTAACCCCATCAAAGTACTGTTCTATCGTATCTCCCAGTACAAATCCGGAAATCCCGAAGTTATCATTTACAGATTTTATAATTGGCATAATATGATTCCCGTCCTTTTCACAGGCACCAAACAGGAATACAGACAGAATGGCAACCAGATATATGAATTTAAATTTATTGTTCATGATGTGCTTATATTAAAAATTATACGATAAAGAAAGACTGAATGTGCGCCCGACATAACGCGTGAAAGTTTGCCTGTCCCCGACCCGCCTGTTCGTCACACGGTCCACATAACCCTCTTCAAACTTCTCGGAGAATCCGAATTTGTAGGCATATTTGTCATGCCATTCCATATCTATAGCACCCTCCGTTCCGGGTTTTTGCTCATAGGTGGTAGGGTCATTGATGAAATAACGGAAAGGCGCATCCAGTAGATTGCTCATATTCAGTTTGGTTTCCATCTTTCCTTTTAAAAATTTATAACTGATCTGGGCATCCATTTGAGATCTCGGCCTTTCATATTCCACGAATCCAGGTTCTATCGCCGTAATGAAAGTCTTATAGCCCGCATGGTTATAGGTTAAATTCAATCCCAGCTTTTTACCAGCATACTGAATTCCTGCGTTATACAGCAAAGGAACTTGTCCATACAGCGCGCGCGGATATTTCAGGTATTTATAATAGAGAGAATCTGATTTGTCAGCAGCCTTGCCGTATTGTATTTCCCTGGCTCTCACTTTTGAGTCTTGCAGCGTAAGGTTACCGCTCAGGTATACGTTCTTAAGAAAAGGAAGACCGTCGTAGACGAAACCTATGTTTTTACGAAGCTCAAACTCCCAGCCCTTTACGATTGCCCAATCTGAATTAGAAATCGTGATATAGCCAGTTCCGTTATTTTCGTTATCCAGCCTGTAATATTCTGCTGGTTTATCGAAGAATTTATAAAAATAGCCTGCCGAGATCAGCTCACCTGCTCCCGGAAACACCTCTATCTTCGCATCCAGGTTATCTATAAGTGTACTGCTCACCCCGCTGCTGCGAATGGTAGTTCCATAATTCGGATTGTAACGGGAGAACCTTGAACTTTCCATGAGTCCTGGCCTAACGGCCGATTTTGCGTAGGATGTCCGAAGGTTCATGTCCTTAAAAGGTGAATAGGTGATATTAGCTGAGGGCAGAAAATACCAGTCTTTTTTCTCCTCAAAGAAAACCCTGCTGATTTTATCTTTCAATAAGCTGGCAGAATTTACAATTGTATCCAGCTTGAAGTACTCCGCCCGTACTCCCCATACCATACGCAAGCTGGGAAGCAATTTCTGGTCCAGCATCACAAACGCACCCTTGTTCTCACTTTTTGCCTCAAATTTATTGGACCCATAATCCTGCTTGAAATAGAAAATGCTGTTTCCCGTATTCTCCATACTCATGTAGTTGGTCCAGTCCTGTATGGGTGTCGTAACCAGAGGCACAGTGCCGTTTCTCCCCATTGCGATAGAAAGAATCTGCCAGTCGTAGTAAGCGTGCTTTTTAAGGTAATTGGCGCCCGCCTTCAAAGTATGTTTGCTACGGCCCAGTTTAAAATCATAGGCGGCACTCCATGTACCATCAAAGTTATTCTCTTTATAGATGTATTCATCTCTGTGGGTAGCTCCGAAACCAGGATCGCTGGTTGTACTGGTACCATAAGTATAAAGTACTGTATTGCCAATTTCCCGACCACCGAGCGTAGTGGATACCGCATCCTGTTCTAAAGATTTCAGGGATGTCCTGGCCAGACTCCATTCAATCTTTAATCGTTTGATCCGGTGAACGCCGCTTACCTTATTCTGCAGCAGGTCCGAAAACTTGGGTCTGTCATCTTCCTGAATATCAGGATATTTTCTTTCATACTCATCTTTAGGATTGTTCCAGTCCCAACCTGAAAAACGGCTGAATCTGTTGTCAAAGATCCTCGTATATAAATTATAAGTATTGATCTGGTGCATTTCAGTCTTGAAGCCGCCATTCAGCAATAAGCCCAGCGTCGTATTGAAGCCATAAACATTACCCGTATTAATATCGGCAGGATCATCTCCGCGTGTGGGCTCCCGCGTCCAGTCTCCGCGACGCATGGTAGATACATAATCGTTGCTCTGTGTATTGCGGTAACTCAGTGAACCCACGAAGCCCAGTTTACGTTCAGTTTTGGGACTCAGGGAGTAAACCCTTCCCAGGCTCAACTGGTAGTTTTGCGAAGGCATAGATTGAAAATTACGTGTCCCTAAACGCTCCGTTCCACCAATGCGCTTGTTTTGCGCAGCCACCTCTGCAGATTTAACCTCATTTTGGGCATCTGGTTTTTCAGGATCAAATTTTCCGGCCAGGTTCAACAGATTCTTAGGGAAATGATCCCGGGTACCGTCATCAAAACCCAGATAATCGTACTTACCACGACCATATCCCAGAAAATCCTTTCCGGTGGTGCGGCTGTTGAAAGAGGTCCCCGCACTGACTGACAGAAAATTATTTTCTGGTACAGATTTAGTCGTAATCTGGATCAAACCTCCTGCAAAACCGTACGGCATATCTGCCGTAATTGATTTGGCCACGACGATGTTTTCTACCAGGCTGGTCGGGATCAGGTTGAATTCAAAATCCCGCTCCTGAACATCTGTACTTGGCAAGCTACTCCCATTGAGCAACGATACATTGTACCGCTCAGCGATACCCCGGACCACTACTTTTCTATTTTCATTGGTAGATACACCCGTAATCCGTTTCAGCGTTTCACCCACATGTTTATCCGGAGTTGCCCCGATCTGCTCTGCTGAGATCCCGTCCGAAAGATTGGAGGTATTCCTTTGCTGCGCATATAAACCGGCTACCGAGGCCTTTTTATATGTTGAGGTAATCGTTACCTCTGACAAGCCTTTCGAATCCGGCTTCATGTAAATATCCAGCGCAGTATTTCCCCCGGCCTTTACCACAACCTCGGTAATCCGCTGTTTCTGGTAAGACAGATAACTGATTTCCAGAGAATATGTCCCCGGCTGAAGACTGATGCTGTACTTTCCATCTACGGTAGTTTGCACAGTTTGGCCGGTTTCTATAATTTTAATCGTCGTACCGGGCATCACTTCCCCCCTGTCATCTGAGATTTTACCGGTAATACGTCCGGGTTCCTGCTTTTTTATTACCGGTAATTTACTCACTGCTATTGAATTGTTAATTTGTTCAAAACGCAGGTGTTCCTGAACTGATAAAGCCTTCAATGCCTTATCTAAGGTGATGGTATTGGTTTTGAACCTGCCGATCTCAAGAGCCCCTATTTCCTGAGAATAGACAAAACTGAAACCAGACTGTCTGCCCAGATTAGTCAAAAGCTCATGGAGCGTTGTTTTACCGGTATTGACCGAAACACTGACCCCGTCAAGCCGCTGGGACTTTACATCCTCAGCCATTAACAGGCTGGTTAAGGTTAAAGAAATAACGATGACCATAAAGGTTACTCTCGTCATAAAAAACAGTAGTTTAATTACACTTATTTTTGTAGAATTGTGCATAGCTTTTTTAAAATGATTTAATGGATTGCATTCAACGGATCATTAAGCTTTTGAGCGGAAGTGGTGAGACACTTTCGCTTTTTTAATGACCGGATCTTAATTTTTTACGGTTTGTTTTCTTTTCTTACATAATAGTCTGTTTTAGTAATGATGTTCGTTTTTATTAAATTATCCGATGATGACCTGCCGGCCAGTAATATGGTACTTAAAGCCATCACCGGAGATACTAAGTAATTTCAGGATATTAGACAGGGTTTCATTTTCAACCTTCAGCTGAAATCTTTTTTTAAGGAGCGATCTATCCTTAAAAGTAAATTTAACCGCATATACCCGTTCCAGTTTACGCGTAATATCCTCCAGAGTTTCAAAATTGAAGACCAGTATATTTTGCTGCCAGTTCTTAATATCCGAAATCAGTACCTGTTCCCTGCTGAACTGACCCGTTGCCTTACTGTACCTGAGCTGCTGACCAGGGGTTAACATCCATACCAGTCCCTTGCTTTTACGATCAGGCATCACCCCCACTTTTCCGGTAGCGACGGCAACCTCCATCTGTTCATCCGGATGATAAGCCTTTACGCCAAAAGAAGTACCCAGTACCTGAATTTTCAGCTTTTCCGCATGCACGATAAAAGGATGCTCCTTTTTGTGGCTAACCTCAAAAAAAGCCTCCCCCTTCAAATAAACCTCACGGGTATGACCAATAAATTCCACAGGAAAACGAATACTGGAAGCACTGTTTACAAAAACCACCGATCCATCAGAAAGACTGATCCGTTTCTTTTCACCCGCAAGGGCCGAAACTTCGCGGTATAAAACAACCGGCGCACCATCATTCCTTTTATACAGCAGCAGAGCTGCCGAGCAGACAACTGCTAAAACAGCAGCAACCTTAAGTGCCGGCATCAAAAGTCTCCTGATTTTGCCGTTCCGCTCCTGCAAAGATACCTGACGGACTGCCCTGAGAAAAGCCTCATTAGATGCCCGTTCTACGTCATACTCCATGGGCAGCGGATAACCATCTTCCTCAAAGCCATCATACCACTCATTGATCTGTTTAATTTCCTCCGGTGTACATACACCGGCCCTGTACCTTCCAGCCAGCTCGCGCAGGTGATTAGTTTGTTTTCCCATTCACCTATATAATCCTCAAAACAGACCGGCAGTACCATTAAAAAATCAACACCAATCGGTTAAATCCATGTTAACGCCAATAAACAGACAAAAACAACCTGATTATAATAACCCTTAGGGTTTAAAATCATTAAAGAGATAAAAAGAAGCTAAAGCAAGGAAAAAGGACAGATCGCCCTGTTTCAGATAGGTACGCAGTGATTGAAGAACTATCGAAATATAATTTTTCACAGTTTGTTCCGAAAGATCCATTTTAGCTGCAATTTCTTTAACAGAAAGCCCTTCTTTCCTGCTCAGCTGAAAGACCTGCTGAACAGTTTCAGGCATTTTAAGCAGTTGTTTTTCAAATGCCTGCTGAAGATCAGCAGCAAGGATATGTTCTTCTATAGAAAACTCCAGTGGTTCCTCCCTTAAAGTTATTGCCGTTTCTGCGGTAAGCCTCTTTTTCCGGAACAAATACTGGTCTATAATCGCGTAATGCGCTGCTCTGGAAAGATAAGGAAGCAAAGAATCTTTAATGACTATTGTCTTTCGGTTATTCCAGAGAGAAATATAAATGTCCTGGAGCATATCTTTGGATTCATCTTCAGACCCCAGCCTTTTATAAATTTGCCTGTAAAGTTGTTTACGGTAACGGTCAAGTACTACAGCGAACGCCTGCTCGTTATTTTCCTGGAATAACAGCAGCAACTCCGGATCTGACAAATTTTTCATCAGGCCAAATATAAGATCAGCAGGTTAAATCTCTATTAACTCGCAAAATAGAGACAGATCTTACTAAATCTCCTTCTGAGGCAGCAAAACTTTAAACACTGTCCCTGCTCCGGGAACTGAACTGATCTCCAGCGTACCATGAAGTGAATCGATCAAATGCTTAACCAAAGGAAGCCCGAAACCATAGCCTACCTCACCCGAGGTGCCAGTTGTACTGGAAACATCACCTCTTTGAATCCTGTAAATTACTTCAGGACTCATGCCTAACCCGGTATCCTTTACAGTGACAGACAGGACGTTCCTGCCTTGCAAGACCTGCAGGTCCAGTTCTACCCCAACACTGCCATGCCCGGGAGTAAATTTGATCGCATTGGAAATCAGGTTCCCCGCAATTTGCAATAACTTGTTTTTAGAAAAAGGAATGCTCCCCTTGATTTCGTTGATGCCAACACTGAAAAGCACGGATTTACTCTGTGCCTGCGGCAAGTACAGCTGAACCAGTTTCTCTTTAAAAACGGAGAGATTAAACTCAGAGGCCGCAATTTGCCTGATCTCCTGTTCCTCCGTTAAAATCTCATCAGCCAGATCAAGCAGCGATCTGCTGCTTTTATGAATCAGACTTACAAACTCCAGGATGTCATCCAGACTGTTGTTTTTGCCCTGTTCCGCAACTATTTCAGATAAACCGATAATACCCGCAAGCGGACCACGTATATCGTGTGCGACTTTCCTTTTCGAAGAATTGACCTGATCCAGTCTTTGCTTCAATATATTTATAGCACCATAAGACCTGATCCTGTTCGCTACTTCGTTGGCAATAATCTGAAGCAGTTCCATTTTCTCAGGATTTAATATTTTCAGTTTCTTGTCGAGTACACAAAGTGCCCCGAGGTTCCGGCCATCATTACCCTTTAAAGGAACACCGAAATAATAACGCAGCGACAATGGGTTTTTCACATAAGAGTTTTCCTTGAACCTGACGTCAACAGAGAGGTCACTAACTTCAAAAGGATCATTGCCCATAATCGTATACTGGCAAACAGATTCATCGCGCGGCATCTGGGCAAGATCAAGACCATGATTGGCTACTGACCACTGTGTGTAAGAATCAATCAGATTCACCAGAGAAATATCTGTTCCTGCGACTTTTGCGGCCAGGTGTGTCAGGTCTTTTAAATTATCTGACAAACCTGAGTAGTCAAGGTCAAGTTCTGAAAGGCTCAATAATCTTTCCAGTTCATTTTCAGGAACAGGATGGTTTATTTCTTGCATGGGATGGAGTTATTTCTTTAGTATATATACGTATTCACTAAAATAACGATTTTAACTTCAATAAATTCTCATTCATCTTCTTTACGCTTGCCATCGCTGTCCGTCTTAATATAGACATCCTGTTGCGGGAAAGGTATTTTTACATGATTTTGCTTAAATGAGGTATTAACAGCAATGATCACATCACTTTTAATGGCCAGGGCGTCCCTGAAGTCCCTGGTCCAGAAATATACTTTTACATCAATCGAACTGCTGTTGAACTGTTCATACTGCACAAAAGGAGCAGGTTTTTTCATGATCCGCTGATCCGCATTCAGGATTTCAAGCAACAAACCCTTAACAGCTTCCAGATCCGAATCATAAGCCACCCCGATAAGGATGGCCACCCGTCTCCTGTTTCCTCCGACAGACCAGTTGATCAGGTGCGAATTTAACAGATCACCATTTGGCATCACCACATCAGCACCATCCCAGGTGGTAATAACACTACTCCTGAACCCAATCGACTTCATCGTCCCCGCCTGTCCGTCAATATCCACGATATCACCTACATTAACCGGTTTTTCAAATGCGATGATCAATCCGCTGACCAGGTGATTGACCATAGTCTGAAGACCAAAACCAATACCCACACCCAGCGCACCAAGTACAATGGTAATCCTGTCAACCGGAATACCTGCTGCCGCAATGGCCAGAAATAATCCGATACTCAGAATGCTGATCCGGACCAGCAGCAGCCAGCTTCCGATACCCTGTTTAGCATTCTTTTCATCCTTTTCGCGAACAAAACGTCCGTCAGACGCAAAAAATGATACAATTTTAGAAATGACCACAGCAACAGCCATGATACCGATGAACAACACCAGACTGTTGATGCTGAAAGTATAACTTCCCAGGGTTCTTTCCCGCCCAAAAAATTCACGTAACGGTTCTGCCAGATAGTCGAAGCCGGCATAATTACGGCCAAAAAGGATGCCCCAGCCCAAAACCGGCAGCACATAAAACACTCCCGGTATCTTTTTGCCAACCCTGTCAAAATTAAGATAGAAAAGCTTTTTATCCTGCTGTGTATATACACTAAAGGCCAGAAACAACCCCTCGTTGATCAAACGCACCGTCCACAGAAAAAGAATGGCAATCACTATATTGAGGTACCCGCTGATCAGCAATGTTTTTGACAGGTTATACCGCCCGAAGATATTCGCCATTATAGAACAAAACTCAAGTAATGCCATAAAACCGATAGAAACGAGAATCATTTTCTCTTTCAGTTCTTCTTTGCGGCCCTTCAGCAAAATAAAGGCACCGCTTAACATTCCCATTCCCGCGATTACAAGCATCAGCCACCGTTCGGTACGGGAAGCCTGCAGGATCAGGTTGTCGAAAGCTGTAATCAGAAACAGCACCAGCATGATCAGCCACACATTCATCCAGTAACGGGTAATAAATTTATGGAACAGGAAAGTCAGACTGATGCAGGCAACCGACCAAAGAGTCACACTCAAAACAAACGGCGGAGAGAAAAATATGAACTGGAAGATATTGATCACAAGCAATAAGGCCGACAATAAAGGATACCTCAAAACCAGCTGACCTTCCAGATTACCAGATAGCAGGTCATTTTCTTTGTATATATTTTTTAACGACCGCAGGTAAAAGAATGAAGCACAAACCAGTATAAGAAGAATGAGCAGCTTACCTGTATTATTTTCCAGGTAAAACACCAAAGTGAGCATCCCCTTTGCCCCTGCCTGTTCTAAAATTTCAGTAAAGGGCCTGTAATAGCCTGTTGCATCCCAGATATTGCCAAACTCTCTTTTCAGCATATTATCAGCCATATCTTTCTGATAGAGCGCAATCTCTTCCAGGCTGGTCTGCAGTTTAAATACCAGCATATTGGTCCTGTTCAGCAGTGCCTGATTATTGATACTCCCCTCTTTAAGCGCACTGTCTACTGGCTGAACCTCAAAAGCCACTACAGCAATCTGCTGGATGTATTTGGAAAGTACAGTTGAATCACTGGAAAACCGGAACAAAGCGGGAATACTCAGCAGGGAATCGAGCTCATACCTGAATGTATTCAGCTGTTGCTGGTGAAGATCAAGCAGGTTCTTACGCACACTTGCCTTATTTAAAAGTTCATTCAGGACTTTTGATGTCGCGGTCAGATTTCTGAAGGTCTGGGCCGTACCTTTATTGGTCAGCACACCATCTCCCGCAGTAACGAAATCTTTTTCAATCAGCGCCAGAATGTTTTTTGTACTGACCGTATCCACACTTGTCCTGAGGTATATTTTCGCCTTTTGCATGGTCCTTTTGATCTCATCAAAAGCTTTATTTTGCTCCAGAGCCGCCTTGTCCGCAGCAAAATCATCTGCACTTTTCCGGGCCTCAACTTTAGCAAAGGCCTGCATTTTCACTACAAAACTCCTGCTATTGCTGTCTTTGGCTAAACTATCACCGGCAGCAGCTTTTTTCTGGGCCTGACCAGACAAAGCCAGTAACAAAAAGACCGTAAAACATATCAGGCTGTGAAATGTTGTTTTAATCATATTAAAAGCAGTTTTATGCAGATCATAAAAGTACCGATCTTCAACAATGTAAGAAAAAATATTGCCCTTTTAGAGATCAACCGATGCATATATGATTTACATTTGTCATAACTAATCCAATTCCGATGAAAAAGCTCTGTATTTTACTTACCCTGACCCTGTTATCCCTGAACCTGTTCGCACAGTCCGGAAACAACACAAAGCAGGATGTCATCCAAAAAATTAATGGTGAAGAGATGAAAGGTAAGGTCATTAAGATCACCGACAGCGATGTCACCTTCATTTACGCTGGTGAAACCGCCGAATACGTCATTAAGAAAACAGATATTGCCAAAATCGTTCACGCCAGCGGCAGAATAGAAACCATCAGCCAGCCTAACCAGCCTGCGCAGGAACGCCAGAAAGATCAGGTAACCATGTCTGCCTCACCCGCCGATCATCACAATAAAATAGCCATTCTTCCATTCACCTATTTAACCGATAATCAACCCGGAGCAGATGCGATTGGCTACAAGGCACAGGAAGACACCTACGGATTTCTCTCTCAGCATGCCGCCGGATACACCATTCTGGACCCAAGAACCACCAATGCACTTCTGGCCAAAGGCGGTGTCACCAGGGACAAAATGATGAACTTCACCATGAAGGAGATCTGCGACATCCTTGGTGTGGAATATGTGCTCGACGGCGTAGTCACACAAAACAAAGGATACCAAACCAGTTCTACCAGCGGCAGTTCAAATACCAAGGTTAAACGCGACGGAGATAAAGATATCAAAGGCGTGTCCACCTACGATTCAGGTTCAGCCAACTCGGTACAGCGTTACGATGTGGCAGTAAGTCTGCATATCTACATGGACAACAATGCCAGTATCTATAACCAGACGCACAAGGCCTTCCTTAGCAATACAGACGGATCATACAACAGTCCTTTAGAGTATTTACTCAAAAGGTGCCCGCTGTACCGAAAATAATCTTTAACTAAGCTCTAATTCGTACCCTAACCGCATTAGGGCCTTTCTTGCCCTGTTCAACCTCATATTCGACAAGATCATTTTCACGAACTTTATCGATCAATCCTGACATGTGCACGAAGATCTCTGCTCCGCTGTCATCTTTAATAAATCCAAAACCTTTTTCAGAATTGAAGAATTTTACTGTACCAGTTTTCATAAAATAATTTGTCAATGTTATGATTTAAAGATGTAAAAAAATCTTCAGAAACTATAATAAGTATTCTAATATTTGATACAAAAAGTAAAGATGCCGGTTTAACCTCTATTCTGTTCCGGCACCAGGTTAACCATCAGTTCCAGATCATCCTCACTACTTAGGTTTATTTCAAATATGCCTCCGGCTTTAAAATTGAAGCATCTGAAATTAACATCCTTCTCGTTAATTTATGTTAAATACCGGCATCAAATTTCATGATCTCATTTTTATTTATTTATTTTCAGGAAACGAACTCATATGACAAAGAACATTCTGATAGCGTTGCTCCTAATTGCAGCACTGGGTTGTAAAAAAAATAAATTCAGCAATGACGACACCACCCTTTATAAGTGGAAAAGAGATTTGTATAGAGCGCCAGTTCAAAAAGATGACGCTGCTTTTTTTAATTCCAGAAATGGAGGAGTTTCAAACAACCGGAGCGGGGTCTTCCTCAGTTCAGACTTTGTTGTTTTGACAGAATACCGTAAAGATAAACAACAAGACAGTATCTATAAGGCCAGCGGCAAGATGCAGGTTTATAAGTATGAAAAACTAGAAAGAGTAGATAATTAAGTCCATCATTCAACCTGAGACATTAACATAACTAATTGTTCAAATCCTTGACCACGTGTTATAATCGTTTTTGACCACGGTTATTCCATTCGAATCAGAACATGCACAATCAGGCTTAAGTTCTTCAAAAGGGTAACGCCTTTCCTGAGCCCGGGAGGATTTAAAGAAAGTAATATAGCCAGAAAGAGAACGCTGCAGAATATCTAGTGTTTCATACCAGCTAATACACGAATTCCTGGAGTATGATCATCAAAGAAATACCGAATCAGTGACCAATTTACCGAATACCCACAAGAGCAGTAACACAGAATTTTGAGATTTGATACAAAAACTATTATTGGTTGTTTTTTAACATGTTATGGTACGTTTTACATACTTTAGCACAGGTCGGTTTAGTGATCTTGATCCCCGGATTCAAGGCTTGATTACTACCGGATTTGACCAAATAAAAAAGTATTAAATTTAAAAATAGATAGGTAAGGAGTTAATATTATAATTTTGCGAGATCTTCAAAAATATTGAAGCATTTAGCACCAAGAGCTTTGTCTAGTAAAACTGGTAATTTTCAATGGAACAAAGGGATAGGTAAAAAGTGCTCACGTGTAACAACGTGGGCCTGCTTATTCGTTCCAGGGTATACCAGTACCTACTAGACGTTTAGGGAGGTACCCACGTTTTTGCATTTGTACTGTCTGTTCAATTGAGCAGCACAGCGCTCTGAGTAGTTCATTAAAGCATACAACGCTCCGGAGTATTGCAGCAAGCAATCAGTCCCCCCTATTCCAAAGTTCAATTATAATATCAATTCTGATAATAATTGACAACATGCAGCGAACTCCAGAACCGGGCCTTCCAATAAAGGATTTAAGCTATCTCCTTCAGAAACTGACAGCCAAATACGATCCGTTACAGGTCTACTGTTTTCATAAACATCAGGAGTCAAGAAACATTGAAGGCTGCTTTACAGACCAGGTAGGAAATCGCCATTGCGACTACTGCTTACTTATGGTAACGGAAAGCACTGCCCGCATTGAAAACGCCGTTCAGGATTTTGCCAATGCCCATTACCAATCCGGGAAAATAACAATACTTGTTCATGGACAAGAAAGCATCGACAAATCGATCACTGAAGGCAACAGGTTCTTTGCCATAGTGCTCAGTGCAGGAAAATTGCTTTATAACCGGCAGTTTACGGCCAGCATGCTGACCGCCAGATATTCGACCTCAATTGGCTATCATCAAAGAAACAGACAAAGATTTGATAATGGCATCTCAAAAGCAGAAGGCTTTTTACATGGAGCTATAGACTGTTTTGGAAACAGGAAATATAATATCTGTGCTTTCATGTTACATCAGGCCGTAGAACAATGTTGCATCGCACTGATTGGATTACACATGGATTACAGATGCGACATTCACAACCTTCATCGTTTACTCATGCTCTGCCGGTGTTTCCTCGGAGCAACCGTACAAATTGTTTATCCCTGATCATGCGGATAAAAGCAACCAAACTGAAGATAAAAGCATCTTCAAGAAACTCGTTAAAAGCTACAGCCATGCGAGATATGCACCAGATTTCAAAATTGAGGAATCTGAAGTCGGCATCCTTCTTGATAAGGTTTCAGCATTGATGAAATTCAGCATGAAGCTGGGATGTTGAGCTATACCCTCAAGGTTCATCTACTTCCGGCTAAGACCCGATTTCTTATAACTCCTGCTTCACTCTATCGAGACCCTTGATAGGGG